>ERZ724519.123-NODE-123-length-28796-cov-5.578686_pt1 | contig 28796 bp, 23 predicted proteins | sample MGYA00376052_ERZ724519 | MGnify/ENA primary metagenome ERZ724519 (study PRJEB28724, sample SAMN07190883) | activated sludge metagenome | isolation source: activated sludge of sewage treatment plant in Hong Hong | place: Hong Kong | collected 2016-03-17 ... | reverse complement strand
AATGGCATTCAAGAGGTAACGAGTTCGACCCTCGTCAGCTCCACGAAGAACCCCGTCGGTAATCACCGATGGGGTTTTTGCTTTTCTGGGGGTCGGTTTCGGGCTGGCTGCGTGGACGCGGGCTTACTTGGTCGTGAAGGTGGCCTTGGTGCAGTCGCTTGAGCACTTGCCCGCGCTGATGTCGGCGCACGCTGTCGCATTCACGCACACGGCACAGGCATCGTCCGGGCTGCCGCAGGTCGCGTCACAGGACAGGCCAGATGACTTGAGCCCGCAGCTGGAGAGCTTGTCACAGGCATTCTTGCAGCTCTTGTCGCCTCCACAGGCTGCGAGCCCCAAGCCCAGCAGCACAACCATCAGCAGCTGATTCCAACGCTTCATCGGTGTTCTCCTCCTGTAGAGCTAGGGTAGCGGCACCGAGACGATCAGAAATGCAAAAAGAAGGGCCGCGCTCGGCAGCAAAGCCGGCCAGCGGCACGTCACGCAGGAAGGAGTGGGAAGGTATCGTGCGAAGCGGACGACGAAAGGACGAAGCGGCTTAGTGACGGGTCACGCCGCGCTGACCGCCACCGACGACGTGCGGAGACTCTCCGAGCGCAGCCTTGGCCGCTTCCATCACCGCTTCCCCAAACGTCGGGTGCGGGTGAATCGTCAGCGCCAGGTCGGGTAGGAACGAGCCCATTTCCAGTGCGAACGCGCCCTCGCTGATCAGGTCGGTCGCCGCCGCGCCAACGATGTGCAGACCGAGCACTTGCTGCGTCGCTTGGTCGGCGATGATCTTGACGAAGCCGTCTGTCTCCAGCGAAGCCAGCGCGCGTCCGTGTGCTGCAAATGGATACTTGCCGACGATGACTTTGTAGCCCTTTTCGATCGCTTGCTGCTCGCTCAGGCCGACGGAGCCAATCTCTGGATCGGTGAAGATGACGGCGGGCACCGAGACGGCGTCTTGCTCGGCGCGATGACCGGCGATGACTTCAGCGGCGACTTCACCCTCGCGGCTGGCCTTGTGCGCGAGCATCGGCTGACCGCACAAGTCACCGATTGCGAAGATGTTGGGCACGCTCGTGCGCTGCTGCTTATCGACGACCACGAAGCCGCGCTGATCGATGGCGACGCCGACCTGCTCTAGGCCCAGGCTCTCGCTGTTCGGACGACGACCGACGGTGACCAGGATGTGATCGGTGCTGATCGCCAGCTCTTTGTCCTTTTGTCCGTCGGCACTGCGCGGAACGATCCACAGCTTCAGGCCGCCTTCGCTCTCTTCGTAGCGCAGCGCCTTGTGCTGCAAGTACACCTCGACGCCCAGCTTCTTGAGCTTGCGTGCGACGACGTTCACCAGATCGGGATCGTTGCCCGGCAGCAGCTGATCGGTGAACTCGACGACGGTGACTTGTGCGCCGAGCTTGCGCCACATCGTGCCAAGCTCAAGGCCGATGTAGCCGCCACCGATGACGGTCAGACGACGCGGAACTTCGCGGAAGGCCAGGCCGCCGGTCGAGTCGTGGATGCGCTGGTTGTCAACCTGGAAGCCCGGCACCGTGATGGGTCGCGAGCCAGTCGCCAAGATGATGGAGTCGGCGGTGATGGTGTAGCTGCCTTCGGGACCGCTCACCTCGATGGTGTTTTTGTCGCGCAGGGTTGCGGTGCCCGCGACAAACTGTCCGCCCGCGCTCTTGATGAGCTGACGCACGCCCGAGGTCAGCTTATCGACGACGCTGCCCTTCCACTCTTGCAGCTTGCCGACATCGAGCGACGCGCCCGACACCGAGATTCCCATCGTCGACAAATGGGACAGCTTTTCCCACTGCTTGGCTGCGTTGATGAGCGCCTTCGACGGAATGCAGCCAACGTTTAAGCACACGCCTCCGGGCGCGGCCTTTTCTACGCAAACGACTTTCTTGCCGAGCTGACCGGCCCGAATCGCCGCGACGTAACCGCCCGGACCTGAGCCGATGACACAAACCTCGGTGCGAATGTTCTGCATGGACAGTCCCCTTCAGTGACCTTCGCGGCCCAAGCTGGACCACGGGATAAGTGTTAGTAACGGTACCGGATCACCAGCTCTGCGAAAAACACATCTGGCCGCAGCGTGACCTGGCCAAAGGTTGCTCCGTCGCGCGCCTCAATGCTCTGCGCGGGCGACAGGTTCAGCGCGTTAAACATCATCAAGATGACATCCAGGTTCACGCCGGTCAGCTTCTTGAGCCCGTACGCCACCTGAAGATCCAAGTTCACCGCATCTGGCAGGTTGAACGCCGCCCACGTCGTCGGATCGTTTACGCGCGTGCCGGTCGAGCTGCCTCGTGGTGAGCGATACAGCGAAAACGACTGATCTTCGGGACTGCGGAACACCTTCCACAGCGGCAGCCCCGAGTAGTACTGAAACCGTCCTCCGATCGTCAGGCCGAAGTCGAAGCTGTAATCGACGAGCGCCTTCAGGTAGTGACGGTACGCGCCCGCAATCGGTCCGTAATACAGCGGATTCAGACGCGGGTTGCTGCCAAAGCCGTTCGACTCAAAGAAGTCGTTCACCGTGCCGTTTAGGAACGCCAGCGTGTACGACGCCATGATGTCCCACTTGCCGGGATTGCCGCGCACCCACAGATCCATGCCGTGATAGTCGCGACGCGCTTCGCTCGGAGTGCTCGCCACAAACAGCCGCTGACGCTCTCCGTTGACGTAACCGACGATCCGCGTGCCCGCCGGGTCCCAGATCTGGTTCACTTCTTCGTTGATCCACAGGTTGCCGTAGTGTCGGTACGTGTAGTCCAGGCCCACCACCGCATCATCGAGGATCTGACGGTGAATGCCTGCTGACACCTCATCGACGCGCGGCGGCGACAGGTTCATGTCGGTCGCAAAGCGCTGCGTGCCCTGCCCGCCCGAGCGCCGGACTTCCTCAAACTGCTGCGTCGTCGTGTTCCAGCGATTCAAGATCGAGGTCTGCGTCGGGTTGGTGTAGTCCGCGATGCCCGCGTTGCCCATGTCGTTGTGACGACCGTAGTGCGCCTTGATGAGCGTCGTGTGGTCGTGCAAAAGGTCATAGACAAACGACAGCCGAGGCCCAAAGCCCACCAGCGTCTGAATCCGCTCGCCGCTCGTGTCAAACAGGTAGCCGGTATCGACGCGCAGGCCCGGAACAATCGTCAGCCACTTCCCAATCGTGTAGCGGTCTTGGATAAACAGACCCGCGTTGATGGCTTGCGACTTGGTTGCGTAGCCCGCGCCCGGCTGACCGTCGACACCTTGGCTCTCGGGAAACGCTTCGACTTGGTTGCAGCTTGCAAAGGTGCGCGGATCTTGTGGATCGCACGGCAAGCCCGCCACGCTGTCGAGATAGCGCAGACCGCCCGGAACTCCGACGCGGTGCTGATAGTTCATGTACGAAAACTGGAAGCCCGCCTTGATGTTGTGGCTGCCGCCGAGCCCGCGCGCGCTGTACAAAAGCGTCGGCGCAAACTGGAGGTTCCACTTCCCTTGCTCGTCCCACGGACGATTGCCGTTTAGGTACACAAAGTTGTTCGTCGTCGCATCCGAGGTCGACAGGACGTGGCTCGGCGTCGTCCGATCCGACTGACCACCCACCGTCCGCAGCGAGTCTTCCTGGTACGTCTTGTACGACACGCCGGTCTGAAGCTGAAACAGCAGCTTGTCCGTCACAAGCGAGTCAATCAGCAGACCGACCCAGTGACCACCGCGCTGCACCCGTCGCTCGGCTTCTGGTGCCAGCGTGTTCGGATCGATTCCGCGCAGCGCCGACGACGTCGAGGCATTCACGATGTCGTTAAAGTCCGTGCTGTACGACAAGGTGAGCCGCGTCTTTTTGCTCGCCTGCCAGGTCAGCTTGACCCGACCCAAGTAGAGGATCTGGTCTTGGTAGCGGTCGTACGCCGACTTGATGCCGTAAAACGGCTGCTCATTGATCGACGTCGTGATGCGGTTAAAGCTCGCCTGAAAGCTCGTCCAAAACCACAGCCGGTCTTTGATGATCGGTCCGCCGAAGTTTACCGACCCCATGTAGTACGAGCGGTCAGGAATCGGCCTGTCGTCATAGAGCAGCGTCGTGTTTTGGATCGGACCTCGCGTCGGATAGCGCGTGAGCGCCGCCATAAACGGAGGCTGAAGGATCGCCGTCGCGTCGAACGTAAAGTTGTTGCCGCCCGAGCGCGTGACCATGTTCTGAACCAGGCCAAGCGAGTTGTATTCCGCGTCCATCGCACCGACGGACACGACAAACTGCTCGACCGAGTCCGAGTTGATGAGCGCCGAGCTAGAGCCAAAGGCTCCCAGCGTGATGTCAGTGACTTCGAGTCCGTCGATGAAGTAGCGATTGAAGCGACCCAGACCGCCGCGCACCGACACCTTGTCCGTTCCCGACGTCACACCCGCCGTAAACTGCGCAATCGCCTTTTCCTGTCGGAACGTCGGCGCTTTGGTCAGCTGCTGGTTGCTCACCGGCGTTGTGGCTGCCGCGCTCTCTGTGTTCAGGATCGGATTGACCTTTTCGATGATCTTCGTGGTCTGCTGCGTCGTCTCGGCCCCGACTTCTAGCTCGACATCGACAGAGCTACGCTGGCCAGCGTTGACCCGAATCCCGACCTGCTTGATGGGCGCAAAGCCTTCCATCGAGATCTGTAGCTCGTAGGTTCCGGGCGGTAAGTTGACGAAGCTGTAGCTGCCATCGTCGTTGGTGACGACCTGCTGGGCACCGCCGATCAGCTGCTTGCTGCTCACCGAGATCGGCACGCTCGCGAGGCCATCTTTGGTGCCCTTGATCGTGACGAAGCCGCCGATGCTGCCACCTAGCTCACCGACTGCGCTGGCCCGCTGCCAGACCGACAGTAGCAAGCAAAGGACAAGGACGAAGTAAGCCCGTTTTTGCACAGGCCGGACAAGGGACCAAGGTTTGGGCATACACGCTCTCATGGCTAGCCGAGTGGTGGCGGCAGTGTAGTTTGCGCACCTTCGGCGACAAAACGAAAAAGTAACTTTGGCGCCACCCGCCTCCGACCTAGGATGAGGCCCGAGTCCACGTCACCAAGGAGAAGTCCTTCATGAACCTTGCGCGCACGCGAACCTGGCAACGGCTTGCTCCGCTTGCCTTTCTGCTGCTACTTCCCGTCTGTGATCGTTCCACCACAGAGGAGCCACCGCCCGATCTCACGCCCGCACTGTGTCCCGACACCTTGCCCGCTCCACCGAGCGGCCAGCGCTGCACCGTCACCCCGAGCCCGACCGGATCCAAGAGCCTGCTGCTCACCGGAACCCTGCTTCTGCCCGACTCGGTGCAGAAAAACGGCCAGGTCCTCATCGACTCGACCGGCAAGATCGCCTGTGTGTCCTGTGACTGCACAAGCCATCCCGAGGCCGCGTCCGCAGCCAAGGTCAGCTGTCCCGACGGCGTCATCTCGCCGGGGCTTATCAACTCGCACGACCACATCACCTACACCAAAGCCGAGCCCGGCACCCACCCGACCAACCGCTACAACCACCGGCACGAGTGGCGCATCGGTGTAAACGGCGATCCCAAGCGGCCCAAGATCCCGGTCGCGGGCAACAACAACACGTCCGCCATCCAGTGGGGCGAGCTACGCCAGCTCATGGCCGGCACCACCTCGCTCGTCGGCTCGGGATCGGCCAAGGGCGTGCTGCGCAACCTCGACACCAACGTCCAAGAGGGCCTGACCGAAAAGCCGATCGACTACGACACCTTTCCACTCGGTGACTCCGGGGGAGAGCGCCTGACCTCGGGCTGTGGCTATCCGTCGATTCACAAGGCCTCGGCGCTGGCTTCGATCGACGCCTACGGCCCCCACATCAGCGAAGGCATCAACCAGGAAGCCCAAAATGAGTTCTTCTGCACCAGCTCGACGCTCTACGGCGGACAGAAGCTCGTCGAAGACAAGACCGCCATCATCCACGCCATCGGGCTCACCGCCCGCGACGCCTGGCTGACCTCCACCCGTGGCGCGTCCGTCATCTGGTCGCCGCGCAGCAACATCTCGCTCTACGGCCACACCGCCCAGACCCCGCTTCTGTCCCGCGTCGGCGTCTCGATTGCGCTTGGCACCGACTGGACCGCGTCCGGCTCGATGAACATCCTGCGTGAGCTTCAGTGCGCCGCCGACTTAAACGAAAAGCAGTACGGCGGCTTCTTCACCGATCGCGAGCTGTGGCAGATGGCCACCTTCAACGGCGCGCTCGCCACCGCAACGAATGATGTCCTCGGTCAGCTCAAGGAAGGGCTCGTCGGCGATGTCTCGATCTTCATCGCCACCGCCGATCGCAAGGATCACAGGGCCGTCGTCCGCGCTGGGGTCGAAGATGTCGCGCTGGTGGTTCGCTCTGGCCTGCCGATGTACGGCGACGCCGCCATCATGGAAGGTCTCGGCGCCGACGATGCCGGCAAGTGCGAGACGCTCGATGTCTGCACCGTTTCCAAGCGCATCTGCGTCGAGCGCGAGACAGGCAAAAAGCTCGCCGACCTCGAGACCGCTGCCGGCAAGCCGATCTACCAGCTCTTCGCCTGCGGCGTTCCCCCCAAAGAGCCAAGCTGCGTCCCCTTCCGCGACGGCGAGTTTACCGGCATGAGCACCGCCGAGGATCCCGATGGCGACGGTCTCACCGGCACAAACGACAACTGCCCGACCGTCTTTAACCCGGTTCGTCCCATGGATCGCGGCCAGCAGCCCGACACCGACGGCGATGGCCTGGGCGATGCCTGCGACCCCTGCCCGCTCGACAAAGATCACGCCGCCTGTCGCAAGCCCGATGCCAATGACGAAGACGGAGACGGCATCGCCAACGGCATCGACAACTGCGTAACCATCGCCAACAGTAACCAGCTCGACAGCGACATGGACGGCCAGGGCGATGTCTGCGACGCCTGCCCGCTGTTTGCAAACCCCGCCGGTGCTGCCTGCGAGTTTTCCGTCAAAGATCTGCGCGACCCAGCCCGAGGCCTGCGACCTCCGCTTGGCACCAAGGTCACGATCAAGAACCTGCTCATCGTCGCCCTGCGCAGCGTCAAGAGCTTCGGCTTCCATGCCCGCGACGTCGGCACCAGCCTGCCCTACTCCGGCATCTTGGTGTTCCAAGGCGGCACCGCAGCCCCCAAGGCCACCGACGGCACCGCGCTTCAGGTCGGCCACATCGTGACCGTCACCGGCAACTTCACCGTCTTTAACGAACAGGACGAGCTAGACACCATCACCAGCGTCGTCATCACCGGAATGGACGCCGCCGCTGCCGCCGTCACCATCGACGTCACCACCCGCGAGCTAACCGGCGGTCAGCCCTCCGCTGCCGAGCGCCTGGAAAACCTGCTCTGCCGCGTCAAGAACGTCACCGCCCGCGCGACCCTGTCCGCCACCGATGACGACTTCTGGGTCAGCGACGAGCCCACCGAGATGTGCACCGGCACAAGCCCCGGCTGCACCCGCGTGAGCGACTTCCTCATCGACGGTGACAAAAACGACGGCAGCCCCAAGTACGCCCCCGGCACCGTGCTGTCCGAAGTAAAGGGCATCATCTCTGGCTTCAACAACCAGTACGCCCTCACCCCCGCGACCTTGGCCGACATCAAGCCTTAGCCGCCCACCAAGCCCGCCAGCATCCCAGTCGTAACCCGCTTTGCGCCTGGGATGACTTCGATCATCCCTGCCGCTATCCCCTTTGCGCCTGGGATGACTTCACTCATCCCTGCCGCCTTCCCCTTTGCGCACGGGATGACTTCACTCATCCCTGCCGCGACTCACTTTGCGCACGGGATGATGTTCGATTGAAATGAAGGGGAAGCGGAGACGGGCGGAATGGCCCCAGACAGGGCCGAAGAGCAGCCAGAGCAGCAGGCGCTAGCGCAGGTTGTGGACTTGGTCTGGCGTCTGGCCGAGCGCTTCTTTGCGCGACAGCCGGATCTTGCCAGTGCGGTCGATGCCGATGACCTTGACCATCACCTCGTCGCCTTCCTTGACGACATCGGAGATGTTGTGGACGCGCTCGTTGGACAGCTCGCTGACGTGAACGAGTCCATCGGTGCCGGGCAGGATCTCGACGAAAGCGCCGAACTCGACGATGCGGCGGACGGTGCCCATGTAGAAGCTGCCCACTTCCGGCTCGGCGGTCAGGCCCTTGACGATGTCGATCGCCTTCTGCGCCGACGGTCCATCCGGGGACGCGATGTTCACCGTGCCGTCGTCCTCGATGTCGATCGCAACGCCGGTCTGTTCGATGATGGCGCGGATCATCTTGCCGCCCGGTCCGATGATGTCGCGGACGCGGTCGGGCTTGACGTGCAGCCGGTAGATGCGCGGCGCGTACTTCGACATCTCCTTGTTCGGAGCCGCGATCGTCTGCGCCATCTTGTCGAGGATGTAGAGCCGACCTTCCCTCGCCTGACGCAGCGCTCGCTGAAGCACTTCGCGCGACAGACCCGGGATCTTGATGTCCATCTGAACGCTGGTGATGCCCTTGCGCGTGCCACAGACCTTGAAGTCCATGTCGCCCAGGTGATCTTCGTCGCCCAGGATGTCCGACAGGATCGCGATGCGATCGCTCGATCCGCTCTCACCCTTTTCGTAGATGAGTCCCATCGCGATGCCCGACACCGGCGCGACAATCGGAACGCCCGCATCCATCAGCGCCAAGGTGCCACCGCACACTGCCGCCATCGACGAGCTACCGTTTGACTCCAGCGTCTCCGAGACAATCCGCACCACGTACGGGAAGTCTTTTTCGGTCGGCATCACCCGCAGAAGGGCGCGCTCGGCCAAGGCTCCGTGACCGACTTCGCGTCGCGACTGCGAGCGCATCGGCTTCGCTTCACCCGTCGAAAACGGCGGGAAGTTGTAGTGCAGCATAAAGCGCTTGGTCACATCGCCAAGCAGCGAGTCGAGTCGCTGCTCATCTTGGCTTGTACCCAGCGTCGCCGTGACGAGCGCCTGGGTCTCACCTCGGGTAAACAGCGCCGAGCCGTGAACTCGCGGCAGAAGACCGACTTCCGTCGTAATCGGACGGATGTCCGTGGTGCGACGACCGTCGATGCGAATCGCCTCACCGAGCACCATCTCGCGCACGGTCTTTTTGTGCAGCGACTGGATCGCTTCGTTTACTTCCTTGTTGCGACCCGCGTACAGCAGTCCTTCGCCACACAGTTCAGCGAGGATCTGCTGACCCACCAGCGCCTCTTGATCGTGACGCTTGTGCTTTTCGCGAACCGTGACCGCTGCCCGCATCCGCTCGGCACCAAGCTCTTTGACCTTCTTGAAGAGCGCTTCGTCCTTTTGCGGAGGAACAAACGTTCGCTTCGGCTTGCCGATCGCGGCGCGCAGCTTTTCCAGCAGATCCAGCACCGGCTGCGCTTCTTTGTGCGCAAAGAACAGCGCGTCCACCGCCACGTCTTCCGAGATCTGATCCGCGCCACCCTCGACCATCACGATCGCGTCGCGGCTCACCGCCACCACGAACTCCAGGTCCGACTGATCGCGCTGCTGGAACGTGGGATTGATGATGAACTGACCGTTTACGCGCACGACTCGCACGCCGACATACGGTCCATCCCACGGAATGTCAGACAAGTGAAGCGCTGCCGCTGCGCCGGTCATCGCCAGCACGTCCGTCGGATTTTCGCGATCAAACGACACCGCGAACGCGATCACCTGGGTGTCACAGCGATAGCCTTTGGGAAACAGCGGACGGCTTGGGCGATCGATCAGACGAGAAACCAGCGTCTCTGCATCGGTCGGCTTGCCTTCCCGCTTGAAATAACCGCCGGGAATCTTGCCGCCACCGTAGGTCTTTTCGACGTACTCACAGGTCAGCGGCAGAAAGTCGATGCCTTCACGAGCACTCTTGGCAGCAACGGCAGTGACGAGAACCATGCTCTCGCCGTAGCGGATCATGACCGCTCCGTCCGACTGCTTGGCCATCTTGCCTGTCTCAATGGACAGTTCCTTGCCGCCCAAGAATACGGATTCTTTGATGTACATTTTCGCTCGATATGCGCTAGTTCCTCGACGGGAACCAGCGGTGGAGGGTCAAGTTGTGTCTTTGGGTGCGGGAAGATTCGCCGCACCGCCAAGAGCAGGAAGCGAGTGCCCGAGTAAGCCGCCCGTTCCCGATGGAACGGAAGCGAGGCATGAGAGCTCGTCTCGGGAGGAGATAAGGCGTGAGTCGCAAGCCTGCTGCTCGGCTTGACCTTCAGACAGTGATTACTTGCGAATGCCGAGCGAATCGATGAGCGAACGGTAACGCTCTTCGCTGCTCTTGCGCAGGTAGTCCAGCATGCGGCGACGCTGGCCAACCAGCTTGAGAAGACCACGGCGCGAGTGGTGGTCCTTCGAGTGGCTCTTGAAGTGCTCGGTCAGGTAGGTGATCCGCTCGCTGAGCAGAGCGATCTGGACCTCGGGCGATCCGGTGTCCGACTCATGCTTAGCGAATTTGGCGACGATGTCTTTCTTGCGCTGCGTAGCGAGGCTCATTCTAGCTCCACGAATCGTTCTAATTTTTTGGGACAGTCTTTTCCCAAACCAAGCGCGCTGTCAACACCTGTTCGCGGCAGGGGGGAAATAAGGCGCGCCGACGACTCAGCTTACTGGGTTGGCGACAGATTTCGCAGGGCAGCTTGGGCTGAATCGCGGAAGCGGCCACTTGGAAAACGGGACAGGTACGCACGAAGATCGGCTTCTGCGGTGGCGACATCACCCAAGTGCGCGCGACACATTCCTTGAGCATACAGCGCACGCTCCGCCACATCGGCGGTCATCGCCGTCGTTGTCGCAAAGTCCGAGAGCGCATCGTTACAGCGTCCACTCGCGGCACGCAGCTCTCCGCGCAGGACACGCAGCTCGCCACCTCTTGGAAGACGCGCAAAGCTGGTTCGTTCCAAGATCGCCAGCGCTTCGGCGCGACGACCAGAAAGAAGCAGTGCATCCACGCGGGCGGCTTGGGCTTCATCTTGAAGCAGACCACTTGGGAAGCGCGACGCGTACTCATCCAGACGAGCGAGCGCCTGCTTGGGATCTTTGTTTTGACGAAGCTCACGGATCACAAGGCCGAGCAGCCGCGACTCGATCGCCAGATCGCTCTCGGGAGCAGGCTCCGCAACCGAATCCGACACTTGTTCCGAAGCGATCGACTGACGAACGGGCTTACTCGCCGTCACCGCAGCCGATCGACGAGCCGGGTGTGATGACGATCGAATCGGAGAAGCAGGAGCCGCTTGCGGTTCCGCCGGTCTGATCTCTTCAGAAGCCGCTGGCTCTGTCGAAGCTTCTGTGATCGCGGCGGACTCCACTCGATCCGATGACCCAGAGGGTGCAGTCACCGTCACACCGTCCGTCACTGCAGAAGCGGAAACCAGCGCCGTCTTCTGACCGGGAGCCGTCCACAGTAGCGTCGCCAGTGTTCCCGCAGCGATCACGCCCAAGCCACCACCGACAAGCCAGCCTGTCGAAGAAGCTGGCGTCTTGGCGATCGCGTCTCCCACGCGAGCCAGCGTCTGCGGTGACAGTGGCGGCGGCGAAGGAACCTTGGCCAAGAGCGCAGCAGCCTGCGCTTCGAGCGGCGACAGCGAAACATCGGGCTTGCCCGCAAGCAAGTCCGACAGCCTGGTAAGCGGCGCGCCTTCTGCGCCCGTCTGTGAAGTAGTCGACTTCATGATCTTTCGCTCTTGTTTAGCTTCTCCAGACCGTCGAGAAACTGTGCGCGGGCCCGATGCAGCCAGACCCAGATGGTCGCGACCTTTTGGTTCATCAGCTGAGCGATTTCCTCGCCGGATATCTTTTCGATCTCGAAGAGGATGAACGCGGTTCGGTACTTTTCGCTCATCCCATCGAGAATCCGATACACCGTCGCGCGCGCTTCTTTGCGTTCCAAGTCGTCGCTGGGCAGCGGCGCGTGAGATGGAAGCTCAGCCACCAAATCGTTGTCGTCGCTGCTCGAAAAGATGCGTCGCAGCCGAAGTCGCCGCAGTCGATGTCGCACCTGATTCTGCGTAATGCGAAACAGCCAGGTCGTGATCTTGGCTTCGCCGCGAAACTCGGGAAGCAGTCGATGCGCGGTCAGAAAGACGTCTTGCACCACGTCCTCGACATCGACCGTTGGACCCCCGAGCCGAGCGGCCCACCGCGCAACGTCCGCCGCATGAAGCCTGTAGACCTCTGTAATCGAGGCTACGACGGGCGGACTTGTGGCAAGTGAAGATGCTGCGGTCACGGCAATATCTTAGGCCTGCGGCACCGCAAAAACTTACGCGCAAAATGCGCAGAGGGTTGACCCGCGCAGGGCGAAAGACCCACATCCGTGCTACGGTCCACGCCATGTTTTCCCGAGTCAAGCCGAGCAAGCCACAGCGACCACCGCTCACGGATGCACAGCTTCTGAATGAAGCGGTCAGCGCGCTGGCGCGGCGATCACGCAGCGAGTCCGAGCTAAGACGACATCTGCAAAAGAAGCTTGGCAAGCCAGACAGCGCATCCAGTGAGCGAATCCAGCAGGTCATCGCTCGGATGTATGAGCTGGGCTATCTGTCAGACCAAAAGCTGGCAGCGAGCGTCATCGAGTGGAAGCAAGGCCAGCTTCATCTCGGTCGCCGTCGCGTGACCGAGGAGCTTCGCAAGCGAGGACTCCAGCCAGCGCTTGTCGAGTCCTCCGTCGAAGAAGCCTACGCGGAAGTGGATGAGCTGACGCTGGCCAAGTCGTTCGCCGAAAAAAAGCGGCTCAAGCCACCGAGCGATCCCCACGATCAGAAACAGACCGCCAAGCTGCTGCGAACGCTTCAGCGCGCCGGGTTTTCCCTGGGAACATGCTGGAAAGTGGTCAAGAGCCTGGGAAGTCAGGCCGATCTCGAAGGATTCGACGAGTCTGCCTCGCCATCTGACTGAGCCTGGTCAATCCTTCGCTTGGCGCTTTGCCTCGAGGCACAAAGGAACGCCAGTCCGCAAAAGCCTCACCCAAAAAACAGACGCGATGGTCCGATGAGAAGACCGCTTTCCCTCGATTTTCCGTCTGGCGTTTCGGGGAACATCAGTTCAAAATGGCGCATTCGCGAACCCGAATAAGGAAACACCGACGATAACACCGTCGGACGACAGACCGTAGGTCTTGTGACCTTGGTCTCTCGAAGTGGAGGAAATTATGAGTGACAATGTCGAAGCAAAAGTCAAAGAGATCGTCTGCGCACAGCTCGAAGTCGCGCCAGACAAGGTCGTTGCAAGCGCGAGCTTCATCGATGATCTGAAGGCGGACTCGCTCGCCGTGGTGGAGCTGGTGCTGGCACTCGAAGACGAGTTTGGCATCGAGATTCCCGACGAGGACACCGAGCAGATCAAGACGGTGCAGGACGCGATCAACTACATCACGACGCACCGCAAGTAAGCTGGACGTCGTCGAAGCGCAGCCCGCAACGCGTCGTCGCGCTATCGAGTGAGTGTGTTCGGGCGGCGGTCGGTGAGAGCCGACAAGCCGCGACAAAATGCGGTGATTCAAAATTTGGTGTTGACTCCGCCCGAACCATAAGTAATCTCACTGCGTTCGCTTCTTTTCCGATTCGCTCGGGGATCGTCCAATGGCAGGACATCAGACTCTGACTCTGATTATCTAGGTTCGAATCCTAGTCCCCGAACCAACGCAGCTGGGTAAATTGAAACCTTGCCTTCTCAAAAGGCTGGTGATAGAAACCCGAAGTCGTTTGGCCCCATAGTCTAGCGGTTAGGACGTCGGCCTCTCACGCCGAAAACGCGGGTTCAAGTCCCGCTGGGGTCACAAAGCTCACCAGAATCTCTGGTGAGTTTTTTTTTGCCTTCAGTTGCTCTGGCTGACGGTCCCGCTTAGGTTCTTATGCATGGCTTCCGCCGATTCGCCGACTCCTCCGCCTCCGTATTGGCTGCTCATCGCGGTGCTATCTAGCTCGCTGCCGCTGCGCCCGGAAGTGTCGCTGCGACTGTATCAAGCGGCGTTCCGGCTCCATCGCAGCGGAGAAAACGTCGAGCGTCTGCAAGGCGATCTCCTGCGCGGCAAAGTGGTGCGACTGCACAAAGACTTGGCGATTGGCAGCGTCGTCGGACCGGCCTTTGAAGCCGAGATCAGCACCGAGCAAGGCGAAGGCGTTGTTCACTTCCTGCTGACGCGTCAGGGCCTAGAGCTGGGTGAAGAGGAAGCCGAGTCTGGTCATCATGCGCCAGGTCTCCCGACGCCCAGCGGCAAGTGGCTGAACTAGCGAAGGCGCAGCTCCACCGCTCGCTCGACCAAGCAACAGCGCAGGCGTGATCCCCTTCGGTCGCTACGGCGCGTTGATCCCCAGCACCACCGCATCCAGGTTCGTGGCCTGACCGCTCACCACTTCCCGTCGCACTTGAGGCGGAGACGCTGCCGACTTGGGCGAGCACGCAAACCGATCAGGCTGCAGCGAGTCAATGGTATTCACCGTCGCTGTCAGCTGCATATCGTAGGTGCCCGGAGCGATGCAGTACGGTGTCGTAAACTCACCTTCGGTACATGCCACGTCCCAGGAATACCGACGACCATCGCTGACGCTACGCAGCGTCAAGTTGATGCGCTCGACCAGCCACGCGGGCGACTCCAGGCACGAGCTACCGATGTTGCCGCACTGCTGACGATCGATGCCGTCTCGACTCGGATTGGCGTTGCAGCAGCACAGGCCGCGCGATAGCAGTCGTCCCAAGCTGATGTCCGCGATGCGCCAGCGAACCACAACCGCGCCGAAGCCGCGTCCCGACTCGCAGTCCTCTGTCAGCTCCGCGCTGCCCGGACAGAGCCCCTCGCCAGGAATCGCGCTCTCGCAGCCGCTTGCGAACAAGCCAAGCCACAGCCCGAGTCCCAAGACCCAGCCCCGCCGAACACGCCATTTGATGTCGCGACTTGTGCGCGTATCATCTGTCGCCATGCTGTTTAGCCGCTCGGATGGAATTGTCGTCGACAACGTATCGCCGATGCGACGGATGATGCCGTACATCCTGCGCAGTCGCAATGAGTCGTGCGTCTATTTTGAGCAGAAGCTCGACCTCACAGAGACGCTGCCTTACCTGCACGCGCTCAATCAGCGACTCGGACGCACGGCGGAACACGAGATCAACCTGTTTCATCTGATCCTCGCAGCGGCGGCACGGGTGTTCCAAGAGCGCCCCGACCTAAACCGCTTCGTGTCCGGCGGCACGCTGTATCAGCGTCGGCACATTGAGCTGTCGTTTGCGCTCAAAAAGGTGCACAGCGACAAAGGCGCGCTCACCACCACCAAGCTGCGCTGCACCGGCGACGAAAGCATCGTCGATGTCGCAGAGCGAACGCAGCAAGCCATCTCCGTCGGGCGCAGTAACAAGCAAAACCAGTCCGACAAAGAGATGGCGGTGCTCACGCGGCTGCCCGGACCGCTGTTGCGGCTCATCATGTGGCTTCAGCGAGGGCTCGACGCGTGGAACCTGCTTCCGAAGGCGCTGACCGAGCCCGATCCGCTCTACGCAAGCCTGTTTTTCGCCAACCTGGGCTCCATCGGCATCGACAGCGCCTATCACCACCTGTTCGAGTACGGCACCATTTCCTTTTTCGCCGTCATTGGACGCATCGGCAAGCTGCCCTTTGTCGACGGACACGGCGGACTGCAAACGCGACCCGGCGTCAGCATCAAGTACACCTTCGACGAGCGCATCACCGACGGTTATTACTGCGCCCGCAGCCTCGATCTGCTGGCCGGATACATCGAACATCCGTCGCGGCTCGATACACAAGCAAGGACCGATCATGTCTCGCATTCAGCTGAGTAGACCCAGCATCACCGACGAAGAAATCCAAGCTGTCGAGCAGACCTTGCGCTCTCGCTGGCTGGTGTACGGACCGGAAAATCGCGCGTTTGAAGAAGAGCTGGCCAGCTTCTGCGGCAAGCGCTTCGCGGCGACGCTTAGCTCGGGAACAGCGGCACTTCACGTCGCACTGCTGGCCCAGCGAAAGCGGCCCGAGCGCGTCCTGGTTCCCGCGTTTACCTTTCCAGCGACCGCCAACGTCATGCAGTTTCTACCGTCGCCGCCCGAGGTTCACTTGGCCGATGTCGACGAGCGCACGTTCTGTATCCCCGAGCAGACCGTCTCGGCGTGGCTTGCGCAGCAGAACAGTCCCGCCCTGGTGGTGCATCAGTTTGGCTATCCGTCGCCGCTGCCCAGGCCGTCCAGCGAGCTGATTCTGTCCGATGCGGCTTGTGCGATTGGCGTCCGACCCGCGACCGAGGGACAGCTCGCCTGTCTGTCGTTTCATCCGCGCAAGCTGCTGACGACGGGCGAAGGCGGCGCGATCTTGACCGACGATGAGTCGATCATTGAAGCCGTCCGGCACCTGCGCGCGCACGGGCTTCACGCGGTGCCCGGCGAAGAAGTGATGGAGCTGCCCGAAGCGGGGCTCAACTATCGGCTGCCTGAGGTCGGCGCGGCGATGGGTCGGGTTCAGCTGCGTCGGCTGCCCGCGCTCATCCGTCGTCATCGTGAGCTGGCCGAGCAGTACCTTCGCCGGCTCAACGACCTGCCGCTTGGCTTTCAGGCCGATCATCCCGATCGCATCTGGCAGACCTTCGCCGTCGTCCTGCCGCCGGGGACGTGTCGCAAGTCGGTTCGCGCCCAGCTGCTGTCCGAAGGCATCGAGACGCAGATCGCTTCGTACGGACTGCATCGCCTGACCGCCTATCGCCACGCGCCGCGCTTTGCCCCGCACGGCCCAGCCACCGAGCTGCCCATCTGCGACCGCCTTCACGATCACGGCCTGGCGCTTCCCCTGCACAGCGAGCTGTCCGATCAAGATGTCGATCGCGTCTGCGAGGCCTTGCAGCGCGCGCTCTCACAGCCAGCCGATCACCAGCCGTAGATCGCGTCCCTTCGCCACCTGCTGACCGATCCCCGCATCGCAAGCCACCGATATCGCGAGGGATCTTCGCCGCGCCCACCGATCGCGATCCGACGCAGATCCTTTTTTTGCCCGCAGCGTTTCCAGTCAGCAAGGAGTTCGACGATGAAGACGCTGCTCTTGGCCCTGCCCCTTCTGACGCTGCCTTTGGTAACTGAGACCGCCTCGGCCACGCCGCTGCGCAGCCAGACCGGAACCTACGAGCTACAGGTCCTGACCGACGGAGCCCAGGCCCCGACTTTCCAGCACCAAGGCGAAAGCTTCGTCATGGGTCAGCGCGGTCAGCGCTACACGCTGCGGATTCACAATCACTCGGGACGGCGCGTAGAAGCCGTGGTGTCGGTCGATGGTCGCGACGTGGTGGACGGACGCACGGCGGACTATCGCACCAAGCGCGGCTATCTGGTTCAGCCCTGGGGCTACGTCGATGTCGATGGCTGGCGCGTGTCGCAAGGAGAAGCCGCCGCGTTTCGGTTTTCCTCGGTGGCCAACTCGTATGTCGGTCGCACCGGCTCGACCCGCGAAGTCGGAGTGATCGGCGTCGCCATCTTCCCCGAGCGCTACGTGCCGCCACCACCGCCGCCGCGTCCGCTGTATGTGCCGCACCATGAGCTACCGAGCCGCAGCGCCGACGAGTACCGTGATGACTCGCTGTCGCAGGCCGACAAGGCGTACCCAAGTGCTCCGGCCCCGTCGACCAGCGCACCGATGGCACCCAGCGAAGATCGCGCTGCCACAGGTGGTGCCTACGCCGAGCGAGAGAGCAAGGCCAAGCGCTCCGGTCTGGGCACCGGCTTTGGCGAGCGAGTCAGCTCTCCCGTTGAAGAGGTTGTGTTCTATCGCCACAGCCCGGTCAGTCCCTCGGTCATCCTTGGGGTTCGCTACAACGACCGAGGCGGCTTGCTCGCGATGGGCGTCGATGTCGACGGCGATGGCGACAGCTACCGCGACGCCTACCTTCGCCGCAGCGCAGAGCCGTTTGTCACGCCCCGCCGCTACGCCGATCCACCCGCTGGCTGGCCGTACTAACCGCGCAGACAGAAGGCACTAGACCCCTCACCTGCCCGGCTAAAACAGGCGCTCGTCCACCGACACGGTATCGCCCGGCTGCAGATAGAACGACTGCGAGCCCTCGGCGATGGCCTTGAAGTTGACGATCAGCGTCTCGGCCTTGCCCGACTGCACCCGCGTCACCCGCACCCGCTCACGCGCCGCCATCGGCGTCAGTCCACCGACCATGCTGACCGCTTGTTCCAGCGTCATGCCTTCGACGAAGTTGATCGTGCCGGGGCTGCGCACCTGACCGATCAAGACCACCTTCTTGCTGTGGACTTCTTTTAAAAACACCGTCACTTGCGGCGCTTTCAAGTAGGCCCGCAGCCGGTCCGTCAGCACGTCCGCCACCTGCGCCGTCGTCAGCCCGCGCACCACCTGCCGACCGATGAGCGGCACGTCGATCGCGCCTTCCGCCGACACCCGATAGATGCCGGTTAGCTCCGGCTCACCGTAGACCCGCACCTCGAAGACATCGTCCGGTCCCAGGCTCATGTCCACCTGCGGCGGCGGCGTCGCTTGGCGCACCACCACGGCGGGCGTCGCCGGGCAGCCAGTCATAAGCGGCACCAGCCCAAGCACCCACCCGAGCACAGTGAGCGAGCAGTCACGACGCAGCGTCATCGGGTGGCCCACTTAGTAGGACAGATCCGCTTTGAACAGCACGACATGCTTCACAAAGCCCGCGTCCATTCGCGTGCCCGCGCCGTCCACAAAGCCAAAGTCGGTGATGTCGGTCAGCAGGCTGTAGCTCAGCCCGGCTTGCAGCCAGCTCAGCGGACGATAGCTGGCCTCGGCGTTTAGGCTGACCAGGATGTCGCTGCGCGTCGTCGCTCCGTTTTTGTAGGCGCGGTAGTACAGCAGCGAGGGTGCCACCAGCGGTCCGTAGGCACGGAAATAGGTCTCAAAGCCCGCCGACAGATAGAGCGACCGCCACGGGTTGTGCTCATACGACAGGTAGAGCCGATCATCCCGCAGATACGTCGCGTAGATCGAGTCAAAGAAGTCGCGCGCCCAGCCAAGCCGCAGGTTCATCCGCTGCACCAGCAGGAGCCGCGCTTCCAGGCCACCGACGAAGTTGTTATAGCGATAGGCCGACAGGTCGCCGACAAACTGGGTCGTGTCCGTCTGCCCGTAGTGCAGGCTGTTGCCGTAGCCCAGGTACAGCGACACGCCGAGCCACGTCCACAGAAGGCTCTGCACACCGCCCGTGATGCGCAGCGGCGCCGAGCTGGGAATCACCGCGCCGTCCCCGTAGTAGCTGGTCCACGACGATCGGACTTCCAGCTTCACCTGCGTCTGCGGCAGCACCTTGTAGGCGCCCCACAGCGACACGTCGTTTTGAAACGATCGCCCGCGTGATAGCTCGCTCTGCACGTAGTGGTCAAAGCGCAGCGACTCGGAAAGACCGATCTCCAGCGGACCGCCAAAGGGGCGATACATGCCAAGGAGGCTCAGCCGCTCGAAGATGCGCGGCGCAAACGTCTGCGTGGTCGCGATCTCCAGGTTGCGCGCGTCGTTGGTCACCAGAAACTGGTTGTAGAGCCGAAACGACAGCGGATCGCCTTCCTTGATCCGCAGGTCCGCTTCCGACTGCGCGTTCACCTGCTGCGGGTAGCCAATCCGCGTATCTTGCGAAAAGAACTGGCGATACTCGACGGCAGCCCCAAAGCGAAACTTCAGAAACTGGCGCGAGTCGACATCCAGCCGCTGCGGAGGCCGTGTCGCCAGATCCACATGCGCGCGCAGCCGCAGCACCCCCGCGCCGCCCGCCTGGCTGGCCATCAGCATGTTGCTGTCGTAGCCCAGCTCGGTCGCGATGCCCGGATGAATCACCAGCCCGTCGCCCAGCACCTTGAAGCCCGGACCTTCGCGCAATTGCATCGAGGGATAGACTTCAAAGGGCCCATACGGCACGTACTGCGCCCGCGCTGGCGACGACGCCGCGCCCAGCAGCAAGGCAAAAAGCCCTGCCAGTCGTTTAGCGAGCGGGGCGGAACGCACTGGCAGGATTGGGGCGGCTTGGAAGCTCTAGCCGCACGGGACGAATGGTTTGCAGCTCGGCGGGACCGGCTTTGGGATCATCCCCTTGCCCACCGCCCGAGACACTGATCGAAGTCGCACGCGAGCCAGTGACCAGCTCACCACCGACGCAGCCTTCCGCATCCGTGCGCAGCTGCCGAGACAGCTCCAGCGCCCGCGACACCCGCTCTCGCTCGGCCTTTTCCGCCGCTTGGTCGCCACGCGCCGTCGCGGACTCTAGCGCCGCAACCGCCACCTGGGTGCTTTCCAGCGTCTGCTGAAGACCGCGCAGCCTTTCATACAGACACAGCTCTTTGACCTTGTCGCCCTTGTCCGCCGAGGTCTTGCGCAGCGCCTGCACCTGACCCACCGACGATCGCTGCTCGGCAATCGCCAGCTTGGGATCGACCGCCTGCGCCGCACTGCCCGCTGGAGCCGATCCCGCCGAGGTCGCCGCCGCCGCCGGGGCCACCGACGCAGGCTTGGCCGCTTCAGGCGGTGGAGCCTTCACCGGATCGCCACCCGCCGCGCTCGCAAGACCGGATGCTGCGACGGCAAACCCGAGCGCAGCGACCCAAACCTTGGAAAGTGACAAGCGGCGAGTACACATCGGCGAAACCGTTACAGCCAGCTTAGGTCAGCCGAGTGTGCCTCGTCAATGCGGGTGACTTGCGCCACCTCGCTGCGGCCCGTTCATCCCCCCGCAACACGCCGCCCCACCCCTTACGGAGCTGGTGGTCCCGCGACCGGCACCGCAGGCTCGCTCGGCTTGAGCTTTGACCGCGTCTTCACCGCTTTCTTGGCCAGCGCCGACCGATACTCCCGGGTCGCCCGATACAGGCTGCGCAGGTCTTCGTTTCCGGGCATCTTGGCCCGCTGCTCCACGCTCGCGGCCATGTTGCTGATGAGCTGATGCCGCTGATGGTCGAGCGCGGCCTCTGTCTCTGTCACCAGCTCAAGCAGCTTGCGCACGGGCTCTTTGTACTTTTGCACCAGCTTGATCTGTTCCGTCAGCTTGAGAAGGAGCTGGACATCCCCATCGGGAATCCCCGCTCGCGCACCGCTCGCCTTTTGCTGGGCCCCCAGCTCTGACAGCACCGTGTCAAAGCCTTCCCGCTCTCTGCGCATACCTGTCATTGCACCGGGCGGCAGGTCATGCAGCAGCCCCTCGAGCGGCGTGCAGTCGATCTGAAGGTCACCGGGAACTGGATTCTTGGGATCTTTTGCCATGGCTGTTCGCTCCAACCTCGCAGCGTGCGAGTTCGAACTGTCTAACCATTGGATATTTGGTCCACAAGCCCCCTTTTCACGACAAATCGCCACCCCATCGCGCACCCACCACCAAAGCCTGACATGCACGCGCCCCCAGCGCACGTCCACATGACCCGGCTTCACGTCCACATGACCCACCCTTCACGTCCACATGACCCGGCTTCACGTCCACGTGACCCACCCTTCACGTCCACATGACCCGGGTTTCCCCTGTACGTGGTCGGGATTCACTTGGGCGTGAGGGGGCGTTCACCTGGAGGTGGTCTTCATTCACCTTCAGGCGGTCGGGCAGCGCGTGGGATGTAGGGGAGGAAACGAGAGCGAGCGAAAGCGGGGGCTACAAGCGAGCGGTCCGCAGCCGGCGGCTAGTTGGCGGCTTGCGGAACGGGGGCGTGGTGGTCTTCGTGACCGCGCAGGCGCTTCGCGAGCGACAGCAGCGTGCCCTTTACCAGGCCCTCTTTCATCAGCGGCGCCACATGGTGGACCACGTCAGCCGCCGTGTGCGTCACATGGTGGCTCGGCTGGAAGAACGGGCTCGACAGCGTCGGGTGCTTGGCCACAAACGCCCGCACCTCTTCTGCCGTCACCCCGTGCTCGCGCAGCGCTTCGTCGAACTCACTGCGCGCAAAGGTCCGGGCCTTGAACAGCATCATCTGCACGCGGCTGTAGACGTTGACTTTGCCGTCGCCCGAGGTCTCGATCGGCAGGAAGATCGCGTTCGGGTGCTTTTCGGTCACGTACGACTGAACACCGTCTGACACGCCCGAGCTGGGCATGCAGCCAAACGGCTTGACCGACAGGGTCATCGTGCACTTCTTGTGCTCGGCGTTGAGCACCAGCTTGCCGACTTCCATGTGACCTTCCCCACCGCGCAGGTGGTTGTTGTACAGGTCCTTGGCGGCCTCGGCCACGTCGTCCATGTTCGGCAGCTTGTAGCCATGCAGGCCGATCGAGTTGGCAATCGTCTGGAAGATCGCGCGGATCGCCTTGTCCGCCACCCACAGGATCGCCAGCTTCTTGATCGGGTTTGTGCCCGCCAGGCCGCGCTTGCCTCGGTCTTCGTTGCGCAGGCTCATGCGCTGCTTGGTGTCGTAGACGTGCTCCCACACGTTGTAGAGCAGCCAGTTGGTCACAATCTGGATGTCCACTTCGGCGCCTTCCTGCTCAAGGAAGCGCTGGAGCGCGTAGTTGCCGTCGCCTTCGGTCGTCATCGCCCAGAACTCGCCGATGACCGACACCTTCGGCTTGACCTGGGTGCGATCCACTTCGACCTGACGCAGCATCGCGCGGGCCTTGAACAGCGCCCCGACCACGTTGCCGTTGGTGCGCAGGGTCTCGAAGAACATCTTCTTGACCGCTTCCAGCGTCTTGTCGGTGCTGCCCGCGACCTTTTCATAGGGACGCAGACGGTAGCCAATCGCGTTGATGGCGTCGCCGATCATGATGCCGAGCACCAGGCGGATGAAGAACTTCGGGTTGAGATCGAGGCCCGCATCTTCGCCGGTCGCTTGCTTGAGTCCGCCCTGCTGCTGGAACAAAAGCACGCGGAAGCCATCAAAGCCCGCGTCGCGCAGCGCCTTGCGGTATTCGGTCACGTAGGTGCCAAAGCGACACGGACCACACGCGCCCGCCGTCACGAACAGGTAGCGCTCGACGATCTCTTTGGTCGGGATCTGCTTCACGTCGCGCAGATACAGCAGGTGCTTGATGAGGTTGCCGACCGTGAAGTAGGTCGGGTTGCACTGGCCTCGGTTGCCGAACTCTTTGCCAACCTGCAGGGCGTCGGTGTCCGGCACATCGAGCGGCACCACGCGATAGCCAATGCCTTCGAGCGCGCCCGAGATGAGGTAGTCCTGCGCCATCGTCAGACCACCGCAGAGCATGGTCGTGTGCGGACGCTGCGACGCGGTCCAGCGCTGGTGGACTTCATCGTGCCACTGGTCCCGCTTGTCGAGCCCGAGCTTGGCCCGCTGCTCCGCCTCAAACTCGCGGAGGATGCCATCGACATCCACCCCCGACTCCTCCGGCTTACCGATGACGGGCAACCGAACGCGACGCTTCTCTTCGACCTGGATGGTTTCCATGCTCTTGCTTGCTCCCTCTTGGGTGACTCGGGAATCGGTTACAGGCGGACGACCTGCTCTTCGCCTTTTTTCTTTACGCCGATGCGGATCAGGCTCTTGTCCTTTTCCGTCGTGCTCTGCGGGGTAAACCGCGCGGCATAGTCGGCCACTTTCTTCCGCAGCTGCTCGATCTCGGCCTGTAGGCTCGGGTCTTGCTGCTTGCGCTCGGCCAGCTGCTGCTGCTTAAGCTCCAGAAGCTGAAGGCGCTTCTCTTCGATCTTCAGGTGCAGCTCGGCGCCCTTCTTCGCGACATCTTCCAGCCGCTCTTCGTGCAGCTTCAGGCTGTGCGCGTAGGTCTTGACGCGGATCTTGATCGAGCCGCCCGGCTTGTTGGCGTCGATGTCGTGGAGCGCTGAGTACGGCGTCGCGCTCGCTCCGATGATCGAGTCAACCAGGCCGTAGGTCGGCGCATCGTGACCGCACTTGAACGACGACAGATCGAGCACCACCACGTTCGGGTGACGCGCCGCAAACTTCGCCGCCCACACCTTCTGCACCGAGTTGGCCGAGTAGTTTTCCGGCCACACGTCGGTCACTTCGAGCGGTCCGTCGATGCGGCCCTTGTCGATGTCTTCTTTGAAGAAGCGATACAGCCAGCGCGGGTCTTTCGGAATCGATCGAATCGACAGGATCGGATAGCCGAGCACCTGGAACTCTTCGAGCACGCCGTGGTTGAGGCCCGGATCGCTGTGATAGGGACGACCGATCATCAGGACGGCGACGCGGTTGTCTTCTTCGACTTGCTCGAGGATCGCCTTGCCGCGCGTCTGGATCTCGGCGTCGAACTTGGTCATCGCCTTGTGGGCTTGCTCGACCGCGAAGTCGCTTTCGTCTTCCGTCACCCCGAGCAGCGCGCCGAAGCAGTCGAACATCTGCTTGCGCAGAAACGTCGGCTCCGTAAACGTGAGCGCCGGGTCAAGGTACTTGATGCTGCGCGTCGCAAAGAAGTCGACTTCCTTGGTAAACGCGGCCTTGAGCACCTCGGGAACACCCGCGACGATCGGGCACGACGCACTGTCCATCACCTTGTGAATTCCCGGCGGAACGTGGGTGATGCACGGGAAGAAGATGTAGTGCAGCGGCTTCTTTTCGCTGTGCTGGTGAAACAGCAGGTTGTGAATGTGCGCCTGCGCGACCTTCGACGGATAGCACGGGTCAATCGAGCCGTACTTGCCGCCTTCCTGCCAGATCTCTTCCGTCGTCTCATCAGAGAACACGACGTGGTGCTTCTGGATGCCGATCGACTCCAGGTAGGTGCGGATAAACGGCGCGATCGTCCAGATGTTGAGCACGCGGGGAATGCCGACGCGGACCGCTGCACGCTTTTTCCACGACTCTTCGGAGCTGCGCTGGAACGGACGACGGACCGGCACGCGCTTGACGCTAAACAGGCCCTTTTTCACTTCCACGTCGTCGATGAGCGTGTCGGCAGTCGGCATCGGCTCGGCGTCGTAGAAGTGCGCAAACAGCTTCTTGGCCTCGAAGTCCACCAGGTTCGGGAACTCCTTCATCAGCCGCTTGCGCTCTTTGGTGATCGCGAGCATCGCTTCTTCGGACTCGACCGTGCCTTTTTCGCAGGAAAAGCCCGCGATGTAGCGACTGGTGTTGCCGTCGGGCGTCTCGGTATCGATGAAGGTGCGCTGACACAGGTTCGGACAGAAGTGACAGCGCGTCGACTCATCGGTGGTCGAGGTGTACTTCAGGTCCACCGCCGCATCGAGCCCGATGAAGGTGCTCTTGCCACGACGCTTGACGACGCGCAGCGTCTCCATGGCGGCGCCGATTGCGCCCGCTTCGCCGGTGTGCGGGTGAACGTAGACCTCGGCACCGGGGACGCGATCCTTGATGTAATCGACCTGGGCTTTGACCGCCGCCAGGTTGTGCTGCGTGCCGCCTTGCAGGACGAAGCGCTTACCGAGGCTCGCCATGCGCGGAATCTGCACCACGTACTGCCACACGTTCTTCGGCAGCACCTGCGCGAGTCCCGCGAGCAGCTCTTCCTTGGCATAGCCTTCTTTTTGGAAGTTCACGCGGTCCGAATCGAGGAACACCGCGCAGCCGTAGCTAAACTTCGGTGCCAGATCGGCCTTAAACGCCACGTCGGCATACTGGGTAATCGGCACACCGAACTGATCGGCCATCGCCTGAAGCAGCATGCCGTTGCCCGCCGAGCACTGGTTCGACAGACGGAAGTTCTTGATGTCGCCGTTTTCCATGAACAGGACCTTGATGTCCTGTCCACCGATGTCGCAGATGACGTCCACGTCGCCGAAGAAGTGAACGGCGGACATCATGTGTGCCACCGTCTCGACGATGTTGCAGTCGCTCTTCACCGACTCTTGCAGCACGTCCGCCGCGTAGCCGGTCGCGCCAAAGCCCATCACCTGGAGCTGCGCGCCCTGACCCTTCACGTAGTCGCGGATGCGCGACAGGATCTCTTTGGTGTCCTGGATCGGGTTGCCCTTCGACAGCTGGTATTCCTTGGTCAGGATCTCCGCGGTGTCGTAGTCGATAAGGACCGCCTTCGAGGACGTCGAGCCACCGTCCATGCCGATGACGCCACGCACGACCTGACCGGGCTCTAGCTGCTTCTTGGTGAACTTGGGAATCCGGTACTGCTCGCGGAAGGCATCCAGCTCGGCCTGCTTTTCATCGATCGAGGGCGCACGCAGAAGCGGCGATCCCGCCGAGTCACCGAGCCGCGACTTGCGACCCGTGGCGATGAACTCTTGCAGCTTGTCGATGCCGACAAAGCGACCGACGTCCGCCGCTTCGTACATGCCGTACATCACCGCGCCAAACGCTGCGTAGTACTGGGCGTTCTGCGGCACCATGATGAGCTCTTCGATCGGCACATCCTTGGGATACGCAAAGCCGCGATCGTTCCAGGTCTCGGGAATCCGCTTGCGCCAGCACTCGCGAAGGAACGGCAGATAGGTGTTCGGTCCACCGAGCAAGAGCACCTTCGGACGCAGCGTGTTGCCACGCGTCAGCACCGACAGGTTCTGCATCACGATCGCGTCCGCCAGCGAGTTCATGATCTCGACGGCGGGAATGCCGCTCTTGACCAGGTTGACGATGTCCGTCTCTGCGAACACGCCGCACTTGGCTGCAACGTGGTGAAGTCGGCTGTCGTCGAACTGGATCTTGACGACCTCTTCGTTCGGCAGCGCGACCTTGAGCACGCACTTGTCGATGGTGGCGCCGGTACCGCTCGCGCACTTGTCGTTCATCGACGTGGTCGCCTGCTTATCACCCGTCTTCTCGTTCTTCTTGAAGATGATGATCTTGGCGTCCTGACCGCCTAGCTCCACCACCGATCCCACGTCGGGATGCAGCGTCTCAACGGCCAGCGTGACCGCGTTTACTTCCTGAACGAACTTGGCGCCAATGTGCGGAGCAATCGGTGACGCGCCCGAGCCCGTCACAAACAGTCGCATCGACTCTTTGCCAAGGAGCGGCAGCGCTTCGCCAATCTGCTGCAGAAAGCCGAGCACAAACTCCGCTTGCTTGGTCTGGTGGCGCTGGTAGTCGCTCCACAGGATCTCTCGCGTTTCGGGGTCCACAACCACGGCCTTTACGGTGGTGGAACCGACATCGATGCCGATCATCACCGGCTTTACGCGATGGGTGCACTGCGGCGAGACAAATAAGGACATGCGGCCCTGCTCCTTCGTCGAGATCGTCCGTCACACGCGCTGGCGTGGTCAGGAAGTCTACCGATTAGACTACCAGTACAGTCTATGGGCAGACGTTACGCGCCACAATCCACACAGGTCAACAAAAAAGACCGTCGCCCAAATCGGCTCAGCAGAGTCGCATTTTGCGCAGCGGAAAGACCCAGGCTTCCCGTGGACCGTTCGGCTCCGCGACGAACTTGTCATTAAGTTTTAGTAATATTCCTTGTATATTGATCATGTGAAAGTCCGCCATACTCTGTCCGCTTGGGCCGCAGCGGCGGTGCTGCTCGTTGCCCAGAGCGGTCGCGCCGATGACGTGATGGACCAAGCTCGCAAGCGCTACGCCGCCGGTGAGCGCGAGTACGCCAGTGGTCGCTACTGGCAGTCTGCCAAAGCGTTCGAGGAAGCCTACGACCTCTCTCGCAAAGGGGACCTGCTGTATAACGCCGCCCGCGCCTACGATCGCGGTGAGTACTACCTGCGCGCGATCGAGACCTACGAAGCGTATCTAAAGGCTGGAGCGCCGCCCGATGTCGAGCAGATCAACCTGCGCATCGCGGCCCTGCGCAAGCTGCTCAGCCAGGTTCAGATCAAGCTGGGCGACAAAGCGTACGTCTTCGTCGATGGTCACGAGTACTACCAGACGCCGATGAACGGGACCGTTTCCATCGACAGCGGCTATCACCGCATCGAGGTTCGCGCAGGCAATCGCTTCTGGGCCAAAGAACAGCAGTTTGTCCCCGGTGAGCGCTACGAGTTTGACGCGCAGCTCGAAGAGGATCGCGGCGGTGGACAAGGACTCATCAGCGCAGCATCGGTCGAAGAGAGCCGATCCAAGCCGCGCACGCGCCAGGTTGCACTGGTCGTCGGAGCCGGTGGCAGCGTCGATGTCCTTGGCAACAACTATCCACCGCACCAAGCGTCGATCGTCCTTGGGGCCGAATATCGGGTCAAAGAAGGCGTGCGTGGCGCGTTCGACCTGGGCGTAAAGATTCCGATTGAGTTTCTTCAGAGCTGGACCAATGCCGGGCTGCTCATCGGTGCGCGAGGCGCGCTGACGCCGGTTCCGCGCATTCCGTTTGAGCTGGTGCTGTCGCTCGATGCAGGCTTTGCGACGCTTGACTATCGATCGAGTGCGCCGGTTTCGCCCAAGTGGCCGTGCGCATCGCCGTCGGCGCTGTCGAGCTGCTCGATCTATGCGTTTCGCGTGGTGCCTGCGGTGAGCGTGGCGTATCGCTTCGCGCCGTCGTTTGAGCTGCGTGCGCAGCTTGCAGGCGCCGAGCTAAACCTGAGCGATCCGCTGTTCGATCTTCGGCTGGCGTTCGGACTACAAGCCGCGTATCGCTTCTTCTAACAGCGGACGTCCTAGCGACGGTTAGTAGATGCCTGGGAAGATGCGCGACGGAACTTGTCGTCGATACTCTTCCCAGTCTGCGCCGTACTTGGCATGGCACAGCGCATCGTCACGACGCTCTCGGTGAATGAGCAGGATCGTGAAGTAGATGATGTAGAAGTACGGCAGAAGGTTGGACACGCCGGCGCACAGACACCACGCGAGCGCCATCATCAAGTCGCCGCAGTAGTTCAGGTGTCGCGCCAGTCCCCAAAAGCCCGATGCGAGCAGCTTGGTTCCGCGCGCGGTCCGAATGAACTTCGCGGGCTTGCCCCAGATCAGGTGATCCGGGTTGCGGCTGAAGTGATGCTTCTGGATGTTGGTGCCGCGGAACACCGCGTAGCCGCCCAGGTT
>ERZ724519.120-NODE-120-length-28958-cov-5.222780_pt1 | contig 28958 bp, 22 predicted proteins | sample MGYA00376052_ERZ724519 | MGnify/ENA primary metagenome ERZ724519 (study PRJEB28724, sample SAMN07190883) | activated sludge metagenome | isolation source: activated sludge of sewage treatment plant in Hong Hong | place: Hong Kong | collected 2016-03-17 ... | reverse complement strand
AGACCTGTTCCGGGGCGTAGCGGTCGCGGATCCACGCGACCTCGTCGGCGACGTCGACCCGATCAAGGCCGCCAACCTGCGCCTGCCTTACTCCGACGAGCGGGTTATCCACTTCGGACTGATCCCGCGCGCACATCGCTGCCTGTTCGTGATCAATGAATTGCCCGACCTCCAGGCGCGCATTCAGGTGTCGCTGTTCAACGTCCTGCAGGAAGGCGATATGCAGATCCGTGGCTTCAAACTCCGGTTGCCGCTCGATGTGGAATTTATCTTTACCGCCAACCCCGAGGATTACACCAACCGCGGCAGCATCATCACGCCGTTGAAAGACCGCATCGAAAGCCAGATCACCACGCACTACCCTACTTCAATTGATATCGGCCGCAAGATTACGGAGCAGGAATCGCGCATTACCGCAGAACAACGCGAAAGGATTCGCATTCCCGAAATGCTCAAAAACCTTATCGAGGAAATTGCCTTTGCTGCAAGGGACAGTGAATTTGTGGACAAAAAGAGCGGCGTAAGCGCACGCCTGACCATTTCGGCCTACGAAAACCTCTACTCTACCGCCGAGCGGCGACTGCTGCGCAACGGCGAAGACAACACCACTGCCCGCATCACCGATTTCTGGGGCGTTATTCCCGCCCTGACCGGAAAGGTGGAAATGGTGTACGAAGGCGAGCAGGAAGGTCCCTATGTCGTGGCCCTGAATATCATCGGCGAGGCACTCAAAAAAGTGTTTCTCCAGTATTTTGCCAACCCGTCCAAACTGAAACGCGGACAGGAACGCGATCCGTATGGCGTGATAAAAGCCTGGTTTTCAGCAGGGAATGTGGTCGACTTGTTCACCGATCTTCCGAACAAACAGTTCTATAAAGAACTCGACCAGGTGGCAGGCCTCACCAAAGTCGCCGAAGCCGCAGGTGTCGACAAAGGCGATATGTACACCTTCATGGAACTCGCCCTGCACGGACTTTCCGAATTCGAAGTACTGAGCAAGGAGTTCGTTCAGACCAAGTGGGTGTTCAAGGACTTCCTGACGGGAAATCTTAAAGACGAGGATGAAGATGACATGCGTGATCTGTTTAATTGAGGGGATTGAGCGCACCGATTTGACATTTTTATGCCTTATCGATTGATTATCAATTATTTAGACCTATAAGGTTTTGAAAACCTTATAGGTCTTATGCGTAAATGAAAAGGGGGCAACGCACAACTCCAGACTTACACCTTACTACTCGTCACTTCCCCTTATCTTTGCGCCGTCTTAAACCAAATCCGGCAATATCATGACGCAAGTCGCGCCCTACCAGCCCAAAAACAAAATACGGATCGTCACGGCCGCCAGTCTCTTCGACGGTCACGATGCAGCCATCAATATCATGCGTCGCATCATGCAAAGCAGCGGCGCGGAAATCATACACCTCGGCCACAACCGCTCCGTACAGGAGATTGTGGACTGTGCCATTCAGGAAGACGTGCAGGGCATCGCCATCACTTCGTACCAGGGTGGCCACAACGAGTTTTTCAAATACATGCACGACCTCCTGAAAGAACGCGGAGCCGGGCATATCAAGATATTTGGCGGCGGCGGCGGCACCATTTTGCCTTCCGAGATCGAGGAACTGCACCGGTACGGCATCACCCGCCTTTACCATCCCGACGACGGGCGCAAAATGGGCCTGCAGGGCATGATCAACGATGTGTTGCAGCAATGCGACTTTCCGGTAGGTTTTTCCGTGAACGGCGAATTGAAAAAACTGGTTAATTTTTCCCGTACAGACCATACCGCACCCGACGTTTCCAGTATTGCACGCCTGATCTCCGTAGCCGAAAACAACCCCGATTTTTACGAAAAGGAAATTGCCCCGCAACTCCAATCCTCAGCCGCCAAAACCCCGGCTTCTCCCGTACTCGGCGTCACCGGCACGGGCGGTTCCGGCAAATCCTCCCTGGTCGACGAACTCGTCCGCCGTTTTTTGCTCGACTTTCCCGACAAAACCATAGCCATCGTTTCCGTCGATCCTTCCAAGCGCAAGACCGGCGGCGCACTGCTCGGCGACCGCATCCGGATGAACGCCATCAATAACCCCCGCGTGTATATGCGTTCGCTGGCGACGCGCCAGAGCAACCTGGCCCTCTCCAAATACGTACATGCGGCGGTAGACATCCTGAAAGCGGCGAAGTTCGACCTCATCATCCTCGAGACCAGCGGCATCGGCCAGAGCGACACCGAGATCATCGATCACAGCAACGTGAGCCTGTATGTGATGACACCGGAGTTCGGCGCTGCCACGCAACTCGAAAAAATCGATATGCTCGATTTTGCGGATGTGATCGCCATCAACAAGTTTGACAAACGCGGCGCCCTCGACGCCCTGCGCGACGTACGCAAGCAGGTGCAGCGCAACCACAACGCCTGGGATGTGGCCGTCGACAACATGCCCGTATTCGGCTGCATCGCCAGCCAGTTCAACGATCCGGGTGTCAATCAACTCTACAGCCGCATCATCGCCCTCGTGGAGGAAAAATGCCACACCGGCTGGCAATCCACCTTTACGGCAACCGATGAGATGTCGGAAAAAATATACATCATCCCGCCCCAGCGCACCCGTTACCTTTCGGAGATCGCCGAGAGCAACCGCAAGTACGACTTCGATGTGGAGCAGCAGGTTGCCATTGCCGGTAAATTGTGGAGCCTGAAAAATACAATAGAAACCATTGAAAGCGGGCGGGAAACCCCGGACAGCCAGTTAGCAGATGCGCTCAAAAAACGCTACGCCGAACTGGAGGCTCAACTCGACTGGCGTTGCAAGCGCATTCTCGAGGGCCATGAGGCCATGAAGGCCCGTTATGCCGCCCCCGAGTACGTGTATCACGTGCGCGACAAGGAAGTCAGGGTAAAAACCTATACCGAGAGTCTCTCGCACACGCGCATCCCGCGCGTGGCTTTCCCGAAATTCAAGGATTGGGGCGAAATACTGCGCTGGCGCCTGCAGGAGAACGTACCGGGCGAGTTTCCCTACACGGCAGGCGTATTTCCCTTCAAACGCGAAGGCGAAGATCCGACGCGGATGTTTGCCGGCGAAGGCGGCCCCGAACGCACCAACAAACGTTTCCACTATGTGTCGCAGGGACTGCCCGCCGCACGCCTCAGCACGGCCTTCGACTCCGTGACGCTGTACGGAGAGGACCCCGATTACCGTCCCGACATCTACGGCAAGATCGGCAACTCGGGCGTGAGCATTTGCTGTCTCGACGACGCCAAAAAACTCTACTCCGGCTTCGATCTCTGCGACCCGAAAACGTCGGTGTCGATGACCATCAACGGCCCGGCAGCGACTATCGCGGCATTTTTCATGAATGCTGCCATCGACCAGCAGTGCGAGAAATATATCCGGGAGCACGGGATGGAAAAGGTCGTGGAGGCTAAACTGAAGGAAAAATACGAAGACAGGGGACTGGAACGCCCGCGCTACCGCGGCGACCTGCCCGAAGGCAACGACGGGCTGGGACTCCTGCTGCTTGGCATTACCGGCGAGGAAGTACTGGAGCCGGAGGTATACCAAAAAATCAAGGCCTACGCCCTTTCTTCCGTGCGCGGCACCGTGCAGGCCGACATCCTGAAAGAAGATCAGGCGCAAAATACCTGTATTTTCAGCACCGAATTCAGCCTGCGGGTGATGGGCGACGTGCAGGAGTTTTTCATAGCGAACAAGGTCCGCAACTTCTACTCGGTATCCATTTCGGGCTACCATATCGCCGAAGCGGGCGCCAATCCTATCTCTCAACTTGCCTTCACTCTGGCAAACGGCTTCACCTTCGTGGAATACTACGCCTCGCGCGGCATGAAAGTCGACGACTTTGCCCCCAACCTGTCGTTCTTCTTTTCCAACGGTGTCGACCCCGAATACGCCGTTATCGGGCGTGTGGCGCGGCGCATCTGGGCCAAGGCCATGCGCTGGAAATACGGCGCCAACAAGCGCAGCCAGATGTTGAAATATCACATCCAGACCTCCGGCCGCTCCCTGCACGCCCAGGAGATCGCGTTCAACGACATCCGCACGACGCTACAGGCCTTGTACGCCATTTACGACAACTGCAATTCGCTGCATACCAACGCCTACGACGAGGCCATCACCACACCCACCGAAGAATCGGTGCGCCGCGCCATGGCCATCCAGTTGATCATCAACCACGAACTGGGCCTCGCCAAAAACGAAAACCCGCTCCAGGGCTCCTTCATCATAGAAGAACTGACCGATCTGGTGGAGGCTGCCGTACTGGCCGAATTCGACCGCATCACCGAGCGCGGGGGTGTGCTGGGCGCCATGGAAACCATGTACCAGCGCGGCAAGATCCAGGAGGAAAGCCTGTATTATGAAACGCTGAAACATACCGGCGAACTGCCGCTCATCGGCGTCAATACCTTCCTGAGCAAGGAAGGCTCGCCGACCATTCTGCCCAGGGAAGTGATCCGGGCCACGGAGGAGGAAAAAGAAGACCAGATCGTCACACTGCGCAGTTTGCATGAGGCGAATGCCGACAAGGGCAAGGCTGCGCTCAAACGCCTGCAGCGGGTCGCCGTGCAAAACGGCAACCTCTTTGCCGAACTCATGGAAGCGGCCAAGGTGTGCTCGTTGGGGCAGATCACGCACGCCTTGTATGAAGTGGGGGGGCAGTATCGGAGGAATATGTGAATTATTGGAAATAGAATAAATTTGTGTTCCAGTAACCTTAACATCGTACCTATGACAGTAAAACTTGAAATTGGCTACGAACAACTCCTGCAATTATTTCGGCAACTCTCGCCGAAACAACAAAAGCAGTTTCTGCAGGACGCAGAAAAGGAAGCCCTCCATTTAAAAACACAGGATATGGTGGAAGAATCCACCGCCGATTATCCTCTTATGGATATTCAATCCGCAGCCATGCTTTTATTGGATGACTATCAGCACAACGAAGAACTCACCGCTTTTTCAGCTCTAGACACCGAAGCATATCATGAAACGCGGTGAAATCTGGTTGGTCAATCTTGACCCGACCATTGGATCTGAAATAAAGAAATCCCGCCCTGCTGTCATCGTTAACGACGACGCCATCGGCATTCTTCCGCTCAGAGTGATCGTACCCATTACTGACTGGAAACCGCATTACGGCGCTGCACCCTGGATGGTAAAACTCGACCCTGACGAAGGGAACAATCTTTCCAAGACATCAGCAGCCGATTGTTTCCAGGTTCGATCAGTCTCTCAATTGCGGTTAATACGGAAATTGGGAGTGGCTCCAGATGCCATAATGGTCGAGATCGGGTTGGCATTGCAATCGGTGTTGAAGATTTGAGGGTAATTTTTCAATTCCATCATAGATTTACTATGAAAGAAGTTGTTCAGGATACTTCAGATAATCGTATAAAAATGCCAGCAGAGGTATTTGTAAAATTATTTTAGGACGAGACAACTCACGACTTTCGCTTCTGCTCTATCCACCGGTCTACTTTCTCCTCCAGCACCTTCAGCGGCAAGCAACCCGCATCCAGCACCTGGTTGTGAAATTCCCGGATATCAAACTTTTCGCCCAGCGCCTGCTCCGCCCGGTGCCGCAGTTCGAGTATTTTTAACTGTCCGACTTTGTACGACAGCGCCTGGCCGGGGATGGCCATGTAGCGCTCGATCTCCGCGACGATGCTCTCTTCAGGCTCGGCCTCATTGGCTTTGGAATACTCGATCGCCTGCTCGCGCGTCCAGCCTTTGGTGTGCATGCCCACATCGACGACCAGCCGGATGGCGCGGTGCATTTCACTGCTGAGCATACCGAAATACTGGTATGGGTCGGTATAAAGGCCGAGTTCCTTGCCCAGGCTCTCGGAATACAGCGCCCAGCCCTCACCATAGGCGCCGTACCACAGGAAGCGCCGGAAGGTGGGCAGGGCCGTATTTTCCTGTTGCAGCGATATCTGATAATGGTGCCCCGGTATGGCCTCGTGCAGGAACAGTGACTCGCCGCCCACTACGTTGGCCTTGGAAGCATCGGGTACCGGCACGTAAAAAATGCCGGGGCGGCTGCCATCGGGCGTTCCTTGCGTGTACTCCGCGCTGGCCGACGCCTCGCGAAACGCCTCCGTGCGGCGAACCTCGAACTTCGATTTCGGTACCAGATCGAACATCTTGCTCAATTGGGGTTTCATGGTCTTCTCCAGCGATGCGTACCAGTCGATCACCTGCTGGGGTTCTTTGAAAGGCGTAAATTTTTTGTCGGTACGCACGTAGTCGAAAAACGCGCGCAGGTCGCCCTTGAAGCCGACCTGTGTTTTCACCTTTTCCATTTCGCCTCGGATACGCGCTACCTCGCTTTCGCCTAGTTCGAATATCTCATCGGCGCTCATATCCGTCGTGGTCCAGTATTTTATCAGGTAATCGTATCGCGCGCGGCCGTTCGGCGTGTCGGAAATGCCCGACGACGCGCGACCTTTTGGCAGGTATTCTTTTTCAAAAAAATCGGCGAGTTTTTGAAACGAAGGCACGAGTTGCTCCGCAATCATTTTTTTGTAGGCTTCGGTCAGCCGCGCCTTGTCGGCCGCCGGAAAATCGGCGGGCATCATTTGGATCGGACCGTAATACAGGTTCTTGGTCGGGTCGGCGGTGACGAGTTCCTTGAATTGGGGAATACACTTGGCGATCAGCACCTTGGGCAGCACATAGCCTTTTTCCATGCCTTTGCGCGTGTAGACGATGGCTGAATCGCACCATACTGGAAATTTTCCGATCCGGGCAAGCCAGTTGTCGTAATCCTGCACGGTTTTAAACGGTTGCGAGCCGCTGCCCGATCCGTATTGCCCGAGTGTCAGCGGCAGGCTCCAGAACTGGTTGATGGGCGTGTAGTTGTCCGGGAATTCCAGTCCTTTCAGGTTGATGTCGCATTCCCATTGCAGGATTTCGTAACTGATGCGGTCGTTGTCGTCGAATTTCGCCGGGTCGTATTGTGCCAGCGATGTTTTGGTGCGGGTATAGAACGCGCGAAGACGGCTCCGGAAATCCTCGCTTACGTCGATCTGCAATTGATCGTTGTAGCCGTCGACGCCCTGAACCGTTGCTTCGAGGGGGTAAAAGGACAAGCGTTCACGGTAAAATTTTTCGAGCAGGTCGTTGAGTTGGGCCGCGGGATTTTCGGTTGGGGGTTTGGGCGTATCGCGGCAGGCAAAACAGAAGAGGAACAAAAAAAGGTATCCGGAAATATGGCGCATGGTTGTCTGTTTTAGAGCCTTAAAAGTAGAACATCTGAGTGTTTTGCGTTGGTGAATGGCACACTGATGACGCAGATTAGGCGGATGCGCGCAGATAAAATTTGATAATTCTGTGTGAATCTGCTCAATCTGCCTTGGGGTTGGCACGCTGATGACGCAGATTAGGCGGATGCGCGCAGATAAAATTTGATAATTCTGTGTGAATCTGCTCAATCTGCCTTGGGGTTGGCACGCTGATGACGCAGATTGAGAAGATTGGCGCGGATAATATATGATAAAATCTGTGTGAACCTGCGCTTGGGGTTGGCACGCTGATGACACAGATTGAGAAAATTCGCACAGATTTTATCAAATTTTATCTGTGTTACTCTGCTCAATCTGTGTCATCAGCGTGCCATCAACCAACGCGCGGACAACCCAAAACTACCCTTTCCAAATCACCAGAACACAATATACAAGGCCGAAATAATGCCCAAAATGAGCACGGCGCCCACGGCGAACGACTGGTTGGTGCGGAACATGGAAGCATCCACCTCAATTGGGTGCACCCTCTCCTGACCTTTTTTATCCAGCAGGCTGACCAGCACCATCAGGGCAACCAGGGTGAGGAACACCCAGCCCATGCGATGCAGGAAAGGCATGCCGGCAAACATGTTTGACAGCAACAGGCCAGTCGGAATCGTGGCAATGGCGCCGGCAAGGGCCGCATTGGCTGTGGCGCGTTTCCAGAAGAAGCCCAGGAGGAAAATAGCGACCACACCCGGGGAGATCAGTCCGGTGAAATCCTGGATAAACTGGAATGCCTGGCCGAAGTTGGCAAGCGCCGGTGCGACCACCGTGCCGATGACCATGGCTACAATAATAGCGATGCGACCTACACGCACCTGCTTGGCCTCATCGGCATCCTTGTCGAAGAATTTTTTGTACAGGTCGAGCGTAAAGATCGTCGAGATACTGTTGGCCTTGCCGGCGAGCGAGGCGACGATGGCTGCCGTGAGCGCCGCAAACGACAACCCTTTCAGGCCGACAGGCAGCAGGTTGAGCAGCACAGGATAGGCCTTGTCGGGCCGCACCGCACCGTCGACCACCATTTCCTGCGTAAATGCGCCTTCGCGGTAAAGCAGGTAGGCGGCGATACCGGGCAGAACCACGATGATCGGCATAAGCAGTTTGAGGGCCGAGGCAAACAGCAGGCCTGCGCGCGCGGTGGGCAGGTCGGCGCCCAGGGCGCGCTGGGTGATGTACTGGTTGAAGCCCCAGTAGTTCAGGTTGGCAATCCACATGGCGCCGATGATCACCGCGAGACCGGGCAGTTTATCGTAAGCGTCTTCAAAGCCGCCTTTCCCGTCGGGCATCATCATCTGACCCTTGTTCAGGATCATGTGGAAGTGATCGCCCGCGTTTTCGCGCAACAGCGACAATCCGGCCAGAGCACCGTCGCTGCCGAAGTGGTGGGCTACCAGATCGAGCGCCAGGTAGGTCGTCGCCAGACCACCCAGGATGAGCACCAGAACCTGAATTACGTCGGTGTAACCGATCACCTTCATCCCCCCCAGCGTGATGAGGATGGCGAAAATACTCAGTCCGATCGAGCAGGTGAGGAAACTGAATCCCGAGATCGTGCTCACGGCCAGGGCGCCGAGGTAGAGAATAGAGGTCAGGTTGACGAATACATACACCAGCAGCCAGAACACTGCCATGATGGTGGCCACGAGCGGACTGAAGCGCATGGCCAGGAACTGCGGCATGGTGTATATCTTGTTTTTCAGGTAGATAGGCAGGAAAAAAACAGCCACTACCAGCAGCGTTGCGGCGGCCATCCATTCGTAGGAGGCAATGGCCAGACCCATGGCGAAGCCCGAGCCCGACATGCCGATAAACTGCTCGGCACTGATATTGGAGGCGATCAGCGAAGCGCCAATGGCCCACCAGGTCAGGGAGCCTTCCGCCAGAAAGAAGTCGGTGGCGCTGGCCTGAGCCGCTTTTTTGCGTTGGTAGATCCAGTAGCCGTAGCCGGCCACGATCACAAAATAGATAAGGAAGACAGAGTAATCCAGGAATTGTAACTGATTGCCCATGCGTTTTTTTGAACGATTTAGTGAAAGGAGGCGCCCCGTTCCGGAGCATGAAACAAAAACTGCATTGGTTAAGGCGGCCAAATATAGAACAGGATTTGTCGTATTAACGACCCCACAGGATTTGATTCCGCATGAAAATTTCTTTTTACCCTACCCTTGTGTAGTTTGAAGAAAAACATCTTATCTTTGCGGCCCGCTTTAAATAAAAAAAGGTTTCTTGGCCGAGCGGTTAGGCACAGCTCTGCAAAAGCTGCTACAGCGGTTCGAATCCGCTAGAAACCTCCTGAAAAAGTCGAAGCCGCCGTAACACATGAGGGTGTTGCGGCGGCTTTTGTTTTGGGAAACCTTTTTACCCTCTGCATACCTTCTATTGCCCATCCTCCGAATAAAACGACCGCAAATAATACATTTTCAGCGCTTTATTCAACTTGATCCGATAGATCACCTGAACCATACCTTTGGTTGGGTGCAAGTAAGCGGTATTGACCACAACTTCATAGATCGAGTCTTTTTTCTCGACGGTAATCTCGTTGACCTTGACATTACCTTTGATCGGGTTCTTTTTATAGTACTGCTGTTCCAGCTTTTCCCGCTTCGCCCTTGGAAGGTTTTTCGCGGTATAGTATCGTTCCAGGGTATCGACCATCAGTGAAGACGTGCCTTCAATATTTTGGTCATTCACGTATTCGAGGTATTTCAAGGCTACTGCCTTGGCTTCCTCTTCCAGGTTGCCAACGACCTTGATGGAGTCCAGTTGCCGGGTCAGTACCTGGTTTTCCCGAACTACATCGGCGGGCACTTGTACGGGCCTGAAGGTAATAGTCAACAGCACCAGCAGACAAAGGCCCCCCGCCACTGCCAAACCGGTGGCAATATTTTTCCAGCGGCGGACTTTTCGTTTTTGGGCAGCATTGAGGATGGGGGCAATAAAAGCGTCATGCGACAGCTCGACGTTGTGCCCGCCGGAGCTGCTCGGTTCGGCGCGTACAAGGCGCAGGCCGATCAGTTTTTGTACCAGTTCGCCATCAACACTGTAATCGCGCAGGATCAGCTTTTCGTGGAGGTTGATCCGCTGCTTGTCGAGCTCGAAAATCAGGCCTTCTTCGACCAGCCGCCGCGTTTTTTTCCGTTCAGTCGCACTCAATTGTTGCAGCGCATTTTCGTAAAAATCTTCGTAGAGCCGCTCCACTGCCGGCAAGTCGGCCACGGTCACATCAGGTCTTCCATTGCCATCGTGGTCGACGATTTCACCCTTTGTTACGCGATTTTCGATATTCTGTGCCAGGATTTGCAGTTGAAACGCTTCGATGCCTCCGGTATTCCTTCCCTGATTATCCCTGGAAAGGTCGCTGAGTATTTTTTCCAGCGCCCCGGGCTGCCAGTCGAATGCCGGCGACAGGAACGCCAAACCGGCGCTCAGGTCAGGCAGGGCCGCCGGTTTTTCCAGGGCTTCGCGCGCCTGTGCAGGCGTCAGAGAACGGAGTTCATACCGTTTATGAAGAATAACCGGCAGTTTGTCTTTCAAACGGTCGAGTTCGCTCAGGCGGTCGGCGCGGATAGACAATACGGATTTGACCTCCATATTCCGGGTCATCAACGCGGCCTCTTCGGGGGTATGGTCGTCTTCGTGTTGTTCCACGTATTCCGGGATACTCGCGTACAGCAAATCTGCCAACTGGTGTTTGAACGCCTCCTGTTGTGCTTTTGGATAAGTGAATAATTCTTCAAACTGGTCGAAGATCAGTACAAAAACCTCATTGGGCCCGCTGTGCCGGCGCTTCAGTTCACCCCAAAGCGTGTGGGGAAGGAAGGCCCGGGCGGCCTGCTCTTCAGCCGGAAGCGGTGGCGTTTGCCGATCGAGATGAAACGTAAAAGTATCGAGCCATTCGCCGGCTTCATGGCCTGTGTATGCGTTAAAGCGCACAAAAACAGGAACATAGACCCGCCTGTTTCTTCTGCTCTCACCAAGCAAATCGGGAGCGAGACCTGCGTTAAGCAGCGAAGATTTTCCATAGCCGGATTTGCCGAACAGCACGACCAGTCTTTCGAGCAACACCAGCGAAAGCAAGGCTTCCCGGTCGTTGTCGCGACCGAAAAAGATGTCTTTTTGCGCCCCGGAGAACGGCTGAACGCCGGGGAAACGGAAGAGGCGTTTTGCGGGATCAGACATTGGTTTCGGTTTGACTGTTATAGGTAAGCAGGGCGTAGCGAATTCGATTGATCTCCAGAGCAAGGTCGCGGCTGTCGGCAGTACCGGCCCGCTGTTGTTGTTTCCAGTGCTGATAACGCGATTTCAGGAGATCAATATCGGGGCTGTTGAATTGTTCGAGCATCCGGAGGGCCTCGTCAAGTTTATCCTGTCCAATCAGCATCCGCACCTGCGCCTGCACCGGGGAAAGCGGGTCGCGTATATCCCGAAGAATGCCTTTACGCGCGCAAGCAGCATAAAGAGCGTCAAAATCGGAGCGTTCGGGGGCCACCTGTTGTACATTGAACTGATTGAGAATAAACGCACGCTCATCATCGCTGACATCGCTCAGAATGGGAAAATTCCGGTTGATGTTGGCTACCGCATTGTTGTCGAGCCAGTTGAGATAATGCAGGAAGAGTTGCGAATACCATTTGTCGAATTGAAAGCCCAGCAGGATGTAGGTATCGGCTTCACGCAGTTTGCGACCGAGCCATGTAGGAATTTCATCGGAATTACCGAGCAGTTTGATAACCAGTTGGAAAAGGTCGAAGTAGTCGAGTATCGGCGAGTCCCGTTTGTCGAGCACATTCCCGCAGAGGTTGAAAACCAGGGGGTTGTGAGCCGTCGGCTCGCTAATGGGTGCACCCGGCAATTTGCCGTAAGGCGATACAAAATCAAATTGGGGCGCTGTGGTGTAGCGACAAAAAGCGTCGTATACAGCCCGGTCGGGCGAGAGCGAAAGCACCAGGTGAAAGGGCATGGCAACGATTTGCCGCAAGAGTTCTTCGTCGGGTAGCCAGCCGGGATCGCGGGCAAGATCGCGCACAACCTTTCGTGCAAGCATCTTGCTCTCTGCGTCGCGAAACAGGAACAGCCTGTCGCGGTCATAAAAGTAATTGATGCCGATGCCGGGTGTTTGCTGAATGACCTGCCGCGACAACTGGCTGAAAGAGGTTTCCACTCCCGCCGAATCCTGACCGGCTGGGTAGCGCGGTATCGCATCGGGCCCAAGGATCAGGACCGCCTCGCCGTCGGCAATGCTTTGGGCAAGGCTATCCCAGGAGGTCGTTGACGCCGGCTGACTGGTCATTGAAGTGCATGTTTTCGGTTATTCATTCGGTGTTTTTTAGCGGTAACAGCCAAAATCCTGCCAAGCGGTGCGGAGCGCAACATCATGGGCAACAGGGCCGATACGTTTAATTCTGGAGATAAAAGTAACAAACAATCCGACTTTGGAGAGATTCGGATCTTCTATTATACCCCTGCATGTCGCTGCGTACCTACCGCTTCCTCATCCCCTCCAACGCCTCTCCAATAAACGTTTTCGACAACCAGCGGTCGCCCACCAAAACGCCCGCTATGCTGCGGGTGTTTCCGATGTCGGTCAGGGGGTTGCCATCCAGCAGCAGCAGGTCCGAAACCGCCCCGGCCTCGACGACGCCGAGATCGGGGCGGTGTAGAAAACGACCGACATTCAATGTGCCCGTTCGCAGGGCCTCGTAGGGCGTAAGGCCTGCATCCACCAGGTATTGCAGTTCGTGGTGTACCGAAAATCCCGGCACGTTGTACACCTGCGGTGCATCGGAACCCAGCAGCAGGCCCACCCCGTTTTTGTTGCAGGCAGCCACCAGTTGCTTTCGTACCTGCTGGAAACGCAGCGCTACATTGGTGTCATACCCCTGATTCGAGGTGATGCGCCTGCGCATATTCGACCAGTCTTCGAGGTCGTCGTCGCTCATGTACACCATTTCCGGAGCCGAAGGGAACCGCGTCGGGGCATCGCCGGGCGCAAACCAGCGCTCTGCCAGGCACTGCGTCGGCACCACCCAGATCTGTCGTGCGCGCAGACTATCGATGAGCGCCGGAATCCTCGAGGTGTCGGCCTTATCGGCTACGAACAGCCCGAACAGGCCCACGGCATCCGGCTCCATATTTTCGATGCCCGGCACAAGGCTTTCCACAAATCCGTCGAGGTGATCGATACTGGCATAACCCGCTTCGATGGCGCCCCATACCCCCACGGTGGAAGGCACATGGCCGGCAAAAGGCATATCCACCGCATGGGCTGTGTTCACAACGGCAGCGAAGCACTCCTTCGACAGAGGCGGCATCAGAATCTTCAAAAAATCGTAGCCCGCCTGTTTCTGGGCGCGCACGGCAGTCACTGCCTCGTCGGGCGTCCGGATATCGTCGCCGGCGAGTGGAGGCCCGGCAGTGTACAATCGCGGACCGAATATTTCACCGCTCCGGATCTTGTCGCGCAATTCGAGGTGTCGCGGATGGCCCAGCATCCCGCGGATGGTGGTCACACCGTTCAGGGCAAACAGCCACAACACTTCCTGCATCGACTCCAGGTCGTCGTGCGGCGGCACATGGGCATGCATTTCTGCCAGTCCGGGCATCAGAAACTTGCCCGAGGCGTCGATCACCAGTGCAGCGTCGCTCCATTTAACCTGGCCTGTGGGCCCTATCGAAGTGATGACGCCGATGCGGACCACCACATCCTGCGCTTCCAGCACGGTGTCGGTCCGCATCGGCACGACATTTACGGCACGGAACACGATTTCCTGCCGGCGGGGCGGCGGTGAGGGCAGCGACGTCTTTTTTTCCGGCATACAACCGAGGCAAAAAAGGCAAAGGAGGAGAAGCGGGTATTTCATAAAAACCGGTTATACAATGCCGTAAACATCAAACGTGGGAATAGCAGAAAGTGCAGGGAATCCTGACAGGCAAATATAGATTTTTAACCCATTAAGGACATATCTACCTGATATAGTAAATGTGTACGCGCAACCGGTACCGCCGGCCCTGTACTGCGGGGGCGACTAAATGTTACCGGGCCGCGATCATTCCGGAACAACCACCGGGCATTGCGCCAACTTTCGCCCCTCGATTTGTATCATCAGCACATAGTTGCCCGGCGTCAAGGCTCCGGTGGCCCAGGTTTCGAACTGCCGGAAGGGTCTGGTGGCCTTGTAGGGGGTTTCCAGCACGGCCTTCCCCTTTGCGTCGACCATACGGAAACGAATAACAGCCGGGTCTTCCAGTTCAAACTCGATGGTCAGGCTGTCGGTCGAAGGATAGGCGCGCAGCAGCCTGGGCGGTTCTGCATCCGGCAACTCGGTTGCAGAAGACTCCGGCAACATGGCATGCCCCTGCATACCGCTTCCACAGGCGTCCCTGTCGCCTGAAAACTGCAATGGTTTGCTGTCGGCGTTGTTGTGGAAAACCTGCCGGCTGTGTTTCGGTGAAGCGCTGGTATCCTGCCAGTTGTACTGGGCAGACAGGGGAAATATATGCAGCACGATGATCCAGGCTGCGAGTGTCTTTTGTATCATGTCTGTATTATTTTTTAAAACAACACGACAAAAATCGGGGCAGCGAACAACGGTGCAAAGCAGAAAGGGGGGAGCGTTGAAAAAGGCGGGGCGAATGTCGGTTTTATGCAACATAAGTACCGGGACTGAATTAATTGATAAAATTAAGCGCGGGGGTTTTGTGTCAAGACAAGGCATTTTTTGAGGGCATAGCAGCGCTACGGCTGAAAAAAATAACGCGGTATTGACGCAAAAGACCAAGTTTAAATTATCGATTAATTCAGTCCCGGTACTTAAAGTGCGGGTCTCCCGGAATCGGTCGGGAAACCCGCGAAAAACCTTAATCTTCCTCTTCAGGGATGTCCTCGCCCGTATCGTCCGCCATATCGCCTCCCTCTTCTTCTTCCATGTCATCTACATCGTCGTCGGATTCCGGTTCCTGTACCTCATCCGCATCGCCGTCCGGTTCGGCGACCACCAGAAATGATGATTCGAAGGGGGTTGATTCCAATACGTCCTGTTTTTCGTAAAACATTGCTGCAGAATTTGATAAGTGAAAAAGATGAAAAATCGACGTATAAATCTTCGGCAAATTCCGCGCAGACAGGCACACTGGCGGGTTAAGTTGTTATTAATATTGCGACCCGCTAATAGTAACGCATGATACTCAAACAAATACGCCGGATTGTTTTCGCCCTGCTCGCTACTGGCGTCGGGCTATACCCAAGCCTTTACTTCATCATGGACCGGAAGTTCGGCCTGCTGAACACCAAAACCGAGACGCTGTTGCTCAGCCTGCCCTGGAATATCGGTTTTTATACCCACATCGTTTTCGGAGGACTGGCCCTGCTGGTTGGCTGGACGCAGTTCAGTGCAACGCTGCGCGCACGGTGGCTGCCTTTCCACCGGTGGACCGGCCGGGTTTACGTATTCGCCGCCCTGCTCAGTGCCACGGCAGCCGTCTGCATCGCCTGCTACGCAACGGGCGGCTGGGTGCCGGCCCTCGGATTCGGCTGCCTGGGCATCACCTGGTGGTACACGACGTTTCAGGCATACCGGTACATCCGCCAAAAAGATACGGCGCGTCACCAGGTGATGATGATCTACAGTTATGCAGCCTGCTTTGCCGCGGTCACCCTGCGGCTCTGGCTGCCTTTGCTGACCGGCATATTCCACGATTTTATACCGGCATACCGGATCGTGGCCTGGTTGTGCTGGGTGCCCAATCTGGCTGTGGCGCATTTCTTTGTGGTAAAACCGCTTCGACGCCTGCAACCTGTATAGGAAAACATTCCCCATCTTTCCCGACCTTTACCTACGCATCAACCCTCTTGCTCCTCCATGTCCAGCAAAATCCTCTGCCTTGAAGGCGAAAAAAGCAACAGCCCGCACGGCAAGTACTCGGTAGAAACCGTTTTGGAATTCCTGCAGCAAAGCAGCGGCATCGGTTACGAACACCACCGGGTGGCCACCCGGGCCGAACTGGACCACCGGCTCGCGGAGTTCGGCCGGCTTAAATCGTACAGCCTGTTGTACCTGGCATTTCCGGGCGCACCGGGCCAGTTCAGCGTGTCTGCGCGGGAAGACGTCACCCTCGACGACCTCGCTGCGGCAGCCAAGGGCGGCTGGGGCAATCGTATCCTGCACCTGGGCTGTGGCAAAACCCTGAAGGTATTGCCCAAACAACTGGACGCCCTGCGCCGCAGCACCGGCGTGGCCATGCTCAGCGGATATACCAATGCAGTTGACTTTTTCCCCATGTCCATCCTCGAACTTTCCTATTTCGCGCTGCTCGACCAGTACCGCACGCCGGCGGCAATCGCCAAACACCTCGGGGAGCAACAGCGGTATTGGGTAAAGACGCTGGGGTTCAAATTGTTGGGATAAATCCGCCTCCCGCCGTAAAGTCGCCTACCTTTGCTCCATGGATACCGATGAAGCACTCCCCGGGATACTTTCCAGACTGGGCATTCCGGCCTTAAATGCCATGCAGGAAACCACCCTGCCCGCGATTCAGCAGCACCCCAACGTCATCTTGCTGGCGCCGACGGGCTCGGGCAAAACCCTGGCTTTTCTGCTTCCCGTCCTGGGCCTGCTCAAGGCCGACACGCCCGGCGTGCAATGCCTGATCCTGTCACCCACGCGCGAACTGGCCATTCAGATCGAGCGCGTATGGCAACAGATGGCTACCGGCTTCAAGGTAAACACCTGCTATGGCGGCCATTCCATGCAGACCGAAACGAAGAACCTGAGCCAGCCGCCGGCCCTGCTGATCGGTACACCCGGCCGCATCCTGGAACACATCAACCGGAACACCATCGCCCCCGGCAGCATACATACGCTTGTGCTGGATGAGTTCGACAAGTCGTTGTCCATGGGTTTTCAGGAGCAGATGGCCGACATCATCAAGGCCCTTCCCGGCCTGGAAAAACGCGTCCTCGTGTCGGCTACCGCCAAACAGCACATCCCGGGCTTTACCGGTATTACCCACCCGAAAGTGCTGAATTTCAATAAGGCCACCGAAAAATCGACCGACGGACTGGTGGTAAAAAGGGTCGTGTCGCCCACGGAGGACAAAGGGCCGACGCTTTTCAGGCTGCTCTGTTTTTTGGGCAGCGAACAAACCCTGATCTTCTGCAACCAACGCGATGCTACCGAACGCGTCAGCGCCTTGCTGCGCAGCATGGGCATTGCCAATACCTTTTTTCATGGCGGCATGGATCAGCCGGAACGGGAAAAAACGCTGGTGCAGTTCCGCAACGGCAGTATCCTTTTCCTGGTCGCCTCCGATCTCGCCGCGAGGGGGCTGGACATTCCGGAAGTAAAACACGTGGTCCATTTTGAACTGCCGCTGAAACAAAACGATTTTTTGCACCGCAACGGCCGCACTGCGCGCATGCACGCCGAAGGGACAGCCTACCTCCTGATGCACCCCGACGAGCCGCTCCCGGCTTACCTGCCCGACCCTCCCCCGCTGCTCGAACTGCCCGAAACCGATACCCTTCCGGAGCCGTCGCCCTGGACCACCCTGTACATCAGCGGCGGCAAAAAGGACAAACTCAGTAAAATGGATATAGTGGGTTTTTTATCCAAAAAGGGCCATCTTCAGAAAGACGATATCGGCAAAATCGAAGTCTTGGATTTCATGTCTTTTGCCGCCGTCAGAAAAGACCTGGCAGATGGCCTGCTGCAGGCCATCCAGTCGGAAAAAATGAAGGGGAAAAAGTACAAGATCGTGGTGACGAAGTAACAAGGGAAATGCCCCCCTTTGCCCCCTCACTTTCCCCGCCGCACCGCACCCTTCCCGAACCGGGTGCGTATCTTGTCCATCGCGTCCAGCAGCCGAGATTCTTTTTCCGTATCGTCGAACAGGTTGATCTGGCTGGAGCCGGGCACCAGTTCGCTGAAGCGCACGCCCGTGAGGCGTATGCCCTGACGGCGCTCGTAGAGGCGGTCGAACAGCGTGAGGGCATGCTTGATCAGCGTACTGTCCTGGGCGGTGTAGGGTATTCTGGCCTGCTTGGTGAAGGTGTTGAAGTCCGAATAGCGCAGTTTTACGGTGACGCAGGCAGTAAGTTTACCCAGCGCACGCAGTTGGTACGCCAGTTGGGCCGTTTGCCGCCGGATCTCGTCGTGCAGGCTGCGCACGTCTATGGTATCGGCATGGAAGGTATGTTCGGTGGAAATGGAATCCTGCTCGCGGAAGGGCACTACCGGGCTGTCGTCTTCTCCGTTGGCCTTTTTCCACATGATCAGGCCGTGTTTGCCGAATTCACGTTCGAGCAGGCGCGGCGGCACTTCGCTCAGGGTTTGGCAGGTGCGCACGCCCATCAGGGCCAGCCGGCGTTCCGTTTCGCGGCCAATGGAAGGTATTTTCCCCACAGGCAAGGGGGACAGAAACGATTTTTCCGTGCCGGCAGGTATCAGTTTCGTGCCGTTGGGCTTCACTTCGCCGGCGCCGACTTTCGATACCGTTTTGTTCACCGACAGCCCGAAAGACAACGGCAGGCCCGTTTCCCGGATGATACGTTCGCGTAGTTCAATGCTCCATTTCCAGCAGCCGATGTGGCGGTCCATACCCGTCAGATCGAGGTAAAACTCGTCGATCGAGGCCTGCTCGAACAGGGGCGCCTGCGCGTCGATCACGTCGCGCACCAGCGCCGAATGTTTGGAATAGGCTTCCATGTCGCCGCGCAAAACCACGGCGTCGGGACACAATTGCAGCGCCTGTCTCATCGGCATGGCCGATCGCACGCCGAACGCGCGCGCCTCGTAACTGCACGAGGCCACCACCCCGCGGCTGCTGTTGCCACCGATAAGCAGGGGCTTGCCGCGCAGGCTGTCGTTGCGCAGCAATTCCACCGCGACGTAAAAAGCGTCGAGATCAAGATGGAGGATAGAGCGATCGGTGAAATCGGTGGTCATTTTGTCATTTTTATCAGCGTTGCTGCGATGGCCTGGCTGAACCCAACACCCCTTCAGCATCTTACCCGCAAATTACGGTTTGCCGGTATAATTGCCTGAAATTATTTGTCCGACAAGTCCCGACATTTTATCTATTAATGCACGCCGTACCGCTCATCATCACGAGTTTGTGGATAACATACCTGCCTGGCTGCGTGCAAATCATTCCAGGTTATGTTTTCGCCGGCTGAAGACGGTCGCACCACTGGATGCCAAAATAGTACAAATGTCCTATATACCGACTCACCCCGGTAAGCGTACCTTTGTCACATCATAAACACAAGCAAATAAAGCCGCGCAGTATGGCGCCCTTGAATCTGGTCATATTTGAAGACAATCATAATTTTCGGGAAAGCCTGCTGCAGTTCTTTCGATATACTCCGGATATTCATGTAGCCGGCGCTTACCCGGATTGTGACGACCTGCCGGCCAATATCAAAACAATACGACCCGATGTTGTGCTGATGGATATAGACATGCCTCGGATGAATGGAATCGATGCCACCGCAATTGTCAAGGATATTTCTCCTAAAACCCAGGTGGTCATGCTTACGGTGAGTGAGGAAGAAGACCGGATATTTAAAGCCCTTAGCAATGGTGCGACGGGTTACCTGCTCAAGAAAACTGATCCCGAAGAACTAGCCGGTAGCGTGCGGTCCGTCTTTTCAGGCGGCTCACCGATGAGTCCGGCCATCGCCAGAAAGGTACTCCAATACTTTCGCTTTAAAACCAGTGAAAACCCGACCCCATTAACCAACACCCCTGTAAAAACCAGTGAAAACGACGATGCCCTATCCACCGGACTGACCCCTCGGGAGCAAGAAATTCTCGAGGGGTTGGTGGACGGGTTGTCGTACAAGATGATTGCAAGTCGTTGTTTCATCAGTCCGGATACCGTGAAAAACCATATTCAGGGTATCTATCGAAAACTCCACGTGAACTCCAAAGGCGAAGCCATCAGCCTCGCCCTTAAAACAGGGATCGTGGGCAACCTGAATGAAGAGCGATAACGACAGGTCATTCCAGAAAGCGAGTTTCAAAACACCCTTTAATACCAGACTCTCTCACCAGGAACGGGTCACTGTGCCAAACCAAATGAAATGCGCCGACAACCGATGAAAAATCGCTGCCGGCAACACCCAGAAAACTCCCATCCCGGGGCCGTTACAAAACAAAAAACAGTCCCCCCGGCAAACCATTTTACCTCAGGCTAACCACCAAAACACACACCCGTTCCGATTTTTTCCGATCCCGACCTGCCCCGCGCAGGCCGGGATCGATATTTTTCCGCCCACCACCCGCCGTCCACCGTCTACCGTCCACCGTCCACCGTATTTCCTTACCTTTACCCCATGAACACATACCAGCAAAAACTCGACGCCTTCGGACGCCTGCTAACGATCATGGACGAACTGCGCGAGCAGTGCCCCTGGGATCGCAAACAGACCCTGGAGTCGCTGCGCAACCTCACGATTGAGGAAACCTACGAACTCGCTGACGCTATCCTGGACAACGATTTGCAAGGGATAAAGGAAGAGATTGGCGACCTGATGCTCCACATGGCGTTTTATGCTAAAATTGCCTCGGAACAAGACGCATTCGACATCGCCGATGCCCTCCATGCCATTTGCAACAAACTCATATCAAGGCATCCGCATATTTATGGCGATGTCAAGGTGAAAGACGAAGAGGAAGTCAAGCAAAACTGGGAGCAACTCAAACTGAAAGAAGGAAAGAAATCGCTGCTCGAAGGGGTGCCCAACAGCCTACCGGCAATGGTAAAAGCCTACCGGATGCAGGAAAAGACCAAACAGGTGGGCTTCGAATGGGAAAACACCGAACAGGTCTGGGCAAAAGTGGAAGAAGAGCTGGGCGAATTGCAGGAGAATGTCCGAAACAAGGCGCCGCAGGCGGAGATTGAAGAGGAGTTCGGCGATGTACTGTTTTCACTCGTCAACTACGCCCGTTTTATCGGTGTCGATCCCGAAACAGCACTCGAACGCGTGAACCGCAAATTCAAGTCGCGGTTCGAATATATAGAAGCCCGGGCGCCCCGCCCGCTGAAAGATATGACGCTGGCCGAAATGGATGCGCTGTGGAACGAAGCTAAGGTGGAAGGCCGCAAAGTGCCCACCACCATGTAGCGGCAGGCAAATTTTATTCGGAAATGCCGGGCATTTGCCCGGTATTTCTGAAACTTTTGTTTCCCTATGCTTTGCACCTTCAATGCCACGGCGTACTTTTGCAGCCGCTAAACCCGGATGGATAGGCAAAAACTGCCGTTTGACCCGCTGAAATCCGGTTTTGGCCCTTTATTAATGGTGGATGATGAACGATCAATGATGAATTTTTTCTTCGTTAATCTTTTCCTCATTCCTAATTTCTCATTCATAATTCATCATTTCAGAAATGGCAGTTTACTATTCCAAGGAGAAAATCGCCGACATCATCAAAGAATATGGTGGCGATGCCAAGAATTCGGGCAACACGGAAGCGCAAATCGCGCTGCTGACCTATCGCATCGAAAGCCTCTCCGCACACCTTCGCATCAACAAGAAAGACCACTCTACGCGTCGTGCCCTGCTCACCATGGTAGGCCAGCGCAAGAGCCTGCTTTCTTACTACGCGAAAAAAGATATTTACAAATACCGCGCACTCATCGAGAAGCTCGGCCTGCGTAAGTAAAACAATCAATAGCTGTCCGGCGTTATCCGGGCAGCTATTTTTTTGCCCTTTCAAACCGCACCCCGAAATCTTTAATCATAATAACCATTCATCGCATCGGCATCAGTATAGTTTGCGTATCGAAACGGCGACGAAGTTGCTGCCGGAATTTTGAAAAGACGATCAAAAACGGGGAGTATGTTCCCCCACACAAAGAGGTAAGTTCAGGTTGATATGTGGCGACCGACGGCCGGAGTTGCAATTCCGGCCTTTAAATGCCAGACTAACTCACCTCTTTGTGTGATTTTTCGGTTTTTGGATACTTTTCTCTCCTCCGGCCCGGCCCGCCACCGCAACGCTAGGCAAAGGACTACCGGATCGCCGGCGCACAAATTCATCTTATATCATGGGAAAACAAATTCCCTTGCGCACCACGTTCCATCTGCCCGATGGAAGGGAAGTCGCGCTTGAAACAGGCAAACTCGCCACACAGGCCGACGGCTCCGTGCTCGTCCGCATGGGCGATACGATGCTGCTGTGCACCATCGTCAGTGCCAAAAAAGCAAAGGAAGGCCAGCCCTTTTTTCCGCTTTCCGTCGATTACCAGGAAAAATTTGCCGCAGCAGGACGTATCCCGGGCAACTTCTTCCGCCGGGAAGGCAGGCTGTCGGACTATGAAATCCTTATCAGCCGCCTTGTCGACCGTGCCCTGCGCCCGCTGTTCCCCGACGGGTACATGAACGAAACGCAGGTGATCATTACCCTGATCTCTGCCGACAAAGACGTGATGCCCGATGCCCTTGCCGGCCTCGCGTGTTCCGCAGCAGTTGCCACCAGCGACATTCCGGTGGAAGCGCTGTTCTCGGAAGTGCGTGTCGCGCGGATCGACGGCGCGTTCGTCATCAACCCCGGACGTGAAGCCCTCGAAAGGGCAGATATGGACTTTATCGTTGCAGCCACCAAAAACGATATTACGATGGTGGAAGGCGAAGCCGACGAATGCTCCGAGCTGGATCTCGTGGCGGCCCTGAAAGTAGCGCATGAGGCCATCAAAGACCAGATCGCGGCGCAGGAACGCCTTGCCGAAATGGTGGGCGAGAAAGCCCTCGTAAAACGCACCCCGCCTGAAGTCCCCGAAAACGAGCCGCTCAAGCACCGCATCGGCGAACTGATCTCCGACGATATCTACGCCCTTGCGCGCAGCGCTTCCGACAAAAATACCCGGAAGAGCCGCATCGAAGAGATCAAGGAAGCGGCGATGACCACTGTGGCCGAAGAGTTTGGCGAAGAGTTCATGGCAGAGTGGGGCGCAACGGCAGAACGCTACTTCGAAAAACTGAAAAAGCACATCATTCGCGATGTCGTATTGAGCGACAGCAAACGCCTCGACGGCCGCAAATCCGACGAGGTGCGCCCCATCTGGTGCGAAGTGGATTACCTGCCTGCAACACACGGCTCGGCCATCTTTAACCGCGGCGAAACCCAGGCGCTTACCTCGCTTACCCTTGGCACCAAGCAGGACCAGATCCTGATCGATAATGCCCTGAAAAGCTACGACGACGATTTTATCCTCCACTACAGCTTCCCGCCCTATTCGGTTGGCGAAGTAAAACCCATGCGCGGACCCGGCCGCCGCGAAGTAGGCCACGCCAACCTCGCCGGTCGCTCGATCCGGAAAGTGATGCCCAAAGACTTCCCCTATACCGTGCGTTTAGTGACGGATATCCTGGAATCGAACGGCTCTTCTTCCATGGCTACCGTTTGCTCGGGTTCCCTGGCGTTGATGGACGGTGGTGTGCCGCTCAGGGCGCCTATCGCCGGTATCGCCATGGGCGCTATTGCCGACGACAAAGGCCGCATCGCGATTCTCTCCGATATCCTGGGCGACGAAGACGCGCTCGGCGATATGGACTTCAAAGTGACCGGCACCGATAAAGGCATCACCGGCACCCAGATGGATATCAAGATCGACGGCATGCCGTACGAACTGCTGGAAAAAGCCCTGCTCCAGGCACGCGACGGACGCCTGCACATACTCGCCAAAATGGCCGAAGCCCTCGGCCATGCGAATGCCGACCTCAAACCGCATGCACCGCGTGTGATCGAGTTCCGCATCGAACGCGATTATATCGGCGCCGTGATCGGGCCAGGCGGCAAGATCATCCAGGAAATGCAGCGCAATACCGGAACGACGATCAGCATTGACGAGGACGAAAAAGGCGGCATTGTCGCCATCTTCGGCCCTGACAAGGCTTCGCTCGACGCGGCCTATGCCAAAATCCAGGACATTGTGTTTACACCCGATGTGGGCGCTATCTACGACGGCGTCGTGGAAGAACTGGCCGAATACGGTGCATTCATCAAGTTCAAAGGCAAAACAGGCCTGATGCACGTGTCTGAAATCGACCACCAGCGTGTGGAGAATGTAGGCGACGTACTCAAGGTAGGTGATGCGATCCAGTTTAAAATACTCGATGTAGACCCGCGTACCGGCAAAATGAAACTGTCGCGCAGGGCCATTACGCCCAAAGCCGACGGCACCATGCCTACGGATGAGGAAAATGCAGCACGCGCACAGCGCGGCGGCGGCAGTGGCGGCGGCCGCGACAACGGTCGTGGCGGTGGTCGTGATGATCGCCGTGGCGGCGGTGGCGGTCGCGACGACCGCAGAGGCGGTGGCGGCGGTGGAGATCGCCGCGGTGGCGGTGGTGGCGGCGGACGCCGTTGATCACAACACTGTTTTATAGAAAATACGCAGCCGGTCGGGAGCATCTCCCGGCCGGCTTTTTCGTTTCGGGCCGATCATATTTTTATCCCGTCTAAATAACTGCTCTCCACAAACCTTTTCCGAACGAAAATTCTGTACTCCCGTTTGGTAAAGTAGTTTTGTTCCGCAAAAAAAATTGTCTGCCGGTTCATTACTGCGCACAATAGACTTTCTTTGCGATTCCCCTCACTCATTATTCATCACTCATCATTTATCAATGAGTTGGTTTACCAAATTTCTCTCTTCTTCCCTGGGTCATAAGGTCGTGATGTCGCTGACCGGCTTATTCCTGATGCTGTTTTTGATCGTACACCTGATCGGCAACCTGCAACTCCTGAAAGACGACGACGGCGAAGCCTTCAATACCTACGCGTTTTTTATGACGCACAACCCGCTGATCAAGATCATTTCCTACACGCTGTATGCTTTTATCCTTTGGCATGCCGTTCAGGGAATACGGCTGTGGCTCAGCAACAAGGCCGCCCGGGGCAACATCCGGTACGCCGTCGTGCATACCCGGAGTTCGGAGCGATCGGCACGCAACATGGCATGGCTGGGTATTGTGATCCTCGTCTTCATCGTCCTGCACATGTGGCAGTTCTGGCTTCAGATGAAAATGGGCGTCTTGCCTGCAGTGGAAGTCGCCGCATACGATCATCCGGTGCAAAACCTCTACCTGCCCGTGGCAGAGGCGTTCAAGAACCCCTTGTATGTGGCCTTTTACGTGATCAGCATGGTCGTGATAGCGTTTCACCTCTGGCACGGGTTCTGGTCGTCGTTTCAGACACTGGGCCTCAATCACCCCCGGTATACCCCCCTTATCAAAGGACTTGGGTATGTTTACGCTATCGGCATTCCGGCCGGTTTTGCCCTGATCCCTCTCGTGTTTTATCTTGTAGGGAAATAAATCCTGTTCAACCCTTCGTCAACTGAATTTACTTTCGAAAAATATGGCAAAATCAACTGCCTCCGAACCCAAACTCGATTCAAAGGTACCCGCCGGCGCTGTGTCGGAAAAATGGGAATATTACAAAGGTCATGTACCGCTCGTATCGCCCAACAACAAGCGCCGCATCGATGTGATCATCGTCGGTAGCGGTCTGGCGGGCGCCTCCGCAGCGGCTTCGCTGGGCGAATTGGGCTATAACGTCAAGGTTTTTACGTTTCACGACAGTCCGCGCCGGGCGCATTCCATCGCCGCACAGGGCGGCATCAACGCAGCGAAAAACTACCGCAACGACGGCGATTCGGTATACCGTCTTTTTTACGATACCATCAAAGGCGGCGACTACCGCTCCCGCGAAGCCAACGTACATCGCCTGGCTGAGGTCTCCACCAGTATTATCGATCAGTGCGTGGCGCAGGGCGTGCCTTTTGCGCGGGAATACGGCGGTCTGCTCGACAACCGCTCCTTCGGCGGTACGCAAGTGTCGCGTACTTTCTATGCGCGCGGCCAGACCGGTCAGCAACTGTTGATCGGCGCCTACCAGGCGCTCAGCAGGCAGGTACACCTCGGCACGGTTAAACTGTACAACCGCCATGAGATGCTCGATGCTGTGGTGGTCGACGGCAAATGCCGCGGCATCATCGCCCGCAACCTGCTTACCGGTGAACTCGAACGCCATTCCGCACATGCCGTTGTGCTTTGTACCGGCGGATACGGCAACGTATTCTACCTGAGTACCAATGCCATGATGTGCAACGTAACCGCTGCCTGGCGGGCACACCGCCGTGGCGCCTTTTTCGGCAACCCCTGCTACACCCAGATACACCCGACCTGTATACCCGTCTCGGGCGACTACCAGTCGAAACTGACGCTGATGTCGGAATCGCTGCGCAACGACGGTCGGGTGTGGGTCCCCAAATCTGCCGCCGACCGCATGAAAGACCCGCGGCAGATTGCCGAAGCAGACCGCGATTATTATCTCGAACGCCGATACCCTGCTTTCGGCAACCTCGTGCCGCGCGATATTGCCAGCCGGGCCGCCAAAACGGCCTGCGACGAAGGACTCGGTGTAGGCAAATCCGGCCTGGCGGTTTATCTCGACTTCGCCGATTCCATTAAACGGCTCGGAAAAGATACCGTGGAGGCGCGTTACGGCAACCTGTTCGAGATGTACGAGAAGATCACGGGCGACAATCCCTATGAGGTGCCGATGCGGATATACCCGGCGGTACACTATACCATGGGCGGCCTGTGGGTCGATTACGATCTGATGACCACCGTCCCGGGGCTGTATGCGTGCGGAGAAGCCAATTTCAGCGATCACGGCGCCAACCGCCTGGGTGCATCGGCACTCATGCAGGGCCTTGCCGACGGCTATTTTGTGCTGCCTTATACGATTGGCTCCTACCTGTCCAACGAAATCAGGACCGGCCCGATCTCTACGGAAACGCCCGAGTTTGCACAGGTAGAACAAGACGTGCGTGGCCGTATCAGCCGGCTGATGGAACTGGGAGGCAAACAAAGTGTGGAAAGTTTCCACCGCCGCCTCGGCAAGATCATGTGGGATAAATGCGGCATGGCCCGCAACGCGCAGGGCCTCGAAACAGCCATCCGCGAAATACGGGAGCTGCGCAAGGAGTTCTGGAGCGATGCGTTCGTGCCGGGACGTACCGACGAGTACAACCCCGAACTGGAAAAGGCATGGCGTGTTGCCGACTTCCTCGAACTGGGCGAACTGATGTGCCAGGATGCCCTGGATCGCCAGGAATCCTGCGGCGGACACTTCCGCGAGGAGTACCAGACGCCCGAAGGAGAGGCCCTGCGCGACGACAAGAATTTTATGTATGTGTCGGCATGGGAGTGGAAGGGCGAGGATCAGGCGGCGCAACTGCACAAGGAAAAACTGGATTACGAAGAGGTGAAGGTGACGCAGCGTTCTTACAAGTAAAGGACGTTTGTATATTATCCTTTCACTAAACACCACGCATCATGAGTAACCCAAACGGCATTTTCAGATATGTAGTCGCAGTTCCGATCATCACTGCAATTTTCGGGGTATTGCTGTTTTCCTGTAACAAGACCGAGGAAACAATGACGCCACCCGAAAAGACTATATTCGACACGCTGTTTGACAAACACACGGGCGTTTGTTACTATTATCGGAAACAGTTGAATACCGGTGCGGAGCAGTTTGACACAACTGCTAACAGTGAACTGGTTATGACGCGTATTGACTCGACCTGGTATAATATAAGCGGCTGTGCGACATACGATCTGGTGAAGCACTATTATGAAGATTGGGATGTCAACGATACGATCGTTGGGTATGATTACTATCAGGGAAGCAACCACTGGAGTCTTGAGATCAACCTGATCGAGCGTTCTATCGTTGCCGAACGCGTATACACCCCCGGCGGGGCGCTATATTTTGAGAAATATAAAGGAATATGGGCGTTTTAGGTAAAACGGTTTCTCTCATCGCCTGTATCGGGCATCTGATTTCCCTGCCGCTGACCGGCCAGGATGTCATTGCGCTGCGAAACCCGTCCTTTGAAGAAGGCCAGCCCGCATGGGGCACGGTGCCGGAGGGCTGGATCAATATGGGCGCTGCACAGGAAAGCCCGCCCGACATTCAGCCCGGCGCCTTCGGGGTAGTCATGAAGGCGCAACACGGTAAACAATATCTGGGTCTGGTGGTGCGCGACAACAATACCTGGGAAGGGGTGGGTCAGAAGCTGGATGGTCTATTGAAAAAAGACTCGACGTATCAGTTCAGTCTGTACCTGGGCAGGTCAAATGTGTACCAGTCCATGTCGAGGGCAACCGGAAAAGAAGTCAATTACAATGCCCCTACGATCCTGAAAATATGGGGGGTGAATGCAGAAGGGCAAACGGAGGAATTACTGGCTGAAAGCAGCGCCGTCAGCCATTCCCAGTGGACACTCTTCTCGTTCACACTGAAACCGACAGTGGATGATTTTGACGAGATCGACCTGATGGCCTATTACGCGTCGGGTTTTGAAAACAAAAACGGTAACTTGTTGATAGACAATTGTTCTGTCATCGAAACCCTGAAAAGGAATTGATTCATTCTAAAACACACAATATATCCGACATATGCGCTTAACGCTCAAAATCTGGCGCCAGGGTGGCCAATACAAGGGTGAGTTTGTCACCTACCAACTTCCGGATGTCAACCCGGACATGTCCTTCCTTGAAATGCTCGACGTGCTCAACGAGCAGCTGGTACACCAGCGCGAAGAGCCCGTTGCTTTCGAGCACGACTGC
>ERZ724519.118-NODE-118-length-29191-cov-8.889587_pt1 | contig 29191 bp, 27 predicted proteins | sample MGYA00376052_ERZ724519 | MGnify/ENA primary metagenome ERZ724519 (study PRJEB28724, sample SAMN07190883) | activated sludge metagenome | isolation source: activated sludge of sewage treatment plant in Hong Hong | place: Hong Kong | collected 2016-03-17 ... | reverse complement strand
CATTGTTTAAGGGCATTGCGGATTCTCCGGTAAATCCAGGTCAGGGTTATGTGTACAGCGATTTACATTATTATTATTACCCTGAAATTGTGCAGCGATTGTCAGGAAAAAGTTTTGAAAAATACCTGCACGATACCTACCACAGCATAGGAGCAAATAGTCTATGTTTTAATCCGCTGAAAAATGTTCCGGCATCTGACATCGTTCCAACCGAATACGACAGCCTGTTTCGCCAAAGCCTGATCCATGGCAGGGTACACGATGAAGGGGCTGCCATTATGGGAGGTATATCGGGTCATGCCGGCTTGTTTGGCACCACCAACGACCTGGCAAAGTTGATGCAACTCTACCTCAATAAAGGCCAATATGGAGGGCAGCGATACTTCGAAAGCTCAGTCATTGATGAATGTACCGCATATCAGTTTCCAGAGGAAGGCAATCGAAGGGGCATTGCATTTGATAAGCCCGATCTTAAAGGAGGCAACAACGCACCTGCGAAAGCTTCACCCCTGAGTTATGGACACAGTGGATTTACCGGCACCTATGTATGGGTAGACCCTGCATATGATCTGATCTATATCTTCCTATCCAACAGGGTCTACCCTACCAGGAAAAACAGCAAGATTAGTCAAATGAACATAAGGACCTCTATTGGAGATGCCATTTATGAATCGATAATAAAATAATCGAACTTATCTTCCAGCACCGGCTGCTGTGGGCCTGCCACTGCGTTTTTTCCTGAAGAACGATTTGTTTTTGGGTTTTTCCCCTGCAAATGATGGTTTGGAACTTCTGGCGGGTTTCTCCTGAACCGGACGCGGTCTCGGAGCTGCTGTAGCCATCTGCCGGCCCTTGTTCACTCTTTTGGAAAGTCCTTCAAACTGCACGTGGAATGGATGGTCTAATACCTTAGGCACCTCTTTGCGAATGAGTTTTTCGATATCACGCAATGCCGTAGTATCGTCGTGCTCACATAAAGAAAGAGATCTGCCTTCATTGCCCGCCCTACCGGTACGACCAATGCGGTGTACATATGTTTCAGGAATCTCTGGTAAATCGTAGTTGATCACATATTTCAAATCATCCACATCTATGCCTCTGGCGGCAATGTCAGTTGCTACCAAAACACGAATCTTTCTGTTTTTGAAGTTGGTCAGGGCTTGCTGTCTGGCTCCCTGAGATTTGTCACCGTGGATAGCTTCGGCTTTGATGCCCTGTTTTACCAGATCCTTCACAATGCGGTTGGCACCACTCTTTGTTCGAGTAAATACCAAAGTATGCTGGATGTCGTGGGTATTGAGTAAGTGCACCAAAAGGTATCTTTTCTCCTCCTTTTCCACAAAATAAAGCGATTGCTGGATGGTATCCGCTGTTGAAGAAACGGGCGTAACACTCACTTCAACCGGTTTGTGCAAAATGCCGGATGCGAGACCTTTGATTTCAGGCGGCATGGTAGCCGAGAAAAACAAAGTTTGTCTCTTGTTTGGGAGGGCAGCAATGATCTTTTTCACGTCGTGAATAAAACCCATGTCGAGCATACGATCTGCCTCATCTAAAACCAAAATTTCTACATGTTTTAGATTGACGTGGCCCTGGTTCATCAGGTCCAGCAGACGACCGGGAGTGGCTACCAGGATGTCAGTACCCCTGCGCAGCGAGTCGATCTGGGGGTTGATGCCAACACCGCCAAAAACCACTTCATGACTGATCTTCAATTTTCTGCCATAAGCCGCAAAATTATCCTTGATCTGGATGGCCAATTCGCGTGTGGGTGTAAGAATTAGTGTCCTAATGTACTTTCGTACATGGGTCTGAGGCGCTGCTTGGTGCAAAAGTTGGAGGATCGGAATGGCAAAAGCTGCCGTTTTACCCGTACCTGTTTGTGCACAAGCCAATAAATCACGTTTTTCCAGTACAGGTGTAATGGCCTTTTGTTGGATCGGGGTAGGTTTTTCATAACCTTCTTCATTCAACGCCTGTAAAATGGGTTGGATGATGTTTAAATCTGTAAAATTCAAATGAAAAATGTTGTGCGTCGAGCAAGAAATGTAAGTAGTTATTTACTTTGGACAAATGCGCATGTCAACGCCGATGATTAAAGTGCAAAGATACAACCTTTTTTCGATATTGCCTAGTAAATATATAAAATGTTGATTGTGTATATTTTATTTATTAGAAAATTGTTTAATTTTAGCTACAAGGTCGGCTTTTGAAATGAAAGCCTTGTGTTTCCAAACCTCTTTCCCATTCTTATATAAAACCAAAACTGGTAGAGCGTCCACATTTAGCTGTTTGCACAAATCCTTTTCAGCATCGGCATCGATGCGCACCACATCTACGGTAGAAGCCATTTCTTTGTCAATTTCAGATAAAAATGGCTTCATCTTTTTACAAGGGGCGCACCATTCGGCATAAAAATCGATCAGCACCAATGACTTTTGAGTAGTCAATTTTTTATAATCTGCCATAGACATCGATTTTTTACTGGTGGCTGCAGTTGATTCTGGTAGCCCGTTGGCCCTCCACTGCATCATACCTCCGGCCATGTCATATACCCTGGCAAAACCCATTCCCGCCAGCTGGTTGGCTGCAGCATTGCTCCTGGCTCCACTGAGACAGTAAACAAATATGGGCTTGTTCTTATTTAAGGCCGCCATTTTCTGTCCAAAATCCTGAGAATTGAGTGGATAATTAACCGCCTGTGGCAAATGTCCGGCCTGAAATTCCCCCGGAGTCCTTACATCCACTACCACTGCATCAGGGGTGGCTTTGAGTGTGTTGTTAAATTCAAGGGCAGACAGTCGCTGAGCGTTGAGAACTGCCGACCAAAAGCCCGATATAGTAAATGCAATTACAAATAAAAACCTATACATAAAGCATGATTGAATGTGAACACTATTTTTTATGTTGTGGAACTTCACAGGAACCACCCGCGCAATTGCCTCCGGCACAACCAATTGAAAACAGGCCCATAACCATAAAGTAGCCGCCCAAGAAAGTGCCGGCCCACTGGTGATCTACCGCCGCCTGTGTAAGGATGATGCCACCCAAAATGAGATACATAAAACGGATCAGGGTCCAGTTTTTGAAAAGATTGTCAAACATTTCGATAAAATTTCGACAAAGATCAATTAAATGAAAGCCAATGAATGTGACTTGGGTTACTTTGAAAAACAACTTAATTGATTTTTAATATTTCTGAGGCTCCCCAAATCAAAATGCGCTTGATCAAATACGGGAACCAGCAAAATCACTGTTAAAATATTGATAGTTGGCACCAACAAGTTTTAAGCATTGCCCAGAAAATCTTAATTTGGCTCAAAATTTCAATTTTGGCTTTAATCAAATCAATTTCAGGAATCAGAGGCACCATTGGAGGAAAGCGGGGAGACAATCTTACCCCCGTTGACATCGTTGAAAGTGTAGCAGGATTTGGTGCCTGGATTTTAAAATCAACCCCTGAAGCCTCGGTTGTGGTAGGCAGGGATGGAAGGATCTCAGGTGAAATGGTCAGCCAGCTTGCCATACAGACGCTTGTGGGTATGGGCATCCATGTAATAGACCTGGGATATTCCACAACTCCCACCGTTGAAATGTATGTTACAAAAGCCAAAGCCCAGGCAGGTATCATATTCACAGCAAGCCACAACCCCAAAGAATGGAATGCCTTAAAATTTCTCAATGAAAAAGGAGAATTTATTTCAGCCCAGGATGGAGCTACGATTTTGGCCATGATTGAAGAGGGAGACCTCCATTTTGCCTCCGTGGATAAATTGGGAAAGGTCAGTCAGGCACATGATGCCATTGATTACCACATTGATGCCATTCTGGACTACAAATATGTCGATTGTGCTTCCATAGCAAAAGCCGGTTTTTATGTAGTGGTAGATTGTATCAATTCCACTGGTGCTATTTCCATACCTCCTCTTCTTGATGCATTGGGAGTAAAATACGATCTCATCAACGAGGAGATAACCGGTGATTTTGCACACAATCCCGAGCCATTGCCCGGCCATCTCCAGCAGCTTTGCAATACAGTGGTAGAAAAGGGTGCTCACATGGGCATCAGCATTGATCCCGATGTTGACAGGCTTGCTTTTGTATGTGAAGACGGAACTGTATTTGGCGAAGAAGGTACGCTGGTAGCAATTGCAGACTATCTCCTGACCATGGAAAAAGGAAATACGGTTTCCAATCTTTCTTCTACACGGGCACTGGCAGATGTTACCCAACGTCATGGCGGATCCTACCATGCTGCTGCCGTTGGAGAAGTAAACGTAGTGCACATGATGAAAGAGGTAAATGCCCTGATAGGCGGAGAAGGCAACGGCGGAGTCATAGTACCTGAACTCCACTACGGAAGGGATGCCTTGGCGGGAATTGCTCTTTTTTTAAGCTATATCAGCAATAAACTTATGCGCCTCAGCGAAGTTAGGGATTCGTTGCCTCAGTATACCATAATCAAAGATAAGCTGGATGTAGCCGGACTCGATCTCGACGCCATATTTTCTAAACTAAAATCAGCCTTTGCCGGTGAAAAACTAAACGACATTGACGGCTTAAAAATTGACTTTAAATCGGGCTGGGTACATTTCAGAAAATCCAATACCGAACCCATTGTAAGGATCTATGCCGAGGCGCGCACTGAAGAGGAAGCCAGATTGCTTATTGACCAGGTAAAAGCCATTATTTAATGACAAGTTTAGAACAGTATTTTCAGCAATTCAGATCCAAAGTCATAGGCATTGATGGTAGTTTCGTTTCCAATACGGGCAGTCACAACATCATTTATGCAGACTGGACTGCCAGTGGAAGAATGTACCGTCCGATTGAAGATATTATGGTTGAGGGTGTTTCTCCCTATGTGGCTAATACCCATACAGAAACAACATTTACGGGCACTGCAATGACCCTTGCCTATAAGAGGGCAAAAGAGATCATTAAAAAACATGTAAATGCCGCTGAAACAGACATACTCATTGCTTCCAATTCAGGCATGACAGGGGTTGTCAACAAATTTCAACGCATTCTGGGCTTAAAGATACATGAAAGGTTTGCCGATCAGGTAACCCTTGCCAGGGAGGAAAGACCCGTTGTCTTTGTCACTCACATGGAGCATCACTCCAATCAGACTTCGTGGCTTGAAACCATTGCGGAAGTAGTGATCATCAAAGCTTGTCCTCAGGGCAAGGTAGATTTGTCACACTTTGAAACCCTGCTTGAACAGTATAAAGAACGCAAAATAAAAATAGCTGCCATTACCTCTTGTTCAAATGTCACTGGCATTTTTACTCCCTACCATGAAATAGCCAAAATCATACATCAACATGGGGGACTTTGTTTTGTAGATTTTGCCTGCTCTGCCCCCTACATCGACATCAACATGCATCCTTCAGAGGAAGGCACACATCTTGATGCCATTTATTTTAGTCCTCATAAATTCTTAGGAGGCCCGGGCAGTAATGGTGTATTGATTTTCAACAGTTCTTTGTACAAAAATCGGGTGCCCGACCATCCGGGTGGAGGTACTGTAGATTGGACCAATCCATGGGGAGAACACAAGTATCACGAAGAAATTGAGGCCAGAGAAGACGGCGGCACTCCTGGTTTTTTGCAAACCATCCGGATAGCCCTCGCCATAAGGCTCAAAGAAAAGATGGGCGTGGACAACATCAAAGCGAGGGAACAAGAAATCCTGGACCTCGTATGGAGCCAATTCGCACAAATGCCCAAGGTCCATGTATTTGCTGACCATCAAAAAGATCGGCTGCCAATATTTTCTTTCATAATAGACGATGTTCACTACAATTTTGTCGTAAAATTGTTGAATGACCGATATGGCATCCAGGTAAGAGGAGGCTGCAGCTGTGCAGGTACTTATGGACACTATCTCTTTGAAATTTCTTATGAGCGCTCAAAAAAATTTACTTCATATATTGAGCAGGGCGATCTTTCAGCTAAGCTGGGTTGGATAAGAATTTCATTTCACCCCGTGATGACAAATGAAGAAATAACAACCTGCATGAAGGCCATTAAAGAGATTAGTGAACACCACGAAGATTGGAGAAAAGACTATCATTATTCTCCCCGAACCAATGAATTTACACACAAAGACCAGCATGATGCTGCCGAGGCTCAACTGGTACATTCCTGGCTTGACACCCAGTCATTATAAATGCGCATATATTTTGACAATGCCGCCACAACAGCCCTGAGTGAAGGGGTTTGGCATAGGATGTGTGAAGTCCTTAAAAATGATTTTGGCAATCCTTCCTCGATCCATCATTTTGGTCGCGTGAGCAGGTCCATTATAGAAGATGCTCGAAAAAAAGTAGCTAAAAGCATAGGCGCAGGCATTGGCGAAATATTTTTTACTTCCTCTGCCACAGAAGCCAACAACACCATACTTCAGCGCAGTGTAGTGGATTTGGGTGTAAAAAGATTCATAAGTTCCCCTACCGAACATCATTGCGTTTTGCATACTTTACAGCACATACAAAAAGAAAATGCTGACATAGAAATCATTTGGCTCAACGTAAATCGCCAGGGCCAAATTGATTTAAGTGAATTGCAAAGTCTGCTATCCAATGGATCTTCTAAAACCATGGTGTCATTGATGTACGGCAACAATGAAATTGGTACCATCCATGACATTGAAAAAGTGGGCAATCTGTGCCAAACGTATGGGGCCTATTTGCATTGTGATGCAGTACAGATGATAGGCAAATATCCTGTGGATGTACAACTATTAAAAGTGTCTTTCTTAACGGGTACCGCCCATAAATTTCATGGACCCAAAGGCAGCGGCTTCTTTTTCATGAACAATGATAACATTATCCATCCCTTTATATATGGAGGATCCCAGGAGCGCAACATGAGAGCCGGCACAGAGAATGTAGCCGGAATAGCAGGTTTGGCACAAGCCATAGTGGAAGCCCATGAAACCATGGATGAAAGGAAATCCCATATTCAAAAGCTAAAAGAAAGGTTTGAAGAAAAATTGATATCAGAAGTTGATGATGTTATTTTCAATCATGCCGAAGGCGAAGCATGTATGTACCACATCAGCAGTGTATCATTTGCTGCTTCGCCAATGGCAGACATGTTGATGTTTAATCTCGACATCGAGGGCATTGCCGCTTCATCCGGGAGTGCCTGCAGTGCGGGGATAGCAGAAGACAGCCATGTACTCACAGCCATCGGGCATCCGTCGGGTAGAAAAACAGTGCGGTTTTCCTTTTCAAAATACAATACAGCAGAAGAAGTTGACATTGTAGTGAATAAAATCAAAAAACTTATGACGCCAAAATGAGCCATGAGTTTTACATGCAACGTTGTGTTGAACTGGCAAAAAAAGGAGGCCTGGCCACACGCACCAATCCTATGGTTGGAGCTGTGTTGGTCCATAACGATCGCATCATTGGTGAAGGGTGGCACACCCACTATGGAGGCCCTCATGCAGAAGTAAACGCCATAGGCAGTGTCAAAGAAAGCGATCGGAAATACATTTCTGACTCAACCTTATATGTTAGCCTGGAACCATGTTGTGTAGAAGGTAAAACACCGGCATGCACCCACTTGATTTTAAAAGAAGGCATCCCAAAAGTTGTAGTTGGAAGTGTAGATCCCGATTCAAGGATGCAAGGCAAAGGAATTCTCCAACTTCGTGAAAAATCAGTTGATGTAACACAGGGCATACTTCAGGGCGAATGCGACGATTTGATAAAGAAATTTAAAGTCAATCTCAAAGGCCTTCCCTATATATGTTTAAAATGGGCCACCAGTTTTGATCAGGTCATGGGCGTGCAAGGAAAACAGATAGCCATTACTGGTGAAAAAGCTAGATGGTATACTCATAAATGGCGATCTCAATTTGATGGTATTCTGGTAGGTAAAAAAACCTTGCTTACGGATCATCCATTATTGGATAACCGACTGTTTCCGGGCCCAAGTCCTGTGCGCATAATTATGGACAGTAAACTTGAAATCCCTGAAGACCTGTTAAAGGTTGTTGAGACAAAAGCCATCGTTGTCAATTGTTTAATGGAAAAAAAACAAGATCATATCGATTATATCAAAGTAAGCTCTACCAACGATTGGAACGAAGTGTTGCATGTACTTTTCCAAAGAGGAATCTACTCAATTTTGGTAGAAGGTGGCGCAGAGATCTTACAATCCCTGATTCATTCCGGTTTGTGGCACGAGGCCAGAGTTTTGCGCACCCCCCAAAAGCTGAAATCATCACATCCTGAGACTTCCTGGATTGAGGCCCCAGAGATAAAAGGCAGATTAAAATCCCAATTAATAATAGACAATCAAACAACTGCGTTTGTAATTGACAATGAAGCAAAGATTTAGTATCACGGTTGTAAAAAATAACATCTACCAAAGGGGAATGACAAAATTAACCATGCTCGTCATCATCATCGTGGTTTGCAATTCATTCTTTACACCCAGAATAGGCGATGTAATCGATTCATTGAATGGGGTAAAAGTCTATTACAATGGTTCAAATTTTGCCAAAAGTTACGGTCGCAATTTGGCACCGGATGGCTACAATTTGGGACTTAAATACCAATGTGTAGAATTTGTAAAACGTTATTATTACCAGGTGTACAAACACAAAATGCCCAACACCCAGGGCAATGCAAGAGAGTTTTTTGACAAAAAACTAGAAGACAAAGCTTTCAATGTAAAGCGGGGGCTAATGCAATACCGCAATGTTAGAGAATACCCTCCTAAAGCCGGTGATTTATTGGTGTATGATAGTTATCCCGGCAATCCATATGGACACGTAGCCATCATTGCCGAAGTGGGGCCCGAACATGTGGTAATCGTTCAGCAAAACATTGGCACTTTGACCAGAGAACGGCTAAAGCTCGTAAAATTCATGCAGTATTATACGGTTGCGGATTACGACATACTGGGGTGGTTGAGGTTGGAAGAGTGAGGTGATTAGGGGGGGCAATTACGAATTACGGAAAATATACCCTAATAGGTAAGGTAGTTGCTGCGAAAGGCTTTTCGCAGTTCCTTCCCTATCTCGATCCATTTAGGATCTCGATTTGCAGCTATGCTGCAACCGGTCAGTCATGAATTACGAATTTAAAATTACGGGGGTCAATTACGAATTACGAATTTGAAATTACGGGATTAAATTACGGATTACGAATTTAAAATTACGGGGTTCAATTACGAATTACGAATTTAAAATTACGGGGTTCAATTACGGATTTCAAATTACGGGGGGAGGAGGATTTATTTTACAGCTTTTCTTTGATCGACAATTGAATTTTGCCAAGAATTCTGCAAAGTTCTTCCACTTTATGGAGTAATGAATCTGCTTGAGCAGGAGTTATGTATTCAGCGTGTTTTATTAATCTAATCCATAATTTAGTTTCACGGGCCTCCTTATAAGATATAGAAATTTTGTGTAAAAAATCGCGTGTTGATTGAGCACCTATGGCTTCTTCAATATTGGCAGCAATAGAAGTAGAAGAACGCAAAAATTGAGTAGACATAACAAATTCTTTGCGATCATATCTCAATAACTTATAAGTATCGATGGCTATGACGGCAAATGCAAAAGACTTTTCTGCTATGATATTATTTTCTTTCATGTTCGGTATTTAAAGTAAATGTATTTGGTATACTGTTTGTTGTCAAGTTTAGCCAGCGTTTTTAGGAGATAATTAACTTTTGGGTATTTTAATTACGAATTACGAATTTTAAATTACGGGTGGGGGGGATATTCAATTACGGATTACGAATTTCAAATTACGGGGGGAATTAATTAAGGTTTACGAATTTCAAATTACGGGGGGGGGATTCAATTACGGATTACGAATTTTTAATTACGGGATTCAATTACGAATTACGGGGGGATAAATCTAACGTAATTCGTAATTCGTAATTCGTAATTTTTAATTCGTAATTTTCAATTGAGTAAGCCAGGATATAACTAAGTTGTCTGACCAATAATTAGTCGAATCAAAAGAAGCAAACCCTACATGCCCTCCTTTTGGTGAAGCATAAAAATGAAGGGACGGATGATCGTGTGCTACTTCATAGGGAAAACAAGGTGGTGCAAGGAAGGAGTCGTCGAGGGCGTTGACCAATAAAGTGGGTACTTGAATATTTTGCAAAAATTGGGCGGAACTGGATTGGGCATAATAGTCTTCCGCGTCTGAAAATCCGTGAAGGGGAGCAGTGACTTTGTTATCAAATTCGTATAAGGTAGCTATTTTTTCAAATTGCCGGTAGTCAAGAATTTCGGGAAATTGTTTGGCCTTGGCCACTGCTTTTTTATTGAGGGTTTTTAAGAATTGAACAGCATAGGGCCGATTGGTCCAGTGATTGAGCATTACAGCACTACTCGACAAATGAGCAGGGACGGAAAAAGCAAGGGCGGTGTAAAAATTAACAGGGACAGCATGGGTGCCGAGGTACTTGAGCAACATATTGCCACCGAGGCTGTATCCTATTGCTGCAACTTTTGAATATTTTCGGCTAAGAGTTTCTACAATTTGAGCCAGGTCGCTCGTAAAGCCACTATGGTAGAAACCAAGCGTGCGATTGAGTTCACCGCTACAACTTCGGTGATTGACTGCACAGAGGTCGTAGGGTTGGTTGGCAAGGGCCCTGCTTACCCCAAGTATGTATTGAGATGAAGAAGATCCCTCCAAGCCATGCAATAGTACAATTACGGTGTCACAATCTTTTTTTACAAAATCGAGATCAAAAAAATCGCCATCTGGTGTTTCCCACCTTTCTCGCGTGTAGGGAGGATGTACCCTTCGTCTGAAACCATAGGGAAACATGGTGTTAAAATGGTGATTCTTAAAAAGCAGGGAAGGTTTATACGGCTGAAGTTCAAATCCATTAGGCAGAACGAGGCCGGGTTGCAATATCATAACCTACTTATTTTCAGTCTACCGATGCTGATTTAAAAATTCGATTCCAGTTGATGCCCTTAGACATAGACCCTTCTTTGGTTGAGAACCAGATAAACAAAGGTTTGCCCACGATATGATCTTCAGGAACAAAACCCCACATACGACTGTCTTCAGAATTGTGTCTGTTGTCCCCCATAGCCCAATAGTAATTTTGCTTAAAGGTGTACTCATTGACAGCTTTACCATTGATCATGATTTTACCATTTGATACTTCAAGCTTATTGTTTTCATACACACCAATGATGCGTTTGTACATGGCAATATTAGCGGTGTCAATTTTAATGGTTACGCCAGCTTTTGGTATCCAGATAGGGCCATAATTGTCAATCGACCAATTGTAATGTTTGCGGTCAAAAGGAAAAAGTCTGTCATTGTTACTTTCGTTGTCCAATACAGAAAAGGCGACGGCTTTATCGTACGTTTTCAATTTTTCTATTTGTTCGGCATTGAGTACCATGAGGTACATAAGGCCAACTTTGTTGCGAAGACCTGTGGTTTCGAGTGTTTGAACCAAAGCATTTACATTGGTGACATTCATGATTCTGTAGGCTTTGTCAGCAGCAGATGTTTGAGGTTGATTTTTTAGATATTCAAAAGTAACACCAGCTGCTGCTTTTTGTATGGTTGACAGTTGAACAGAATCCAGATATATCACTTCAAAGCTTGCGAGGTCTTCCTGAGAAATACCCCAGTCTGTGAATTTTTTCACATTGACGCCAAAATTAGGTGATGTTCTCACAAAGTAACGAAACTGGATGTTTTTGGGGTTTTTCTGTGCCTGGCCATTGATGTAAATTTGACGATCTTTGACCACGAGGGTATCACCGGCCACGGCAACACATCTTTTGATGTAATGATCCTTTTTATCTACAGGTCTCACACGCAGGTCTCCGTCTTTTACCTTTTGTGCGAGTTCCATATCTCCTGAAGCAATGGCATCAGGAACCTGGCCAATAAAATAAGAACGTGTTGAAGTAAAATAAACACTATCACCCACCGGCCAGTTGAAAACGATGGGTTTTCCCTTTTCAATTTTTTCCAGTGCTGGTAATCTATGATAGCCAAGGCTCGGCTTTTTCAGGTATGACTCAGAACCTACAACTGGTATGGTATTATGCAATAAAGGAAACATTGCAATGGTCATAGGAGTTCGAATTCCATAATGGGCTTTGGAAACAAAAAGATAATCCCCAACATTGAGACTGCCCTCCATCGAAGAGGTAGGTATGACAAAAGCTTCGATCAAAAACATTCTGATGAAAGCAGCCGCAAAGACTGCAAAAACGATTGATTCTACCCATTCCCGCAAGGCAGATTTTTGATAGGGGTTTTGTTTCAGCAGGTTATTAAACTTGTAAGTATCACCTGATTTTTTGGCTTCTTCCAATTGTCTGTGAAAATCTGCTTCCTGTTGTAAGACGGGACCACTGTAAACCGCTGATTTATCAGTGTACAATTTGAAAAACATTGCCGGAGCATAAATTACAGAAAGTGCACTGTCCAAAAAAGAAGTTTTGCCAAAAGATCTTGCCAGATCCACTGCCATGCCAACGAAGGTAAAGATATTGACAATAGGGAACAGCAACCAAAGAGCGGTAATGGGCTTTTTGCCGATTAACTTACTCCATTCATAAAAATTAACCCCCGGAATTAAGCCTTTAACAGCCTGCACATTTGCTTTTGGAAATAAAAGATAAAGGCTAATGCTTAAGAGGATATAAGACAGTATTAAAAAATAGAGTAAAAACACGGCTGATATTTTTAGTTGCGTGCAAAGATACGTTTGTTCCCCGAAAAATGGGGTTTAATTACGATGAAGGCCCCAGTTTTAGCGATGAATCTAAGAAATTAACGCTTTTTAACAAAAGTATAAATAGCTACGTATTAAATATATTATTAATATATAAAAAAATAGCAGAAAGCCTGATAGTCGAATAACAGCCCCTAAATGATGTGGCTTATGTTTATTTCTTTATGCCAATTAGTTGCCCGGTTGCGTACTGCCCTGGTTGATGAGATTACCAAGCAAAATGCCCGTACCTTTATAAATACCTGAATTGGTTACACCGGTAAGCAGCTGTATGGTGCCGCGGTTGTTGAGTGTACCATTATTGCTGATACTGCCACTGCCTGTAAAATTCATAGTATTGTTCCACCAGGTTAAAGTTTTACCTACCGGTATGTCTAATAAACCGGTTAGGTTCAGCGCGAAGCCCCCTGATTTAAGTATGACAGAATTGGTTATGGTGAGCGTGGCAACATTATTATCTTCAAGCAACTGAATGGTATCTCCCGGAGTAGCTGCATCGATGGCGTCTTGAAGGGTGGCATAGGTCTGCGCATTCATTTGATTTACAGCTGCCATTGAATTACATACCCTAATATCATCCCATCCACCTATAGAGGTAGTCCCAAAGTTATATATGTGAATACGATCCATATCCGGTATATTGCCTCTAAAAGGGAAGCTCGTGTATTGCAAAACCCCGTCGATGTAAATATCAAAAGTGTAGCTGGTATAGTTTACATTTTTCAACTCCACAAGATGCCAGGAACCTACAGTAATTGGGTAATTAAAGGCAGGTCCATTAGCAACAAACCTGAGGTCCTGTGAATTGGTGATGTAACAGAAAACAATACAATTGGTAGCCGTAACACTACTATTGCCAATAACCACATATGCACCAGCCTGGCCGGCCGTTTCATTTTTGGTTCTCCACGAAAAGTAGTCAGGTTGTTGGACAGAAGGTAATATGGTTGAAAGACCTTGCAAATGGGTGTTATTCCCTCCAGCTGCTGTGAGGTAGTATTGACCAACCGGAGCTCCGGTATTTTGGACCGTAAATGTGGTGGGTGCTGGGCCTTGTGTCCAGGTAGGGGTAAAACTGCCGGATTCCCATCCTTCATAAAAAGGTGTGCAGCCCATCATGCGATGATTAGTGTTAGATGAAGGTCTGTTATTCACCCTGACTTCTTCTCCAGAGATCAGCAAGCCATCAGCATTGTAAACCAGTGTTTGTGCCTTCAAAATTGAAAAGCAGAAAAAAGTCAGGAAAAAGGTATATAATTTCATGTATCAAATATTACATGCAAATTTAATATGAAGAAAGCAAAGCGGAGAAAAAAAATCAAAGGTCTATATATTACGTATTTTAATATGTTTTATATATTGTTTTTTAATTATTTAAGTAGTAAATAAAATTTAACCGTAATTAAACGTTTAAAAAACGCCTCTTTTTTTAATACCTCAACATATTTGCAATATCGATCGATGTCGAAACACATTTTTTAACTCACAAAATTTTACGTTATGAACACACTGAAGAACGCAGTACAACTGATTGGCAACCTGGGAAAGGATGTAGAAGTAACCGAATTTACTTCAGGCAACAAAAAGGCCACTTTTTCGCTGGCAACCACCGAAAGTTACAAAAACAACAAAGGTGAGCTGGTGAAAAATACCCAATGGCACAACATCATCGCCTGGGGTAAGAATGCAGAACTCATGGCCAAGTCCCTCGTAAAAGGCAGTAAGGTAGCCGTGACAGGCATGCTCAACTACCGTAGTTACGAAGACAAAGCCGGGCAGGCCCGCCAGATTACCGAGATCGTTGTCAGCGAATTTATGAAAATCGGAGACAGCCAGAAAGGTGTTCAGGAAGTCAGACCGTTTTAAGGTCAACCGTCGGGTCGATCTCTTTTGGGGTCGATCCGATTTTTTTGCGAGCTCCCTTCGACAAGCTCCCTTCGACAGGCTCCCTTCGACAAGCTCAGGGATCGAGTAGAGGAAGAGTGAAAAATAAGGTGTTTCTATCAAGCGCATTTCCAATGTGGCACATCACATGTTGTATGTAGTGTGTCGCGTGTTGCATGTAAGAAGTTGCATGTCGCCAGTCACCTTGCGCCAGTCGCTTAACGCATGTCGCCAATCGCCCATCAAATGACACCCGTCGCCCGTCGCAAGAGACCTGTCGCATGTCTCCCGTCGCCCAACGTTTGTCGCCAATCGCCCGTCACCCAGAGCATGTCGCCCATCACCTAACGCATGTCGCCAATCGCCTAACGCATGTCGCCAATCGCCCATCAAATGACACCCGTCGCCCGTCGCAAGAGACCTGTCGCATGTCGCCCGTCGCCCAACGTTTGTCGCCAATCGCCCGTCGCATGTCGCTCAACGCCCGTCGTTTAACGCATATCCCATCTCCGATAACCCCTCTCCTATATCAGAACCATCACCTTTATCTAAATTCAACTACCTTTGCAACCTGAAATATATTTGTGGAAATCCAAGCCTTACTAAAAACCCATTTCGGCTACGACAGCTTCCGTCCTATGCAGGAGGAGGTTATTCAATGGCTGCTTGCCAAAAAAGATAGTCTGGTGATTATGCCTACAGGGGGTGGAAAATCTATCTGCTACCAGATACCCGCTCTTTATTTGCCAAATATGGCCATCGTTATTTCACCGCTCATTGCTCTCATGAAAGATCAGGTAATGGCATTGAAAGCATTGGGCATACCAGCGGCCGCATATAATAGCCATATGTCGCAGGAAGAAATCCGACAAATGGAAGGGGACGCCATCGATGGCAAACTTAAAATCCTGTATGTATCGCCAGAACGTTTGGGCAGTGATTTATTTCTGAATTTTTTATCGAGGTTGAAAATTGATTTTTTTGCTGTCGATGAGGCTCACTGTGTGTCGATGTGGGGCAATGATTTCAGGCCTGATTATCTCCAGGTTTCAAAAGTGAGATTGCTTTACCCTGATACCCCCTTCATTGCCTTGACAGCAACTGCGGATACGGCAACGCAGGCTGATATTTGTAAACAACTCAGGCTAAAAGAAGCCAAAATATTCGTCAGCAGTTTTGAGCGTAAAAACATTCATATCTCTGCCCACATCAACCAACAAAGGATGGAGCAGATCATGACAATGCTCAAAAAAAGAAAAGGTGAAAGTTGCATCATCTATTGTACCAGTCGCAAAACTTGTGAAAAGTTGGCAGCATCCTTACAAGATAAGGGCATACGGGCCGAGTTTTACCATGCAGGAATGTCGCCTGATGAGCGCAATAAAGTACAGGAAGCTTTTGTGCGCGATGAAGTTCCGGTCATTTGTGCAACAATAGCCTTTGGCATGGGCATCGATAAGAGCAACATACGCCTTGTAATCCATTACAACATGCCCAAAAATCTGGAAGGCTATTACCAGGAAATTGGTAGGGCAGGCAGGGATGGTTTGGCAGCAGATGCTGTCTTGTTTTATGGTTTCACCGATTTGGAAATTCAAAAAGAATTCATATTAAACAGCGAAGGCAATGAAGAATATAAAGAAGTGCAACATGCCAAACTTGACAGGATGTGGCAATTTGCAACCAGCTACAATTGCAGAACCAATTTTATTTTAAATTATTTTGGAGAATACAGACAAGAAAGCTGTGGCCATTGTGATATCTGTTCAAAACCCAGGGCAAAATTTGATGGAACAAAACTTTGCCAAATGGCCTTATCAGCCATTATTCGTTGCCAGGAGCAAATCACCATTTCTACTTTGATAGATATTTTGAGGGGCTCGCATAAGAAAGAACTCATAGAAAAGCAATACGATAAAATTAAAACATTTGGAGTCGGCAGGCATTATCCTGCTTTTGAGTGGAAGGGTTACATTACCCAAATGATCAATCTGGGAGTTTTAGCCATAGATTTTACTACCAACAATCGATTAACGACTACCCCACTTTCGGCCAATGTATTAAATGGAAGCAGCAAAATAGACCTCCATAAGGAGAGTTTTGGAGAAAAGCCTGAAGTAAAAGTTGGTCCCAAACCCAGGATGCCCGTCATCTTTGATGAGCCGGATGAAGACCTTCTGATGAAATTGAAAACGTGGCGTTTGTTCAAATCAAAAGAAAGCAAACTCCCACCCTACATTATTCTTCACGATAGCACCATTCAAGCAATCGCAGCCGCCAGACCTTTGACCATGGATGAACTTGGCGATATTCCGGGAATTGGGGAACACAAACTTAATAAATACGGAGATGAGATTTTGGATGTTGTATTGAAGTCATAATTTGATCCCAAAATTAGAAACTGTATCTATACTACCGGGAAGTAATGATGAATTGTAATGAGTGTTCGCTAATGAATACTTATTTCAATAAAACAGGGTTGATCTACTCAAACACATTAAATCCCTCACAAGAAACTGTTAAAGTGGCAACGAATGTAATGATGACAAAGTCTCTTTTCTATTTTCGCTGCAGAACTTAACCATATTATATGAGGGCAATCAGGATTTTAAGTATAATGATGATACTGGCAATGGCTCAGTGCAGGACACAAAAGTCTGAATCAGAGCCAAGGGGTAGCGTAGGAGATATTGTTTTTGATCCTCAGACGGATGACCCAAACTTTTCACTTTGCGGATCTGAAGAATATTTGTTTCAATACTTTAACTCGGGCAAGGGTATAGCAATTGAAGGAGAAAAAAAAGGACTAGAGCAACAATTATTTGCGCTGTTTAAAAATACAAAATTTAAAAATGACGGCTATGTGCGGATACGGTTCATTGTAAATTGTAAGGGAGAGAGTGGTCGGTTTAGGGTGCTAACTTCCGATTTACAATTTAATGAAAACAAGATGCCATCCACCGTAACAGAGCCGTTGCTCAAGGCTTGTAAGGAGATCAAAGGTTGGAAGCCGCTCATCTATAATGAAAAGGCCAGGGATTATTACCAATACCTAACTTTTGTAATTGTTGATGGACAATTAAAAGAAATTCTACCATGAAATTACTATGTCTGATTTTAAGCTTTGTAGTAATAAAAGCCATGGCACAACCCAATTGTAATGCCTATCTTTATTATGGCGATACGCTCAAATATAAAGCCTGCACCATAGCAGAAAAAAGACAGGGATATTATCAATTTAGTAAGGAATATCAAAAGGCGCTGGATGAGGCACTGGCCGTAGATCCTACGTTTGCATTTGCCTATGAGGTCAAATCTACAGCCTATCTAAAGAGTGGCGATTTTGTAACATGGTTTCAATTGATGAACAAAGCAGTGGCTCTCGATCCCAAAGAACATTTGCCTTACAGAGGTTGGTGTCGTTATCAATTTTTCAGGGATTATGAAGGTGCGATACAAGACATTGAAAGGTTGGATAGTCTTAGTAAATACGATATCGGTTATTCGGTCAACGCTGAATATCACCTTCACATTGCCAGGGCCTTGTGTTATAAATTTTTAGGACAAAAACAAAAGGCTATTTCCATTATAGAAAACCAATTGAAAGCACCCAACTACAATCCGGGTCTATTTGACTATTTACATTTGGGGGTTTTATATTGGCAAGAAAATGATCTTGAAAGAGCAGAGGCTTCACTTATAAAGCAACAAGAAATCAACGACCTTGCAGAAAACAGATATTATTTAGGCAGGGTGTATTTATTGCAACAAAATATAACAAAGGCAAAGGAACAACTTCAAACAGCCAAAGAAAAATATTTAAAGGAAAGTCGGATGACAGATCCGTATACGGTTCACGCAGATAAAATCTATATGAAGGACATTGAATCTGCCCTGAAAATGATTCAGGAATAAAGCCGTCTCTTGTCAAGTTATAATCTTCAAATAGAATAAAATACATAAATTCACCTCACAATAAAGGAGGATGAGCAGATTATCACTACAAATTATCATTACAATTTTTGTTTTGGGGTTGACGGCTTGTAAAAAGATAGATATCAGTCCCGCAAATTTTACGGAGGCAATAAAGCCAATTGAAAATCCAATCCTTCGGGCTGATTCAAGCCTAACTTTTTTCTGTCCCATGACTGAAAAGCAGGTAAAATGGCAAAAAGCCGATGTTTTTAATCCAGCTGCTATCGTAAGGAATGATACCGTTTTTTTGTTGTATCGTTGTGAAGACAATCCCAAAGCCATTTTAGGCGGGCGCACTTCGAGGATCGGATTGGCATCCTCTATAGATGGCATACATTTTAAAGTACACCCCGAGCCCGTATTATATCCCAGCCCTGGTGAATATGCACAATGGGATTATCCAGGTGGATGTGAAGATCCGAGGATAGTACGGACACCACAAGGCGAGTACGTGATGGCATATACTAGCTGGAATCAAAAGACAGCCAGGTTAACCATTGCTGTTTCCAGGGATTTGTTACATTGGGAGAAAAAAGGTCCGGCATTTCAAAAAGCATATAACGGCAAGTTTTTAGATCACTGGTCAAAATCGGGTTCCATCATTTGTGAACTCATCAATAATGTGCAAACTGCAAAAAAAATAAATGGCAAGTATTGGATGTATTGGGGTGAAGAGTTTGTCAATTTGGCCTGGTCCGACAATTTGATTGACTGGTATCCATCCGTTGATAATAACGGTGAGTTGACTCCAGTTATTAAAACCAGACCCCGGCAATTAGATAGCAGGCTTACAGAGTGTGGTCCGCCAGCGCTTATTATAGATGAGGGCATTGTGTTGTTATACAATGGTAAAAATGCAGAAGATGATCGCACTGATCCGTCACTTCCAAAAAACACTTACACCGTTGGAAGAGTAATCTTTGATAAAAATGATCCTTTCAAAGTATTGAGTCGTACTGATACTTGTCTGATTCGGCCTACGCTTGCGCACGAAGTAAGTGGTCAATACAAGTCGGGCACTGTCTTTTCAGAAGGTCTTGTATTTTTTAAGGGAAGGTGGCTCTTATACTATGGTACCGCAGATTCTTATGTGGGTATGGCAATACTTAAATGACTTAATTGATTTTTTTCCATTGGATAATGCGCGCAGGGCAAACGCGGGTGGCAGAAGCAACATCATCACTTTCTGCATCATCGACATTGACCGTATAAAATCCCTTTTTTTCTACTGAGCCTATCAGAGTGCATTTACCATCTTTGCGTGACACCCTCCATCGGTAATCAGCAATTTCAACGCAGGCATTACAGCCAATACATTTGGCCCTGATCTGAGTAATTTGAATCATAAAGCCACCAACTTGTACAATTTATCTGAAGGCCTGATTTTTTCAGAAAGCTGAAAGGTAAATTGATCACCCCTACTGACAGCGTCTACTGCCCTACCCCCTTTTCTGATTTCACTGACAAAAGCTTCCACGTAGCCAGTAGTAGGTCCTGTTACCGCTACTTTATCCCCAACGTTCAAATCGTGAGATTCACATTTAAATTCTGCAATGCCTGCTTCATCAAAATACTTTACCCCTTTCGCAACATAAATTTTGCGCTGGCTGGCTTTGGAGCCGTAACTATCCGACCATTCACCCAATTTTTTTCCCAAATAATATCCGTCCCAAAAGCCGCGATTATAGACGGTAGCGAGGCGCGGCATCCATTCTTCCACCCGTGAAGGTGAATAGCTGCCATCCTGAATGGCATCGATGGCTTCTCTGTAACATTGGGTCACAGTGTAAACATAATCTGCCGATCTTCCCCGTCCTTCAATTTTAAGAACACCTACACCTGCATCGATGATTTGATCCAAGAATCCAATGGTACAAAGGTCTTTGGCGGACATGATGTACTCGTTGTCAATTTCAAATTCTACGCCTTCATCCTTATCCATGACCACATAAGACCTCCTGCAATTTTGGATACAGGCTCCTCTGTTGGCAGATGCAAAGTGGCTATGCAAACTCAAATAACATTTGCCGGATACCGCCATACAAAGTGCTCCATGGGCAAAAATTTCCAATTTCACCAATTTACCGGAAGGTCCTTTGATTTGCTGCTTTTCAATACCCCTGGCAATTTCAGCTACCTGTTTAAGACTCAGTTCACGCGCCAAAACCACAACATCGGCAAATGCGGCAAAAAAAGCGACTGTATCCAGATTGGAGACATTGGCCTGGGTTGAGATGTGAAGGGGCATACCTATGTTTTTGCAATAAAACATGGCTGCATGGTCGGAGGCTATGACAGCTGAAATACCACTTTCTTTGGCCGTATCAACGATAGACTTCATCAGTTGAATGTCGTGGTCGTACAAAATGGTATTGAGTGTGAGGTAAGATTTCACGCCGGCTTGCTGGGTAATGACAGCAATTTTGGGCAAATCTTCCAGGGTGAAATTATTGCTGGATCGGGCTCGCATGTTGAGCTGTTCCACACCAAAGTAAACTGCATCGCAACCGGCCTTAATAGCAGCCATCAAGGCTTCCCAGGAACCGGCAGGGCTCATGAGTTCAATACTTTTTTTAAGGTCAGTGTGCATAACTGATAAATTTGATGATTGTCATGAGGGCTCATCACGAGGATGGCTTTAAAAAATCATAACCAATGGCTTTCACCATTGGCTATGAAGAAAAAAATTAGCTGGCCGCAGCATAAGCCACTGCGGCATTTCCACGATTATGCTTAAAGGGTACCTCTTCTGGCCTGTTCAGCTTCGATGCTTTCAAACAAGGCTTTGAAATTTCCTTTGCCAAAGGATTTTGCACCTTTGCGCTGGATGATCTCAAAAAAGAGGGTGGGTCTGTCTTCTACGGGTTTGGTAAAGATTTGAAGCAGGTAACCGTCTTCGTCTCTGTCGACCATAATACCGAGGGATTTTAAAATGGCGAGGTCTTCTGCAATATCTCCTACTCTTGCACCAACTGTATCGTAATATGTGCCTGGTACGTGCAAAAACTCAACGCCTCGCCTGCGCATTTCGGAGACAGTAAATACAATGTCATTGGTAGCCACTGCTATATGCTGGCAGCCCGCTCCGCCATAAAAATCTATAAATTCTTCGATCTGGCTTTTCTTAAGTCCTTCTGCCGGTTCGTTGATGGGGAATTTGATCCTGCCATTGCCATTGGTCATAACCTTACTCATCAACGCTGTATATTGAGTTGAGATGTCTTTGTCATCAAAGGTAATGAGGTTTGCAAATCCCATGGTCATGGCATAAAATTTCGCCCATTCATTCATGGTGCCCAATTCAACATTTCCAACCATGTGATCGATGTATCGGAGTCCGGTGGATCCTGGGTTGTACTCAGAATCCCATTTTTCAAAACCGGGTAAGAATACGCCATTGTAATCTTTTCTTTCTACAAACATGTGGATGGTATCGCCATAAGTTTTAATTGCAGATCGCACTACCTTTCCCCACTTATCAGACATGGTTTGGGGTGCCATCACACTCGTGGCGCCCCTGCTGGTAGTCTCTTCATAGGCAACGCTCGCATCGTCGACCCACAAAGCAATTACTTTAACCCCATCACCATGCTTTTTAATGTGTTCTGCGATTTCGCTATCGGCTTTGTACGGAGTAGTCAGCACCAAACGAATCTTATCCTGAACCAGGACGTAAGAACAAAAATCCCTGTTGCCTGTTTCCAATCCGCAATAAGCAAGTGATTGGAAACCAAAGGCTGTTTTATAAAAATGGGCTGCCTGTTTGGCATTACCTACATATAATTCTACGTAATCAGTACCATTGATAGGCAGGAAGTCCTGAGCTTTATCAAAGATCTTCTGAATTCCGTATTCATAATCTTTTACCTCTGTTAAATTTGCTGTTGTCATGATAATTATTTTTATTAAACATGGTTGTTTTCCAACCAGGATTTGTAATAATCTTTTACTTCCAAATTCAAGGCTTCCCTGGTGATATTAACCGGTTGGAAGGGATCTATCATCACTGCCAGTTCCTGTGTTTCTTTTTTGCCTATAGATCTTTCAATGGCTCCGGGGTGCGGACCATGTGGAATTCCACCTGGATGCAATGTAATCTGTCCTTTTTGGATGTTGTTTCGGCTCATAAAATCTCCATCCACGTAATAAAGCAATTCATCACTGTCTATGTTGCTGTGGTGATAAGGTGCCGGAATGGCATCGGGGTGATAGTCATAGAGCCTTGGCACGAAAGAACATACCACAAAATTGCGACTCTCAAAAGTCTGATGGACAGGAGGAGGCATGTGAATCCTACCAGTAATGGGTTCAAAATTGAAGATAGAAAATATGTAAGGATAGTGAAAGCCATCCCAACCGGCCACATCAAAAGGGTGATTGGCATACAAGTAAGGAAACATGATGCCTTTCTTTTTTATGAAGATATCAAATTCACCTTCTTCATCATAGGTCTTGAGGTTTTCAGGTCTCTGAATATCTCTTTCACAAAATGGTGAATGCTCCAGCATTTGTCCAAAGTCATTGCGGTACCTTCTGGGAGTAAATACCGGGTCAGTAGATTCCATGAACAACCAACGATTATCGTCACTATCAAAATGAACCTGATAAACGGTGCCCCTTGGAATGACAATGTAATCTCCATATTTGAAAGACAAATCGCCAAACATGGTGGATATAATACCAGAACCTTTGTGCACAAAGATTATCTCGTCTGCATCGGCATTTTTATAAAAATAAGGTGTTGATGTGGTGGGAGCTGCCAGTCCAATTTGCAGAGCAGGATTACAAAAAAGCACTTTTCTGCTCTTGAGATAATCTGCTTCCGGTTGCAATTGAAAACCCTGAAAGCTCATAGCATCCAAACCATTTTCAATGGCAATTTCCGGTTGAACGCTATACGGTTTGTCTTTTTGTTTTACCCTGGTTGGCGGATAAAGATGGTATACCAATGAAGACATACCTGCAAAGCCCTGGGTGCCTACCAATTCTTCCTGATACAATTTTCCGTTTTGCTGTCGTGCCACGACGTGTCTTTTATCGGGAACAATACCTAGTTTATGATAAATGGGCATATATTAGAACTTAATGGCATTTAAAATAATCAAAAGGCTCTTTACATTCTTCACACTTAAGCAGTGCTTTGCATGCTGTTGAGCCAAACTTGGATATGACGCTGGTATGATGAGAACCACATCTGGGGCAATTGACTTGCATAACCTCAGCAGACCAGTTGTTGCATGCTTGGTGAGCGGGAGGTGCAATGCCAAATGTTCTCAGCTTCTGTCTTGTTCCTTCGGTCATCCAGCTGGTGGACCAGGGGGGTGACAAAACGGTGTGCACCTTGACGCTTTTAAAACCATGACTCTTGAGTAAAGCTTCTATGTCGTCGGCAATAGAAGCCATAGCAGGACAAGCGGTATAGGTAGGGGTAATGGTTACCTCACAATGTTTACCATTAAGTTGAACATTTCTAAGAATGCCCATTTCGCGGATTGAAACAACAGGAATCTCCGGATCGGGGATCTGATCCAACAATTCCATTACTGCAGTGTGTTCCATGGCTTGCATAGTTACCATGATGCTTCAGGATGTGCACGTTGGAGAAATTGCATTTCACACAAGAGATGACCGAGGTGTTCTGTATGAATGCCTTGTCTGGATCCATGGTGTTGATAAACTTCTGAAGGCATGGTAAAGCCTGCCCTCATAAATACTTTTCCTATTTTATCCAGCCAATGTTTTTTGATGACTTCCTGATCAGGGGCAATACCATGTTGCAATAAAAGCAAGTCACAATCCGACATTTCAAAAAACTCATCGGTATATGCCCACAATTCATTGATGGCGTCTGCCAACTTATCGTGACTTTCCGGTGTACCCAGGCCCAATCTTACGCACCAATCAGCTGCATGTGAAAAATGGTATCTTGCTTCTTTTATGGCTTTCAATGAAATGGCAGAAAGATTGGTATCTGTACTTTGGCTAAGTACTTCGTATAACAATTCTTCATAAGCAGACAAGTACAATTGTTTGGCAATGGTATAGGCAAAATTGCCAATGGGCATTTCGGCCATTAAAAAATTGTAGTATTGTCGTTCGCTTCTTCTGAATGCAAGTTCATCTGCACTTTTTGCAGCACCATATGTCTGGCCGGCATAATCCAGTAAGACCTGAGCCCTGCCTATGTGATCGAGTGCCAAATTGCTGAGTGCAATGTCTTCTTCGAGCATAGGTGCTCTGCTGCACCATTCACAAAGCCTTTGGCCCTGGATAAGTGCATTGTCTCCCAGGCGGAGTAAAAATTTTTGTAAAGCCTCTTTGAGTTCCATGTTCATCAGATTTGAAGTGCTCCTTCCGGCATTGTATAAAATGTTGGATGGCGATAAATTTTATCATTGGCGGGGTCAAAAAACATTTCTGCATCTTCAGGAGCTGATGAAACGATGTTGTTGGACAAAACCACCCAGATCGCACTGCCTTCATTTCTGCGGGTGTACAAATCTCTGGCATACTTGAGTGCCATTTCTTTATCAGATGCGTGCACACTGCCTGCATGCATAAATTGTCCTCCTGATTTGCCCTGGACAAAAACTTCCCAAAGGTCTAATTGCGTATCCATGTAACTTAGTTTAGGGTTGAAATACGAGTTTTATATGCTTCTGCGGCTTCGCGCACCCATCTGCCTTCTTCATGCCAATGTTTATGGTGCTCCATTCGCTGGCGATTGCAGGGACCATTGCCACTGATTACACGTTTGAATTCTGACCAGTCGATGGGACCATGGTCGTAACCTTGTTTTTCCTCATTCCATTTGAGCAATGGATCCGGAATTGCAAGTCCGATTACATAAGCCTGCTGAACCGTTTTATCGATGAATTTCTGGCGCAGCTCGTCGTTGCTTTTTCGTTTGATCTTCCACTTAAAGGCGTCGCCTGAATGGGGAGAATCTCCATCATGGGGCCCAAACATCATAAGAGAAGGCCACCACCATCGGTTCATGGCATCCTGAGCCATTTCTTTTTGCTCGGCTGTACCTTTCATCATGGTAGCCATGATTTCATAACCCTGTCTTTGGTGAAAACTTTCTTCTTTACAGATCCTGAACATAGCCCTTGAATATGGGCCAAAAGAGGTACGCTGCAAAGCCACCTGATTGACGATAGCGGCACCATCTACCAACCAACCAATGGCTCCTATATCTGCCCATGTAAGGGTTGGATAGTTGAAAATATTGGAATATTTGGCCTTCCCTTCATGCAGTTGCCGTATCATTTCATCTCTGGAAATGCCAAGGGTTTCTGCAGCACTGTACAGATAAAGCCCATGTCCTCCTTCGTCCTGGATTTTTGCCAGCAGAATTTGTTTGGCGCGCAGGCTGGGAGCACGGCTTACCCAGTTGCCTTCTGGCTGCATGCCTATCACTTCTGAGTGTGCGTGTTGTGAAATTTGTCTGATCAGATGGAGCCTGTATGCCTCGGGCATGGTATCCCGGGGCTCTATTTTTTCTTCGGCCTGGATTTTTCTTTCAAAATTGGTTTCCAGTTCTGCGAGCTTCATTTTGTCTGTTGTTTGTGGCAAAATTAGGAAGTGGAAAAATTGCAAAATGTGATGGAAATCACATTTACAGTTATCAACCTTTAGTGCCAGAAAAAGAGGTTTGGGCTGAACGATATTCAGCGATTTTTCACTTTATCCACAAAGCAAGAAGATGGATCTTTTACCTGGAAAAAGAAGTTAGGTGGTGGAGTTTATTTTTATCTACGACTGAAATCTTCCGCCCTTCAAGTTGGATGATGTTTTCAGCCTGAAGGTCGTACAGAATGCGGGTTGCAGTTTCTCTGGTAGTGCCTGCCAGATGGGCCAGGTCTGAGCGTTTGAGGTTGGCTTTGATGGTATTGCCTTCCATGCCATAACGATCACAAAGCCATTCTATGCCCAAAGCAATCCTACTTTTAACGGGTTTGTGCGTATGGTCGGTTATTTTGAGTTCTGCTTTTTTGAGTTCACCTGCCAAAAGCTGGGCAAGCCTCAGCGCCAGTCTGGCATTGGTTTCAAGAAGAGTATACAAAGAAGATCTTGGAATGAAACAAACCCTGGATGGTTCCAAAGCAGTAGCTGAACAAGAAAAGGTGTCCTCAGCCAAAATGGCTCTGTATCCCATTACATCTCCTTCTCCGGCAAGGTGAAGTATTTGCTGATGACCAAGGTCTTCTTCTTTGGTTACTTTTACTTTGCCGCCACCTACACAATAGAGCCCTTTGGGGTAGCTACCTTCCTTAAAAATAGACTCACCTGCTTTGAATTCTTTCTCCTGACGACATGCATCCAACAATTGTATGTCGTTTGCATTGAGCTGACTAAAAATAGAATGCATTCTGGCACGACACAATCGACAGCCGGGAGAAGAATGAGAAGAAAGTAATGAATTTACCACTTACCTTTTGTTTGCAACAAATTTAACCAAACGATCAAAAGCAGGTCCGACGAAAATCATTACAATAAATGATTTCTGTTAGCTCATCGGGAGAGCCAAATAAAATTTTATGAGATTTCTCAAAATGCCCCAAATATCAAATAATATTGTCAATTCAAAGCCCTGTCCCAATTACATTTTCTTTTTTTGTTTTTACTGAAATTACCAGTAAAATACCAAACAGCCTAAAATCGTTCCACCAAATTTTATATCGCAAATTGTCGTAAAAAACAACAAAGATTTTACGGAAATCACTCAAAATTAAGGTTAAAAAAGTGGATTTTTGTCGTCCGGTAAAATAATGAAAGAACTCTGTTGGAGTCAATCTAATTGATTGAAATCCAACAGAATCAAAACCGATAAAGATGGACAAAAGAGGTGTTGCCGTATTGCGGGATAAAAAACTGAGTAAATCGACCGCATTTACAAAACAGGAAAGGCAGGAAATGGGATTGAGGGGTTTATTGCCTCACTCAATCATATCACAGACCATACAGGAACGTAGGGTAATGGCCAATATTCGGGATAAGGGCAGCAACATAGAAAAGTATATTTTTCTATCCGCCTTACAAGACAGAAACGAGAGGTTGTACTACCACATCATCATGAACAACCTTGAGGAGATACTCCCTATAATTTACACCCCCACCGTTGGAGAAGTTTGCACCCGTTTTTCGCACATTTACAGAATCGACAAAGGGTTTTACATTACACCCGACGATAAGGGAGATGTATTGCAACTGCTGCAAAACTGGCCGGAAGATGACATACGCATTATAGTGGTGACGGATGGCAGTCGCATCCTGGGTCTGGGAGACTTGGGAGTGAATGGCATTGGTATATCGATTGGAAAATTATCGCTTTACACTGCGGGTGCGGGCATCAATCCTGCGCAATGCATGCCCATTGTTTTGGATTTGGGCACCAACAATCAACCGCTGCGTGAAGACCTGCTTTATCTCGGCTATCCCCATCCAAGGCTTGAAGACGATGCCTATTTTGAGATGGTAGAAGAATTTATCATGGGTGTGCAGAAGCGGTTTCCCAAGGCACTTATTCAATTTGAAGATTTTATTACCCCAAAGGCTTATTCCTTACTTGAAAAGTACCAAACAAAGGTGCTGTGTTTCAATGATGACATTCAGGGTACGGCAGCAGTAGCATTATCAGGAGTGTTGTGTTCTTCAAGGGTAACCGGAATACCTTTTAAAAATTCCCGTATTTTGTTTTTGGGAGCGGGTTCAGCCGCCACCGGCATTGCAGATTTAATGGTGGATGCATTTATGGCGGAAGGGCTTACACGACAAGAAGCTGAGGACAAACTTTGGTTTGTGGACATCAATGGTCTGGTAACCAAAGAACATAAAAATTTACTACCGCACAACATACCTTATGCACGTGAGAGTGACCACATGAGTTTTGTTGAGACTTTGCATCACTACCGTCCCAACATATTAATTGGGGCATCGGGAGCCGGAGGAGCATTTACTCAAGAAGTAATAGAGATCATGAGTCAATACAACTCCCGGCCGGTAATCTTTGCATTATCCAACCCCACATCCAGTGCCGAATGTACAGCTGAACAAGCATACGAATGGAGCAATGGACAGGCTGTATTTGTGAGTGGCAGTCCGTTTAATAAAGTTATTTACAATGGAAAAACCCATGTTCCAGGTCAAGGAAACAATGTTTACATTTTTCCCGGAGTGGGTCTGGGTGCCATGGCATGTGAAGCCAAATACCTGCCAGACCACGTCTTTCTAACCGCTGCAAGAGTGCTTGCATCACAGGTGACGGAAGAGGAATTAGCCCAAGGCACCCTCTATCCACGAATGACCCATTTGCAGGAAATTTCTCTAGAAATTGCTACTGCCATTGCAACCACATTGTGGGATGAGGGCCTTGCACGAGCAGAACGACCTGATGACATCCGGGCATACATTGCGGGTTTGAGATATGATCCGGAGTATTGATTTACTGATTTAGCAATTTACTAATATATCGATTTACTAATTTATCGATCTTGCCCCTACAGCAGTGAAGCTGGTGTAGGGGTACCAATTTACCAATGCTTGCCCCTACAGCAGTGAAGCT
>ERZ724519.111-NODE-111-length-30352-cov-4.835363_pt1 | contig 30352 bp, 27 predicted proteins | sample MGYA00376052_ERZ724519 | MGnify/ENA primary metagenome ERZ724519 (study PRJEB28724, sample SAMN07190883) | activated sludge metagenome | isolation source: activated sludge of sewage treatment plant in Hong Hong | place: Hong Kong | collected 2016-03-17 ... | reverse complement strand
TATCCCACGGATACTGTGTGGGGAATAGGTTGCGACGCAACCAACGAAGCGGCTTTATCCCGTGTTTCGGCGCTTAAAGGCAGAGCCCCCGATAAGGGCTACATCCTGCTGGTGTCTGACATCGATATGTTGAAACGATACGTTCCGAAGATACATCCCCGACTTGAAACGCTTCTCGCCTTCCATCAGCGTCCTTTGACGGTGATCTACGAAAAAAATACCGGCCTTCCCGATATAGTGAAGGCGCCCAACGGTTCGGTAGCCATCCGTGTGGCACAGGATGAGTTTTGTCAGGAACTGATCAGGGCTCTGGACAAACCGCTGGTCAGCACCTCGGCCAACAAGAGCAATGAACCTTTTCCGGGCTCTTATGGCGCCATCAGCAGCGAGATACTGGGAGGCGTCGATTACGTGGTGAAATACCGGCAAGACGACAAGACTCCGCACGAACCGTCGTCCATTGCCAGACTGGACCGGCATCAGGAACTGGAGTTTCTGCGTGACTGACCATCGGCTTTTTTTTATTGCGCAGGCCTTTTGTCGGGTGGCATGTCGTACAACAGCATCGTTGCGTTGTTTCGGGCGACCAGTAGCCTGTTCCGGTTTGGGCCGTTCAATACAGCCAGTCCCCGCGTCGAGCCTTCCAGATGCAACCCGCTTTTGCGCTGGGGAATCTGACGGAAAGAGCCATTTCCGTCATTTACCAGCACACAACCGTACGACCCGAGGCATTGTCCGGTTTCAGGCTTGCAGCGCTCGTGGTTCCCGGCAAGCAGTATATCCGCTTTCCCGTCACCGGTAATGTCATGCAATTCAATGGCGAAAACGGGTGTTTGCTGGGCGGACAAGGGCAGGGCTGTCAACTCGAATTTCCCGCCGCCACGGTTCCACAAGACACAGGTCTGTAGTTCAAATGCCTCTTTTTGAATCGCACCCGCCATTTGCTCCGGGGTAAACATGTCATCTATTGTCCGGTTTTTATAGTCGTCGAACTTCAGGAATCGCTTTTTCAACATGGGCAACTGCCTGACCAGGTCGTTCCGCTGAACGAGCGGGTAAGAGCGGTCGCCGTTGTACTGACACAAAATGGACTCTTCGCGGCCATTGGCGTCAAAATCGGCAACATACACCGAAAGCGGCTTTTCCGAAGATGCCTTGAAACGCGTATTCAGGCCCCAGTTGCCCAGAACAAAGTCCTCGTCGCCGTCGCCGTCAAGGTCGGCGGCCCTGATGCAGTTCCACCAGCCGTTTGATTTGGGCAAAAGGCCTTTCAGCAGCCTTAGTTTGCCGCCGTTGTTTTGAAATATTTTTACAGGCTCCCATTCCCCTACAATGATCAGGTCCGGGTCTTTGTCCCCGTCGATATCCGACCAGACGGCGTCTGTGACCATGCCCAGGTCGTGCCCCTGATCGTCCTTCAACGGAATCGGAGTAAAGCGCCCGGAGCCGTCGTTGAGCATCACAAAAGACGTCGGCGACTGGCCGTAACGGCCGGGTATGAGGCGCATGCCGACAAAAAGGTCCGTGTCGCCGTCATTGTCGATATCTGCCGGTCGAACGCATCCGGTGCTGAACGGTTTGGAAGCGGGCAGGGCGTCTGCTTTCCGTTTAAAATGGCCGCGCCCGTCGTTGAGATACAGCCTGTCCTGCAACGCCGGCTCACCGGGCTCGAACTCATTGCTGCCGCTGCCTGCATAAAGGTCCGGGTCCCCGTCGCCGTCTGCATCGAAGAACACTGCTGTGACATCTTCACCTGCCAGGTCCCGATCGAGGTCCGGTTGTTGCGTGCGTAGGAAAGCACCCGTAGTGTTTTGAATAAAAACGGCTCCCGGCTGCCCGACTGCTCCGCCGGCGAAGAAATCGTCCAGCCCATCCCCGTTCACGTCCCCGGTTGCCAGCGCCGGCCCTTCGGCGGAATACATGCGAAACAGCAGCGCCTCCCGGTTGAAGTCGGAATAGTCCGATTCGCGGTGCGCAAAAGCCGGCTGTTGTGCGGAAATCCCGAAAAGTGTTTTTCCCGGATCGTTTTTGGGGCGGGTTATAGCGGCCGGTTCAGGAGTGTCGCCTTCCTGAATATCTATTTCTTCATTTACGGGCAATCCGTAGCTGGTCCAAACCCTTCCGGACAGAAACTGTACCCGGAATGTGTCGATGATGGTGACGTCGCCCAATCCAAAGTGCAGCCGGTAGTCGACTCCCGATTCAAAGCCCCGCATGGGTGATAATTCCTGGTAGAAAGTCTTGTTCCCGGCTTTCACGGTCACCTGTGCGCCCAGACAGCGCGTGTTGAGCCCAGTTTCACCCGAAAAACGGACTTTCAGCCAGTTGGCGCCGGGTTTTGCAACGCCGTCGACGGTTTCATTCCGGTACACAAAACAAGGCATGTTCACGTTATTGACGACCAGATCGAGGTCGCCGTCGTTGTCAAGGTCGCCGTAGGCCGAGCCGTTGGAAAACGACGGTTGGGAGAGTCCCCAATCCTCTGCGACATTCTGGAATACGAGCCCGGTTGAATCTGCCTTGTTTTTGAAAAGATAATTCGATAATGCCTGCGAAGGCATGGCGTCGATAAGCATTTTGATCCCCTGCCCGGGATTTGCCTTAAGCACTTTTGAAATGGCTGCCGGGTCGGAGTAAAAATTCAGGTAGTCCTGGTCGAGCAGGTCTTTGCCGATGCCGTTTGCCACGAAAATATCTTTATAACCGTCGTTGTCGAAATCGGCGAGCAGGGCGCCCCAGCTCCAGTCGGTAGCCCAGACTCCCGCCTGTCTTCCCACCTCGGAAAAGGTGCCGTCGCCGTTGTTGAGTTGCAGCACATTGCGTCCGAACTGCCGGTGGTAGCCCGAATGCAGGCCCAGTTGGTAGGTTTCCCAGGAATCGAAAGCCGCCTTGGTTTTGTACCGTGCATCGTCGGGTGGAACCATTTCTGTCACGAATATCTCCGGGAAGCCATCGTTGTTCAGGTCAGCCATGTCGGCGCCCATGGAACCCTTGCTGATCTCGGGTATGGCTTTCACCAGCACCTCTTCAAACGTGCCGTCGCCCTTGTTGCGATACAGGTAGTCGCGCTCAAAGAAATCGTTGGAGATAAACAGGTCCTGCCAGCCGTCGCGGTTGTAGTCGCCGACTGTCACCCCGAGGCCGAAACCGATGGCAGAGGCATAAATCCCTGATGTCAGGGTAACATCGACGAAGCGGTTTTCTGCCTTGCCGCCGGGGTTAATGCTGTTGTTTTTCAGGAGTTTGTTGCCGCCGTTGGGGTCGGGAATATCGCGCTGACCGGGACGGTAATCGTATCCGCCGACGCTTCTGATTGAATTGTTGAGCAGATAGCAGTCGAGGTCGCCGTCGCGGTCGTAATCGAAAAATGCCGCGTGCGTGCTGAGGCCGGTAAAATCAAGGCCCCAGGCGCCTGATTGTTCGATAAATGTGCCTGACCAGTCCTTTCCTTCGGCAGCGCCCCGATTGATGAACAACTCGTTATGTCGCCTGGCGCCGCCGGGGGGACCGGATTTGCAGGTATAGATATCCAGCCAGCCGTCGCCGTTCACATCGGCCAGGGCAACCCCGGCGGTCCAAACGTGGTCTGTGGCAAGTCCGGATTTTTCAGTGATGTCTTCAAACCTGAAGTTGCCCTTGTTGAGGTACAGCCGGTTGGACCGCATGTTGCCACAGAAAAAGATGTCGGGCAAGCCATCGTTGTTGACGTCGCCGATGGCTACTCCGCCGCCGTTATAAAAATTTCGGAACAAGTAACAGTTGACCGAGTCGTTATAGGGAATATCGTTGCGAAAATCGATCCCGGTTTGTTCTGAATGTAGCAGCGTGAATCGTTTTGCCGTTGCTGCGTCCGGCTTACTGCGGTTGCACGCAGACATTAAAACAAGCAGCAACGCCAATATGGGCAGGGCCAACAACTTCATTTTTTTCAGCATTACCGGGCGTATTTTTCCCAGATCGGGCGATTATTGTCTTGAACCGGTTGCGGTTTCTTGGGTGGTGGTACGGTCAGGTCGGTGATCTCCACGCGTACATTGCGTTCATTCTGAAGTGTTACGAGTATTTGGCGGTTGCCTGTCACCTTGACCCAAACGGGTTTCCCATTGGGGGCTTTGAGATTAAGGAAACCGCCTCCGTACCATTTTTCGAGAATGTCGAGTACATCGACGACCAGTTTGTCTGAATACAGGATTTTATTCCACGGCGCCCAGCCCTGATAGTTGAAAACAATACCCATTTTCCATATCCGGTCGTTTTCAAAAGCGGGATAAAAATTCATGTCGAGCGGGTACTGGTAGTTGTAGAAAGAATACAACACGGTGTTGTTTTCCGGGCCGTTGGTTACCAGCCCCTGCCTGTTCAGTTCGAAGCAATGTTTGTAGAAGTCGGGTATGCTCATGCCGAGGTATAGGCCGAAGAAAATACTGTCCTGGCGGATGCCGCTGCCGAGTTCACGGTCTACCATTTTCTCGTAGTCGCTTTTGCAGGAAGCCGCTGCCAGAAGGATCACAGCAATGACCGGCAGCAACAAAGAATGTCTTTTCCCCATGAAATAGTCCGTTTTGTGTCTTTTGTATAGTATTGGTAATCAATTGGATTGCTTTTGCAACCTTAAAACAGATGGTACTAACCAGTTAAAACGGTTATACAAAGAAAAAGAGCAAATGGCGCACAGCGCCACTTGCTCCTTATTATTTACACCGAAAAAGAATTAATAGCAGGGGTTCTGCTGCAAGTTCGGGTTTACGTTGATCTGCGGCAGCGGAATAGGCCACAGTTCTTTACAAGCTGCCGAACCCGGCATGAATTCCGTCGGGTTGCCATAGACGCCAAAACGAATTTCGTCCTGACGGCGAACGCCTTCGTAGAACATTTCGCGGCCACGCTCTGCGAGCAGGTCTGCATCGGTCAGCGCTGCCAGCGGCTGGTCGGGCTCATACGAGCGGTTGCGCACCGTGTTGACGAGCGTAAGCGCTTCTGCGCTCGACGGATCCAGGCGATAGAGCGCTTCGGCTTTCATCAGCAGCACGTCGGCATAGCGGAAGAGCGGCATATCATTGCTCAGGTTGGCGGTAGCGCCGGACTTGAACTCGTATTTGCCGATACGTACGCCTGCCTGACGGAGTGCATTCGGGAATGCTTCATTGATCTCCGGCGTGAAGTTCACCTGCGGACCATCCGGGTCGTTCGGCTCTGCACCGGCATCGATGATCGGCGTTACACCGTCGGATGCAAACTGCGGGCCACGGATGAAGTTGTTTTTACGGGCATCTGCGTCGTCGTGCATTTCATAGAAGTCCTGCAGCGAGCACCAGCCGTTCCACGGCTGCTCTTTCAGGTTGTAAGTAGCCTGTGAGCCGTAGTGCAGCGTCATTTGGTGCAGGTTAAATCCTTGAGCAAACACCTCGTCGAACGGTACGGCAAAGATGAATTCTTTGCTCGAAGAGTTGTTGGTGATGAAGTTGTTGCGGTAGGTGGATTCCAGTGCGAACAGGTTAGAGTTGATAACCTCATTGCATGCAGCGATGCACTCATTCCATTTGGCAGTACCGGTGTACACTTTGGCATTCAGGTAAACTTTCGCCTCGAGTGCTTTACCGGCGTAGTAGTTCATACGCGCATAGGTTGTACCGTCATTCTTTTTATCGAGGAGCGGCACGGCATCGGTCAATTCATCCGTAACGAACTTGAAGATATCGGCACGGGGAGCAGTTGCGGGCAGGAAGCCTTCCGGTACGTCGAAACGTGTAACCAGCGGGGCGTTACCAAACGTATCCATGATCCAGAAATAGTACATGGCACGCAGTACGCGCAGTTCTGAAATAAATTTGTCAGCAAGCGCTCCATCCACACTGCCGGATTCTTTCAGCGTTGTGAACTGGGCAATAAGACGGTTGCAGGTATTCACGCCACCATAGAGGAAGTTCCATGCGTTGTTGACGTTTGGATCGGTCGGCTTCAACTGGTGGAAGTGTGCATTGATCCACTGGCCGCCGTCGCCCCAGTCACCGCCACGTGTGGGGATCATGGTTTCGTCGGAAGAACATTCCTGAACGGAGAAGTACGAGCCGTGGTTGCCCAGGGCATAAAGGCCCGTGTATGCGGCGCCAAGCGCTGCGATAAACTCCTCTTCCGTGCGCAGGAAGTTGTCGGAAGTCACGGTGTCAAACAACGCCTCATCCAGGTTGGTGCAGGAGTTGTTGAACGTTAACAGGAAAAGCGCCGGTAGCAGCAATTTTCCAAGTATGGGAAATTTTTTCATAAGAGTAAAAACTTTTGAATTGTTTGAGTTGCTACTTAGAAGCCAAAGTTTACACCAAAGGAGTAGGTACGAGCCAGGAAGTATGTGCTACGACGGTCGATACCGGGCGCCAATGGGTTGAGGGCTGTGCTGAAACGACCACCGTTGTCAGAAGCGCCGGTGTCACCAAGACGCGGTTCCGGATCAACACCCGTGTAACCGGTGATCGTGAACAGGTTCTGACCGCTGAGGTATACGCGAGCGTTGGTGAACCAGCTGTCCGTCGGGAGCTTGAAGTTGTAACCCAGCGAAGCATTGTCCAGACGCAGGAACGTGGCCTTTTCAATGTGTGTGCTGTTGAAACGGTTTTTACCCGTTGCGCTCTCGTCGAAATACTTGGTATCGACTTTGTTCCAGGTGGCGGCAGTCGGATCGAGATTTTCATAGAATACGCGGTATTCGTTAGCCAGGTCATGACCGAACACCCCGCGCAGGAAGAAGTTCAATTCGAAGTTGCCCAAAGTGACGGTGTTGTTAAAACCAAGCTCAAATGAAGGAACGCCGTTGCCGATCTTCTTCTGGTCGCGGTTAAAGTCGTCGATATCGAGTTTGCCGTCGCCGTTGATATCTTCATAAGCGATGGAGCCGTCGTCATTTACACCGGTACGCACAGGGCCCCAAAGTTGACCCAGCGGTGCGTTGTTATAGGCGATGGTATAGAATACGCCGTTCTGACCGGGCGCGCCAACCTCGGCGATACGGAGGGTGTCTTCACGGCCGAAGTCTTCAAGCGTAATAGAGTATTTCGAGAATACGATACCGGGCGACCAGGTAAAGTTTTCCGTCTCAACCAGGTTCGTGTAGTTGACCACTGCTTCAAAACCTTTGTTGCGGATGGATGCTACGTTGTCAAACGTCGTCGGAGCGAAGTTCGGCGGTACCGGAACAGCCAGAGCGATGATAAGGTCTTTCGTCAGACGGTTGTAGTAGTCCAACGAACCGGTCAGTTTGTAGTTGAAGAATGCGAAGTCAAGACCAACGTTGAATTCGCCTTTTTCTTCCCATTTCAGGCCGGGGTTGGCGTTTTGCGTCGGACCGAAGCTGGGTACGTAGTTGCCGTTGTAATAGAACAGCGGACCCTGCGAGTACACCTCGCGGTAGAGCGAGTTCTGGTTGGGTTGGTTACCCGTTACACCGTAACCGGCGCGGAGTTTGAGCTGCTCGACATTGTTCAGGCTAAGCAGTTTTTCCAGGTTAACACCACCGCTTACGAAGGGGAACACGCCCCAGCGGTTGTCGGGACCGAAGCGGGAAGAGCCCTCGCGGCGTACACCCAAAGAACCGAAGTACGTGTCGTTGATGTTCAGGCTTGCGCGACCGAAGAAAGCGATCAGGCGGTTGCGGCCCCTGTAGCTGGAAACGGTACCCAGACCGCGACCGAAATCGAGGAATGCGCCGAGGTTGTTGTTGGCAAACTCATTCGAAATGATGTTGCCGGCAGTTGCCTGCAGACCGTTGTAGTCGAACTGCTGCCAGGAATAGCCACCCAGGATTTTCAGGTTGCTGGATTCCTGGAATTTCACCGTGTATTCGCTGGTAGCCTCCAACAGGTTGCTTACATAGAAATTGGTGCCCTGGATACCCAGACCATTGCGGCCGATACCGCGCCATTTGCTCTGTTTGCTGTAGTACTCGCCGTAGTCGTAGTTGAAACGCTCCTGTGCAAGTGAAAGGGTTGCCGTCAGGTTCGGAATCACCTGGTAGGTGGCCCGTGCATTACCCATCAGGCGGTTGCCTTTGGCATTCTGCTGGTTTTGCTCGATGATGGCAACCGGGTTGAAATAGTCGAACAGGTCTTTTTCCACGTAACCGCCGTAGCGCGTGTACTCCGGATTGCCCGGGTCGGTAACCTTAGCCGTCGGGTTGGCTACGATAGCGTAGCGGAAGGCATCAAGAAAACCGAAAGTCTGGTTGCGGGAGGTCATCAACAGGCCACCGTCGATGGTGAGGCGGTTGTTGAGCACCTTTTGGGTAAAGCTGAGGCTTGAGTTGTACTGTTTGAATCCGCTTTCACGCAGAATACCTTCTACGTTGCGGTAGTTGAACGATACACGGTAAGAACCGTTGGCGATACCGCCTGCGAGGCTCAGGTTGTGTACGTTGGATTTGCCCGTGGTGGTTACTTCGTCAAACCAGTCCGTGTTGGTGTCGCCGGGACCGTCTTCAGGAGACAGGTCGTTTCCGCCGAGTGCTACAAACGTCGAGGCATCCAGCGTTTTGTAACGGCGCGATACCTGGTCGAAAGCAATAAAGCCGTTGTAGGTCGCTGTGGTGCGGCCTGCAGAGCCTTTTTTCGTGGTGATCAGCACCACACCTGCCGATGCACGTGTGCCGTAAATAGCCGCAGCAGATCCGTCCTTCAATACGTCGATCGACTCGATATCGTTCGGGTCGACAAGGTTGAGGTTTACACCCGGGATACCGTCTACCACGATCAGCGGCGAAACGCCGGAAGAAAGGGAGGACAGGCCGCGGAGGCGGATGGTGAATTCACCGTTCGGGTCGGAACCCGGACGAGAGATGGTTACGCCGGCGATCTTGCCCTGCAGCAACTGGGCCGGGTCGGAGATGTTACCTTTGTTAAAGTCCTTGGGCTTGAGCGATGCTACGGCGCTCGTTACCTCTTTGGACTTTACGGTTCCATAACCAACTACCACGACTTCGTCGAGTACGGAACCCGGTTTCATGGCTATATCAACCGAATTGGATGCTCCCAACGGAACGACTTCTTCGGCGTAGCCGGTGTACGCAAAGCGCAATTGCGTGCTACCTTCGGGCACTTCTACAGAGTAGTTGCCGTCAATGTCTGTCACGGCGCCGCGCGTCGTGCCTACCACACTGACAGTAGCGCCGATCAAGGCTTCACCGTTCTCTGCGTCGGTGACCTTTCCGGTAACTGTGCGTTGGGCCAATGCAAAATTGCCGAGCAGCAATAACATAACTGCCAGCATTCCGCCTTTGGTAAAGGTGTGCAAAAACTTCATACGAAAATGAGTTTAGTTTTAGTGAATGAATATATTCCACACAAAAGTGAAAGCCGTTCCTGGAATTTGGGCGTAAAATCAAACGGGATTAACCTGGAAGCGCGTAATCAACGTGCACAAAAACAGGATTTTATTTGGTAGGACAAAGGCTTGTAGTGGGAGGATTTAAGTGTGTGGTGTACACTAAAGCGGGGCTAAGGTAGTGATTCATCGGAAATACCCACAAAGACTTTTTTCATATTTTTTACATTTTACTTGATTCGAAATTTTATTATGAATTTGCTATCTGCGCCTCGTCTGCTGAAGAATTAAGTTCGTTCGGCCTGTTCAAAATAATGTTTTCTTTTGCATTTCCACTATTTTTACGCCGATGAACAACGCCATTCAAACCCGCCGCTTGCCCGCAGAGTGGGAGCCGCAAAGCGCCGTCCAGCTTACCCTGCCGCACAAAGAGACCGATTGGGCCGACGCGCTCGATATTGTAATGCCCTGCTTTGTGGAAGTAGTCGAGTCGATCAGCCGTTTTCAGAAGGTGCTGGTCGTATGCCGGGATACGGCAAACGGCAAAAAATTGCTCAAAAATGCAGTGCAGCAGAATCTGATTTTTGCAGAATGCGATTCCAATGATACCTGGGCGCGCGATCACGGTGGCATCACGGTACTGGAAGAAGGGAAACCTGTGATCCTGGACTTCGTGTTCAATGGCTGGGGGCTCAAATTCCCGGCAGACAAGGATAACCTCATTACCGGCTGTCTATATAATAAAGGTGTGTTTTCAGCCGCCTGTCAGCACGGTGGAATCGTGCTGGAAGGCGGCGCGATCGAAAGCGACGGACAAGGCACCCTGCTGACCACTTCGGAATGCCTGTTGTCGCCAAACAGGAATCCGCACCTCGACCAACAGCAGATCGAAGACCACCTGAAAAAATCCTTCGGGCTCGACCGCATACTGTGGCTCCACCACGGCTACCTGGCGGGCGACGATACGGATTCCCATATCGATACCCTGGCCCGCTTTTGTGATCCGGACACCATTGCATACGTCCGGTGTACCGACCCTGCCGACGAACATTTCGGCGCCTTACAGCAAATGGAGTCGGAATTGAAGGCCTTTCGGAAAAAGGACGGCACGCCGTATCGCCTGGTTGCCCTGCCCTGGCCGGACGCCTGCTACGACGAACAGGGTGAGCGCCTGCCTGCTACTTATGCCAATTTTCTGATCATCAACGGCGCCGTACTGGTACCGGTGTATGGAGTCGAACAGGATGACGAAGCAGTCGGGATCATGCACCTGCTTTTCCCCGGGCGAAAAATAATTCCTGTCGACTGCAGAGCCCTTATATTGCAGCACGGCTCCCTGCACTGCATCACCATGCAATATCCGGAGGCTGTGGTCCGGTACGCCTAAGCGTTTCAGGCGCGTTTGAAGATATGATCCTCTAACCTGCTATTGCCTAACCTAACCACCACCGCATGAAGCGAGTAACCATTAAGGATATCGCGCGACAATTGGGCGTCAATCCGTCTACGGTCTCCCGTGCGTTGAACGACAACCCGGATATCGGACTGGCGCTTCGGACAGAAATAAAGCAACTGGCCGACAAACTCCACTACCGGCCAAACCAGATGGCTGTTCACCTGCGCCAGCGCAGCAGCCGGCTGATCGGCTTGATCACCCCCGAAGTAACCATGTTTTTTTATCCCTCCGTGATCAAGGGCATTCAGCATGTATTGCACGAACGGGGTTACAACCTGATGATGCTGCCGTCGAACGAATCGCCGGAACGGGAGATTGAAAATATCCGCATCTGCGCCGAAAACGGCGTTGCCGGGATACTGCTCTCTGTATCGCGCGACTCCCGGGTGCCGGATCAATTCAGCCTGCTGTCCGATATGCCTGCACCGGTCGTCCAGTTTGATAAAACACTGGAAGGGCTGCCCTTCGATGCCGTGCTGCTCGAAGACTTCGATTCGGCATATACCGCCGTCAGCCACCTGATTGAAACGGGCTGCCGCAATATTGCGGGTATTTTTGGCAATCCCGCCATGAGTATTACCCAACTCCGCCTGAAAGGTTATCGCAAAGCGCTCCTCGATCATGGCCTCCGTTGCCTGCCCGAATTCGAATGTTTTTCCGACGATGCCCGGCAGGCGGAGACATGCGCCCGGAAATTATTGTCGGCGCCAACGCCTCCCGACGGTATTTTTGCCATGACGGATGAGGTGCTCATCGGTGCGTTGCCTGCTATTGCCAGTTCGGTCGGGAATATTCCCGGCGACTGCGCGGTGATATGTATCAGCGACGGATTTTTACCCTATTGCCTGCAGCCGCAGGTAACCTTTTTGCTGCACGACGGTTTTGAAGTGGGCCGACTTGCGGCAGAAAAACTGCTTGGATTGATCGAATCCGGGGAATATAAGGCGCCGGGCTATTCCGGTGAAAAATTGATGCTGCAGGCCAGGCTGGTTGAACTGGCCACCACCCGACCGCTGGAATAGCAGTTACGCCGGTAAATGACTGCAAATCCCCGGATTTGCAAAAAAACAATCACCATTTGACGGTACCGGGGACCGTCGTACAAAGTAAATCGCTCGTGTTAAGAACAGGTTTCGTTCAACAAAGCTGCACCAACGACAAGCAGCACAATATTGAAAAATCGCTGGCAGGAATCGCCGATTGTGCCGCCAAGGGCGCTCAACTCGTCATCCTGCAGGAGCTGCACTGCGGCATCTACTTCTGTCAGGCCGAAGACACCCGCATGTTCGACCTGGCATCACCCATCCCGGGGCCGGATACGGAAGTGTTTTCCGCAGCTGCAAAGCGACACGGCGTCGTGCTGGTTACCTCGCTGTTTGAAAAGCGCGCGCCGGGTTTGTACCACAATACTGCCGTGGTGTTCGAGAAAGACGGCTCTATCGCAGGCATTTACCGGAAAATGCACATCCCCGATGACCCGGCCTATTACGAGAAGTTCTATTTCACGCCCGGCGATCTGGGGTTCAACCCGATCCCGACTTCCGTTGGAAAACTGGGGGTGCTGGTGTGCTGGGACCAATGGTATCCGGAAGCGGCCAGGTTGATGGCCCTGGCCGGCGCGGAGATGTTGATCTACCCAACAGCCATAGGCTGGGAAAGCAGCGATACGCAGGCCGAAAAGGAGCGACAGCACGGCGCCTGGTTTACCATCCAGCGCGGTCATGCCGTTGCCAACGGATTGCCGGTCATTACGGTAAACAGGGTGGGGCATGAGCCGGACTGGTCGGGTGTGACCGGCGGGATACAGTTCTGGGGACAGAGCTTCGTGGCCGGTCCGCAGGGAGAGGTATTGCATTGTTCCAGCCCGGACAAAGAAGAGAATATCGTGATCGACATCGATAAACAGCGTACGGAAGACGTCCGCCGGATATGGCCTTTTTTTCGCGACCGCCGGATTGATTTTTATCGTGACCTGGATAAGCGATACCTGGATTAGGCAATCCTTATCCGGTACCAGGGGAATGGCGGCAGCCATTTTATTTTTCGTAAAATAGCAGCCCCAAAATGCCCGTTCAGGTCGACAGCACCGGCTGCTTTGGCATCCTGATGGATATGGTGGTGGTAATATGTCGCCATTTCCGGCACACCAACGCGGTCGTAGTACGCTGCCGTGCGCTGCCGTGCAGCGTCCCGTTCCACCTCATTTTTGTAAAAAGGCGAGTCGAGGATATGGATTTCTCCGCCTGGTTTGAGAAGATTCCGGAGTGTTTTGATCAGGGCAGCAAAATCGGAAAAGTATTGCACTGATGCGGCCAACACGATAACGTCGAAGTATTGCCCTGGCAACTCGCCTTGCATGACGTCGGCATACACAAAGTGAAGGTTCTGCCGGTCAAAAAGACGGGCGCCCTGTTCGAGTTCGGGCACGTTGAGATCGGTTGCCCAGACTTCCCAGGCAGGGTTTTCGGCCAGGCGGTTGGCCATCCACCCGTTGCCGCAGCCCAGGTCGAGCAGGCGGAATGGCTCCCGGCCTGCCGATAACCGGCGACAACAGGATAGAAAACGCCTGAAAGACCGGCTGCGCCACTGCCACTCCCTGCTGTTGGGGTTTGAAGCGTCCACTTCCGGGAGATGTTTCATGTCCTCGTCGGAAAGCAGCCGGCCCTCCCGGCGGCGCACTTCCAGATACAGCCGCTCTTTCTCCTGATGGTACGGGGTCGGTCTGGAAATAAAACGAAGCGTCTGTTTTTTCATCTTCTGACAATGGACGGCGCCACACGCCGTGTAAAAACGGGCAGAACAACATGTATTTGAACCCGTATGAACAATAGACCCGGCGGCCGGTTCTACCGGATGGATAACTTTCGGGGTACATTTCTATTTTTGCAGCAGCAATCTACCACCACTCATTACTTACCAACTCACCACTTACTACGATAAAATGCCCGACACAAAGATCAATCTTGAGACCGAGAAAAACGCGGACGCAATGAAACTGGCTATTTCCAACATGAATCGCAGGCTGGAAAAAATATATGAGGGTGGCGGCGCCAAACGCATGGAGAAACTGCACCGGGAGGGTAAAATGACCGCCCGGGAACGCATCGGCTATTTGCTGGACGAAGGTAAACCGCAGATCGAGATCGGCGCCTTTGCAGGTTATGAAATGTACACCGAACACGGCGGCTGTCCGGCGGGCGGTGTGGTAGTGGTAATCGGTTATGTCCGCGGACGGCAGGTGATCGTGGTTGCCAATGATGCGACGGTGAAGGCGGGCGCATGGTTTCCCATTACCGGAAAAAAGAACCTGCGCGCGCAGGAAATCGCCATGGAAAACCGCCTGCCCATAATCTACCTCGTGGATTCGGCGGGGGTGTACCTGCCTATGCAGGACGAGATATTTCCCGACAAGGAACACTTCGGGCGGATTTTCCGGAACAATGCCAGGCTGTCTTCGGCGGGTATTCCACAAATTGCCGCCATCATGGGCAGTTGCGTGGCCGGCGGCGCTTACCTGCCTATCATGTCCGACGAGGCGCTGATCGTGGAAAAAACCGGTTCCGTGTTTCTGGCTGGTCCGTACCTGGTAAAGGCCGCCATTGGTGAGGAGGTGGACCAGGAGACCCTGGGCGGTGCTTCGACCCATTCCGAGATTTCCGGAATTACCGATTATAAAATGCCCGACGACAAAACCTGCCTCGACACCATTAAGGACCTGGTTGATAAGTTCGGGCGCTTCGACACCGCCGGTTTTGACCGGACCGAAGCGAAGCCTGCCGCCGGAAAACCGCTGGATATTTTCGATATTTTTCCCGAGCACGCCACCAAACCCTACGATACGCTCGAAATTCTGAGCCGGCTGGTGGATGAAGGCAAACTGACCCAATACAAGGAACACTACGGCAAGACGATCATCTGCGCATACGCGCGAATCGACGGCTGGGCCGTCGGCATTGTGGTGAACAACCGCCAGGTGGTGAAAAATGCCAAAGGTGAAATTCAGTTCGGCGGGGTGATATATTCCGATTCTGCGGACAAAGCCACGCGTTTTATCCTGAACTGTAACCAGAAGAAGATACCCCTCGTCTTTTTGCACGACGTCACGGGGTTTATGGTCGGCACCCGTTCCGAGCACGGGGGCATTATTAAAGACGGCGCTAAAATGGTGAATGCCGTGGCGAACTCCACGGTGCCCAAATTCACCATTGTCATCGGCAATTCCTACGGGGCGGGCAACTACGCCATGTGCGGCAAGGCCTACGACCCCCGGCTTATTGCCGCATGGCCGACTGCCAAAATTGCCGTGATGGGCGGCGAACAGGCGGCAAAAGTGCTGACGCAGATACAGGTGGAATCGCTAAAGCGAAAAAGCGAAGCCCCCGACCCGGATGCAGAACGTGAATTGTTTGAAAAAATAAAGGCCCGTTACGATGCCCAAACCACCCCTTACTATGCCGCCGCACGGCTTTGGGTGGATGCTATTATCGATCCCCGCGACACCCGTCAGTGGATCAGCATGGGTATTGAAGCGGCCAATAACGCGCCTGTGGAGAAGTTCAATCCGGGCGTAATTCAAGTTTGAATGATGCCGAAAATGACGAATGACGATCAATGAAGAATGGCCTTTCTTTCAGCCGGGTCGATTTAGGGAGCCTGGAGGTTTTGCGCACGTTCGCCGAACGCACGTTCCGTGAAGCCTGGCAGGACGACAACGATCCGGATGATTTCGAAGCGTACTGCCGGGAACATTTTGCAGCCGATTCCCTGGCGGCAGAACTGGAACATCCCGGTTCCGAATTCTACCTGTTTGATTTGGAAGGCCAGGTAGTGGCTTACCTTAAACTGAATATCAATTGCCGGCCCCTGCACGACTGGGATGGCTCCCCGGCCCTTCAACTCGAACGCATTTATGTCTTGAAAGGCATCCAAAGCAAGGGCCTGGGGGCTAAGTTGCTGGGCTTTACCGAAGACCGCGCACGGGAAACCGGGGCGGAATGGGTATGGCTGAGCGTATGGCAAAAATCGTCGCGCACGATCTCTTTCTACGAAAAGAACGGGTTTTCTATTTTTGGCGTCGAAACCTTTTGGGTAGGCGACGATCCGCAGCCTGACTGGTTGATGAAAAAGCGGGTGGCCTAAATCATTCGCCGCATTTTGCTTCAACACATTTATTCATCCAGGTAACACTTTTACGATGACCAAACAATTACTCCTGTCTTCCCTGGCCTTCTGGTTCCACCTGTTCGTAACCCTGTTGGCCTGGGTTGCGCCTTTTCTGGTCAGTTGGAAATGGTCGATTCCGGTTTATGCTGCCGTCATGCTTCAATTTGCTTTTTTCGGCAAATGCCTCATGAATGAAAAACACGACATGACGGAGGACCAGGATGCTACGTTTTATTCCTACCTCCTGGAAAAACTGGGTATTCGCCCAAACCGGAAACGCCTGAAATTTTATGTCCGGAAAGTGTTTTACCCGGTATTGGCAACGGTTGCCCTGATCTGGCAGGAACTACTGGGCAACGCGCCCGTTTTTTTCTGACTGCTATGATTTGTTGATGTCCAGCAGCAGCGAAATGATGTGGGCGGAGAGCCCGTCGCTGCGGCGATACCATGCATAGCGCAATTCGGCGGCATTGAAATTCCAGTTTTTATACACATGGCGGAACGGGGCAAAACGCAACCCGAGCCCTGTCTTGTAACTTTGAAATGCGGACAGGTCATAGTCCGAGGTATAAAAAGCCTGCCCGGGGTCGTGGCCAGCATAGGGCCTGAAATCGCGCGCCTGTGTCTGTGTGTAAAAACGGAAAAAGGGGGACACCGTCCACATCGGGCCGAACTTTACAGGGGTTTCCAGGTCGACGGTGTGCGCTGTTATGCCAAAATCGTCCCAATAAAAGCGGTAATAACTGCGAATGATGTAGCGGTCGAACAAAAAGGTATTGAGTTGTATGCCGAACGGGATGCGCAGCCGCTCCATCGGCAGGTTCTCGACGCGTTTGCTGCCGTCGGTAAAGTACACCCTGTGGAAGGGCGTCGATAGCAGGCCTTTCTGGTAACTGATTCCGGGAAAAAGAGCCAGCGTCATGCGCCGGTTGAGTACCTGGTACAGGCCAAGGTCCAGGTTGAAAGAATTGCGCTTGTAAACATCGAACCATTTGGTGCCGCGCAGTTCGACGGGATAAATCAGTGTCGCCTTTTTATCGGAGCGAAAAAGCGCCCAGCGCATATCGTCGAAATAGGCTTCAAGCCGCAGCACGATGTCCCGGTTTCGGGCAGGGTTGCTGTGCCGGGCCTGGAGCCCGCCACCGAAGGACAGGTAATCGGATTCTACGGAAAAAGCCCCGGTAACGCCGGCAGACCAGCCGCTGTGCGGAAGATGACGTTCATATCCTGCCACGGCGTGCCCCCGAATATCGCGGTACGAAGCCGATGAGGTGACAAAATTGATCTTGTCGGTCGAGGCGGAAGTGATCATATCGACACCTGCCTGCAGCGACAGGGTCCGGATCGAATCGCGCCGGTGTGTCACGGAGATTTCGGGTGCGTACACCTGCAGTTTTTCCGTACCGATGCCGCCTGTTACGGCCGAATGGTCGCCGTCTTGCAGATAATGGGCATAAACGATAGAGATGTCGGTTTGATTCAACCGGCGTTTATTGCCAATGCTATCCTGGCGCTGTCCGAAAGACGACAGCCACGACATCAGCAGGCCAAGCATGAAGTGTAGTTTGAGTTTCATTTCCGCTCAGTTACATCCGCACCCGCCGCTGGGTTTTCCGCTGCCGCCACCGGTAGCCCCTTCCCGGTAGGTTTGCACATTTTGTTCAAATTTGCAGCCGGGCCGGTGCCCGGGCTGCATGGCCTGATCGTTCAGGTAGACGCGCTGGTAGGGCTTTACCTGTTGGCAGCCCGCGCAGGCGAGCGCTGTCAACAATGCCAGCATACAGCAATAGAGTGTTTTATTTGCCATGATACTCTAGGTTTGGGGAAGTGTGTACCCGGTTATTTTCGTCCACAATAATACAATGGGTTTCCGGAAGCCGGCTGATGAATTCGATGCCGTCCTGTCTGCCCATGACGGTAACCGCAGTGGCCAGTGCGTCGGAAAGTTCTGCACGGGGACTGATCACCGTGACGCTTTTTATGCCGGTGACCGGCCGGCCGCTGCGGGGATCGATGGTGTGGCCATAACGGGCGCCCATGTGTTCGAAATATTGTTCGTAATTGCCGGAGGTCGCCAGGCATAACCCTTTTCCCGCAGGCAACCACATCATGATCCGGTCGGGTTGATCCGGATGGGCCACCCCGATCTTCCAGGGCGTCCCGTCTGCCCGGGCGCCCCACACGCTCAGATCGCCGCTGGCATTGATGGCGGCGCCAACGACACCGGTGCTTTTCAACAGGCTCCGGACACGGTCGGCCGCATAACCTTTCCCGATGGCTGCAAAGTTGATCCGCATCCCGGGATCGGGCAGCAGCACCTCATAATTGGGCAGTAACAGTATCCTGCCAAAGCCGCAGTTTTTCAAGGCAGCATCGATCTCTTCAGATGGCGGATACGCCGCCGGGGTGTTGTCAAAACGGTACAGTTTCTTCAAGGCGCCAGCGCTGATGTCGAACGCGCCACCGGTCATCCGGGAGATGTCGAGACAGCGCTGAAGCAGGGAATATGTCTCTCCCGAAACGCGCACCGGAGCCTTCCCGGCGGACTGGTTGATGCGGCAGGTATCCGAACGAGATTCAAACTCGGTGAGCAGGGCTTCAATCCGCCTGACCTCTGCGGTACACAGATCAAGCAGGTTTTCTCCTTCTGCCGGGCCACCGGAGGCGACAACTGCAAATTCAAAAACGGAACCCATGTGCCGGGCTGTCCTGCGATATTCCCGAACCATTAATTGGTGTTTAACAGTTGTTCAACCTGTCCGATAAAGGATGCCGTGTTTTCGTTTGTCCACGACAGTATGGCGCGGACCGAACGATCGGGGTTCAGCAGCAGCAGTTTGGGGAAAGTGCCTTCCGGGTTGTAATGCTCGGCCCAGGTTTCGTTTTCCTTCATTTGTTCCCCGGAGAGTTTTTTGCGCTGGGGAAAATCGACCTTTATCACCTGTAAATGTGTTGCGGCAAAGTCCAGGAAACTGCTGTCTGACAGGATCTGTTTTTCCAGTTTGATACAGGGCAGGCACCAGTCGGAGCCAGAAAAAACAAGCAGAATATGGCGTGTGGAGTCGACTTGTCCGGCATTGGAAGCCGGCGCCTGTCCTGAAGTTGTCTGGAGCAAGGCAAATAACAAAAGCAGCGTAATCAACGCGTTTCGCCTGAAACGGGACGGGTAAAAAGGCATGGTGCAAAGGGTTGGCAGTGATGTGGTATTTGCGTCCGATAAAACGGGTAAACGACAGTCATAGTATACCGTTTAGCCGACGTTTATGTACTGCAAATGCAGTTTTGGAAATAAACAGGGCCGTCCCTGAAATGTGCAGGGACGGCCCGTAAAAATGGTTGTTTCGGTATATTACGGCTTGGCCTTCTTGCCTACCACCTTGCCGTCGGCATCGATCTGGATGACCTCCATGCCGAGTTCTTTCAGTCCGGGCAGTACCTTTTCTGCATCACCGGCCATGAACCAGCCCATGTTGTTGGGTTGAACGATGGTTTTGGCTACGTTTTGCACGTCTTTCAGGTTGAGGTTCTGGACGCGCTGGCTGTACGTTTTCCAGTAGTCGTCTTTCAAACCGTATTTTACCAGGTTGCGGGCGCTGGCGTTGACGGCATTATTGGTTTCCCACATACCCGACATGCCCATGACCGTGTTTTGTTTGGTCTTGTCGAATTCTGCCTGCGTCATGGGTTTGTCGCCGACAAACTGGTTGACCTCTTTGATGATCTCCTGCACACTTTCCTTGGTTTTGTCGGTTTGAACCGGCGCAAAAACCAGGTAAGGCCGTTGTCCGGCGGTGTTGGAGATAAAGGAACCGGCGCCATAGGCCCAGTGCTTGTCTTCCCGTATGTTCATGTTGATCCGGCTGGTGAAATCACCGCCGAGTACATTGTTCATTTGCTCGATGGCAGTTTCGTCGAGTTGGCCGTAGGGCTTGGTGAGGTAGCCGGAAACGATGAATGTTTGCTGGCTTTCCGGGCGGTCGACCAGGAATATCTTGCCGCTGTTGGAGGATTTTACTTCGGGGATCACCTTTTTGGGAACGTCGCCTTTATTCCATTTGGCAAAGCGTTTTTCCAGTTTTTCCACCAGTTCGGGCATGGTGATATCGCCTGTTACCACGATCGTGGCGTTGTTGGGTCGCAGCCAGCGCTGGTAGAAACCACGGACGTCGTCGAGCGTCATATTGCTGACGGCGTCTTCTTCGCCGGTGCCGCTCATCGGCATGCCGTAGGGGTGGTCTTTGCCGTAGAGCAGTTCGGGCATCACGCGCATGATCATGCCCTGCGGGCTTTTCTTTTCATTCTGGATGCCGCTGATCTGCTGGTTCTTCAGGCGATCGAAATCGGCAGCCGGGAAGGCCGGGTTCAGCACTACATCGGCCATCAGGTCGAGACCCGGATCGATCGACTGTTTGAGCGCATTCAGGGAGACGTAGGAATAGTCCAGGTCGCTGAAAGTATTCAGCGAGGCGCCGAGCAGTTGCAGTTTTTCATTGATTTGCAGGCTGTTGAGCGTCTTGGTGCCTTCGTCGAGCATGTTCATGGAGAGGTTGGCCAGACCGGGCTTGCCACCCATTTTGTCTGTGCAGTAGCCTGCGTCGAACATCATGCTCATGACCATGGTCGGGCTTTCCGTGCGGCGGGTGAGCACCACTTTCATGCCGTTGGCCAGCGTGGCATGCTGTACATCGGGGAACTGGGCGTTTACGGCGGTGTTCACCTCGGGCGCCTTGCTGCGGTCTGCTTCTGTGCCGGTCACGTTGTATTCCGGGAACGGCGTGCAGGTCAGGGTAAAGCGGCCACGGGTGAGCCATTTTTTGCTTGCTTCGTGGATGTTTTTGGCGGTGGTTTCGTTGTACCAACGCAGCACTTTTTTGTAGTAGTCGGGGCTGTTGCCGTATACGGTATTTTGCGCCAGGATATCGCTTTTGCCACCGAAGCCGCCGATACGTTCGAGGCCTTTAATGAAATTGGCAAAATAGGCTGCCTTGACGCGTTTCACTTCTTCGTCGGTCGGGCCGTTAGTCAGAAAATCGTTCAGCACTTCGTTGATGCCGGCTTCCACTTCTTCGAGTGTTTTGCCTTTTTTCACATTGGCCTGAATGATGAACTCGCCGGATATTTCGGAAGCATTGATAAAGGCAAATGCCGAGGAGCATATCTGTTTGTCGTACACCAGTTTTTTGTAGAGGCGGCTGTTTTTGCCCGAAGCGAGTACGTCGGAAGCCAGGTCGAGCCAAACCTGTTCCTGGGAGCCCCATTGCGGCATGTGCCATACCATATTGATGCGCTCTTCGGGTACGCGGTCCTGATAGGTGGCGCGGGTATCGCTGGTGCGCAACGGAATATTTACGCCCGGGCGCGAAATGGTTGGTCCGGCAGGGATGTTGCCGAAATACTTGAGCACTTTTTCGTACGCCACATCGGCAGTGATGTCGCCTGCCACGACCAGTACGGCATTGGCAGCGCCATAGTATGATTTAAACCATTCGTGTACATCCTCGAGGCTTGCGGCGTTCAGGTCTTCCATTTCGCCGATCACGGTGTGTCCGTAGGGGTGGTACGGCGGGTACATTTCTTTTTGCATGATATCCCAGCCTTTGGCATAGGGCTGGTTTTCTCCCTGGCGTTTTTCATTTTGCACAACGCCGCGCTGTTCGTCGAGTTTGGCCTGATCGATGGCGCCCAGCAGGTGTCCCATGCGGTCGCTCTCGAGCCAGAGCACCTGGTCGACAGCGCCTACCGGGATATTCTGGAAATAGTTGGTGCGGTCTTCATTGGTCGTGCCATTCAGGTCGGTGCCGCCAATGGCTTCCAATGCCTGGAAATAATCGGTATTGAAATTCTCGGAACCGTTGAACATCAGGTGTTCGAACAGGTGCGCAAAGCCGCTTTTGCCGGGCTTTTCATTTTTGGAGCCGACATGGTACCACACGTTGACTGCCACGATGGGCGCCTTGTGGTCTTCATGTACGATCAACTGGAGACCGTTGGGCAGGGTGAATTTTTTGTAGGCAATATCGATATCGTCGGGGTTGTAGACGGGGTAGTCAGTCTGGGCAACCAGCAGCGACAACGGCATTAAAAGGAGGGTAAGCAAAAGAAGTCGTTTCATGCGTCTTGTTGTATTGGTTAGAAAATTGAAATTTGTCATTATCGTCATTCGTGGCGAGACATGGACAAAAAAACGCCCGAAGTTGGTCCGTTTCAGCAGGTAACGCTAAAAATTTGGATGAAAGGCGCCTTATGGCGGTTGAAAGTTGCAAGTTCCGGCGCATAGGTCAGATGTCGCCTTCCAGTACTTCCCAGGTATGGTCGCCGAGCAGGCGAACGGTGGCGAGGTGTTCATACGGTGCTTTTCTGCCCCATTCTGCCGGAGCGATCATGGATAGAACGCTCGAGCCGTCTGTTTTGCGGCGATATAAATGGTATATGTGGTGAATGACCGGCTGGAAAGGAATGTCAGCCTGATAGATCATTTCGGACACCTGCATTCTGCTGCTCAGGGACTTTGCCTGACCGACCAGCGTTTCCATTTGCCTGCGCAACTGCTCCATCTGGCGGTCCGTCTGGTCGTACATGGCCGTCATGGCATTCCCCCTGATGCGGCCCTTGTCTTCGGGCTTGATCATCGCGCTGCCGGCATGGTGGGCATAGGGCAACAGTCCCGGCATATCGGTAACCTTGTCCTTGTCGATCGGGTTGACGAAAGCCTCGTCGGTTTTTTTCTTTTTAGGCATGGTGCAAAGGTAAAGCGTTCGGCGTTAGCGTCATTATCGTCATTTGTCATAATCGATATTCGACAAATTTGTTCATTGTTGACAATGACGAATGGCTCTCACACCCCATGCTTCACATTCGACGTAATATTCTCCATCGTCCATTCCAGCCGGCCCTCGAAGGGGGATTTGCGGACCTTGCATTCCGTCAGCGGGCACACGCGGCAGGAAGCGGGCGGCACGCAGCCGTCGGTGTGGACGAACATCTCCAGCGATTGGTGGAATTGCTCGCCGATGAGTGCATTCAGGGCGTCAATTTCGAGGTGCGCCTCATTGACGTTGTAATACCAGGGGACGGTGAGGTGGCAGTCGAGGTGGAGGATTGAACCGTATTTGATGGTGCGCAGGTTGTGCAGGTCGATCCAGGCCGGGCGTTTGTGCTGGTTGAGCAGGGCAATGAGTCTTTTTAGCAGGTCCTCGTCGGCCTCGTCCATGATGCCCGCAACCGTCTGACGGATGATCCGGTAGCCCTCCACGATGATCAGGATGGCAAAAATGATCGCGACGCCGCTGTCGATCCAGGCAATGCCGGTAAAACGCAACAGAATCAGTCCGCCGACGATGCCGACGGTGGTCCAGGTGTCGGACTGGAGGTGCCGGCCGCTGGCCTCCAGGGCTACGGAATGATGCGCCCGGCTGGTGCGGATGCACCATGCCCCGACAAAGTAATTGATTACGGCGGTAGCGCTGATGATGAGAATACCGGTATCCAGTTGCCGGACGGGGTGCGCATGTACGAGGTTAATGATGGATTCATAGATGATGACCAGTCCGGCGACAAGGATCAGTATACCTTCAAAGGATGCGGAGATGAGTTCCGCTTTCCCGTGCCCGTAGGGATGCTCGCGGTCGCGCGGTTTTGCGGCCAGTCGCAGGCTGTACAGGCCCGTGAACCCGGTGACCACGTTTACGGTGCTTTCCAGTGCGTCGGTGAGTACGGCGACGGAATTGGTCAGAAAATAGGCCAGTACTTTAAGTGCAAACAATACCACTGACGTGAGGACGACCCACTGTTGGACTCTGACGGTGACGGGTGTAGACATGGTAAAACGGCGAAATGTTTGTGCGGGGTCAGATCAGGTTTTTTTCCAGGTACAGCGTGCCTTCAAACGGGTTTTCCCGGTAGGGTGGTATGTCATGAAACCCGTATTTGCGGTACAGGGCGACGGCGGCTTGCATCGACGGCAGGGTGTCGAGCCGGATGGCCCGGTATCCAAGCCCTCGCGCCCGGTCAAGCGCGGCATCGAGCAAACGCTGTCCGGCGCCCTTTCCCCGGAAGCCCGGCCGGAGGTACATGCGTTTTAACTCGGCAATATCACCCTGCCATCGGCGTACGCCTGCGCAGCCCACCGTGTTGTCACCGTCGGTAACCAGGAGCAGGCAGCCGTTTGGTGCGCCGTATTGATGCCGGATGTCGGCCAGTTCCTGCCCGAAATTTTGAAAGCAGATGCTGAATCCCAGTGTTTCCGCGTATTCCAGGAACAGGCGTTTGCCGGTGTCAAAGTCGGCAGGTGTGGAAGCGGCAATGATGTCCATTATTCGAAAAAAGTTTCCTGAATGCGTGCTACATAGGGCAGTGATGCCAGTTCGTATATCACCCGTTTGTAGTTTTTCTGGTAGGTGGAGCCGATCACCAGCCAACTTTCTTTTTCGCAACCCGACCGCCCGCGACTGCCTTTTTGTACCTGCGCGCTCGGGTCGATCTTTTGCACGGTCCTCCATTTCTGCTCCTCTGCCGGGATGCAAAATTCGTAATTCAGCGCGACTTTCCCGCTCTGAGGCCCTGCCAGGCCATTTTCATCGAGCCGTGAGAAGTCGATAAAGACCTTCTTCCAGGCAGCCGGATCTTCCATGCCGGTTTGTCTGCCACAGGCAAATGCTAAAAACAGCAGGATAAAAATGCCTGTATTTCGGGTGTGTTCTGTCATATTAGGATATTTTGCGGCCAAAATTAAGGAAACGCTTCACTTACAAACACTCGCAATGTATACACGCAGAAAATTCTTCCGGGATTCACTTATAGGAGGTATTTTGGCAGGGAATGCCGATTTCTGGTTGAAAAACGCACCCTATTTGAGCAAGCCGGACAAAGATGCGTTCCCGGTAGTGATAGCAACCTGGGGGCCGAATACAAAAGCAACTGCTGCGGCCTGGGAGATTTTAGCAGCCGGAGGGCGTGCACTGGACGCCGTCGAAGCCGGAACCCGCGTGCCGGAGGCTGACCCCAATGATTCCAGTGTCGGCTATGGCGGCTTTCCCGATCGCGACGGTCATGTGACACTCGACGCCTGCATCATGGATGAATTCGGCAACGCGGGTTCGGTGTCCTTTCTGGAGCACATCATGCATCCCGTCAGCGTTGCCCGGCTGGTTATGGAAAAAACGCCGCATGTGATGCTTGCGGGTGAAGGGGCGCTTCAATTCGCGCTTAGTCAGGGTTTTAAGGAGGAAAACCTGCTCACCGATACTGCCAGGGCGGCATGGGAGGAATGGAAATTGAAGGCCGAATACAAGCCCAGGATCAATGTGGAGCGTCACGACACCATAGGAATGGTGGCCATCGATATGAAAAATCGTGTAGCAGGCGCCTGTACCACCAGCGGACTGGCGTTCAAGATGCGGGGAAGGGTAGGGGACAGCCCTATTCTTGGGGCAGGCATGTTTGTCGACAATGAGGTAGGCGGCGTCGCCGCCACAGGGCTGGGTGAAATGGTGCTGCGCACACTCGGCAGTTTTCTGGTGGTGGAGGAAATGCGGCGTGGCGCGCACCCGCAGAAAGCCGTTGAAACGGCGATAAAACGGATCGTCCGCAAATACCCGGAACAGTCGAAAGACAATCAGGTCGGTTTTGTAGCACTGGATAAAAAAGGCAGGCACGGCGCATTCGGTATTCACCAGGGGTTCAATTATGCCTTGTACCAACGCAACGAGAACAAAGTGTACGAGGCCGGAAGCATGTTGGGAAAATAAGGCCTTTATGCCATCAATTGCGCCACTACCCGAACCGCCTTTGCATTGCGCTGTGCAAACCCGCCGCTGATGGTTTCAAAGGCCAGGTTACGGCTTTCCAGTTCTTCCTTCAGACGGCCGTACATCCACTGGCGCTGTGCCTCATACCGGCGAAGTCCGTCGTTTTTCCATGGAATATCGGGTGCGAGCAACAAATAAAGATCATATTGCCGTTGGCGACTTGCCCAAACGATCCACGGTTGGCAGACGCCGTTGAAATATATCTCGCTCCATATCTGCGTGACGATCAATTCCGTATCGCAGAACAGAACACCATGTGCCTGCTTTGCCATTTCATCTTCGCGGTACAACTGCCCGCCGGCGATATGCGCGAAGTCGAGTTCAGTCAGGTCCATACCGAACTTTTCACAATAGGTCCGACCGTATTCTTCCACAAAAACGGTGTTGAAATGAGTGGCGAGGTATGCAGCAAGGTAACTTTTACCGCAACTTTCGGGGCCAACCAACGCAATGCGCCGCAGCGGCAGATCGTCTGACATCGTTCAAAATCAGTTTGCTTCGTTGAGTCGCCAATCGTAGTCGATATGGCTGATATCTGTTTTGTCGGTAATTTTCGTGTTTGAATAGCGGTTCAGAAAATTGCGCAGCGAGCCTGCGTCGCGTTCAAAATCGCCTTTAAACCACTTGAATATCTCTGAAATCTCCGCTTTTTCGGCTGTAATACGGTTGCGCGCAGGATCGTTGACAAATCCTTTCATGGCGCTGTCGAGCTGGCTGTCGAGCTGCGAGGCAGTAAAAGCATCGGTCAGCAGCTTCGGGCACGACCAGGAGGCGCAGTTGATCGCGGCGTGGATGCGGGCATCTTTAAAAACAGCGCGCAGTATGTTGTGTTCGATGTTGTTCAGGTCGTACGTAAATCCCTGTATCTTGATAAACTTGATGTCCCAGACAGAATTGATAAACGCCACCCCTTTTTTGATATCCTTAATGCTGGCCACGGGATAATTCCGGATGACAAGCCGGATCGTGTAGGCATTGTAGGCATTGATCCAGTATGCCATTTGTTCTTGGCGCGTCCAGTGTTTGTCGTTGGGATGCGCCGATTCCAGCAACATCAGATACCGGTTGAGGGCGACGCTGTCGCCAATGAAACCCTTGTAGTCGACAAAACCGTCGGCACGGACGTGCTTTTTTAGCAGGGCGTCCCATTGTTCATGGGTGACGGGTTTGGAATCGGTATCGCGTTTGATGGCCCGGCAATAGGAGCAGGTAAACCATACCATCAGGCACAGGATAAGCGAAAAGGAAAGCAACAGCGTCTTTTTCATCGGAATTTGAAATGAGTACAGGGTTAGGATGCACGGCTCAGCGCAGCATGTTTTTGTATATTTTTTTCAAGCGACCGGGGGCCATGCCGAGCCGGAACAGGTTGAATACCAATGCGTTGGCCAGCTGCACCCGCAGCCATCCATTCTGCACATATTTTCTCGCCGAAACCACGGCATATTTGGGTATGATCTGGAGCGGATAGTGCCGCATGACCCGTCGCAGGAAGTCGTATTCCTCCATAACAACGTAATATTCGTTGTACCCCCCGAATTGAAAGAACGTTTCCCTGGTGATATAGAACGTTTTGTCGCCGCCCTGACACCACAGCCACTGGAACCGGTTGAAGAAGGCGTTTATTCTTAAAAATACGCTCGGATTGTCGAAACGATACCGGTAGCAGCCCATTCTGAACCCCGCATGCAGTCCCGAACGGATATCATCGGGAAAAGAGGGCGGCGGAATTGTATCGGCGTGCACAAAATAGAGCACGTCGCCCCGGGCGGCTTTGGCGCCCATATTCATCTGGGCCGCGCGGCTGCGTACGGGGCATTGCAGTACGCTTGCGCCGGCCAGCATGGCCAGCCGTGCCGTGTCATCCTTGCTGCCAGAATCCACCACAAGCACTTCTTTCAGCGCAGAACCGCCGTTTTGGATCAGGTAATGAACCAAAGATTCGATTCGGTCTGCCTCGTTCAGCACCGGGATGATGACGGAAAGTCGCATAGTGTACTATTTGTAGTCTATACGATCCGACTGTGGGTTACGGATTGCAGAAAAAACAAGATTTTCCAGAAAGTGTACGACATGGTCGACGTTCTTGTCCTCCGCAAAATCAGTTAGGCGGGGCAGGTGTAACATGAAAAAGTACTGAAAATGAGCCATTTCCAAGACGGTACTGGCCAAAGACCGCGGATATTCATACGATGGGGCGTACTCCTTGAACAACTGGGCTATACGACCGCAGAGGTCCTTGTAAGGCTTGAACAACTGGCCTTCGTTGATCTGTTCCACTTCCCTGGTGAGATACGCCTTGCTGCTTTCCGCAGCCACGATTTCGTACAGGGCTTTTTTGTCCAGGCCGGAATTGTCCATGTCTTCAGGCAGTGGTCGAACGAGCAGATCGATCACCTTTCTGATCTTTTGTTCGGAGTCGTCCAGATTCTGGATGGAAAACACGACGAGATACTCCAGAAAATTCCAGTACCAGTTCAGAATATATAACAGAAACCGGTGCTTGTTGACGAAGTAGCGGTAAACACTTGCCTCGGTGGTATTGATCTCCTCCGCGAGTTTTTTAAATGTAAAGTGCTCATAACCAAGCCTGTGCATCAGTAAAAGGCCATTTCGGACGATATTTCTTCCAAGCGGCGTGTCTTCCGGATCGCGCAAGGCAAGTCTATCGTTCGGTTGTATCCTGATTTGAAATTGCATACCCCGATATTTTTTGGCCAAAATTAGCGAAAAAATATAGAGCGAAGTTGAACTTTAATGAGGAGGGTGTTGTTCCTTTGTATAATAGTAACGCTATCATACATTATTGTTTTGTTTCCCCCAATAAAACCGGTACTTTTTAGGAAAGCATGAGGTTTTGTTTAAAACACGGAGACCTGAAAGAGGAAATTCCGTCGCACCCCGGCTAACGAGCCGGGGTTATTTTTTTGCAGATAATAATTTTCTGTTGGCAGACCGCGTTTTGAAACGACATTACGTTTGTTCCTTATAATCTTAACCGCGTTTCAAATTATGGAGTATCGTACTTCGCTTTCGGAAATCCTTCAAACCCTCGCATCAAAGGGCTATCGCCTTGCCGACGAACAAATTGCCGCCTTCCCGGATGAGCCGCTTCAGTCAGACGACTGGCGCCTCGACTCTGTTCAACGGGTGCTGCAGGAGCAAGGCAAGACCCTGGTCATAGCTGTCTCCAGTACCAGGCGCCACATGAAACTTGTTTTTGTGGAAATTCTGTCCTCTTTCAACGATTTTTTGCCCATTACCCTGCTGCGCAGACTATTCCCGATGGAACACCACGCCAATTTTCAGTTGGGTACGGTAAAAATCCGTTGACGGAATACCTGTTATGCGGCATCGTGTAAAACCAGCATCGGCACATCGATGCGCTGGGCGAGTTTGCGGGTAGTGCTGTCGAAAAACAGCCGGTGAAAAAGGCTGTGTTCGTGGGCAACGGCGACCAGCATATCTGCATCGGTAGATTCCAGGAAATTCGAGACGGCCTGTACGGTCTCCAGATCGTGCAGGTAGTGAAAGTCGTGTTTCAGTCCCTCGATTTTTGCGCTGAATTCTTTTTCCAGGGCCTTGTCGGGCGTACCGGGTTTGTCCATGATATGCACCACATGGAGTTTTCCTCCCTTTACCTGCGGCAACTCGCGCAGGGTATCGAGGGCATGCCGGTCGGCGCGCAACCTGAAATCTGTTGCAAATACGGCATCTGCCTTTTCTCTGAATTTTCCTTTTTGCGGTACGATGATCACCGGCTTTGTTGTTTTGGCGATGACACCTGCGGCAACACTTCCCAGCAATACTTTTCGCAGCCCGGTAGCGCCGGTTGTGCCCATCACGATCAGGTCGGCGCCCTCCTTTTCTGCAACGGCATGCACGGCCTGCACCGGGAAGCCAATGGTACACTGTACACGGCAGACGACTTTCTTGAAATCTTCCTTCCGTTTCTGGCGATCAACCCAGTCCTCCAGATCCTTTTCGCGTTGCTTGAAGTATTCATCGATCCAGAAGGCATTATAAACATTGTTGTCTACACCTTCATTTGGAAAGATCACGTGCAATACCAAAATCTCTGCACGCGTTCGGCGGGCCATTTCAAGCGCATACCTGAACGCGTTGGAGGCAGATTTTGAAAAATCAGTCGGAACCAAAATGGTCTTCATGTGCCTGAATATTTATGTGCTGGTTAAACTGCATCAGTCTTGCTCCCTGTAATCCATGGGGTCCACAAACTCAAAGTTGTGGCGTTCGCTGGCTTTTCCCTTGACATTTTGCTCGTCAAGCGTCAGGTCGTCGGTGACACTCGTGATCAGCCAGGTATTCCCGGATTTGCGAAAGAGTTGAACATGGAGGCCAAACTCTTCTTCAAACAGACGCTCCAATTGCCATGTCGGCATGTCTTCCTCTATGTACAATACCCCGTCACGCGGCGTTTTTTCCATGCTCCCGAGTGTACGTTCGGTGTCGGAAATCAGGAATTTGGCATGGCTGCCTTTATACGCTTTGTGCGATTTGGAGAAAAAAACGATTTTAAGAAATGGAAACAAGCTGGAAAATTCTTCCTGTATTTGGGCTATAGTTTTGTCCGGCGAAACCTGAATCTTCATGGCGTATA
>ERZ724519.109-NODE-109-length-30477-cov-4.677043_pt1 | contig 30477 bp, 14 predicted proteins | sample MGYA00376052_ERZ724519 | MGnify/ENA primary metagenome ERZ724519 (study PRJEB28724, sample SAMN07190883) | activated sludge metagenome | isolation source: activated sludge of sewage treatment plant in Hong Hong | place: Hong Kong | collected 2016-03-17 ... | reverse complement strand
GATGGCGTAAACACCGTGCGAAGGTTGAAGATCGACGGCGGCCTGCCCCTTCAGCCCGCCGGCAGTAGCTGGCAGGAGGGCGTTCAGATACCCGACAAGTTTGTTCCGGTGTTCAGCCTGGACGGTACATGTATCGACTTCCGTAAAAACGCCGGAATCATCAATTTTGACAAGGAAAAAGTACACAAAACACTGGGTGTCAAGAAGAAGGCCCGGCTGTCGGGCGACTTATTAGACTGGAGCCTTCTGGAAGGACAGTTTCGCCCTGATCTGGCCGATTATTTTTCCATTCAACATGATTTCCCGAATGTATACGGTATAGGAGAAGACGGACTGCCCGATAGCGCATCGCTCGAACGCAAGACCCAGGCCTTGCAGTTGAAAGGATACCTGCTCTTTTACGACCAGTTACTTGCCGATTATCTCGCCCAGTTATCCAATATCCGGCCCCTGTTTTCCATGAAACGGGAAACGGAACGCACACCCCGGGAAAAAAGAACCTATTTCTCGCAGGTACCCGACTCTGTGCCGGGACTGGATCGCCTGGTCCGCTTTTACGACCGGCTGGCCGGTGGCGCTGCTGCTGTCGTGGCGCAAGCCGTTTTCAACAACGCCGACCTGGAAAAGGCCCTGAAACTACTATCAACCAACTCCAGAACGGAGTTGACGATCAGAAATGACGTATGCGGCGAACCCAAAGGGCTGGTAGAGCACTACATCCACAGCTCGGCGGTATTGCGCTCGGCGTATATCCACCAATTGTCGGAAACGTTTGCCTCCGGACGCTATTCTATCGAGATACTTCAGGATAAATACGGCTGCTTTTTCATCCTCAGGCCGGAGACCCAGACGGACCTTGTATTTATTGGAAGCCAGCGGTTTACATCAGCCATTGAGGCCCGGGAGGCAGCAGAGCAGGCCGCCTTTTTGGCTGCACTGGCCGATAATTTTATCCTGACCACCCGGGAAGGCGCCGGTCCGGGCGGCCAGGACGCCCACTTGTTCGACCTTTCCTATAGCCCCGTCGCCTATTTGCGTTTTTTACAGGAAATGGTGGAAGACGAAACGCTGTATACACAACGGCGCAAGGCATTCCTGGATCACCTCCTGGGGCGTTTTGCAGAGCAATTCAACGATTATGCCCTTTTCCGGTACCAGACAAAAGTATCCGAACAGGAGAACAGAAAGCAGGTCGTTGAAAAAGAGTCGCTCTTCCTCAGTGAATACGAAGATGTGGGGCGCAACAGAGGAAAGGCATTTAACTATTTTGCGCCATCCTGGAATACGGAAAATGTATCCGGATTTGAAAAACGGGTATCCCTGCTTGCGGGAATCCAGCAATGGCGCCGCCGGAATCTGTGTAACTTCGAGGTAAGCGAGTGCCTGCAATTTAAACTGAAAGATCACCAGGGGCAATTGCTGTTTACAGGCAAATCTGATGACCAGACGCGCCAGGAACTGGAAACGCGGGCCGGGGAGATTCTCCATGAAATTCAAAAACCTGCCTCCTATCCTGCCCTGGAAAAGGAACTGGATGGTTTTCAGACCCAATCCGTACGTCGCCTGTTTTCACATTCGGCAGCCGAAGAAAACCTGGTTGTTTCCAGATACCACTACCGGCTCGAGCTGACTGACGCCCGGAACCAGACCGTGAGGGTCAGCACGGATACCAAAATTCCGGACCAGTCGAAAGCAGTTGCCCTAATCCCGGAATTTGTAAAAACGATCAACAAACAACCTATCCCGAAAGGACAATCGGCAAACAACAAACTTCAACTTTTGCGCCTGAATGAGGTCGCAAAAGAATACCTCGATGTAGCGGCGCTTCCGCTGGACATAAAGCCCATCATTACCTGGAAATGGCATATCGTATCAAAAGGCAGACAGGAGCGAAGCAGCGAAAAAACTTTCGATAATGCTGCAGAGGCATGGTCGGAACTGGCGGAAACCACGGCAGCAAAACGCTACATCACCCCTGTTAAAGCCGCCTGGCGCTGGAAATTGTCGGCGCACGACTTGGACTTACACTGGAAAAGCACCCAGTGGTTCCCGGAAAACACCCGTGCCCTTATAGCCTTCAGGGCAGCAAAGGCGGCAAGTCTGAACAAATCGAATTATGTGATCCATGAGGCCAAAGACGCATCCGTCTTTTGGCTCGAATTGTACGACGAAAAGAACACACGTATCGCTGCAACCGACCCGATTTCTAAAACTGAAAACACAAAAACAGAGGTATTCCTCGACATCAGCAGCAAACTTTTACAGAACAAAAATGCAAAACCGGATTACGAGCAATCGGACCGTTTTTACCATTTTGTCATCCCGGATGAGAAAGGGATGGTCATACTGAACAGTTACCAGGCATATGAAAGTCCGGCAGCAGCAGCCATTCAGTTGGGCGAGGTATTCAAAACGGGTGTGAAGAAAGAACGTTATTTTTTGACGGGCGATGAGGCCAACCCGGACTACAATTTCCTGATAAAAAACGCAGACGGCCTGTTTATTGCCAGTCCGGAAGGTTCATTCGAAACCCTGCCGGAACGCAACGCGGCCATGACACGGGTCATGAAGCAATTGTCTGCCGCATCTGCCCCATTGCAGGTATTGGAAGAGCCCCGGCGTTATACCTGGTCGCTTGAACTGGAAAACGCCCCGGTTTTATCCGCTTCAACCGAATTCAATTCCGATAAAGCGGCGCGAACAGATTTTGAGAGAACAATCGTAAAAGAAGCGGGAAAAGAGGGCAACACCGTTTTTGCCCCCTACAAATATCTTGTACACGTGCTGTCGGCCCCGGCCAGGTACCGGCACATTTACCTGGTGACAGGTGTCGATTCCAAACCTTTGCCCCTGTTCCAGAGCTACGAGGAATACCCTACCCCAAACACCGCATCCGAAGCCTATAGCGGGTTCATGCAGGCGCTTCCGGGATTGAACCTGGTGTCCAATCCGGAATTGGAAGACCCGAAATATGAATTTGCCCTGTTCACCGGAAGCAGTCGGCCACGCCCGGTTGCGGTACAATACTTCGACGAATCGGGCCAGGGAGCCGGCTTCGCTGCCGCTCAGACACTGGTGTATTACATACAGTCCATTTACACCCCTCAAAATGTCATACAGGACGTGTTTGTTCAGGAAAACATGCTCAATCCGGACGGGCAGTTGTATCAGTGGCGGTTCCTGAAGAAAAACGAACCCGTTGCGGTCAGCCCGCGCACCTGTCCAGGCCAAAGCGATGCGCAGGACTTATTAAAAGCGATTTGCGGTTTGCCGCCTTCGGTTGGCCCGGAAGACTGTCCAAAACTGCCGCATATCATTTGTCCGGCCAAGGACCCGCTTTATTATCACTATGTGGTGCAGTTCAGGACCATCGATGGCAAATTATTCCAGTTATACAGTTATGCAGGTTATGAAACCGAGGCAGAAGCAGAGCAGGCCTATCGGGACAAATGGTTCAGCATGATTCAACTGGCGGAGAATCCGAATCAATACGGCAAATCGATCGGACTGACCGAAGGGTATGCAAGTTCCAAATCCGAATGTGAGGGCAGCAGTTTTCTTGCGGTTATACCCGAATATCTCAAATCGAAGTTGAATTTTTCCAACGACGAGGATTTGGTCGCATATTTTGCGGGGCTGGCATCCCTGTTCCCCGTTTTCGAAGTATTGCCTTCCGGCAGCAACAAGGAAGACGACTGCTTCAGGTTCAGGATGGTTTCTGAAATACCCTTGCCTGCCGGCACGTGCTTCGTAGATGATGAAAAAGACAGATATATCTGGGAAAGCACCGATTGTTTTGAGACACCGGAAATTGCTCTTGAAGCCTATTACACTTTCCTGCCCATTTCCCAGAACCCCAAAAGTTGCCGCATATTCTGCCGGCAGGGTAATTTTTATGTCGGGCTGGTAGAAATACTTGCGGAAAGCAACTGCAGTTACCATTCGGAAGAAGAGGCGTGGGACGAAACGGACCCGCGCCAGGTTGACCCTTGCGGCGCCTGCTCGTTTGGAGGGGTAAGGGCTTTCACCGAGGCAGCTGAAGACACTTCCAATATTATCCCCTATAAGGAAAATGGGTTCTGGCGTTTCAAGGTCGTTGCGCCCTCGTATTTTGTTGTAAAACACCGCTGCACCTACGATTCCAAGGCACTGAGAGACCAGGCATATGCAACATGGCTAAACAAACTGAAGGATGTAGACTGGGCAGATTATTTTCCCGATGTCAAGGAGGTCAAGGCAGACGGGTCCGCGAGTTTTTACCTTGAGCTTGAATTGGGTGTCGATGCCCGCATACGCAGTACAAGTGCCTTCACCCGTACGCGGGGCGGGCGAAAAGACCGGTCGCAAGAATGGTTGTGCGCCCTGATGGATCAAGTGCGCGTATTCCAAAACCAGTGCGATCCGATAATGATGGTGGTCGATTGGGCAACGAAATTTAATCAGCTTAATGCTACACTCAAAGGCATTGGCCAAATGGAAGTGAAGGGCGACGAAAAATCCGTTATTGCCGCATTTGCCCGGCTCAACAGAATAGCCGCCTTTTACCCTGTTTTCCAGACAGAAGCGGGATTTTGTTTCCGTTTTTACTGGGAGCAAACCAATGTCGAACCCCTTGGCGATGGTCCCTGTGGCTGCGACCCGGTTGATGCACCGTCCGATTCAGGTATCGTCGACGCCTGTCCGAATCCTTTCCCGTTTGAAAGCGCCCGCTGTTTTGCCTGTTGTGAAGGAGCGGAAGCGGCATTTATGGAATTCTGCGAGTTCATCCGCAAAGGGATGATCGGTTTCTGGCCTACCGCCGAGACGGAATCAGGCCCTTATTCTTTTACCCTGACCGACGAGGAAAAGGTATTGGCTACTCACCCGCAGCGATATGCGACCCGAACCGAATTGCAAACGGCAATCGAGCATACCAAAATCTGCCTGGATAATGAAGGGATGCATCTGCTGGAACATATCTTATTGCGGCCGAGAACTGCTCAGGACGGCAGTTATGTGGAGGTAAACGACGGCGTGGACGTAGTCCACAACTGCCTGCTGCCCATTTGTGCAGATTACTGCTGCGACATCGATTGGAAACCCGATTTCGATCCGGACGACCCGTGTGCGGTGAGCGACCCGCCGGTAATTCATTATTTACCGGGCGCCGATCCCTATTCTTTCTGGGCAACCGTGGTTATGCCGGGTTGGACCAAACGTTTCCGGCAGAGCATCAACCGTCGTTTTTTCGAAGATATGCTGTACCGGGAAGCGCCCGCGCTGGTCGGACTGAATATTCTTTGGCTGAGCCCCCGCGACATGTGCAAGTTCGAAGACAGCTACCGGCTTTGGCTGGAATGGCTGGAATGCCCGGTCCCGCAAGGGACACCAGGTTGCTTCCCCAACAATCAGCCGGCCCAATGTGGGCTGGTCGAATGTATTAAGAGCCTGGAAATCGATGCTCCCTGCGATCCGCCGGAAGACGCCGCGCAATCCTGCGCGTGTAACAAAGTCGCAGAGCCGGTTAACTCCAATACGTGCTGTCCGCTAAACGACGTACCTGCCGGTTCCATCTTTTGGGCGGATTGCGCCAAAGAATTGGCGGATAAACACACATCCAATAAAGTTTCGGCAGCGATAACAATGGCGCCCGCACCTGTTCAGGTTCAGGTACCGCCGGCTTCAGCCGGCGCCCGCAAAACCCAATATCCTCCCAAAAGCGAAAAACAGAAACCAAGGCGTTCTGAAAAAGCCGCAGTCCTAACCCCGGTGATTCCGCCTCAAACCGGCACTTCCAATCTACAGGAGCGAAAAGAAAAATACTTCGCGGAGGTCATGAACATAAAGTCGAAGACGATAAAACAGTCGCCTGCATACTCCCTGATCGCCGGTTTTCTGGGGAACCCAGCAGGCTGTTCCTTCACCGGATTCATGCAACTTTCGAAAACGATCTGCGATAACTACCTGAAAAGCAACAGTAAAGACAATAAAGCCTGGCAACTGCCCTTGCAGAACGTGTTGCGCTGCCTTTTTGACCGAATAGCACTCGACATGGAGCGCATGTCAAAAAAGGATTGGGAGCGCCTCGACGGCCGACTGGCGAATTTTGATGAAAAAGGAATCCATCGCTCGGCAGTCGCCCAGATATGGAAACCCGGAGAGATAGAACCGCAACCCGACCGGGAACTGGTAGACCAAATTCTAAATATCCTGAATAAAACATAACCCATGTCTGTTCGCCACATCATCGGCCGTCAAACGATCCGGTTGCAGACCGACCGCTACCAGGGCGCGCACCAGGTGCAGCAAGCCGTGAGCAAGGCATATTGGCAGCATGTGGTGCCGGTACTCGAACGGGTCTTCGATCGCCATGCCGGGCCGGGAGTATGGATACGGCTCGACTCCCTCGAGATCGACCTGGGCCCCATCGACCTTACCCTTTTGGAAAAGGTCGAGTTCGAAAGCCTGGTCGCGGAAAAAGTGGAAAAAGCCTTGCTGGAGGCCATCCGTCGATTGCCTCCCCACCAGGCTGAAGGCAGACCTACTGCGTTGCATCAATTCGATCTGTGGTTGTGGTGGTTGCAACACGGCAGCCTGCCGTGGTATTCAGCAGCACCCGATGCGGCCTGGTTCGGGCATGTGCTGAAAACGCTAGGCCTGGAACAAAAGGCAGTCGACAAACTTGGACAACTCGCCCGGCAGCACCCGGAAGTGATTCGCAGGATCGTATTACAGCATGAACCAACCTTCCTGAAAGCGATCCTCGAATTACATACCGGTCAACCGCAGGCTGCTTTTTTACGAGGAATACAGGAACTGACATCCGCTCTGGCAACATCTGATTCCGGTATTAACGGCAATGATATCCGCGCACTGGAGATCCGTTATTGGGAAACTGCCCTCCGCGAAACAATCCAGTTTCAAAGAAAGTGGGATCGCGCCTCCCTTATCCAATTGCTTCGCGACGATACCATGCTGATGCCGGCAATACCAGCCCTGAAAAAACTGTTCCGCAAAAAAAACGGTGGTTTCACTGAAATAAAAGGATTGTTTGAACAGACCGGCCTTATCGAAAAACCCGGCCTGCCGGCAAAAAAGACTGCTAAACCAGACCCGCCCGGAGCGACAGATGCCGATGCTTCATCGCCGGAATCCTTTCAATCTCCGGTTCAGGAAACGGACCAGACTGCGACTTCCGAGCAAACAATTCATAACATACTTTCAGATGCCCCCGGCAGCGAACGGGAGAAGCAGCCCGTACAGCGCGCTGATCAACAAATGCCCGAACAAAAACCGGCGATACCAGATCGCCGGGTTGACGTCGACTCCCGCGACGCCGGCGAAACCGATCAGTATTTTATACAAAATGCAGGGATCGTATTGTTGCACACCTTTCTGCCGCGCTTTTTTTCAAACCTGGGGCTGCTCGAACAACAGGCATTCAAAAACGAGGCCGCAAGGCACCGGGCCGTCGTACTGCTGCATTTTCTCGCTACCGGTGTATCGCATACACCCGATTATAACCTGGTTCTGCCCAAGTTCCTGTGCGCCATGCCCGTCAATATGCCACTCGATCACACTATTGAGCCTACACCGGACGAGCAGGAAGAGGCCACGCAGTTGCTTCAGGCCGCCATCGCGCATTGGGGTGCCTTGGGCGCCACCTCGCCCGACGGGTTGAGAGAAGGATTTCTGCAGCGACCCGGAAAATTATCGCATACCGATACCGGCTGGCGATTGCAGGTTGAGCAAAACACCATCGATATACTGCTGGACCGGCTACCCTGGAATCTCGGCATGATCAAATTGCCGTGGATGCCGGAACTGCTCCGTGTAGAATGGCGATAACCCCTGAAACGCCCCGAAAACAGATACCATAAAAAATAACAATTAAATCGAGCCACCAATGTCCACACCGACCGCATACACACCCACCGCTGCACACCGCTGGAATCGCCTTGCCTGCGACGCCCTGTATTTTAGCAAGACTCCGCCCACCATTGCGGCGCGTGCGCTTGCCATCGTGCATACGGCCATGTACGATGCCTGGACCAATTATAACGACGGCGGCTGTGAAGTAAGCACGACTACCGGCGCACGCCTCAAACGGCCGGATATCGAGTGCACGCCCGAGAACAGGGTCAAGACCTACAGTTTCGCCGCCTATAGTGCGCTGAAGGAGCTGTTTTGTCCCAGTCTGCCTCCGGAACGCAAAGGCATGTTCCGCGATTTTATGTGCGAACTGGGCTATAATCCCGACGACCGTTCCCTTGAGCTCAATACCCCGCAAGGCATCGGCAACTTGTCCGCCAAACTGGTGATTGAACAACACCTGGGCGATGCTGCCAACCAGCGCGGCACATTGCACGCAGGCAACTATTCGGATTTCACAGGTTACCATCCGGTCAATCCGCCGCCACCCCAGCCCCTGCGCGACCGGGAACGCTGGCAGCCGCAACTCATGGGCGACGGCCAGCCACAAACGTTCCTCACTGCACATTGGGGTGTGGTAAAGCCTTTCGCGTTGACCTGGGGTGGTCAGTTCCGCCCGCCCAGGCCAGCCGGACAGCGCGACACGGCATTCCAGGAGCAGGCCTGCGACCTCATCCAGATCAGCGAATGCCTGACCGACGAGCAAAAACTTATCGCTGAATACTGGGCCGGCATGCACGAAGACAAACACGCCGACGCCACAGCAACACCTCTCATTCCGGGTTACTGGTGTGTGCCGCCTTCGCAGTTGTCGCGCATCGGGCGCTACGTATCCCGGAAGAACAAGTTCAAAAACGCCAACGATATCAAGATGTTCTTCCTGCTGTCCAACGCCATGCTCGATGCCTCTATCGCAGCCTGGGACTGCAAAACGCATTACGACTACATACGGCCGGTATCGTTGATCCGCGCCTTGTTCAACGAGCAGGAAATAGAGGCCTGGGGCGGTCCATGCGAGGGCACAAGAACCATCAATGGCGACAGCTGGACGCCCTATATGATCAGCTCGCCGCCGTTTGCGGAATACGTTTCGGGGCACAGCACCTTCAGCCGGGCAGTTGCGGAGGTTTTAACCAATTTCTGTGGCAACAGCACCTATGGTGAGTCGGTTGTTTTTCCGCCTAAAAGTTCAAAAATAGAGGGCCGCTGCACCCCTCAAATGGAAGTTACGCTTACCTGGCGCACTTTCCATGAAGCGGCAGACCAGGCCGGCATGTCGCGTCGATACGGCGGCATACACTTCGAAATGGGCGACATGGAAGGTCGCGAACTGGGCAAAAAGGTAGGTCTTGCCGTGTGGAACAAGGCCTGTCAGTATTTTAACGGTGAACTGGGATAAACGATATGCACATCATCTCCATAGCGATACAGAAAGGAGGGTCGGGCAAAACAACCACCGCCATCAACCTTGCAGCCGCCCTGCGCGACCGCGGCAAGAAAGTCCTGCTGATCGACATGGACCCGCAGGCTAATTTGAGCCAGTCCCTCGGCATACCCGACGAGCCGGAAGACAACATTTACCAGGTGCTGCGGGACGAGGCATTCGGCGAAACACCCGACCTCGCCTCGATCGTGGTACGCGTCCACGGCATGGACCTGGCGCCCGCCGCGCTCGAACTGGCCGGCGCCGAGATGGAACTGGTAGGTATCTACGGTCGGGAGCATATCCTGTCCCAATTGCTCGGGAGACTGGAAAAAAAATACGATTTCGTCCTCATCGACTGCCCGCCATCGTTCGGCATGCTCACGGTGAACGCGCTGGTGGCCAGCGACTGGTACCTGATGCCCCTCCAGGCTGAATTTCTGCCCCGTCGCGGCGTGACGAGCTTCATGAACCATGTATTGCTGCTCAACAAGATCAATAAAAAACTGGACCTGCTGGGCTTCGTGCTGACCCGTTTCGATCCGCGCAAAAACATGAACCGTCAGGTCATGGAAGAGCTGATTGAAAAATACGGTTCCGACAAGATGTTCCGCACGCAAATACGAACCAACATTGCCCTGGCCACCGCACAGGAAAAAGGCATGGATATCTTCACCTTCGACAAAAACGCCAACGGCGCGGCAGATTACCGCGCCCTGGCGGACGAATTTCTGGAAAAACTGACATGAAATCCGCCGAAAATAAAACCACTGCCGCCAGATCTGCCCAAACACAGGAGCAGACCCGGCAGCCGTTCTTCAAAAAGGACGGGCAGAGAGATTTTTTTTCGGAAACCAGCCAGGCCGGGGAGCCGTTTTTCAGTCCCCAAACCATACAGCCCAAACTGACTATCGGCAAGCCCGGCGACAAGTACGAGCAGGAAGCCGATTCGATGGCAGATAAAGTGGTGCAGAGACTGGCGCAATCTCCGGCGCCCGACGCAGAACCGTCTACCGTCTACCGTCTACCGTCTACCGTTAGTCAAGTACAGCGCAAGGCCATTTTTGAAAGTAACGAAGACTTGCCGGCTGCCGATGTGCAAACCAAACTTTCGGGAGCGCCACCTGTTCAGGCAAAGTGCGCTACCTGTGAGCAAGAGGAGCAATTACAAAAGATGGAAGAACCCGGGGCGGAGGAAGAACCCGATGTACAGGCCAAGTGTGCTGCCTGTGCGGAAGAGGAGCCCGATGTACAGGCCAAATCCGATACCTCTTCACCCGATGCTACGCCCGGCCTGCAAACCCGCCTGAACAGTTCAAAAGGCGGCGGTCAGTCCTTGCCCGCCGCCACCCGCAGTTCCATGGAATCCGCCTTCGGCGCCGATTTCAGCGGTGTACGCGTGCATACGGGCAGCGAAGCGGTGCAGATGAGCCAGGAATTGGGGGCGCAGGCCTTTACGCACGGCAGCGATATCTATTTCAACTCGGGGAAGTATGATACGGGAAGTACAGGCGGCAAGAAGTTGCTGGCGCATGAGTTGACGCATACGGTGCAGCAGGGGGGGGGTACAAACGGAAAAATTCAAAGGGATACAAAAACAACAGAAAAAGGACCGGAGCAGGTTGAGGCATCACTCCCTGCTTTTCCTAAAAGGGAGCCACATGAAGTAATAATCATGAGTGGAGGGCCAATGAGCAACAAACAGGATGCCGAGCATGATGACAACCCATTGAACTATGCTACGGCGGCAAGGGTACGCATTGAGCGGTTAATGGAAAGTGCCTTTGGTAATCAAAAATTAATGACACCACAGGATAGAATTACATGGGTCGTCATGAGCCCGCCTTATCAGTATAGGGCATTAGAAGACGGAGAACCGAGAGATAGTTATATTGATAAAATAAAAAATGTTTCAATTACCAAATTACAAGATAAATGGAATGCATTAGTATACAAAACACTTGTACAAGAGATATCGGATGAATCGACAAAATCCGGAAAGCCGATGCCGTCGAAATTTTCGGATATTTACAGTTTATTAATAAGTAAATACCGAAAAGGAGAACATCAAGCGGGAACCAATGCTATTCGTCTTCAATTTGTTGACAGCACAAAGGATTTTATTGATATTATGAACAACGGAGCAACCGAGGGCGAGAGAAAACAATTAAAAATAGGCCGCTTAGAATATTTTGGACATGGGGTTCCCGGACAGTTATGGTTTACACATGGATGGAGGCATTTAAAAATAATTGACGAAAGCCTAACCATTGACGATATAAACAAATTAGACCCTAACGCTTTTATCCCAATGGGAGAATACAGAAGTATGTCCTGTAATACTTCTACTCCACCCGGTTTGAACAAGACTTCATTGGCGGAAGCATGGATTAACAAAGTAGGAGGTCGTTTTGTCGGTGCTGTAGGACGAACAGACTATGCATTTATATTAGACAAGGATTTGTCCAAGGCTAAAGTTACATTGAGTGAAGGCATCTACCCTTTAACAGCGGATGACAGGAGAAAGGCACCAGGAGTTACGCCCAGAAAAGCATACTGGACAACAACAACTGGTGAAAGGAAAAAAGAAGGAGAAAAACAAAAATCTGTTCCTGAAAAAAAGAAAGTTTCTGGATGGGTACACGAATCGGAATTGCCTAAAGATGCAAGCACGGATGTCCAGAACTCCGGAAAACAAGAAAATAGCCCTGTCGATTTCAGTAGAATTGAAAGTGATGCTTCATCTTCCATAGCCAAGAAAAGCCCCCCTTATTTCAAACCCGAAGAGCAGGTTTGCACAGCAAGGGTGATTGAAAGCGTCAATAGCAAGGCTCCTGGTGATTTGGTTTGTTCGCCTGACGGCTCTGCCAAAATAAGCGTTGAAAAATGTAAGCCAAATCAGTCCAAGTCACCTCAAAATACAGGAACGAAAATTACCAGCAAGGGGAATGAAGGTACTGCGAATAAAAAAAGTACACCTGATAAAGATTCAGAACCATATCCAGGGAAGGGCTATCTGAAGGTAAAATCTGTAGATGTTAACCCCAATGTGAAAGTTGCGCCTGACGGGACAAACAAAAGTTGGCAGCCATTTCTTCAAAAGGTTGGAGAAAGTGCTCTGGAGGAATCTCTGGAAGCCGACGATATACCTAATACCCTTTACAACCTATATGGAATCGGAAAAGAGGTCAAAGCGAATTCAAAAGGTTTCAAAATTGGAGTGGTTACAAGAAACGGGAAAAAATATTATAAAATTTTTGGCCCTAAAGGAGCGCATGCAGGCATAGAAGGTCGATGGTACGCTGCTAAGAATTTCCCAAAGAACAATTTAGAATTAGCCAAATTAGTAGATCCCAGAACAGGACTGGGACAAGGGTTAAAAAGCGGCTCGATTGGGATTGGAGGTGCGTTGACCGTTGTTGGCACAACTATGGACTATGCAATTGATCCCAAGAAAGAATTTGGGACTGATTATGCAGTTGACTTGTCCCTGGATCTAGTGAAATCCGCTGGGTCATCGGCAGCAGGAGGGGCAGCAGGGGCTGCTGCTACTGGCTGGCTGGCTGGCGGTGTGTTAGGCGCTGAAATTGGATCTGTGGCCCCGGTAGTAGGTACAATTATTGGTTTTGTCGTAGGGGTGTTGGCTGCTATGGCAATTGAGTACTTTATTTCAGATTACAGGGCCGCGATAAAAGCGAAGTTCCATAGGCGCCAAAGCAATTACACAGGAAAGTCGAAGAAGGCAAGGTCGACCTCAAAATAAACAAACGATGATGGTCAAATTTAAAACAGATGTACAAACGATAATCATTGTATTTTTGAATGCATTATTAGCAAGTTTGCTTAGATTTTATTCAAATTACTCTCTGTTGCAAATTGTGGCTATTTGTATTATCACTAGTGTATTGTTGAAAATAACGCTGGTTTTGACAATCAAAAAATAATGAATTCTATGCCACCCACTCACCACGCCCGTCGCCACCGCAACCCACACACCCACGGCGAACAACAACCGTCGTCGGAACCGTTTTTTTCCAAAGCGGAAAAAACTACCGTGCGGCAAAAACCAGAACTGTTTTTTGCCGGCAAGGCCATTGTGGTACAGGCCAAACTGAGCATCGGCCAACCAGGCGACCAGTATGAGCGCGAAGCCGATGCCGTAGCTGAAAACGTGGTGAGCAGGCCGGGTAATGTACCTGGGGTGCAGCAGAAAGGAGAGATCAGTGCCATTCAAAGGCTGGCGACGCCGGTTGAAGACGAGAAACTCGGCACCAACGACGCCCGGATGGCTAAAGACAAGGAAATCCAGGAAAAACCGCTGGACGGTGGACGGATACAAAAAATGGACACCTCGGAAGAAGAAGAACCGGTACAAATGACGGAGGCGCCGGAAGAAGAAGAAATGATTCAATCAAAAACGGACGGCGCCGGCGCCGCGTCTCCCGCGTTGAGCAACCGCATCGAACAGGCCAGGGGCAAGGGTGAGCCGCTACCCGCCAACACCCGCGCGGAGATGGAGACCTCCATCGGAGCAAATTTTCAGGGCGTCCGGCTGCATACCGACGCAGAAGCCGTCGACATGAACCGGGAACTGGGCGCGCAGGCCTTCACCAACGGACAGGACATCTATTTCAACTCCGGGAAATACAATCCGGAAAACAGTGCCGGCAAACGCCTGCTGGCGCACGAGTTGACGCATGTGGTGCAACAAGGTAAAGGAATTAACAGGGAAATACAGCGGGCATGTACTTCGGACGGATGGAAATTTGAATACGACGGTTGCAGCGTTCCGGGTTGGCTGGCAAAAGCGGCCCGTATTGACAAGGACAACCCCGCAGGAGGTAAAGATACCGATTTCGGTGCTAAAACGGGCGTAAACGAAGGTAAGGCTTGCGACTTCCATGATGAGTGTTACCAAACCTGCGATAAAAGTGTTGGTGCAAAAGAAAGTTGTGATTTCAAGATGTATCAAAACATGGTTGCAACGTGCAATGCATCGAAAGAACCTAAATCGGTAAAAGAGAAATGCATTAAATGGGCAGAACGATACTATACCGGTCTGGTTGTCGGCGGTGGATCGGCGTTCGACGAAAGGCAAAAACAAACCTGCGGATGTACGAAGCCTCAAAAAAAATCTGGCCCAGCAAAAGAGAAAAGTAAAAAGCCGGCTGCACCTGCACCCGCCCTGGAAACTTACGGAGTCGTTACTGCCTCCGCACTCCGTGTACGCACCCAACCATCTTTGAAAGGCACCATTATGCAGATGTATTTTAAAGACTCCGAAGTTAAACTGACTTGTAAGACAAAGGGAACCTCCGTTGAAGGTAATGATATCTGGTATAAAACGGAACATGGCTATATTTCCGGGAAATATGTAACCATAAAAAAAGGAACCCCGAAAAATTGTTCTTGAGCATATTCAAATTGCAACTATCATGTCACCTAATTTATCACTGATGTTGTCATTCCTAGCCGACCTCACGCGATTTAGGTTAGCACCGCAATTTGGAAAGGAAGCTGCAGCCCCGAATGCACCCGAGTTGGAAGACGACGATACTCCATTTACCCGATTTGTTCTAAATCAGCGATTTACCATAGATGAATTTTCAATCCTTGCTTTGAGCATCGCAAGCCACTTGTCTTCTACTTTTTTCGATGCAATCGTCAACGAATACATTTCTGAAAGCAATGACCTTAAAATCTTTGGCGGCGTCCGCGGCAAAAACTTCCGCGGCTTCCTGCCCACCGGCGAAACAGCCCTCTTCCTGCTCGCCGGCGACGATCTCGAAAAGCGCCTGCAAGTGCAGGAGATGTTCAGCACCGAACACTTTTTCCACAAAAAACACATCCTCTGGCTTGAAGACGTGCCCGCCGGCGAGCCGCGTATGAGCGGAAAGATCATCCTGGCCCCCGAATACATCGAGCTGTTTACCACCGGAAAGGTAACCCCGCCCGCCTTCAGCACCGAATTCCCGGCCAAACGGATCGAAACCGGACTCGGCTGGGACGATCTGGTGCTCGACGACGACGTGATGACCCAGATCCGGGAACTCGAAACCTGGGTGCGTTTCAACGACAGGATGTTGCAGGACTGGAAACTGAACAAACGCATCAAACCGGGCTACCGGGTGCTGTTCCACGGACCGCCGGGCACGGGCAAAACGCTGACTGCCGGTCTGCTGGGCAAATACACCGGCAAAGACGTGTACCGAATTGACCTGTCTACCGTTGTGTCCAAATACATCGGGGAAACGGAAAAGAACCTCTCCAGTCTGTTCGAACGGGCCGAAGACAAAAACTGGATATTGTTCTTCGACGAGGCCGACGCCCTGTTCGGCAAGCGCACCAACGTGCGCGATGCCCACGATAAATACGCCAACCAGGAGGTGTCGTACCTGCTCCAGCGCATCGAGGAGTTCAGCGGACTGGTCATCCTCGCCTCCAACATGAAATCAAACATCGACGACGCCTTTATGCGCCGTTTCAACGCCATTATCAAGTTTTCCATGCCCGATGCGCGCGAGCGGGAACAGATCTGGCGCCTGTCCTTCCCCGAAGCTGTTGATTTCGAGCCGAACGGCAGCGGTAAGCCGCTTGATATGCCGCGTATCGCTGCCCGGTACGAACTTTCCGGGGGTAATATCATCAACGCCGTGCATTACGCCTGTCTGAGCGCCATGTCGCGCGATTCCAACATTGTCACCTGGGAATCGGTCAAAATGGGCATACAGCGGGAATTCGCCAAAGAAGGTCGCGTGTTCAAGGATTTGGGGTGACAGGAAAAGAATTTTTCCAAAAAAACGCGCGCAGGGTTGGGCAGGGATTTTGAAATATGCAACTTTAAGCCTTAAAAATCAACTGACTACTATGCTCGCCATTCTTGCCACCGTTATCGGTATCGTTTTCGTCATGCTGCTCTTCAGTCTGCTGGCCTCCACAGTGATGGAGCTGCTGGCCGGTTTCCTTTCCCTTCGCGGCCAGCATCTGGTCAGGGCGATCAAGGGAATGGTCGGTAGTGATGTTTGTGAAAGCTTTATCCAGCACCCCTTTTTCCAGCAATTGGCCGCCGGCTCCAAGGAGCGCACCAAAATCGGCGGTAAAAAAAGAGCGCTGCCTTCTTATATCACCGCCGGAACCTTTAGTTCTGTCCTGCTGGACATCATGGCCATCGACAATAAGGACGACCTGAAGGCGCGTATTGACGCCCTTGAAGACGGCACTTCGAAGAAACTGGCGCAGTTTCTTTATAAGCAGACCAACGGCGAGGTGGTCGATTTCAAGAAAAAACTGGAAGACTGGTACGGTGAGGTCATGGACCGCGCTTCGGGCGCCTACAAGCGCACATCGCAGCGCTGGCTGATCGGCATCGGGCTTGTCCTGGCTGTCGTGTTCAATGCCGATGTGATCATGATCTACCACAACCTGAGCGTGAACGCCACGCTCAGCAACATGGTCGCCGATGCAGCGACCAACTTTGTCAATACCCAGCCGGCCCCCACGGCGCCCAATCTGGACAATCCCAACATTACGGAAGCCCGCCAAAAGATCGGTGTACTCGTCAACGATAATATCGGCGCGCTGGCTTCGCCGCTCGGCCTCGGCTGGGATACCGTCAATCCCTCGGATATCAACGGGAAATGGTTTCTGTACAAGATTATCGGCTGGCTCACCACTGCCCTGGGGGTATCGCTCGGCGCAACTTTCTGGTTCGAGGCGCTTAAAAAACTGGTCAGCCTGCGCGCAGCCGGTCCGGCGCCCCCGCCCCCTGCGGTTACGACCACCACGCTGACCCAGACCACGGCGGCCCCGGCCCAAACCACTACAATTTCCAGTGGCGGCGCCCTGACACAACCCGAACCGGCCGAGTTTGAAAGTATCAAACGAGCCCCGGCAAAAACACCCAAAAAGCCGCCCGCCAGGTCAAAAAAGTAACGATTTTTAACCAAAACCGTCCGTAATGGCTGCCATCAACTGGAAACTCATACTCCTGTTGTCTTCTGTATTTTTTGCCGGGATATTTATCCGCGGTGAAATAGCCCGTCGGCAGGAACTCAAACGCGAATTGAACGAGATCAAGGACAATCAGAAGCGCATCATGGCGCATGTCGACTCGATCAATGTCGCCTATGCTGCGCGAAAACTTGAATTGACCCAGCGGACCGATTCCCTGTACCAGCAGATCGACGAGATACTTCGGTTGAAGAGCCTCAATGCAGCGCGCATCCGCCAGATTCAGGAAAACATTGCCGGACAACGGCAGCAACTTTATCTCGACATTCACGACCTGAAAGAAACGATCAGCCAGCACCCGGTGGGCATCAAGAAAACAAACTGATAATCCGTTCAAATCGCCATACCGTCATGAAAACATTTCTTTTTGCCATTCTATTTGCTGTATGGGGACTTCCTGCGTTTGGCCAGGATGAAAGTATCGACACATTCCGGTACCGCCAGAACGGGCTGGATATCGAGTTTCAGGCTGTCATCGTAAAATCGAACGCCGAACTGCGCCAGATAGAACTGTTCGACGCCATGTACCCGGTGAATATCGTGCCGCAGCCGGTTTTGCACAAGGCCATCCGGATCGGCAACCGCCAAAGTATCCTGGCCGATTCCCTGCAGGTTGCGATAGCGGAACTCGAATACCGGAACAAACTGAACGACCTGGAAATCGAGAAAAAAGACCGAATTATTGACTATCAGAAGCAGTTTATTGCCTTTAGCGACAGCACCAACCAACTGCTCAACAAGTCGATCGGAGCGCTCAATATGCAATTGACCGAGTGCCGCCAGGTGGCGACCGACGCCAACAAACGACAATCCGGCGGCAAGTTATTGGGCATCCTGATCGGTGGCGGTATCGGCTTTGGAATAGGCGTGCTGCTCGGCATAATTGCCAATTAATCCATACCTTCGGGTATTCGGAGTCAGGCACGGTTACAAACGCAGTTTGTGCCAGACTGCTGCAATACACATTTTACCGCCATGATTACGACTCTCCAGCAACTGATTGATACTGAAAAATCCATTACCACCGATGAACTCAACATGCAGGCCAACAAACTGGCGGCGCACGAACTGCAGTCGAGGCTCTGTAAACTTGGCATCCTGGACCCCGTTATCGGGGGCGACAAGGACAAACCCTTCGGTCCGACAGCCGAATCCGACGGCGCTATCGGACCGATGACCCTCAACGCAATCTTTGAATTTCACCGCCTCGCCAACCTCGAATACACCGACCGACTGCTGACCCTCGACTTTACCAAAGCGCTGGTAAAGGCTGATCCCGACAAATTTCTGCCTGTCCAGTTCGACAATAAATCGACCGACGATACCCGCACGCGTTTTGCCAAACGCATCCTGCGTTGCATGCGCGCCAGGGGATACTGGATCGCCCGCAGTCCGAATGCCTGTAATATTGTTTATGTGGAAGGTGTCAACAGCGACGGCCGGGAGAATCCCGACAAGTTCGACGAGTGGAACGACCGCCGCACCGTGATCCGCATTTCCCCCGGCGGAAAACCCGAAATGATGGTCAATGACCAGGCAACCACCGAACCGGGTAAATTTTATACCGTAAATCCCTTACATTCGCTCGGCGCAGCGCGTATCGCATTCGGGCAATACAAAGCCTGGACCGATGGCCTGCACCAGGGTGTCCAGCCAGCCCTCGTACAACGCGGCGACCTGCGGGTGCACCGCGATATCGACAAAAGCGGCACGCGTAACAAGGTTGACCCCATGGATGTCGGTGACTGGTTCGGCATCAACCAACACAGTACTTCCTCAAAATCAACACCAAAACTGGTGGGAAAATACAGCGCCGGCTGCCTCGTCGGCAGGCGCTACTCCTGGCACCTGAAATTCCTGAGCGCTGTCCGCAAGGACTTCCGTTATAAAATGAACAAAAGTTACCTGTTCATCACCACAGTGCTGGCCGGCGACGACCCGCTGTTAAAATAAATATTTGCCGCGACTGCGTCGATGGCATCTGCAAGACTGACCTCAGAAACATTTGAACCATATTAACTCCTTATTCTTTCATCATCGTCAAATGAAAACGTATGGCTTCTTCTTTTCAGTTTAACGGCTTCTCTGCAGAAATTGATACGAATATATCCAAGGTGCAGATCCGGAATTCCGACAGAGTCCTTTCGGAACTTATGGTCAGTGATTGCCGGGAATGGCTTATCGGCGACAACAAGGCCAACATTACCCTCAATGCTGCCATACGGATGGCGCATTTTGTAGCGAAACAACTCGGCCTGGAATACAATACCCCGACCGACCTGTCCGGAACGACTGAAGATTTTGACAAAATCCTCCCCGGTCATATCGTGGCCGGGATCGCCTTACTGCAAGCGAACAAAGGGTCCAAGATCGACGGGAAACCGGGTGGCAGTTTCGTAAAAGACGTCATGGAAATACAGGATGATTCTCCGGATTCCTTTTTGAAATTCATGGAAGAAAGTTCCAATACGGATTTGATGGACGAAATCGGCGAACTCCTGTTGCCCAACCTGGGCGAGCCGGAATCCGAATTTTACCAATATTTCCGACGCCTTACCCGTTTGCGTAATGGTTTGTGGAGCGACAAACCCGGCATCACCAATATTTCCGGCATACGCAGAACAAAAGGCCAAAATGCCACCTGGAACGACGTGTTGGCTGTAAGCTGGAAAGACGCCGACGGAACGCTGCATTGCAAGGCCTATACCGCCACTACTGAGCCCGGCAATAAATCCAGGAACCCGACTGTTCCACCCCAATCCTTTATCGTAAAGACCGGCTATCACCACGGTCAGCAACCCGGCGGCCGCTGTTGCCGGGTTATGGCGCTGAATTCGACAAAAGAAAAACTGATCTTCACCCGCGACGATAGCAGGGGCATCAACTTCCATTCGGGCGGTAATTCCTGTATGCCGGGTAACATGAAAAAAGGCGCGCTGCCGGGTGGGAGAACGATATCCGAAGCGGATTTCAGAAAAAATATCGCCCTGGTGGAAATATTTAAAATACTGTCCAACTGGGGACTCGACAGCGCGAAAGCGTCGTGGAAAATCCTGACAGAAATGAATGATTCGCTGAAAGTATGGAACGAGACCAATCTCGTTCAAATATCGCAGTCTGATGATCGGGAAATACGCATCAGACAGGTAATGGGCAGCCAATCGAATGAAAAAACCATCAAAATTGCCGATGCCATCAACTGGACGGCTGATTACTGGATTAAAAACAAAAAGGACCCGGACGCCTTGTTGCGTATCCTGAAAGATATTGACCCTGGTTTTGCAGCGCCGGCAGACTGGAACACACTGAAACCGGAGGCCGTTGCAAATCTGATCAAGCCGAAACATATTTACGGGATCGTTGAAAAACAGAGCCGGCACAATACAGGTTTGAATGACGTTGACGGCAAACCCGGAAAGTCCTACATGATGATTCTGGCAGGGTTCCAGCCTGAAGTGTTGAAACAAAAGGAAAGAGCCCAGCAGCATCTGGCCCGATTGCAGGAGTTGTTTAAAACAGAAGGTATCACCCCCGCCGAAATGGATTACGTGAAACAAATTCGCTTTAACTCCGCAGAAGAACGCAAGATACTGGCGCTCGGCAACGTGGAACGTCGTCGTGACGAAAAAGCGTTTGATATCGAAGAGGAGGTGAAAGGCTGGTCAATTGCCTGTCAGGTTGTATTCGGTCCCGAACAGTTTTACGAATTCTGGCACTACGTCGTAGGGCAGGCCTTGCAAACCGGTCAGCGCCATTGGTATTATACCTTATTCGACTTCGAATCGATGAAAGTATCGCCGGTGGGTAAAGTTTAGGAGAGCAATTCAAGTCTGAAATCGTTCTCCCGGAAACTGTTTTAAGCCCCTCTCCGGGTGGGCTTATAAAACCGTTTCTTAAAATTTACCGGCTTTTAAAACAGCAGATGCAAGCCTTGCGTTTTCAACAATAATCAATACAACCATAGCTATGTACAAGGTTAAATTCGGCGGAAAAAAAGGCAAAACGATCAGTCTCGTGGAAAGCCCCGACATGGTGGCGATCCGTACCAAAGGCAATGCTGAACTCGAAAACGTAACAGTAAGCAGGGAAAGCCGGAATTTAATTGATCAAACAACGGAGGTGACCAGTTTTCCTGAAGCCGGCATCACCGTTCGTCGTGTGGCCAACCAGGATGAACTGGAATCCACCAAATCAACCGTGGAGGTGCGCGACGAAACCCGTGCCGCACTCAAACACGAGGAGAATATCCGTTTTGCCGGCCGGGTCCTGCAGGATGCCGACAGCGGGGAGGTGATGCTTTACACCGAGAATTTTTTTGTAAAATTCAAGGACGAAATTCCGGAAAATGGATGTCTCGAAGTACTGAAGCAATTCAAATTAAAAGTAAAATCCCAACTGCCGTTTGCGCCCAACTCCTATTTTGTCGAAGCGGAAGAGGGTACGGGCCTCAAGGTGTTTGAAATCGCCGAAAAACTGCTGAAAGAACCTTCCGTGGAATTTTGCCACCCCGAACTCGTACAGGAACGGCGCTTCAAAGGCATCCACCCCCTGCAGTGGCACCTCGCCAAAACCAATATCGGCGGTAAAACGGTGGATGCCCATATCAACATCGAAAACGCCTGGAAATACACCAAGGGCAAGGGCGTCACCATTGCCGTCATCGACGATGGTGTCGACATCGACCATCCCGAATTCGCCGGCCGTGTGGTGCATCCGTTCGATGCCACGGAAAACAACAACGATCCGCACCCAAAATCCAGAGACGATAACCACGGAACCGCCTGTGCGGGCATGGCCTGTGCTTCGGGGCTGAATGGCGGCGCTTCGGGTGTCGCGCCCGAAGCACTGCTGATGCCTATCCGCCTGCGCAGCGGTCTGGGCAGCATGGCCGAAGCCAATGCCTTTGCCTGGGCAGCCGACCACGGCGCAGATGTTATTTCCTGCTCCTGGGGACCCACCGATGGCGAGTGGTGGAATCCCGGCGATGCCGTACACAACCGGACTACCGGCCTGCCCGACAGCACGCGCCTGGCCATGGATTACGCCCTCAAGAAAGGTCGAGGGGGTAAAGGCTGCGTTATCCTTTTCGCGGCCGGCAACGGAAACGAGGATACTAAAAACGACGGTTACGCCAGTTACCCCGGCGTCATTGCCGTGGCGGCGTGCAACGACACCGGCAGGCGCAGCGTGTACAGCGATTACGGCGATGCGGTATGGGTGTGCTTTCCAAGCGGCGACTTTGGATGGAAACCCTTTAAACATCCTGCACCGATCAGCCAGGGCCTCCGCACTACCGACCGCCTGAAGGCCGACGGTTATGATCCGGATGATTATACCAACAGCTTCGGTGGCACCTCAGGGGCCTGCCCCGGTGCGGCAGGTACCGTCGCATTAATGCTTTCGGCCAACCCAAATCTTACCCAACCCGAAGTAAAAGACATGTTGCGCCGGTCTTGCCAGAAAATAGACAAGGCCGAAGGCGAATATGACAAAGACGGTCACAGCATCTGGTACGGGCACGGGCGGATAGATGCCGCCCTGGCCGTGGAAAATGCGCTGGGGACCCAAAGGAAACCTTCCGGGACATCTATTGAAGGTTCTGTCACCTTTTACAAAATTGGCGAACAACTCTTGCAGACCGATGGCAGTATGACCGGAATGGTCAAACCTGCCCGCAAATTGATGGGCATGAGTCTCAAGATCAGCCCGGCCAGCAAGAGCCTGAAGATCAGATACAAACTAAACGTCGCTGCATCGGGAATCGTGGAGAACAAAAGCGAAGGCGAATTCGCCGGCACAACCGACGGGCGGCAACGCGTGATCGGCATTGCGCTTTGGCTGGAAGGCGACCACGCACGGAAATACGATGTTGTATACAGTGCGCGGCTGAAAGGCGCCAAGGAGCCCGTCGTTGCCCAAAACGGCGAGTGGTGCGGCGCGGAAAAAAAAACTGGTAAGACCCTTGAAGCGATTTCGGTCCTCTTGCGGGAAAAAACGGCCTGATAACCGCGGTGTAACATTACCCGGCCTGTGTTATCATACCGTTTTGAATATCTCATGCCTGTTTTGGCCGTTACAGATTTTTCCAAGTCCCCAAATCAATAACCTCTGCGACATCAATGTACACATATAGTCTGCGTACACTGTACCGATATGTTTAAGGCCCCGGTATTCATAACCGGCAAAAATGCATTCGGCAAAAGGTTCAATATGCCCTGTGTGTTCCATAAAGGATCTGTTTCCAATATTTTATCGCTTACTGTAACGGGTTGGCTATCAGAATTGCAGGGAACCTCCCCTTGTTCATCTGTTCGGATCAGGCACATATCGTTCAGTACTGTTCCCGAAGGCATGGCAGAACCCAACATGACAAACCCGTCGTGATATGCCTGGAATGGATGAACACTTCCGTGACCACGGTCGTCAGTGGGAAAAATAGAGAGATTCGACCCGAAGTACCTATTGAACCATTGAAACGAGCCATCTCCACCTGTTTTCAACATAAAAAGCCCGCCTTGGGTTTGACCTGCTGCAACCAACCCTCCATCGTTTGTAACGGCCATAGAACAGTCATCCTGAATACCAGGTATCTGGTACGATTTAAACCACAGCGCAGTGCCATCCTCCTGAAACTTGGATAAAAATACGTCGTCGGAGAAATGGCCCGAAATAAACACCTCGTTATTATTGACAGCAAGGCTCAGGCCGGTAATGGCTGTATTTACATTATTAATGGTATAGCCTTTCGTCCAGGTTACCAGACCGGCTGGGTTGGTTCGCATCAGGACAAGTGACGACGATACGGCAGAACTTCCGGTCACTAAAAAGTCGCCATTGGGCAGTTCAACAACCCCTGTAGCATAATCGTCTGCGCCGCCGAAAGCGCCATAGTGAAAGGCTCCGCTAAACTGCCCGGTTTCGGTAAGTTTTGCCAAAAACATCTGGTAACCAGTATTGCCGTCAATATCAACTGAACCTGTTATAATATAACCGTCGTCCGAGGTTTGCCGTATTTTTTTGGCAAAAATGAGTGGCGTATTGGCCATGTTCCCATATGAACTTGACCATTGATAATTGCCCACATTATCGGTTTTGAGTACAAAAAAGTCGGAATTTGAAATACCTGCTGAGCCAAGAATGACAATCCCTCCGTCGTTGGCCTCCACAATATCTGAAGGGGTACCAAAAATGGATAGCGGGAATACTTTTTTCCATAACAATCCACCATTTCGATCGAGTCTGGTCAGAAAACCGGTTCTGGCAGAGCTCCCGGAAGGCCTTTCAAAACCAGTAATCAGTAAATCCTCATTCAAGGACCTGGTAATGGCCGTTCCGGCTTCCTGGACCCCGATGCTTCCGAGATACGCAAAAAAGATTTGTTGCAGGGCAGTATTATCATCTTCGCCCGGGCATTGGTCCATAGCATCGCAAATCCCATCGGCATCCGTATCCTGAAAGGTACCGGCGCACAGACAGCTGGAATTGATCACATCATTGATAGTGCAGGGATCGCCGTCGTTGCACGGTGTTCCGGGTTCCGGATTTTGACACCCGCAGATACCAGGCAGGATTTTATTCGGATCGGTGGCACACGGGTCATTGCAATCAGGCGTACCGTCGCCGTCTGTATCTGTATCCGGGAATCCACACCCACAAACGCCAGGCAGGATTTTATTCGGGTCTGTCGGGCAAAGATCACTGGCATCACAGGTCCCGTCGCCATCGCTGTCCTGAAAGGTGCCAACACAATTGCACGATGAACTGTAGGTGTCGTTGACGGTACATGGATCGCCGTCGTTGCAAGCGGCGCCAATAAGGGCGTCATCCAGGCCGGGGCATTGATCATTGGCATCACAAATGCCGTCACCATCCGTATCGTCGGGATTGTTGAGCGGGCACGGGTCGCAGGCGTCCGGCACCCCGTCGCCATCGGTATCAGGTGTAGAAACAACCGTTATAATCACTTCTTCCCGCGGCGATACACAATCTTCCTGGAGGTTTATTTCAAAATTGAAAAACATAGGGTATCTGTGATCTGATACCCAAGGCAGACAACATACGGAATACATATAGCCATCAATTACAAAGATGCCAGGCAACCCCGCTATCTCGAAGGGATATTGTATTGTATTGGCTTCGTATAGGCAGACAGTGGCATTACCATACATGGCCACCATGTATTCGCCTGCCGTAAAAAAGTTGGCGCCAGATGGTACAGGAATCGTCATGGTCTGATTGCTGCCAACAGTGCCGGAATAATTGAATACCGTTGTGGCTGCTCCCCCCACTATTTTTTTGATTTCCACGATCAGCGAGCCGCCCTGACAAATTTCCATTTGAAAAGACCGGAGAAAAAAACTGCTGCCTGCGGTAATGTGCAGTCCGTTGGTATGATTGGTTATCCTGTAAGTATAACTCAACGGAGGGCCTGTCATTCCCGCGGTATAAACTGTCGCCGGCTGGGTAAACTCCACATAATAATCTTCAGTAGCGCTTAGCACAGGCGTAGTAAACGAGGCGCCAGCACCGACAGCTGTGACATCCGCGAGTTCATTGAACCAGTTTATCGTGTTCGTTCCCGGATTCTGAACCATAAATGTACCCTGATAGCCCGGGCAAATAGAAATATCCATTACTGCCGGCTGGTTTACCGGGCATTGATACACAACTGACTGACACTGCTGATCGCTCCGTTCGCAAATCCCGACCGTAAGGCACACATTGTAAACACCTTCCGAGGCAAACGAATGTACAACCGAAGCCCCTGTTCCTGTGATACCATCCCCGAAATCCCAGGTATAGTGCAACAACCCGGAATTCAGCGCGGCATCAAACCGGATGACGCCCGGGCTGATGGTCGTCATGGAAAAGGTTGCGTCGGGTTGCGGCATCGCAAAAACACGGCGCGTCAATTCATTGTAGCATGTGCCGTTGGAAACTGTTAGCTTGATATCATGCGGCCCGAATGTGGGGAAACTTACGGGCATTATTGTCTGGGGCGGGTCGGCATCGACCTGCCATTGAATGCTGGTCGCCCCAGTGGGAACATATTCGATATCGAGCGGTTCGTTTTGATAGAACAGCACGCTCCCTAAGTAGAATTGCGCTTTTACAGGACAGTCGGACGAGAAAGAGCATTCGTCATGCAGGGTAGGCAATCGGTTAACGGGCGAGGCATAAGCGGGAGTGACCGGCAATATGGCTGGAGGACTGTTGTCAAGACTGAACAGGAGGTCGCCTTTTAGTAAGGGAGGTATCGCCGGGGTGTAAAGAAGGGGGAAAGCACTACAGGTGGTGAGGTTATCGCTGGTGGCTTTTGCAAGCACATAACCAGCGTCCGACAGGGTAATACTGGAATTGCTGCTGAATATTATTCCATTATCATGGGTAGGTATGATTTTTTCGCCCTCATAGATATTCTGGTTTTTGGAATAAACGTAATAACTAAGGGGAATCTCAAGTGTACCCATGTGTTGAAGGCTCCCATTCACATCCAGGTCGATCATGGAAAATGATCCAATACCGTTCAAAGCCGTCAGGACATCTATTTTGCCATAAGAAGAGGACGTCATGCCAATACCCGTTTGGTTGTCAATTGACCTGACCGTTTTTAGATTTCCCTCATAATCGATATTGATGAGGTAAGTAACGGCGGTTTTATTCAAGCGGCCCATCAGCCAATAACTACATCCAGCCAACTCTACGGCGTCATAAATACCCGTGATTTCGTCGTTGTGTAAGGCGCCGAATGGACAAAAAGTGCTGCTCCAACTGACATTGCCGTTCTGGTCCAGTTTGGCCGAGTAAGGGGTGAAAAATGGATTGGTACAAACCGGATTTTTACAGTTCCCGTACACAAGATAACCACCGTCAGCCGTTTGGATGAACCCCTTTATTTGTGTGTGCTCGGTCGAGTTGTAAAAGCGGTTCCACAACAGGTTGCCGGCGCCGTCTATTTTCATCATAAACATCCTGCTGTACGGCAAAGCGCTTCCCACGAGGATAAATCCACCGGATTTGTCTTTTTGCAGAAAAAATGGAAAGGCAAATTGGTAACCGGTACTCACCCGGAATTCGCGTTGCCATATAAACTGACCCGTTGTGCCATCCAGTTTAAAAGCGGTAATGTAATGCGTACTGGTGCTTGATTCATAAGAAGGGATGGCGATAACAACAGTGCCGTCGTCATCCTCCGCAGTAGCAAAATAACCGCGCTCGAAATAATTGAAAATTTCGCCACCATAGCCTGTGAAATAAGGAGGAAGGGGCACAGGTGGCGTCGACCAAATCCATTCCGGATTACCTTCATGATCCAGTTTTTGTATCGTTTTTTGGGCCGGGTTGCCGGCGACGCTGCCCACGAGGTATCCGCCGCTTCTGGACGGGAGTACATCACAAATATATTCATCCGATTTTTTGGCAAACGAGATATCATTGTTGCCCATGACATGGATGACTTGTTCCTGACCGAAAGTACAGTTACCGTAGTTGGCTTGAAGTTCCAGGGTATAGATTCCTGTTTGGGCAAACGAAGCAGGTGGTGCGGAAACGACAGTGCCATCCAGCAGCCAGGTATAACTTGTACCGGAGGGGTTGGTCGAGGTGTTCACGGCACTCAACAGTTCGTTAGTCTCCAGAGGATTATTAATTGAAAAACTGGCCTGGACGGAACCAGAAAGGCAACATTCAAGGGCATTTTTGGCGTTGATGCGGCCGGCGCCAAGTTTTCCGGCATAAGTCGGATTTAACACCTCGATATTGTCTGCACTGTTTTTCAGGCAATACAGGATCTGATCCGGCGTAAGCGCCGGGTTTTTCGCTTTCATTAAACCCGCCAGCCCGGCAACCAAGGGGCACGCCATGGATGTGCCGTCTTGCACGCCATAATCAGAAACCCCCGTCGCCAGGGTGCTGAGGATGGCCGTGCCGGGCGCCGAAACATCGACCCAACTCCCGAAATTGGAAAGTGGGCTCCGCACATCATTTTGATCCGTGCTGGCTACAGCAATTACGTGATCATAAGCGGCCGGGTAATGCCTCAACTCCATATTGGAATTGCCCGCAGCAGCTACTACGATTATCCCCTGCTGGTAAGCCAGGTTGAACAGGTCCTGCTCGGTTTGTATCTTATCGGTACCGCCCCAGGAAATACTGATCACATCCACACCATAGGCGATGGCTTCCGCAACTCCCTGCATGCCATGCGTCGGGGCTCCGGGATAACCGGAATCCATCGTTGTTTTAATAAAAACCAGTTTGTTGTTGAAGCCGATAGATGCAATGCCGAAAGTGTTATCGGTACTTGCGCCGGCAATGCCGGCGCAATGCGTCCCGTGCGATTTGATAGGATCTGTCCATCCCAAGGGCAGGTTGACGTCTCCGTTGCCATCGGCTGCGTCCCAGCCGTGGATGTCGTCAATCTTTCCATTCGAATCATCATCGAATCCATTGCCGGATATTTCTCCGGGGTTTATCCAAAGGTTCGGCATCATATCTTCGTGATCCGTCAACAGGGCATTGTCTACAATGGCCACCCGAATGTTGTGGTCTCCATGTGACAGAGTCCAGGCATCGGGCGCCTGGATAAGGGAAAGCGCATATTGTTGAGAGAACTTCTGGTCGTTGGGTTGATAAAAATATTTCCTGATCGGTATTTTTTCAGCATAAAGGATATAAGGCAGACGGCCGATTTGTGCAATCAATTGATCTGCTCCCCCTATTTTGGAGTCAAAGGTAATTTCATACACATCGACCATGGAAGTCCCGGACAACATCTTAAAGGGCTGATTGAGGCTGCTCACCCCAAAACTTGTGAATATCCGCTTTAAACTGACCAATTGCTCATGCTGTTGAACAGACCGAGGGGTTATCTCCGTTTTGAAATCAGGTTTTACCTTGAAGTAAATCCTGTTGGCCCAGAAGGTTGAATCCTCATTAGGGATAAAGACGGTTGCCGGTTTGGGCTTGTTGTTTCCGGGTAGTGCTCCGGAAACACGGCAGGATTGGGTTAGCAGTACAATACCCAAAAATGCCAGTACTACAATACAATTGCTGGTCATTGCAGACGACTTGGTTTTTCTTTAAAAGCGATGTTAATGAAATAAGATTTCACGTAATTTGAGAAATGCCGTAAAATTATTTGCACTTCAATTGTTATGCCATAACATTACCAATATGCTTTTCACCTCCGTATTGTTGCTCTGCAGCATCGCTGCCATTGTCCTGCTCAGTTCGCGGTACCGCTTCAGCACTTTTTTTGTCCTGATCGCTGTCGCCATGATCACCGGACTTGTCGCAGGGATCGACGGCCCCAGCGTGCTCCAGGCTGTCCGCAGCGGCTTCGGCACTACCCTTGAAAAGATCGGATTGCTCATCATCTTCGGCGCCACCCTGGGCGCTCTGCTCGACCGCAGCGGCGCCACCATGAGCCTGGCGCGGTATATGCTGGACAAAACCGGCGCCGGCCACGCGCCGCAGGCCATATCACTCACCGGTTACGTGGTCGGACTCCCGATTTTCTGCGATTCGGGGTTTGTGGTACTTTCCGGGCTCGCGCTGATGCTTTCCAGACAAACCCGGGGGCAGCACATCAGGCTGATAGCGGGACTTGCTACTGCCCTGTTCGGCATTCATTGTCTGGCGCCGCCGCATCCCGGCATTTCAGCCGCCGCCGGCGCCATGCAGGTCGACCTGGGCAAAGCCATGCTTGCCGGCGCCGTGCTGGCCATTGTACCCATTCTGGCTGCCTGGTTCTGGATCAGGTGGCAAAGCAAAAGCATGGAATGGACGGAAATTGACCCCGCCACACCCGCAGAAGAGGCTCCCGTATTGTTCGAAATGAATCCCCGCCCGTTGTTTGCCCTGCTTCCCATAGCAGTACCCATTGTGCTGATCGCCTTGCGGTCGGCGCTGGCCCTTTTCCCTTCCGGGCCTTCGAACACCCTTTTCTCCATCATCCAGTTTGCCGGCGACCCGGTGGCTGCGTTGTTCACGGGCATCGTGATCAGCCTGTTTTTGTTTGAAAAATGGGATAAAAGCCTCATCAATGGCGTTCTCGAAAGCGCTGTCGAAAAAAGCGGACCCATTCTGGCGGTAACGGCGGCGGGCGGCGCATTCGGGGCAGTCATCAATGC
>ERZ724519.101-NODE-101-length-31497-cov-5.106959_pt1 | contig 31497 bp, 19 predicted proteins | sample MGYA00376052_ERZ724519 | MGnify/ENA primary metagenome ERZ724519 (study PRJEB28724, sample SAMN07190883) | activated sludge metagenome | isolation source: activated sludge of sewage treatment plant in Hong Hong | place: Hong Kong | collected 2016-03-17 ... | reverse complement strand
TTTGTCGACGATCTTCGATAGATCATTGGGATTCGTCACCATCTCGACAAACCATGAGTGCAGCTGATAGGCGGCAGTGGTCGGCTCGATTCGATACCGTGCACGACGCGCGATGACATGTAGATCATTGAGCGTCAGACAAGTACCCAGCACCGAGCAGAGCATTCCTGGATCGACCTGCCAGATGCGCAGACGCGATGCGGTGACGGTCTGCTTTTCCTGCTGGGGATCGGTGCAGACAGTCTCTCCGCCACCGATTTCTCCCGGTCGATCGGGAGGATGCAGTCCAACGACTTTGAGGCTGTGCTGCTGGTTCATCGGTCGAGTCGCTCCGTGTTTTGCTTGTCGCTTCGTCGATTTTCCGTCGCTAAGATCCGCAGGTTGACTGTGATATTGAAAATCATTATCAATTAAGTAGTCGGAAGCATCCCAGCTGTCAAGCGCAAGCGGACCTCTGCCTCGTGCGGAGCCTTCCGACGCACAAGACTTCTTTGCGCGGAGCGCTTCGCAACTTTCTGGTTGAAAGACAAGTTAAGATATATCTTAGATGCATCAAAGATAGAGCGAGCACTTCCCATACACAGCTGCGCGCTGCACCAAGAAAAGGGGTGTGACATGGAACCTTCCGCACACAGTTCGTCCGCAAAGCACGTCATCGTTCGTCAGCGACATGAGCTAAGGAGACGCAGTCTGATCGTCAGCGCTGTGCATGACTTGTCGCGGCGTATGCGTCGCATCGTGCTGACTTCTCCAGAGCTTGCGGACTTCCGCAGCTTGTCTCCTGATGATCATGTGAAGGTCTTTTTTCCTACCGATCAGGGGGAACAGATGCGGGACTTCACGCCGCGTCGGTTTGATGTGCAGGCGCAGACGCTGACCATCGATTTTGCGCTGCATGAATCGGGAATTGCGACGCGCTGGGCGACCCAAGCTACCGTCGGACAGCGACTGATTGTGGGCGGTCCTCGGGGGTCCCGCGTGGTGCCAGATGACTTCGACTGGTACGCCTTCTTTGGGGATGAGACTGCGCTTCCAGCCATCGGACGCTGGGTCGAGTCGCTTCGTCCACAGGTTCCGGTGCTGACTGCTGTGGTGATTGCGGATGAGTCAGAGTCGCAGCAGCTCCAGACACGCGCCGATCATCGTGCGGTCTGGATTTCGCGTGGTGAGCCAAGTGAAGAGGACTCCGAACGGCTGCTTCCGTACGTCGAGCGTCTCGCCAACTGTTCAGGGGATGGCTTCGTGTGGATCGCAGGAGAATCGCACATGGTCGGCGTGATTCGTGATCAAGTGCTGGCTGCTGGACATCCGCGTGACTGGCTGGAAGCAAGAGGCTACTGGAAGCGTGGCGAGACAGATTCTTTCAGCGATTCCGCATCGCGTGAACGGCACCGCTAGCCGGCGATCTTGGAGCCTCTGCGCGGACACGTTGCGGACTCCTTTTTGGGGTTCGCTCGCACTTCCCCCGCGCTGCATGATTTGATGAATCACCGACGGAAATGTACTCGGGCAGAGTTCCCGGTGAACCACTCCTTCGCCGTGAATGTAGGCCAGTGCATCACACAGAGACAGCGCGCGGATCAGTAGTTCTTGCAGTGCGGTCTGCGGCAGCGGCTTGCGCTTGCCTGCGCTGGCTTGGTGATGATGCTCGTTGAACTGTTCCCAGGTTCCGCAGTCAAACAGCTCCATCGTGTACCACGGTAGGTTGCGGAACACGCCATCGTCGCGAAGCTGCACCACACCGGGATGCGATAAGCGCCGAAGTCTCTGGATTTCGCGCCGAATGCTCGACAGAAGGTGTGGGCTCTGGGCCTTCACCGTCTTGAGCGCATACAGCTTTCCGTTCTGAATGTGTCGAGCACGAAAGACGACGCCCATACCGCCCCGACCCAGCGTATCCAGGACTTCATACGGACCGACCTGGGCTCCAGGTACGATGGCGAAGGCATCCAAGCTGCCTTGTATCGTTTCATCAAAGCGGAAGTGAGGTCAATACTACGTGCGCATCAGTCCGCGTCGCGGGGACTCTGCCGCAAAGCTATCCGGTGTCAAGGGAACCTGCAGCTCGGCGAGCACTGCTCGATGCTGACGCGGTGGCGTGCGAATCAGTCGATGCTCAATTGGAAACAGCTTGGCAAAGGACTCCAGCGAGTGCACGCGCTCTAGGTAGTACACCGTCTTCGGCCAGCGACTTGCATCCAGTGAGATCCGCGACAGCATCACATTGCGGAACATCGCACCCAGTGCGACATCGGCGATCGAGACACTTCCGTATAAGAAGCCTGAAGAAGGCATCTTTTGTTCGAGGTAGTCCATGATTCCGGGAAGCTCTTGTTCGCGCGCACGCTCAACCACATCGTGATTCGCGGGCTCTTCCCAGACTGCGGGACCGATGGCGACTTGGTTAAAGATGCGCCAGATGAAGACCTCTGCCATGCGCGTGTCGGAATACTCTTCGATCCAGCGCGCCTGGGCTCGCTTCACAATGTCTTGCGGATACAGCGCTGGCGTCGGATAGCGATCTTCCAGGTACTGACAGATCACCGATGAATCGCTGAGCGTCACCTTGTCATCTACGAGCACCGGAATACGCCGCAGCGGACTGACCTGCGAAAAGCGATCATCACCGAAAAACGGAATGATCGGATCGATCTGATACGGAATCCCTTTTAGGTCCAGAAACACCAAGACCTTGCGAACGAAGGGAGACAGATAGCTACCGACGATGCGAACGGGTGTGGTCATGACGATTCCTAAGGCGATTCCTAAGCGATTCCTAAGCGATTCCTAAGCGATTCCTTCGGTTAGGAATCTGCGCTGCGAACGCGGACTGGAACGCCGTTGAGGCTCGCGGTTCCAGACAGCGGATCCAGAAAATGATCGTCGGTGATGAGGTTCACGTTGGCTCCTTTGAGAGATCCGGCCACGGGCAGCGTGTCTTGTACCTGCTGGTGTCCGAAGCCGTGCGGAAGCGATACGACACCGGGCATGACTTCGTCGCTTACCGCCAGCGTGACCGTGATCGATCCGACCCGCGTATCGACCTGGACGCGCTGTCCTGCTTGCAGTCCCTGCGCGCTTGCATCGTGCGGATTCATGATCAGCATCGAGCGATCGGGACCTTTGACCAGCGACGGACAGTTGTGCATCCACGAGTTGTTGGTACGAAGCTGTCGTCTTCCGATCAGCACAAGCCCACGATCGCTGGATTTTTGCTGCATCAGCCAGGTCTTTACGCGCGCGACATCATCGATCAGAACCTGGGGCGCAATCTGGATCATGCGATCTTTGGTCTGAATTCGCTCGGACAGACACGGACGCAGCGGTCCCAGATCGACTCCGTGCGGCGCATCCTTGAGCTTCTGTAGGCTCAGTCCGTGACGACCGGGAAGGAAGCGGTCTCCGTAGCGGCCCGTGCGCAGCATCAGATCGAGGATGTGTTCCGGCGTGATGCGCAGTCCGACGCGATGTCCAAGCTGTAGCGCGCGATCGACCAGCGGCAGTCCGGTGCGCAGTCCGCCGAGTCGCATCGACAGCTCATACAAGATGTCAAAGTCGGTGCGCGAGTCGGGCGCAGGCTGCAGGACGGGCAGCGAATACTTGGCGGTGTTGCGTACTTGCAGCGAGTGAAACACCAAGTCGTAGTGCGAGCGCTCCAGCGCGTGTCGGCCCGGCAAGATGATGTGCGCGTGACGCGAGGTTTCGTTGATGTAGTAGTCGAGCGACACCATGAACTCGAGGCTGCCGAGCGCTCGATCGAGTCGCACACTGTTCGGTACCGACATCACGGGATTGCCGAGCATGCAGACGAGCGCGCGAATCTGTCCGGGTCCAGCGGTGTCGATTTCTTCGGCGAGCGCGGCGGCGGGCAAGTTGCCAGCGACCTCGGGAAGGCTGCGAACCCGCGAGCGCCAGCGTGCATAGCTTTGGCCCGTGACCTTGCGTCCGACGCTGCCCAGGTCAAACGCCGGGCTTGGGAACATCGATCCGCCTTCGCGATCGAGGTTTCCCGTAAACAGGTTGAGCACATCGATCAGCCAGTTGGTGACGGTGCCAAACTCTTGCTGACACGTTCCAACCCGTCCGTAGGCGACGGCGCGCGGGGCGGCGGCAAACTCACGGGCAATGCGTACGATCGTCTCCGCTGCGATTCCGGTCGCATCGGCCACAGCGGTGGGCGGAAAGTCTTTGACCAGCGACTCGATCCGCTCTGCTCCGACGGCAACTTTGCGAATCTCGGCAAAGCGGACGCGCTGCTCCTGACACAGCACATGCAGGATCGAAAGCAGCAGCGCAGCGTCGGCACCGGGACGGATGAAGTGATGTTCACTGGCCCAGGCTGCACTTTCGCTGCGACGAGGATCGATAAGGACCAGCTTGCCGCCACGCTCGGTGATGCCACGCAGGCGATTTTTGACGTCACCCAGCGTCATTAGGCTTCCGCCCGACGCTGCGGGATTGGCACCGAACATCAGCATGTAGCTTGTGCGATCGACATCTGGGACGGGAATCGTGGTGTTTTCGCCGTACAGCAGCAGGCTGGTCAGCAGGCGAGGGTTTGCGTCTTGCGAGTTTGCGTCGAAGCGATTGCGGGTTCCGAGTGCGCGCGTAAACCCGGCATAGCCAAGCAGCGCGTGCAGGTTGTGCACCATCGGGTTGCCAGCGTAGATGCCGATCGCATGTCTGCCGTCGCGCTCCCGAATGTGCAGGAGGTTGCGTGCGACCTCGTCGAAGGCTTCTTCCCAGTCCATTTCGACAAAGCCGCTGGTGGTGCGACGCATCGGCTTTCGCAAGCGGCTGGGATCGTCGTAGGTTTCGCGCAGGGCGAAGGCTTTGGGACAGATGTGTCCGGCGGAAAACGAGTCTTCGCTGTCGCCACGCAGGCTGGTAACGCGGTTGTCTTCGACGGTGATGGACAAGCCGCACATGGCTTCACACAGGTTGCAGGTCGTATGGTGCGTGCTGGGCATGGTTGCGGTTCCTTATCCGATCGGTCCGCTGTGGACGACGCTATCGAGGAGCGCGTCGATGTCGCTGACGGCTCGCTGGCTTTCCGCGCTGCCGTGATGTTGTAGTGCGGCGCGTAGCTCACCGAGCGTGCGCAGCTTGGCAAAGAGCTGAACGTCGGACAGCTCACCGGCGCGCTGAAGGCTCAGTCGCAGCGACGACAGCTCCTCTATCATGGCTGCCAGGCTCTGTCCGCTCATCGCATCGGTCTGGCCGTGACTCTGACGATGTCTGCGCAGCACCGGATCGACGATGCCTGCCAAGATCTCGGCTTGCTCGACGGTGTTCCAGGTGTGCTTGAGGACAAACAGATCGCTCACGTCCGCTTGCGCCCGTCCGTCGAGCAGCGCCGATGCCGCGCACAGCTTAAGCAGCTTGATGAGCCGGCGGTCCGACACAAAGATGCCTTCGCTGCGAATCTGCGCGAGCAGCGTCTTATATTCCGTCAGAAACTCCTCGGAAAACTGAAGCCGTGAGGCCAGCTCTCGGCGAAGCAGCAAGATCTCACGCGCGGACAGAAGCGGCGACGAAGCTGTACCCGATGGGAACACTCCGAGGAGCTTTTTTTCCTGCTCGAGGCCAAACCGCACAAGCTGCTGAAAGTGAAAGCCTTCCAGGTTGTGCGAGCGGACGCGCAGCAGGAAGCGATCGAGCAGCGCGGCCAAGCTGTCGTCTGACGGAACCTCATTGCTCGCGGCAAACAGCGCCAGCAGCGGTACCGTGACGCGCTCGGCGCCAATCTGCACCGTTCGTTCGTTGAGCAGCCCGAGCAAGCTGTTCAGGATCGCAGAGCTGGCTTTGAAGATCTCGTCGAGAAATGCAATCTCCGCCTCGGGTAACATCTGCTCGGTGCGACGCCGGAAGCTGCCTTCGCGAAACGCTTGAATGTCGACGGGACCGAGCAGCTCGTTGGGCTCGGAAAAGCGCGTCAGCAGGTATTCGAAGTAGCGAGCGTCGAGCTTGTTCGCGAGCGATCGCACGAGCGCGCTCTTGGCGGTTCCCGGCGGACCGACGATCAGCATGTGCTCTCCGGCGATCACCGAGAGGAGCAGCAGCCGAATGATCTCGTCTTTGGCCAGAAACTCGCGCGACAGACGCCGTCCCAGCTCTTGCAGCAGCAGCGGCAGCCGTTGGATGTTGGATTCAGTCGTATTCATCGCCACACACTTCGTCGGAAAACGGGATCAAAGACCTTGTAGCAGCGGCGCACAGCGCTCCTCGAGCTGGCTCAGTCGGCTGAGACCGGCGCGCTCACCACAGGCTTGCTGATGGTGCAGCACGCGCTGTTTCAGTCGATCATCGCTCAGCACGTCGTCGGGAATCGCAAGCTTGGGCAGCCTTCGACCGATCAGCGCGTACAGCCCGAGAGCATTGCGCAGCGTCTCGTCGGCTGGCGTCGAAAGCTGCGTATCGGTCAGCGCCGCTCGCAGGTGAAACAGGCTCAGCACGGTCCACAGCGTCTTGCGTAGCTTCGTCGCCAGCGCGTCGGGATCTTCCGAAAGCTGCTGGGAAATCGTCAGCAGCGACGATCCAATCCGACCGAGCGCTTGCGCCATGCCGTATCGAAGCTGCGTGTTCACAAACAGCCGCGTCACGCGCGAAAGCTGAAGCCAGGGCACAAGCTCCAAGAGCAGCAGCGGTCCAGGCGGTGGACGCAGCAAGAGCAGCAGCGGACAGCTTCGTGCCAGATAGTGCGCGAGCGGCTGGGCCTCGGAATCCAGCACCAGATCGAGCACCTCGGCTTCGACGGTCAGCGACGGACCCATCGCAGGCTTCAGACGCCACAGCTTCGCAAGCAGGCTGTAGCGACCAAGGAGCTGTTCGTACAGGGCTCCATCGCGGGCTGAATCGAGGCTGGGCGCGGGCAGCGACTGACTGCTTACGACGAGCTGGCGACGGATGTGCTGAATCAGACCAGCCCGTCGCGAGGTCGACAGCTCTTTGCCATATGGATGCGAAAGAAACAGCACGTCGTGCAGCGCAGCCAGCAGGCGCACCGCGTCGCGATCGGAAGAAAGCAGGATCTCGTCGCGCAGCGTGCCAAGCTCAGCCAGCATTTGTCGTCGCAGCCGCGAGAGCGTCTGACCTTGGGCGCTGTGATCAAGTCCAGCGTCGACGGCACGCAGCAGTCGCTCGGTTCCTTTTTGCAGCAGTGGAACACCGACGGATACGTTTCCGCCCATCAGCAGCGGCAGCGCAAAGCGTGTCAAAAATGCCGTCGCCCAGTCGAGGTCTTTCACGCGTCCTCCTTGCTGCTCGACAGACCCCACAGCGGCATCGTCGAAAAGAAAGACAGCGACTCATGCTGGACCGTCGGTGACTCTGCTTGCTGGGTCACAGAAGAGGGCACAGCCAGTCCTTCTTGGACGGACAGCCCCGACAACAGCTGCAGCGACAGCGGCTGACTCAGCGTGTGCGACAGCGACAGGGGCTGCGCTTCACCCGGCAGAAACAGGATCAGCTGCTCATCGCGTTGCGCGAGCAGCGCCCGAAGCTGCGTCGACGGAAGCTCTGGCTGAAGCTGATGGCTGCGCGGCACAAACAGCAGCGGTGCAGGCTCGTCGAGAAGCTGTCCCGACACCAGCTGCTGCACTGCGTCATTTCCGAACACAAACAGTCCCGACGGAAGACCCACCGCTCGCAGCGACCACAGCGCATCACCCGATAGCAGTCCAAGCAGTCGCTGGAGCGTCGCGAGGCGTGCCCACGGAATCAGCGTTGCCGTCGGTGGCCGCTGTATCGATCCATCTCGCCGAGGCGTAAGCCGAAGCGTAATCGGTAGCGGCAGCGGCTTTGTCGTCGCCACAGGTAGCGTTTGAAACGGCAGCGACGCGTTTTGTTCGATCCGGCCAGAACCAGCCTGACTCTCGATCGTCAGCGACGGTGAGATCAGTCGAGTGAGCGGAATCCGAGTCGGAGACGTAGCGCGAACGGAGCCTCGTCGCTGACCGTAAAACAGCAGCAGATCCGTGCTCGGGAACAGGCTTTGCAGCGACGACAGCCGCAGTGGATGCGCAAAGCCCAGCTCGATCAGAATGCCCGGACCTTCGGGACGAAGCAGCTTCACCGTCGGCAAGCTCGCGAGTCGCAGTAGCAGATCCGTCGGTGGCGACGACATCCGAATCAGTGACTCTCGCAGCCGCGGCTCGGTTTCCTGCACATCGGGACGCGGCAGACCGTCGGGAACCAGCAGCTCTGCGTCGACACCGTGCTGCCACAGATAGCGCAACAGCCGCTCGGACAGCCCGATGCCGCACGTCAGATACAGCTCGCTGTGAGACTCGGACTGCTGCTCGATTCCGTCGAGAACCGGACGCTGTAGCGCTGCCGAAAGTCCGCCGGGAAGCGGGAGCAGCTGAAGCTGGGACAAGAGCTGCGACAGACGAAGCGACCGGATGCGACGGTAGGGCTGGACAAAAGCCGGTGTGTACAGCGTCAGATCGGCGGGCTCTGTCAGCGGCTGCGCGTCGTAGCCAAGCGGTGCGTGCTCATCACGATAGGCCACAAAGTGCGGGCTGTTTCCGACGCACAGTGGCGATCCAACCAGCCGGGCCAGCCGCGCGATTCGATCAAGAAGCAGCGAGTCGCTCGTCTGAAAGCTGAGCAGATACGACGTCGAGCGCAGCATGTTTTCGACGACTTCGATGCGCAGCGTCGGCAGCAGATCATCAAGCGATAGCTCTTCGCTCAGCAGCCGCAGCATCGACACGACACGCTCGACGCTGAGCAGCAAGATTGCCGCAGCTTGACCGACGACAACGCCACGGCCATCCTGAAACAGGCCGAGGACGCGGAAGCTGAGCTTGTTGCGCGCGACGGGCTCTAGCATCGGTACAGAGCGAGAATCATAGCACCCATGGTAAAACCGACCTATGGTGCAAAAGCCAGGCTCGAAACCGCTGCGTCGTCGGCTGGTGGTGCTGATCGGTCTTTTGGGCGCGTGTGCGGCGGAACCTTCGTCGGTTTTCGTCGCGCAGCCGGTTCGTCACGTGCTGGGCGATCAGTTTGTGCTGACGCTGCCGCAAGATGCGCGCTCGCTAGAACCGATGCCGCGTGAGTCGCTGCGACGACGAATTGCGCAGCTCGGGCTCCGGCTGGACTACGAGTTCAGTGATCGCGTCGGCTTGGCACATAGCGTGACGGTGTCGGGTGAGCTTTCGTCGGTCATGGCGCTGCGTGCGGAGCTTCCGGGACTGCGGGTGGCTCCGTCGGTGTTGCGTGGTCCCGTCGAGACAAACTGCGGAAACAAGGTCTGTGATTCCGACGAAGCTGCGACGAGCGTGCGCGGCAGTACGTGCAGCTTGGACTGTGGCGCGCATCCGATTCGACCGCTGCGCGACGAGCTATCGAACAGCTGGCAGGTTGCTCACGTCGGTGCCGATCGGGTCTGGCCCACCAGCCTTGGGCAAAACGTCCCGGTCTGCATCATCGACACGGGCTTTGACAGCGGTGCCGTCTCGACGCATCCAGACCGTCCCAGCGTGCTCTCGGCGGGCTATAACTTCGTCAGTCGCAGCGCGGACTATCGTGACATCGGCGACCATGGAACGCACGTCACCGGCATCGTGGCGGCTGCGCGAAACGGCACAGGCAGCGTCGGAATTGCCCCCGAAGCGAGCATTCGGATCTATCAAGTGTTCCGTCTGAGAAACGGCATTCCCGTCGCCAGTGATGCGGATGTAATCGCTGCGCTTGATGCTGCCGTCGGTGATGGCTGTCGCGTGGTCAACATGAGCCTGGGCGGATCGAGCGATAGCGAAGCGGAGCACACGGCGATTCAGCGCGCGTATCAGTCAGGCATCTTGGTCGTCGCTGCGGCAGGAAATTCTGAGGATGCCGCGCGCGGTGCGATTGGAACCGCTGCGAGCAGCTTCCCAGGCGCTTATCCAGAGTCCTTTACCGTCGGTGCTGTCGATCGCTCAGACGCGCTGGCTTCGTTTTCCGGCACGGGTCCGTCGGTGTCGGTGGTGGCTCCGGGCGTTGACATCTATTCGTCAGTTCCCGTCGGAAAAGGCCAGCGTGAAGTGGTTGCCTCGTTTGTGACAGACCGTGGATCCATCGCGCTGGATGTGGTCTTGCCCGACGGAAGCGCTGGCACTTCGTTTTCGCAGACGCCGGTGACAAGCTGTGGATTCGGCAGCCCAAGCGAGGTGCAAGCGTGTCAGCCCGTCGGACAGGTTGCGCTGATCGCGCGGGGACCGAGTGCGCCGGGACAGACCGCCATCCCATTTTACGACAAAATTCGCAGCGCCAGACAGGCCGGAGCCGTCGGTGTGCTGCTCTACAACCATCGCTTTGGCGATCCGCAGACCGCTGGAGCCATCGCAGAGAGCATCTCGCTGGGCGGTGGCCATCCGGTTCCGGTGCTGTCGCTGGCTGCGGGCGACGGAGAAGCGCTGGTGAATCGCGTCGAGCAAGGCACGCTGTCGGTGTCTGCTCAGGTGTCGCCGAGCGATTATGCAGTTCTGGAAGGAACCAGCATGGCCGCTCCCGTTGTCTCGGGTGTGGCTGCGCTGCTCTGGTCGGCTTATCCGTCGCTGAGCCATGTCGCACTGCGTCAACTTCTGTCGGAAAGCGCGGTGGACTTGGGCGCTCCGGGTCGCGACGACTTCTATGGCTCGGGGCGGATTGACGCGGGCCGTGCGCTTTTACAAGCCAGTCCGCGTGGACGCTGCGGCGATGGCATTCGTGATCGACAAAGCGAGATCTGCGATGGAAGCAGCACCGATGGAAGCACCTGCGATGATCTCGGCTACGACGGAGTGCTTGGCGGTCAGCCTGGCTGTAACGTCGGCTGCACCGGACTTGTGACGGGAACTTGCCAGTGCGTCGCGGGACGAACCCCGTTTGAAAGCCAGCTCAGCGTCGATGAAGACTTCCAAGTCAGCGGCGGACTAAAGGGCACTCGCTTTCGCTATCGCATCGTCTTGCAAGGACAGCCCGCGCAAGGCGTTCGCGTCCAGGTTCGGATCGCTCGCGACGGAAAACCGCTCATCTTGTACGTCACCGAGCCAAGCGACAGCAGCGGCATCGTCACCGACTTCATCCCCTACGACGGCACCGGACTTGCTGCCGGCACCTACCAAGTCATCCCGCTGCTCACCAAGGGCGACGAGCGCTGCCGCGACAACCAGCCCGTCCGTCCCGCTGAAGTCAGCATCAAGATCCGCAGCTAGGCCTGTTTCTTCGCCGCTTGGACACCGATTTTCGGCGGCTCGTGCATGGCGACTGCCGGTTGGTGGTTCCGATCCGCCTGTTGGTCGGAAACGGCTGGGCGCAGCGACGTCGGCGTCTACCTTAGTTTTATCAGCAGCCTGGCTCTCGGAATCGATGAAAACCGCGACGGGCTTTCTGGTCTACACGAATACAGAAGTGGCACTTGGTGTGCGGACGCCGCCGCAAAAAGGAGAGACTATGAAGGGCTTATCTCGACGCAACGTGCTTGGTGCTTTTGGTGGATTCGGTGCGCTGATGCTGTTTGGCTGCGACACGTCGTCCAGCGGTGGCAGCGGTGCGGATGGCGGTGGAACCTCGTCGGGCGGCGATGGTGGGCTCAGCAGCGATGGCGGCATCTTGTCCAGTGGCTTCGCCGTTGGTTCGGGCGCGTTTTTGACCGGCAAAGACTACGGCAACCCGTTCAGCAGCGGCATCGGATCGAGCTGCGTGGCGTTCGGTGCGGCGACCAAGGGTCCGTGTCACTCGAACACCTATCTGCGCAAGGATCTGTCCGACGGTCTGGTGGGTCTGCCGACGCGATTTGAGCTGATGATCGTCGACACCTCGTGCAAGCCGGTGCCTAACGCGATTGTCGAAATTTGGTACGCATCGCCGGCGGGAACCTATTCAAAGGCGGCACAGGCGATTGACTCGGGCACGGGCTATAGCGGATCGCTGTCGGACCTGAACACGTCGTTTTGCACGGGCAACGATGCAGCGGCGCTGGCTTCGAACTGGCTGCGTGGCTTTCAGATGACGGGCTCGGATGGACGGACGACGATCGACGGCATTTTCCCTGGCTGGTATGCCGGTCGTACGACGCACATTCACTTCATCATCACGGCGAACGGCAAGACCTATGTGACGTCGCAGCTGCTGTTTGATGAGTCGCTCACGTCGGAGGTCTACACCAAGCACAGCTCGTACAGCTACCGAGGCAACAAGGACACGAGCAACGCGACCGACAACATCGTGCGCGGCGGACTGTCGCTCAGCTCTTCGGTGATGTCGTTCGCTCAGCAGAGCGACGGGGCCATCGTGACGTGGAAGAGCATCACCATCGCGTAGCGATGTCGGCTCACTGCGTTGATGACTCGCCCGCGCTCCGCGAAATCCCCCCAAGCCGCAGTGCCCGATGTCGTCCCCGTGGCATCGGGCGCTGTGGCTACTTGATGAACTCTCGACCGCGCAGATACGGACGTAGCACCGTCGGCACTCGCACCGATCCATCGGCCTGCTGGTAGTTTTCCAGGATCGCAATCACCGTACGCGGCAGCGCCAGACCCGATCCGTTGAGCGTGTGAACCAGGCGCGGCTTGTCTTTTTTGTCTTTGCCGGGACGGTAACGAATCTGCGCGCGACGAGCTTGGAAGTCACCGAAGTTGCTGCACGACGACACTTCCAGCCACTCGTTGACGCCCGGCGAAAACACTTCCAGATCGTACTTTTCACACGCGGCAAACGACAGATCGCCGGTACACATCTGGATGACGCGATAGGGCAGCTCCAGCTGCTTGAGGATCTCTTCGGCGTCGGACAGCAGCGTGCGCAGTGCCTGCTTGCTGTCTTCGGGACGGACAAACTGCACCATCTCGACTTTGTCGAACTGGTGACCGCGCTTCATGCCGCGCGTATCGCGTCCCGCCGCCATCTTTTCCCGTCGGAAGCACGCCGTGTACGCAACGTGCCGCAGCGGAAGCTGATCATTTTCGAGGATCTCATCGCGATACAGGTTCGTCACCGGCACTTCTGCCGTCGGAACGAAGTAAAAGTCTTCTTCCGCGTCGCGATACAGGTTTTCACCAAACTTCGGCAGCTGCGCCGTTCCGTACAGACACAGCTCTTTGACCATGAACGGCGGATAGACTTCCGTGTAGCCCTGGTCGAGGTGTACGTCGATCATCCAGCTGATGAGCGCGCGCTGAAGCTGAGCGCCCGCGCCCTTCAGGATGTAGAAGCGACTGCCCGAGATCTTGACGCCGCGCTCGAAGTCGATGATTCCGAGCGACTCACCGATTTCCCAGTGCGGCTTTGGCGTAAACGTGAACGAAAACTGCTTGCCTTCCTCGCGGACGACCTTGTTTTCGCTGTCGCTCTTTCCCGTCGGAACTTCTGGATCGGGCAGGTTCGGAAGCTGAAGCAGCAGCTTGTCTAGCTCGGTTTCCGTCTCCGCGAGCTGCGCGTCATAGCCCGCGATCTCGCTCTTCACCGATTCCATGTCCTTGATGAGCGCCGCGCGTTTTTCCGCGTCTTTCTCTCGACCGATGAGCTGCGAGGCACTGTTGCGCTTGTTCTTCAGCTCGTCAGCGGCTTGCAGCAGGTTGCGACGCTTGTCATCGAGCGCTAGCGCGGCCTGAGCCAGCTCTGCGGCGGCATCGTCAAACAGCCGCTCTCGGTAAATGGAAAGCACTTCAGAAGGACGTTCGCGAAGGATTTTGGCGTCGAGCATGGAGCCGCATTCTTTTCTGCGTGATGGCTTGTGTCAACTTCGCTAGCTCGACGAACCTGTCTCGGGCGCTTCAGATTTTCACGATCGCGCCAAGTCGCTGGCTGCCTGCTCGATGGGCGACGCGAGAGCAAATGGCTTGCCGTGTACTCTGCCTCGATTTTGCGACAGGATGGATCTATGAACCAGACTCTGAACCAGACTGTGCAAGGCGCGATGCGGAAGCGTATTGGACTGTGTGCGATCGGGCTGTTGCTGACTGGATCGCTGGGCTGTGGTGCGACGCTGTCGAGGGTGAGTCAGCCTGCGCTGCTTTCGCCGCAGCAGCCACCGACGATTGATCGCACGCAGGATCTCGGTGGGCTGCCGCTGCCGTCGCTGGGTCCGATTTCTACCGAGCAGTCCGACGGGCTGTACACACCGGGAGAGTGGATCGCGCTGCACGGCAAACACCTGGGCCCTTCGACGAAGGTGACGATCGGTGGACAGCCTGCGCAGGTGCTGGGATTCCTCGAAGGAGGCGCGCTGCTCGCACGGATGCCGCGTGGCGTGGTTCCTGGTTCGCAGACGCTGTCCGTCGACAACGGAATCGGCTCGGCGCAGGTTAGCATTCCGACGGCGATTTATGCGTTTGGCGGTGATGCGCAAGGGAACTCGGTGCGGATTCGGCGCATGTCGGGACAGTCGGACAGCGCGCTGGATCAAGAGTCCTTCGACGTGGCGTTTCCGCTGGCTCGCTTTGTGGCGCTTTCTTCCGACGGAGGTTCGCTGTACGTGCTGCAAGAACCGACGGGAGAGCTGGAGCCTGCCGATCCCTCGTCGGGATACAGCGCTTCATCGGGTCAGCCTGGCGCAGCGCGTCAAGTCAGCGAGCTGCTGAGCATTCACTTGGGCGCCAAAGGTGGGCCGCAGGTGGTGACGCGACTGCCGCTCGCGCTGCAAGGGAAACCGACGGGACTGAAGCTTGGTCCGTTTGGTCAGCTCGTGGTGCTGCAAGCGCGTCAGCTGACGGTGGTTGAGACGGCAGGTCCGGGTCAGCTTCGTCCCCTCGCGCAGCTTCCGCTCGCGTCGCCGCAGGAAGAGCGCGCGCTCATCGACGCAGAGTTTATTGGCGATGGTCAGCTTCTGACGGTGCTCGAAGCGTATACAAACCAGCTACATCTGATCGATCTGCATCAGCCGAGTCAGCCGCAGCTCGTCGGTGGTGTCGCTTTGTCGCAGGCCTACGATCAGCCGTTTTCGATCGACTTGGCGCCAGGGGACGACGCTGACTCGGTGTGGGTGCTGCAAGGTCCGAACTTTCGTCTGGCTGGCAAGCGGCTGACCGACGGACTGGGCGGTGTGTGGCGCGATGCCAAAGCGCTGGAGCTGCGCGCCGCCGGCAAGACGCTGGGTCAGACGGTTGTGGGGGCTGCGATGCTTCCGAATGAGTCGCTGACGCGGCTCGAACAGGTGCGGCTTACGGGTGGTGCGCTGACGGTGGTGAAGTCGCTGCCGCTGCCTCCCGATGTGTTTCCGTTCTTCGTGCAGCCGGACTATCGCGGCTCGCTGTTTGTCAGCGGCATCAACCGCAAGAACCAGTTCACCGATCTGGACGCGTCGCTTGACGGAGTTCGTCGCGTGCTCGGGGCGGTCAAAGACACGGCGCAGCTTGGCGTGGTGCTGAAAGTGGGCGCAGAGACGGGCACAGTGACGACGGCGCTGCAAGGTATGGCGATCTATTACGATCTGGCGCTTCTGCCGAGCGGAGAGCTGCTCACTTCGACGGTGAGACTGGGCGCAGGCTACATTCCGCCGCGAGTGACGCTCGACTGGGGACTGGAAGTTCCGGGACGCTCATTTGCCAAGCTGCGAGAGGTTGCCAACACTGGGCTCAAGATCACCGACGCGGTGCAGCGTCTGCTTCCGCCCTATCGATATGAGCGCATTGGTGTGCAGTAGGCTTTTTGGCGAGCCCGAGAGAAGACGCCAACTTAGGTAGCGCGTAAGCGCCCAACTTGTGTAACGTCTTGAGACATGCCGACCGTGGACTTTGACTTCCAGCGCTACGTGCAGCGCAAAAAGGGCGCTCGTGCCGCCCAGGTTCGCGAGGGAGCGGCCTATGCCTATCCCGGAGATGTTCGCCTGCTTCGGACGCTCGATCGTCTGCGTCCCGTCGAGCTGGCTCTACTTGAAGCGGGTCGTCTGTGGCAGAGCGTGGCGCGTGCCGAGCTGCTCGGTCCGGCGGTGCGCGCGGTGGCTCCGCGTTATGCGCAGGTTGCGGCGGCGGCCAAGCGCTGCGCTGAGATCCTGCACATCGACGTTCCTGTGATCTACATCGCGCCGCGTCCGTCGGGCGTGCTGACGCTGGGAACCGAAGCTGAGACGTACATTGTGCTCAGCCAAGGACTGCTCGATAGCTTAAGTCCCGACGAGCTGCTCGACGTGATAGGCCGGGAGTGTGGTCGCATTCAGAACGGTCACGTTCCGTTTCGGACCGCGCTGCACTATCTGACGCACAACGCGAGCACGATGACGCGCTGGGCGGTTCGTCCGGCGACGCTGACGCTGCTGGCCTGGGCTCGTCGTGCGGACATCACCGCCGATCGCGCCGGAGTGCTGTGTGCGCGCAGCGTTGATGTATCGCTGATTGCGATGCAGAAGGCCTTTCCTGAAGACGACAGTCGCGAGCTGGCTCGTCGCTATCGTGCGATTCAGCGCTTTTCCGGCAGCCTGTATTACAAGACGGTGGTCGGTCAGGATGCCGACGACGGAGAAAGCACAGAAGACTGTGACGCGGCGGTGGCACAGATTCTAGACGACAAAGACGTTCCGCCTCCGGTGCCCAAAGGTAGCGGCGGTGCAGCAACCAGCACGACCGGCGAGGGCGAAGGACGATGAGCGTACTTAGCAGACAGCATCGCGAGCTCAAAGACGGGCTTCTGAGCGCGCTTCGAGATGTCGCGCGACTGGCCGACGACACCGGCATGCAGACGCTGACGTCAGAGCTTCTACGCGAGCGGATTCCCAAGCTGGAAGAAGAGCGCTTTGTGCTGGTGGTCCTCGGTGAGTTCAATCACGGCAAGTCGACGTTTGTGAACGCGCTGCTCGGGTCCAGCGTGCTGCCTGCGGGCATCACACCGACGACAGCGACGATCAATCACTTGGTGTATGCGGACAAGCCGTGTGCCAAAGCAGTTCTCGTCGATGAAACCCAGCGCGTCGTCGATCCCAAGTCGCTGGCCGAGTGGGTGACGATCGAGAGCACCAAGGCCGAAAAGGTGCGCTACGTCGAGGTCGGCTGGCCAGCGGAGATCCTGCGCGATCGAGTGACGCTCGTCGATACGCCCGGTGTGAACGACATCAACGAAGCCCGCGCCGAGATCACCTACAATTACATTCCGCGTGCCGACGCTGTGCTGTTTCTGCTCGATAGCTCGCAGGTTCTAAAGCAGTCGGAGCGATCGTTTTTGGAACAGCGGATTTTGCGACGCAGCCGCGACAAGCTGCTGTTTGTGATTGGCAAGGCGGATCTGCTGTCTCCCGAAGAGCGTGCCGAGGCGACGCGCTACGTGCGCGACAACTTGCAGCCGCTGCTCGGTGCGGAGCCGATGATCTTTCCGGTGTCGGCGCGGCTCCAGCTGGCGGGACGCAGCGCAGAGAGCGGAATTCCCGAGCTCAAGAGCTACCTTCAGCGCTATCTATCCGACGAGCGTGGTCGGGTTTTGCTTGACAATGCGTCGTCGGATGGTCAGCGGCTGTGCGCGTATCTGCGACAGAACCTGGGAATCAAGGCGCGCTCACTCGGGCTGACGCTGGAAGAGCTGGAAGCGCGGATTGCGCGCGTTCAAAAAGAGCTGTCGGGCAAGCAGCAGACGATGCGTCAGCTTCAGGCGCGGATCGTCGCAGAGTCCGATGCCATCAAGGCGCGGATTCGGCTCGATCTGGAAGAGTTTGTGGCCGCGTTTCAGGCCGCTCTCCCGAGTGAGATTGACAAAGCCAGCGCCGACGACGTGCGCAAGTACTTGCAGCTGTTTTTGCAAGACACGTTCAAGCAGTGGGCCGAGCAAGAAGGCGATCGCGTCGCGTCAGAGCTGGAGCGTCTGGCCGAGCAGATCATCCAGATCACCAACGAAAACGTCCAGCAGGCGATGGCGACGCTGGCGGCAGAGCTGGGCCCGGCGGATACGCGCGTGGACTTGCAGGTCGACACGCTCAAGTACGACGTGGGAATCTTTGCGCTCGGTGCGCTCGGAACTGGCATCTTCCTGTTCGTGAACACCTTCGTCGGTGGCATGCTGACGCTGGCTGCGCCGATCATCGCGGTGCTGATTCACAGTCGGATGGCCGACGAGATCAAGCGTCAAGCCAAGCTCCAAGCTGCGCAGGCGGTTCAGACGGCGGCGCAGGCGATCTTGCCGCGCTTTCAGCAGATCGTGGACGACTTTGCGGCGCGACTGGCTGACTTTGTGACGGCGGCGGGTCAAGCGCTGCATCGCGGGATCTCAGAGATGCTGGATCGCGCACTGGCCGAGCGAAAAGCGACGGGGCTCGACGTGGCAGTGCGGCAGCGCGAGATTGACGTGCAGGTCGAAGAGCTTCGCAAGCTGGAGGCGCGTCTCGACGAGATTCGTCAGACCTTGTGGGCTCCGAGTGTGGATGGAGAAACCGAAGGATTTCCTTCGTAGCGAGCGTGCGATGCTGACGGTGACGCTGGTTCCTTGTTACAGCGACAACTATGCGTACTTGCTTTCCCGACCGGGGAGCAGCGAGGCGATGGTTGTCGACGGATGTGAAGCGGGACCGATCATGGCGGCGCTGGACGGACGACGACTGACGGCGGTGCTGGCCACGCATCATCACTCTGATCACGTCGGTGGACACGAGCAGCTGATCGCACACTTTCCGTCGCTGAAGATCTTTGGTCACGCGCAAGAGCTGTCGTCGCAGCGCATCTTCGGTCAGACCCACGGCCTGTCCGATGGTGAAGATCGTCAAATCGAGGGCGAGCGCGTCGTCGCGCTGCATGTTCCAGGGCATACGCTGACCGCTGTGGCCTACTACTTTCCCGACGCGGAGATGGTCTTTACCGGCGATACGCTGTTTGGGGCAGGCTGTGGGCGGCTGTTCGAGGGAACTCCGCCGCAGATGTTTCAGTCGCTTCGGCGGCTGGCGACGCTGCCAGCGCAGACGCTCGTCTACAGTGGGCATGAGTACTTGGCGAAAAACCTCGGCTTCGCGCGTCACATCGAGCCCGACAGCGAGGCGATTCGAGTGCGGCAGAAGGACTGCGAGCACAAGCGCTCTGCGGGGCTGCCGTGTGAGCCGTCGACGATTGCGCTGGAGCGAGCAACCAATCCATTTTTGCGTAGCGAGGAGCCGTCGGTGCAGGCGGCTGTGACGGGACGACCAGAGGAGCTAGGTCCGGAGATTTCTTCCGTCGAGGCATTTGCCAGACTTCGACGGTGGCGCAACACATTTTAGCAGCGACGAGCTTTGCGGAAGGTAGGGCGGCGATGATTCGAACCTTTCAGCAGATTTCTTCGAGCGATTTGTCCGTGGTCGGCGGCAAGGGCACAAACCTGGGCGTCCTGCTTCGTGCGGGATTTCCGGTTCCGCCGGGCTTTTGTGTGACGACGCTGGCTTTTTCGGCCTTCGTCGCTGGCTGTACGCAGCTTGACCTGCTGTATGACGAATTGGATGCGCTCGCTGCCGATGATGTCAAAGCCGCATCTGTCGTCGGTGCCAAGGTTCGCTCTGCGCTTTTGTCGGTACCGCTTCCCGAACAAGTGGCCACGGCGTGTGTGGCGGCTTGGCACGAGATTGGATCGGACTTTGCCTATGCCGTTCGTTCCAGTGCCACGGCTGAAGATCTGCCTGGTGCATCGTTTGCCGGTCAGCAAGATACGTTTCTGAACATTCGCGGAGAAGCGGCGCTGCTCGACGCGGTTCGTCGCTGCTTCGTCAGTCTGTTTACCGATCGCGCCATCTTGTACCGTCAGAAGAACCACTTTGGGCATCGCGATGTTCGCTTGTCCGTGGTGGTTCAGCGAATGGTCTTTCCCGACGCTGCTGGCATTCTGTTTACCGCCGATCCGCTGACTGGCCATCGCGGCACGATGACCATCGATGCGGGCTTTGGACTCGGGGAAGCGCTGGTGAGCGGGCTTATCACCGCGGATCTTTATCGCATCGACAAAAAAACGGGCTCGCTCAAAGAGCTGCGGATCGGCGACAAGATGCTGGCCGTGCGTGCGCTGCGTGGAGGCGGCACCGCGACGGAACGTCTGTCCGATTCGCTGCGTAGCATGCGAGTGCTCGACGGAAAAGATCTGCGGGAGCTGTGCGCGCTGGGTCGTCGCGTCGAAGCGTTTTACGGCGGGGTCCCGCAGGACATTGAGTGGTGCAAGGAAGGCCGCGAGCTGTTTTTGGTGCAAGCGCGTCCGGTGACGTCGCTGTATCCGCTGCCCGAGCCGCTGCCGAGCGGCGATGCGGTTCACGTCTACTTTGGCTTCAGCCACGCGCAGAACATGACCGCGCCGATCTCTCCGCTGGGACGAGATCTGTGGCAAGTGATGTTTCCCGTCGGAAAGCGTCATCTCTCGGACATTCCAGAGTCACCGACGGTGATGGTGTCTGCGGGCGGACGGCTCTACATCGATGTGACGAGCGTGCTCAAGGTTCCGGCGCTGCGTCGGATTGTGATTGGCGCGCTGTCGGCGGTGTATCCCGACTTGGCGACGCTCATCGAGCAGCTCGCCGATCGTCCCGAAGTGCAAGCGGTGTCTCCGCCGAGCATGGCGAGTCTGCGCTCGCTCATCAGCCTGCTTGGTCCGGTGCCGCCGCGTCTTCTGCGCGAGCTGCTGATTGGTCATCCCGAAAAGCTGCGCTCGTCGCTCGAAGAGCTGATCGAAGAAAAGCTGGAGACGTTTTCGCGTGAGCTGGCGGCGCTGCCGTTCGGGCTGCCTCGTCTGCAAAAGCTGCTGCCGCTATTGTCCGAGATGTTCGAGATCCTGCCAAACTTCATCCCGCGCTTTGGCGTCGGAATGCTGTCGCTGCGGCTGCTTCGTCAGCGCTTTGCGGGAACGCCTCACGCGCCCGATGTCGAAGCGCTGCAGCGCGGCCTGTTTGGCAACATCACCACCGAGATGGACTTGCTCGTTGGAGACTTGGCCGATCTGGCCAGGCCCCATCGTGAGCTGTGTGATGCGCTGCGTCGCGGCCTGCCCGATCGTGCGGGCATCGAGTCGCTGAGGACCCTGCCGGGCGGTGCAGCGTTCGTGCTGGCGTTCGAGTCGTTTTTGACCCGCTTTGGCATGCGTGGCCCAAGTGAGATTGACGTGGCGCGGCCTCGCTATCGTGATCAGCCAAGCCTGCTCATCAGTAGCATCGTCGGCAACCTGTCGCGGTCCAGTCCGCCCGGTGCCCATCGCGCCCACTTTCAGCGTCTGCAAGCCGAAGCCGAAGCGGCGGGACTGCGTCTTGTTGCGGCATCCGGTGGGGGATTTGCGGCCCGGCTCGTCGCGCGCGAGGTTCGCTGCGTTCGCTACGCGCTCGGCCTGCGGGAACATCCCAAGTATCTGCTCGTGCGCTGTCTGTCGGAGTTTCGACGGGAAGTCCTGGCCGTTGCGGCAGAGCTGGTGGCCGAACAGCGACTGGTCTGTGTCGAAGATGTCTGGTTTCTGCGCTTCCAAGAGCTGACAGAGCTGCTGTCCAACCCGAGCGTCGATCTGCAAAACTTGATCGTCTCTCGACGGGCCGAGCACGCGCGCTTTGCCCATCTGAGCCCGCCGCTCGTGATGACGAGTGATGGGGAAGTGCCGCGACTTTTGCCACCGACGGATCTACCCGAAGGTGCGCTCGCCGGACTGGGCGCTTCCGCAGGTGTTGTCGAAGGAATCGCCAAAGTGGTGCTCGATCCATCCGTCGACATCCTGCATGCAGGCGAGATCTTGGTGGCGCCCTTTACTGATCCCGGCTGGACGCCGCTGTTTGTGCATGCAGCGGGCCTGGTCTGCGACGTGGGCGGCATGATGACTCACGGCTCGGTCGTCGCCCGCGAATACGGCATCCCCGCTGTTGTCGGTGTCACAAGCGGCACCAGACGAATCCGCAGCGGTCAGCTCCTGCGCGTCGATGGCAGTCGCGGCATCGTCGAGATCTTGGCCGACTAAGCCGCGTCTTTTTCGCGCTTAGGCGCTGCCGACGATCTCTTCGTCTTCATCGGGAAGATACGCAAACGTGCGCACCAGCCGGACCAGCTGCTCGCGCTGCGCATCATCGAGATCCACAAACTGTAGTCCCATGCCCGGCTGCCGACTGCGATCTCGATCGTCACGCGGCGGGTTCACCCAGATCACTTCCCCTTCGAGATCCATGCGCGGTCCACCCGGTGGACTGAAGCTCAGGTTCAGGCGCGTTCCCGGCGGCTCTGGCGACTGTGTGCGGATGAAGATGCCCATCGCGCTGATGTCTGAGATGTACGCAAACAGGAACGTGTCCATCGCCCGATAATCGACCGCCCAGTCGACCAAAATTCGCTCGTGGATGCGACGGTCCCTGCCGCTGCGCCGATCTCCGAGCCCCGCGCCGTCTGTTCTGTCACTTTCCCGACGATCTTTGGCTAGCTGTGGGGGCTTGATCATGGCTGCTGGGTTCCTCGCCTACGAAGAGTTCGCGCCTTCCATACTGCGCCCGCTTGCAGCCGAAAAGTTTTTTATGCGTCGTTCCCTCTGGGCTGCTGTGCGTGCAGTGACTGCCGATACCGATTGTTCCACGGACTGATTCGCCCAGGGCTTGGGCCGCGTGGCCGAGTTGGCTACAGTAGCCGCCATGCCTGCCCGAGGTCGTAAAGCCGCTTCTTCGTCCACATCTCCCACGGAGCCGCCTGCCCCTACTGCGGCTGACGTTCCGTCGGTGATATCGACAAGCGACACGACACCGATCCCGGGCTCCGATACAGAGCCAGCCCCGCGCGGTCGTCGCAAGCAAGTGCCGGTTCTGACCGAAGACGATCTGACGATTCGACCCTCGATTGCAGAGCTGCTCGACAAGCTACCGACCGATCCCGGCGTCTACCTGATGAAGGACAAGCGCGGGCGCATCATCTACGTCGGCAAAGCCAAAAACCTCAGAAGCCGCGTTCGCAACTACTTCCAGCGCTCCGGCGACAACCGACCGTTTGTGAAGCTGCTCGATCGGATCTTGGCCGACATCGAGACGGTCATCACCAGCAGCGAAAAAGAAGCGCTCCTGCTTGAAAACAACCTGATCAAGCAGCACAAGCCGCGCTTTAACGTCCGTCTCGTCGATGACAAGAACTACCTGGTGCTGCGGCTCGATCCCAAGGCGCGCTATCCCCGTCTGGAAGTGACCCGCAAGATTCGCGAAGACGGCGCACGCTATTTCGGTCCGTATCACTCCGCGCGAGCCTGTCGTCAGACGCTGGAGGTGATCGGTCGGCACTTTCGGCTGCGCACCTGCACCGATCAAGTGATGAACGGTCGTCGCAGGCCGTGTCTGGAATATCAGATCAAGCGCTGTGATGCGCCGTGTGTGCTGCCGGTGCCTCCCTCGCAGTACGCCGAGCAGGTTCGTGACGTTGCGCTGTTTTTGGAACACAAGTCGAGCGAGCTGCTCGATCGGCTGCGCAGCCGCATGATGTCGGCGTCCGATAGCCTGGAGTTTGAGACGGCGGCAGCGCTGCGGGATCAGCTCAAAGCGATCGAAATCACGCTGGAACGTCAGCACGCCGTGGCGACCCAGTTTGTCGATCAAGATGTGATCGGCTACTACCGCGAAGGCGACGTGCTGGAGATCGCGGTGCTGCTCGTTCGCCAAGGAAAGCTCGTCGGTCGGCGGACGTTTCGCTGCACCGGACAAGAGTTTCCCGACGAAGAGTCGATCTCGTCGTTTGTCAGCCAGTATTACGATCGTCCCGGCATCGAGATTCCCGACGAGGTGCTCTTGCCGCTGGCGATTGAAGATCAGCAGGCCAAGTCCGACTGGCTGCGCGAGCGCACCGAGGAGCTGTTTGGCCGCGCGCGCAAGGTCGAGGTGCAAGCGCCAAAGCGTGGGCCTCGGCAAAAGCTCGTCGAGCTGGCCAGCAAGAACGCGGCGGCGGCCTATGCGTCGCGACGGAATCGCACCAAAGACACCGAAGCGGCGCTCGGTAAGCTTCAGCGTCGGCTCGGGCTCAAGAAGCTGCCGCTGCGCATCGAGTGCTTCGACATCTCGCACCTGCAAGGCACCGATACCGTGGCCTCTCGCGTGGTGTTTCTCGATGGAGAGCCCGCCAAGCACCTGTATCGGACCTTCAAGGTTCGCTCGGTGGAAAACGACGACTTTGCCGCGATGTATGAGGTCCTGTCGCGGCGCTTCCGACGCGCGCTCGGCAAGACAACAGGGCAGGGCGGCGGTGGCGAAGACGTCGGCTTTTCGTCCGCCAACGTGGCACGGCGACGTTCCGAAGCGCTGCTGCCGGTTGCGATCCGCGCTCCTTCTGCCGAAGCCCCCGCCGAAGTCGTCGATGTTCCTGAGTGGAGCGATGCCGAGCCCGATGATGTCGAAGCCGCCGATGCCCAGGCCGAAGCCGCGCTTGGGGACTTGGCCCTGGTCGATGGCGACGAAGCGTCCGATCCCAAGAGCGAAGATCCGTGGAGCTTGCCCGACCTGCTGGTCATCGATGGTGGCAAAGGACAGCTGGCAACGGCGCTCGCGGCGCTCAAAGACATTGGCATCAACTGGGCGACGGAGCTGGATGTCATCGGCCTGGCCAAAGAGCGCGAAGACGTACGCGGCGATCGCAAGCCGGATCGCGTGTTTCTGCCTCGGACCAAAGATCCGATTCGGCTGCGCGACAACACCGCAGAGCTGTTTGTGCTGTCACGGATTCGCGACGAAGCGCACCGCTTTGCCGTCAGCTTTCACCAGAAGCTGCGGGAAAAGCGCACGATCCGATCGCAGCTCCAAGAGATTCCAGGCATCGGGCCTCGGCGTCAGCAGGCGCTGCTGCGGGCGCTCGGCAGTGTTCGGCGGATTCGGGTGGCCAGTCGCCAAGAGCTGCTGGCGGTTTCCGGCATGACCGAAGCGGCGGCGGATGCGGTGCTGCGCTTCTTTGTCGATGCGCGCGGCGGTGAGCCAGCGCCCCTGTCAGTCGAGAATCAGCCAATGACCCGACCGATCGCCACGCCACGCCCGCCCAGCGCGCCGCCACCTGGGAAGGACGCGGACAGTCCCGCTGAAGACGTGGTGGAACACGCAGCCGCCGCAGAGCTAACCGCCCTGGCTGTCGACGAAAGCGAAGACGATCTGGCGCGCTCGGTGGCGGAGCTGTTGACCGATGAAGCCGCAGCGGCTCGGTCCGATTCGGGAAGCTAGTTGCCCGACCACTTGGCCAATTTTTTGCCCTGCGTTGGGGCTGTCTTCCCGTCGCTGGCTGGCAACTTAGCGGCCTGGAGCGTTTCCAGAATTGCACTGCCTTACCCTACATGCTAAGTAGCGATCCTCTTGTGGTTACGGCGGCTTGTGCGGTGGTTTTTCGTCAGTTTCCGTCGTCACTTCGAGGGAAAAGCAAGACCTGAATCGGTAACACAACTTTTTTTCAGCCCGTAGGTCCGGGGGGCTGAAGCGCTTGGCCTGTAGCTAGCCTGTTGGGCATCCTTTTGTCCGACGGACGACCTGCCTGGTCAACGCTCGAATTGAGGAATGAGCACATGATGGAGAAGTCGGAAGCAGCGGTCATTATGGGTGGCACCCGAAAATATTCGAGCAACACGTCGGCAAGCGGTCCCCGGACTGTCAGCAAGGCGAAGTCTGCCACTGAGGCCAAGTCGAGCAAGAAGCGGGCGACGGCCACGGGCCGCGACAAGGCTTCCAAAGGCGCGGGCAAGCTGGGGCTCCAGATTCCGCGCTACTTCACCGAGCGCGGCGTCGATCCATTTTCCGAAGTCGAGTGGGAGCTACGCACCGCCAGCATCACCGGCGAGGGCGGCAAGGTCTACTTTGAACAAAAGGACGTCGAGTTCCCCAAGTCGTGGTCGCAGCTTGCCACCAACGTCGTCGTCCAGAAGTACTTTCGCGGCGCGATGGGCACGCCGGGCCGCGAGCGCTCTGTCCGGCAGCTGATTGGCCGCGTCGTCTCGACCATCACCGGCTGGGGCATCAAAGACGGCTACTTCCGCACCGAAGCCGACGCCGAGACGTTCCGCAGTGAGCTGACGCACCTGCTCGTCCAGCAGAAGATGGCGTTCAACTCGCCCGTCTGGTTTAACGTCGGTGTCGAGGCAGAGCCGCAGTGCTCGGCCTGCTTCATCAACAGTGTCAAAGACACGATGGACAGCATCCTTACCCTGGCCAAGACCGAGGGCATGCTGTTTAAGTTTGGCTCCGGCACGGGCACGAACTTTTCGTCGCTGCGCAGCTCGCGTGAGTCGCTGCAAGGCGGCGGCGGTGCCTCGGGCCCGGTGTCGTTTATGAAGGGCTTTGACGCCTTCGCGGGTGTCATCAAGTCCGGCGGCAAGACCCGGCGCGCGGCCAAGATGGTCATCCTCAACGCCGAGCACCCCGACATCGTCGAATACATTCACTGCAAGGCCAGCGAAGAAAAGAAGGCGTGGGCGCTCATCGACGCCGGCTACGACGGTAGCTTCAACGGCGAGGCCTACAACTCCATCTTCTTCCAGAACAGCAACAACTCGGTGCGCGTGACCGACTCGTTTATGGAGTCCGTGGTTCACGATCGTCCCTGGCACACCCGCGCGGTGCGTGACGGCTCGGTGGTCGATACCTACCAAGCGCGCGACCTGTGGCGACAGATTGCCGAGGCGGCCCACCAGTGCGGCGATCCCGGCCTTCAGTTTGATACCACCGTCAATGCCTGGCACCCGTGCCCCAGCTCGGGACGCATCAACGCGTCCAACCCGTGCTCGGAGTACATGTTCCTAGACGACAGCGCCTGCAACCTGGCCAGCCTGAACCTGCGCAAGTTCCAGTTCCCGATCGGCCACGCCCACGCCGGTGACTTCGATGTCGAGTCGTTTGAGCGAGCCGTCGATCTGACCATCCTGGCGCAGGAGATCATCGTCGACAACGCCCGCTACCCAACCCCGCTGATTGGCGAAAACAGCCACCTGTTCCGTCCGCTCGGTCTTGGCTACGCCAACCTGGGCGCGCTGCTGATGTCGCGCGGTCTGCCCTACGACTCCGACGCGGGTCGGGCCTATGCCGGTGCCGTCACCGCCATCATGGGCGGTCGGGCCTACCGGATGAGCGCCGAGATCTCTCGCGACCACGGCGGACCGTTTGCGGGCTACGAAAAGAACCGCGAGCCGTTCCTGGGCGTCATGCGCAAGCACCGTCAGCACGTCGATCACATCGACTCGGCGCTGTGTCCGTATGACCTGCTTCAGTCGGCCCGCGCGGCCTGGGACGAAGCGATTGCGGTCGGCGAGCAGCACGGCTACCGCAACGGCCAGTCCACCGTGCTCGCGCCGACGGGCACCATCGGCTTCATGATGGACTGCGACACCACCGGCATTGAGCCCGACATCGCCCTTGTGAAGTACAAGCGACTCGTCGGTGGCGGCATGCTCAAGATCACCAACCAGACCGTGTCGGAAGCCCTCACCCGGCTTGGCTATGACACGGCGGCCCAAAAGCAGATCATCGACCACATCTCGTCGCAAGACACCATCGAGGGCGCACCGGGTCTACGGCCCGAGCACCTGGCCGTGTTCGACTGCGCGTTCCGGGCCCAGAACGGCACCCGCTCGATTCACCCGATGGGTCACATCAAGATGATGGCGGCGGCGCAGCCGTTTATCTCGGGCGCAATCAGCAAGACGGTCAACCTGCCGAGCGATGCGTCCGTCGAAGACATCGAAAACGCCTACATGCAGGCCTGGCAGCTTGGGCTCAAGGCGATTGCGATTTACCGCGACGGCTGCAAGCGCAGTCAGCCGCTGTCCACCTCGAAGACCGAGTCAAAGGCCGCCCCGGTCCACAGCCAGGCCGCCCCGAGCGCGCTGCCGATTCAGGTGCTCATCGACCGGCTGCCTCCGGCGGTTCGTCAGCAGCTCCTCGATGCGAGCGCGCTGTCCGTCGAAGACTTCTTGCAGCAGGTGGCCGCGCTGTCCAACCCCAAGGGCCCGCCGATGGCCGTCCGTCGCAAGCTGTCCGATGAGCGACGCTCGATCACCCACAAGTTCGCCATCGCCGGACACGACGGCTACATCCACGTCGGCATGTACGACGATGGCTCGCCCGGCGAGATCTTCATTCGGATGGCCAAGGAAGGCTCGACCATCTCGGGTCTGATGGATAGCTTCGCGACGGCGGTGTCGCTGGCGCTTCAGCACGGGGTGCCGCTCAAGCTGCTGGTCGACAAGTTCAGCCGCACCCGCTTTGAGCCGTCGGGCTGGACCGGCAACCAGGACATTCCGCGCGCCAGCTCGATCATGGACTACCTGTTCCGCTGGCTCGAAGCGAAGTTTCTGCCCGATCAGGTCCAAGGCGAGCAGCTGGAGATGGATCTGCCGACGCCCGCTGTGGCGACCAGCCAGACCACTGTCGAAGCGCCGCCCGCTCTGCCGAACCTGTCGACCTTGTTTGGCTCGACTTCGGCGCGCGCCTTCCGGGCCGAGACCGACGCGCCCACCTGCCACGAGTGCGGCACGATCATGGTCCGCTCCGGTGCCTGCCACAAGTGCCTCAACTGCGGCGCGACCTCCGGTTGTAGCTAGTCTCTTCGTCTCCCCCCGCTTCCAAAGCCCCCTGAGCGCGATCGGAATGAAACGGATCGCGCGCCCAGCACTTCCCCCCGCGATCAAAATGAAACAACCCGCGATCTAGGCGCTTCCGCCCGCGATCGGAATGAAACGACCCGCGATCTGGGCGCTCCCCAGCGCGATCGGAATGAAACGGATCGCGTCTTGGGGAGCTTTCCCTACATGGCGGATGAGCGCAGGCGTTGGCTTAGCTGCCGAGCGGCGGTCCATCCGGTGGGGCACCAGGATCATCGGGCGGATCAGCGTCTTTGCGACGACGGCCCGACAGTGGACGGAGCTTGTCGGCCAGCGCCTGCTCCCCCGCAGAGAGTAAAAGGGCCGACAGCACGGCGGTGGTGGCGCTGTAGCGGCGGTCATACTCGGCCATGGCCTGGTTGCGCGCCGACAGCGTGACCTCGGCCTCGCGCACTTCCCGAGACACCGCGCTCAGCGCCTTGCTCAGGCTGGCGGCGGCGGGTCGTAGCTCTGCCTCGATCTCTTTGAGGTTTACTTCCGCCCCCTTGCGACGCGGCTTGGGCAGCTTGACGGTGCCCAGCGCCGACAGTACCGCCGTCGCTTGACGGGACACCGCGACCGCATCCGAGGGCGTGTCCCCGATGATGCCCAGCTCCTGCACCGCCGACGGGTCGTACATCACCGACACCATCTCGCGCAGTGAAATGAGCTGTCCCCGCACCTCGCTCGCCGCGTCATCACGGGCCCGACGCGGGGCTGCGTCATCGGCCAGCTCGCGCTCATGCGCCAGGTCCGCCGCGATCAGGGTCTTTTGCGCGTCCGCCAGCCAGCGCAGAAACAGCGCCGACACCTGCGCAAAGTCGGGCAGCGTCTCCCCCCGCTGAAGGTGCGGCGACAGCTCGCTCTTGAGCCGTGCCGTCAGCGCCGTTACATGTGTCTCGCTGGTGGCCAGCACCAGCTCCCCCAGCTTCTGTCTGTCAATGACCTGCTTGGATGCCACGTCAGCCTCACTCCCAGGCGTGAATCGCCGGTGGCCCCTGTAGTAGACATCCTGCTGCGGGCGCGCAAGGGGTGGATTAACAGTCCGACCAGTTTGTTGCGGAGCCGACGTCCACCACCAGCGGCACCGACAGCGTCTCGGCCTGCTCCATCGTCTGCTTGACCAGCGCGCAGACCGAATCGGTGGCGGCGATCGGCGCTTCCAGCACCAGCTCATCGTGGACCGTCAGCAGCATGCGGGTCGTCGGAGCCTGCTGTTCCAGCACCCGCTGCACGTCGATCATCGCCTGCTTGAGAATGTCCGCCGCCGTCCCCTGAATCGGCGTGTTCTTGGCCATCCGCTCGGCGTAGCCACGCATCGGAAAGTTCTTGCTGGTCAGATCGGGCAGGGGCCGGAAGCGACCACGCAGGGTCCGGGCACCTCCGTCGCTGCGAGCCCGCCGCACCAGCTCGTCCATGAACGATCGGACGCCGTGGTAGCGCGCGAAGTATTCCTCAATGTACTTTTTGGCCAGCCGCCGTTCGATCTGAAGGCGCGTCGCCAGGCCGTAGTCGGTCAGGCCGTAGACGATGCCGTAGTTGATCATCTTGGCGGCGCGGCGCTTGTCGGACTGCTTGCCTTCTTCGGGGCCAAACATCTCGATCGCGGTGCGGGTGTGAACGTCTTCGCCCGACCGGAAGCTATCGACGAGCAGCGGATCTTGCGACAGGTGGGCCAGCACCCGCAGCTCGATCTGCGAGTAGTCGGCGGCAATCAGGACATGGCCGGGCGCGGCAACAAAGGCGGCGCGGATCTGTTGGCCCAGCTCGCTGCGGATCGGGATGTTTTGCAGGTTGGGATCGGTCGAAGACAGCCGTCCGGTCGCGGCCACCACTTGCTGGTAGGTGGTATGCAGCCGTCCGCTCTGCTTGCTGACGAGCAGGGGCAGCGCATCGATGTACGTGCCCTTGAGCTTGGTCAGGCTGCGGTGCTCCATGATCTGCTCGGCGATCGGATAGTCGGCGGCCAGCGCTTCGAGCACCTCGGCATCGACCGACAGGCCGGTCTTGCCCTTGGTCTTCTTCATCGGCGGCAGACCCAGCTTCACAAACAGCAGCTCGGCCAGCTGCTTGGGCGAGTTCAGGTTGACCCCGGTGCCTGCCTGCTGCTCGATCTGCGTCTCCAAGGCGTCGAGCTTGGCCGCGACCTCGGTCGAAAGCTTCGCCAGCACCGACGTATCCAGGCAGATGCCGTAGCCTTCGATGTCGGCCAGCACCGTCGCGAGCGGCAGCTCAAGCTGCTGGAGCAGTGCATAGGACGCGGCGCTAAGCGCTGGCAGCAGCGCGCCCCCGGTCAGCAGCGTGGCCCGCGCTTCCCCGCCCGTCAGCTCGGCAGCACGGCGAAGCTCGACCGCATCAAGCCGCAGCGTGGTCTTGCCCGCCTGACAGACCGCCTTGCGCTCTAGCAGCGGCGGATATCCCGGCGGCAGGGTCCGGGTGATCAGCGCCGAGAGCGCATGATCTTCGCCCGCATCAAGCAGATACGAGCACAGCGCCGGGTCGGTGATCATCCCGCCCAGCCGAATCCCGAGCCCGAGCAGCGCTTGCTGCGTCTCTTTGGCCCCGTACACCGCTTTGGGCAGGCGCGCATCTTCCAAGATCGGACGCAGCCGCTCGATGACCAGCTCTCGGCCAAGCTGCGGCTCGACGCCCAGGTAGCGATGGCCAAACGGCACGTACCACGGCGGCTGACTCGCGACGCACAGCGACAGCCCACACAGCGGAGACAGCCGCGCGTTGTGCCCGCTGTGTCCGTCGTCGCACCAAGCGGGCGTAACCGCCACGAGCGGCGCTTGTCGAGGGGCCACCAGGGCCGACAGCGCCTGCGTCACCTGCGCAAGGGCCGCTTCCGTCAGCACGAGCTGGGGGGGACCGTCCGTAGCGGCGATGGCAGCGGCCAGGTCAAAGGCGGGGGCCGGACTTCCTTGTGCCGGGGCCGTCGGAACCACGGGGGCGGCAGCGGCAGGGCTTTCGGCAGGCGCGGCGGCAGCGGTCGGCAGTGGGACGGGGGCGGGTGTCGCGGCTCCAGACTCCAGGGCCTTGGCGGCTTCCGACAGATCGGGCATTCCC
>ERZ724519.89-NODE-89-length-32555-cov-4.510000_pt1 | contig 32555 bp, 26 predicted proteins | sample MGYA00376052_ERZ724519 | MGnify/ENA primary metagenome ERZ724519 (study PRJEB28724, sample SAMN07190883) | activated sludge metagenome | isolation source: activated sludge of sewage treatment plant in Hong Hong | place: Hong Kong | collected 2016-03-17 ... | reverse complement strand
AACCGAGCAGGTGGTCCGCGAGCGCCTGCAAGTGATGGAGCGTCGCTTGATTCGCGGCATTGCGACGCCAGCGGGCGTGCTCACGCTCGTCACCGGCATCACCATGCTGGTCCTAAACCCGGGCTTTCTGAAGCTGCCGTGGATGCACGCGAAGCTGACGTTTGTCCTTGGGCTGCTTGTCAGTCACGTTCAAGGGATGTATTACCGCCAGCGCCTTATCACCGAGCCGAACGCCTATTCGCACAAGAAGTTCCGCGTCCTCAACGAGGTGCCGACGCTGCTGATGATCGGTATCGTCATCATGGTGATTGTTCGTCCGTTCTAACGTCTGCGCGTAGGCATCCGTACGTCGGTCGCCGACACCTCGCGCGGCCTTCTTTCAAAGTACAAGTCGCAACATGGCCAAACGAAGCTCAGATCGACAGTCGACACGCGGTGGGCTGATCCTGCCGGGGCAGTCGCGCAAAGCCGTGCGCATTTACCGCATCGTGCGCACCGTCGTGCTGCTGTTCTTGCTCCTGTGCTGTCTCGCGGTGAGCGGCGTCGCGGCGGTGTTTCTGTATTACACGTCGGATCCCTCGCTGCCGACGATCGATCGCATTGCCGACTATCGACCCAAGGTCACTACGCGCGTGCTCGCCCAGGACGGTCAGCTCATCGGCGAGCTGTTTGAAGAGCGTCGCACCGTCGTTCCCTATGAGCGCATTCCTCGGGTCGTGGTCGATGCCTTCGTCGATGCCGAAGACGCGCAGTTTTTCGAGCACCACGGGCTCAACTACATCGGCATGGTTCGCGCCGTCCTCCAGAGCCTGGTCCAGGTCCGTCACCTGCGTGGCGCTTCGACGCTGACCCAGCAGCTCGTCAAGACCTATGTCTTAAAGAGCAGCGAGCGCAGCCTCAAGCGCAAGGTCCAAGAGATGTACTTGGCGCTGCGGCTGGAAAAGAAGCTCAAGAAAGACGAGATCCTGTGGCTGTACCTGTCGCAGATCTACTTTGGTCACGGACGCTACGGCATTGAAGAGGCCGCGCGCTTCTACTTTGGCAAGTCCATCAGCGACGTTCATCCGGGGGAAGCTGCGCTGCTGGCGTCTTTGCCCAAAGGCCCAGAAGAGATCTCGCCGCGTCGCAATCCAGAGCGCGCCAAGCTCCGTCAGCGCTACGTGCTGTCGCAGATGGCTCGCTATCACCACCTGTCCGACGCTGACGCTGTCAAGTACGCCGAAGCGCCGATTCAGCTCGTCAAAGAGCCGTCGCCGCTCGGCACGCTCGCGCCCGAGTTCACCGAAGAAGTCGAAAAGCTGCTGCAAGAGCGCTTTACGCCCGAGAGCCTGCCGTATCTGGGCCTGAACGTGCGAACGACCTGCAACCTCGATGTGCAGCGGGCTGCTCGCACCGCGCTCGAACAAGGTCTGATGAAGATCGACGAGCGCAACGGCTATCGCAAGGGTCGCAAGCTCGATGCCGCCGCTCGCGCCGCGCACCTTCAGCAGCTCAAGAAGGACTTTCCGTCCGGTCCCCCGATGGGTCGCGGCGTCGATGGCGTCATCACCAAGGTGCTCGATGGTGAAAAGGGCGGAGGCTGGGCGATGGTCGACCTCGGCGCGGTGGTGGCGTCGCTGCCGCTGCCGCAGACCGGCGACCGCTACAACCCGCAGGGACTGCCCGCGCAAAAGCGCTTCAGCGAAGGTGAGCTGGTCCGTGTTCACATCGGACGCAACGCCAAAGAAGGTCCGATCCTGGTGCTGGACGCGGGACCGCAAGGGGCGGTGGTGGTGATGGACCCCGAGACGCGCCACGTCTTGGCCATGGTCGGCGGCTACGGCTACCTGCGCGGCAGCTACAACCGCGTGCTGCGTGCCAAGCGTCAGCCCGGCTCGGCGTTTAAGCCGTTTGTGTTTGCCACCGCGATTGAGTCGCGCAAGTGGACCGCAGCGAGCGTGCTCAATGACTCGCCGCAGGTCTACGATCTGCCGGATCTGAAGGCCTGGGCCCCGAAGAATGCGGGCGACCACAACAAGAACTTCATGGGTCCGGTGCGGCTGCGGGTTGCGCTGGCGCAGTCGCTCAACACCGTTGCGTCGCAGCTTATCTACGAGCTAAAGCCCGCGCCGGTTGCCGCGATGGCCAAGTCGCTCGGCATTGAGTCGTCGCTCGATCAGACCTATGCGCTGGGGCTTGGTGCGTCGGTGGTGACGCCGCTGGAGCTGACCAACGCCTACGCGACGCTGGCGGCCAAAGGTCGCTTGGGCGATCCGCTGTGGATCCTGCAAGTCGGCACCGAGCCCCCGACGCAGAGCACGCTGCATCAAGCGGTGTCGCCCGAGCTGGCCTTTGTGATGAGCCACGTCATGCAGAGCGTCATCGAAGAAGGCACCGCGTCGTCCATCAAGAACAAGCTCAAGCGACCGGCAGCGGGCAAGACCGGCACCACCAACGCCAACCGCGACGCGTGGTTTGTCGGCTATACGCCCGATGTCGTGGCAGGTGTGTGGGTTGGCTTTGATGACTCGCGACCGCTTGGGGAAAAAGAGCAGGGCGCTCGCTCGGCACTGCCGGTCTGGCTGGATGTGATGCAAGTTGCGGTGCGCGACCGTCGGGTCCAGGGCTTTGTGCAGCCGGCTGGCGTCGTCGTTCAGAGCATTGATCCCGTCACCGGCATGCTCCCCGCGCCAGCGGCTCCAAGCATTGAAGAGGTGTTCTTGGCGGGCACCGAGCCAACCGAGCAAGCCCCCGCCCCCGGTGAGACCAGCGCCGCCACCTGGAACATGAACCAGGACTGATTAGTTCAGGCCACCGACCGCGAGCGGATGATCCGTGGTGTCAAACAGCGTCGGGTCGGTCGGGCTCCAGCGCGATGCCACGATGGTGCCCGAGCTGTTTGCATACAGGACGAAGGTGCCGTGTCCAAGCCCTTCGCCGGTGTCGCCGCCGCGCCAGTCTGCATAGGTCGTCGAGGTTCCGTGCGGAGTCTCGGTCGAGTCCACCACTTCCACCGCATAGGCCGTGCTGCCTGACGGACCGGCTGGCAGGCCGCTGTCCACAACCGGCACGCTGCGAACGATCATGACGTGTCCGCTGTTGGTCGTGCTCTCCGGGTAGGTCACTGCCAGCACGTCCCCGGCTTCGATGGCTCCGATGGTGGTGCGCTTGGTGAACTGGATGACGCCGGTGCCTGCGCAGTTTTCGATCTTGTAGCGGTACTGGGCGGCGTTGGGGCTGTTTGTGCCCTTGTTGACACCGCTCACCTTGCCGTACGTGCAGCTGTCCATCGCCTTGTTAAACGAGTTAAAGAAGTTGCTCTCGGTGAATCCGAGGCTCTGCTGAAACAGCTGCGTGACCAGCGTGCCGCACACGCTGCGATTCTTGGCCTTCTGGGTTCCGACGACGCGCAGAAGCGCTGGCGAGTCCGTGGTGTAGACGTTTTCTTCGAGCTTGGTGGCATCGGCTTTGACTTCGCTGATCCAGCCGTTCACCCAGGTAAGTGCGGTCTGGGCGTTGACGCTGATGGCTTGGCTGTGCTGGCCGATGGCGTCGTCCTGGGCGGGCAGCTCTCCGCAGCCTCCGACAAGACCGATAAGACCGACCAGACCAACCAGACCACCGCGTAGCGTAAGACGAGACATGTTCAGGCTCCTTGTTGACGTTGTTTGCTGAAAGCGTTGCGACCGGAGCCATGGCAACCGGTGTGCCAAGTGTTCCTCCGCGCGCTGTCAGACGGAATGTGCCCACAGTGCCCGCCGGTCCTGCGCAACGTTTGCGCGAATCATCCGCGCAATTTTTGCCCACAGCAGCTTTTGCCTTCGTGTCCGCGCCCGCCGCAACTGCACAGAACTTATTAGGCAAAGCAAAGGAGTAATATTTCGTTGCGTGCCACAGCGAAGGGCCGTACAACTATCGGGTCAGCTATTTTACGGGTTCAGCGACGACAAGTGACGTTGCCGATGTGGGGCACGGGACGCGCTTGGTAGGGTCGTGCGGATGAGCCCGTGTACCGTAGGGGAACATCGGATGAGGACTGGTCTTGGTCATTGTTCGCGTCGGCGTGTGCTGAGTGTGTCGCTGCTGGTCTGCTGCTGGGATGTTGGGTCGGTGCTGGCGCAGGGAGAGCCGTCGGCGCAGGGAGAGCCGTTTGCGATCCCTGTTCCGAGAGCGAGTGAGATTCCGCCACCCCCGCCGTATATCCTGCCTCAGCCAGCGGCTCCGATGGCGGCAGTGCCGGTCGCTTCGGTGAGCCCGGCTCCGGCCCCGGCTGCTGACGTGGTGGTGCCACCACCGCCCGCCGCGCCGTATTCGCTGCCATTTGGTCTGCGTCCGATCATCCCCGTGACGGTGCTGCGGCTGGATACGGTGTTTTCGTTTTATCAGCAGAACATCGCGCCAAGTGGTCAGCCCGAGCGCATGGAGCCCGGCTTCACAGGGACGTTTCTGCCGACGATTGGCTATCGGTTTCATCCCTCGTGGATGGGCATCGTGCGCTTTGGCGTCGTTGGCAATCGTCCGCCGCGTATTACGGGTGATGAAGTCGGCGCGGACAACTGCGAAGATCAGACCTCGGTCGATCCGACCACGATGCAGAGCAAAACGACGCTGACCAAGTGTGGCGTGGCTTCGACGAACGTGCTCGTGGGTGGGCTGTATTCGGCCAAGCTCGGAAGCAGCGTTCGACTGGGTCTGTTTGCATCGATGACGATTCCGATTGCCTCGGGAACCAGTGCGACAAGTGAGCCAGGGGCCAGCGCAGCACTTGCACCAGCGGGACAGCTTTCGCGATCGGCGCTCGACAACGTGATCTTTGCGGCCAACGACTGGGCGCTGGTCGAAGGACTGGACATCGCGTACATCGCGCATCGGCTGACCGTGCAGGCCGAAGTCACGCTGTTTGAGCTGTTCCGCGCGCGAAACGAGCTGCTCAATCCCGATGTCTTCAAGCTGAACTTCACAGCGGGTCTGCACGTCGGTTACTTCGTCGCGCGGTTTCTATCGCTCGGGGCCGAGCTGCGCTATCAGCGCTGGCTGAGCGATCCCAAGTCGGTCGTGGCCGATGAAGCGAACGCGGACAAGGGACTGCCGGTGCAGGGTCTGCGTCACAACCTATCGCTGGCGGTGGGTCCACGCGTTCACATCAAGCTTCCGGGCGGTCACTGGCTGCGACCTGCGCTGACCTATGTGCCGGGGCTCGCGGGGGTGCTGGCGACGCGTCACTACCACACGGTGCAGCTGGACATTCCGATCGTGTTTTAGTGGAAGCGGCCCGCTGGGAAAACGGGCCGTGTGGGGTGCGTGGCCCGGTGACTGCGGGCTGCGGTTAGCGGCTGGACTTGGACTTGGCCGGGGCGGGCGGCGCGACCGGGGTCGGCGCGACGGCGGGGGCCGCAGGACTTGGCGTGGCGACCACTTGCACGGCGGCAAGCTGACCTTGGCGTGCGTAGTCGGTGGCTTCTCCCAAGATGCGCGCGGCTTCCTGCGGCGCGTGAAAGCCCATGCTGTTTTCCGCCGCGATGAAGTCGAGCCGCCACTGCGCCTTGCGCTGAAGCTCCAGCGCGGGACGAAGCTGCTCGGGCGTTATTCCGCGTGACTTCGCCGCCACAATCGCATCCAGCAGGGCTGTGATTGCGACGCCACCGCGCTGAAGCAGCTCGTAGTTGCGCTGCTGAATCATATCGACGCGACGACGTAGCTCGCTTTCATCGGTGCGATGGCAGGACTGACAGGCGCGATTCACGTTGAGCAGCGGACTGCGCACCCAGTGGTCGCTGATCTTCGACGCTCCTTCGCGCTGATACGGCATGTGACAGTCCGCGCACGACACCCCGGCTTGGGCGTGAACACCTTCGGTCCACAGCTCAAACTCGGGATGCTGAGCCTTCAAGATCGGCGCGCCAGTTTCCTTGTGCGAGTAGTCGGAAAACGGACTCCCATCGGGGAACTTGGTGTCGTTCCAAAAGGACTCGATCTGCTCGGCCTTGACGCCTTTGCCCCACGGGAATGTCAGCGGCATCTTCGTCGAGCAGTAGTATTCAACGTGACACTGTCCGCACACAAAGGAACGCATCTCATTGCGAGACGCGCGCTCATTTGGATCGTAGGGCTTGTCTTTGGACCCTTTGCGATATTCCGCGATGCTGGGAATGGCGGGAACCGGCGCATCCGACGCAGCGAGCGCGGCAATTCCTTTGATAAATCCCGGTCGCGTCACCCGCAGCGCCATCGTCTTGGCATCGTGACAGTCCACACAGCTGACTGGATGCGCATGACCGCTTTCATGAAGCTGCTTGCTCAAATCCTGGTAGCTGAACGTGAAGGTCTGCTCAAAGCCCTTGATGGCATCGCCCCCGCCGAGCTTGCGATACAGCGGCATCACCGATGCGTGACAGTGCAGACACGATCCAGACTGCGGCTTGGTCAGGCGCTGCGTCGCTTCCTGGTCGTACAGCATGTAGGCGTGGCCGCGTCGATCTCGGTAGTCGATCGAAAAGGCGTAGCCCTGAAACATTCGCTTGAGCCACGGGTCGCGATCGATCTTTTCATCGGGCAGCGCTTCACTTCCGGCGTGTCCTCCAAAGCGCGTCACGGTCTTTATCGCCGTTCGCTTGTAGCCATCGTACTGAGCGGGCCAGTTCTTTCCCCACTTCTCGGGGTCGGTGTCGTCTTCGCCTACGTCCACGGTGCGAACGTACTGGTTCTTCTGCTCGCTCTTTTTTTCCGTGATGTTCGTGAGCAGCGCCGTGACGCTGGCGGATCCAATCGCAGACACCGCGATGGCTGCCAGTACGGCACCGCGAGTCTTCCACCAGGTGACTTTTTCTTGATTCACCATCTTGCGCTCATTTCTTTGCTGTCGATGAAGCGGGCTGACTGGATAGGACTCGCTCGATCTCGTCGCTGCGAAGCGGTCCACCCAGTGCCGCACGCTGTCCGTGTCCCACCGCTGCGTGACAGTGCAGACAGTCTGCTCCGCCATGCATCGCGCGGGACGGAGCCATTTCCTGCGTCAGCGCGGCGTGACACTTCTTGCAGTTGTCCAGAAGCACTTGTCGTGCGCTCGGCGTGAGCTGGATCGGCTCGACGAAGCGGTCGAGCGTAAACATCTTGCCGTGACGCCAGCCGTTTTCCGCCTTGGTCAGGTACTTGGGAATGAACGACTCGGGCAGGTGACAGTCAATGCAGCGCGCCACCGTGTGATGACTCGCGGTCTGCCAGCCATCGTACTGCCGCTGCATGATGTGACAGTTGGCACAGGCTGCGGGGTCGGTCTTAAAGTACGAAAAGCCCTTCGCGTACCGAAACGTATACAGCCCCAGCCCGAGCGCCACTCCGAGCGAAGCGGCAAGCACCAGGACCAAAGACAGACTCGCTGTCTCTGTCATGCGCTGCGTCCAGTTCCTTGCCATTAAATAGTAGTATCAAATGACTAATATTGGGCCAAGGCTCTCGGTGCATTGCCTGCCAATCCAGCAGGTTGCACGGCGGCTGAGCGGACGCAGGCTGCGGAAGGAACGGGCGAAGCGCAAAAAAGAAGCGGAGCGCGTTTACGGACGACGGCTGAAGTCGCAGCTTCCGCCCGTGCAGGCTGCGGGGACGGTGATCTTGGCAGCGCCGGTCTGCCAGATGCTCTGCACAAAGTCCACGATCTGGCTGCGCGCGGCCCGGCCCGCTGGCGTGTCGCGACCTGCGAAGCCGTGGATGTCGTACGCTCCGGTGTCGCCGACCTTGTACTGGGTGATGGCGCTGCCTCGGCTGACTTCTGTGGCGCGCTGGATCTGGGCGGGAATCGGCACAAGCTCTGCGCCGACCTGCTGCGCTGTGGTTACAACGGCCACCATCTCGCTGCCTGCGTTGGGTACCACCGGGTCGCCGATGCTCTCTTGAATCAGGAACGCCGCTTCCCGACCTTTGAGCGCCGACGCCCACGCCGCTCCGTCCACTTCATCCCAGATGCCTTGCGTCATCGCCAGCGCGTGCTGCGCGTTCACCACCCCGCGATATCCCGAGTCGAGCAGCGGCGACAGCATGTCAAACAGCACCGACTTGGGAATGTAGTGCGTCCACGCCGCGCCGGGCACGTTCAGCACGCCGTAGCGCAGCGTCGGATCGGCAGACACGGCCACCAGGCCCATGATTCCACCGAGCGATCCGCCCGCCCACAGCATGCCGTCCTTGGTGGGCTTGCGACCTGCTGCGGGATTGGGCTTGCCTGCGATCATCGAGGCCGACAGCGCATCGCCGATCGCACCCGGCAGCATCGCTTGAATGGCCGCCGCGTTTGCCTGCGCTTGCATCAGCATCGCCGTCGCGTAGTGCGAGCCTTTCACGATCTTGAGGATGCCGCCCAGCGTCTTTAACACCTCGCTGTCGGTCCAGCCGTCAAACTGAATGCCGACCTTCGCAGCGCCCGCGCCCGCAATCTCGGTGTCGAACGTCGAGTCGGTGTACGCCCCGCCGGTGCCGTGGCCATACATGATGAAGCGGTAGTTGCCGCTGCCGGTGGGAATCACGATGCGGAACGGGGCTTCGCGGCTGCCGATGGAAACCGGTCGACCACTTGCATCGAAGCGGAGCGCACTGCCCGGCGTCGGCTCGATGTACTGCGGCAAGCCTTCGACGTGTCCGAGCACCGTCAGCGCCACCTGCGGGTTTGTCGACGACACCACCTGATCGATCGCAACCTTCACCTGTCCGGCTGCGACCGCTTGAAGCGCGCCTTGACGCATCGTCGCGAGCACTCTGTGGGCGTCGTCTTCCGACCGCGTCGTAAAGTCCCACACCCGCAGCACGCGCGCCAAGTCGATGCCCGCTTGTTTCAGCACCTTACGCGTCGGTGCGTGGTAGGCGAAAAGCTCTGCTTCGGACTGGGTCTGCGGCGGGCGAAGACCGAGCGCCACTTGAGTCTGCACAGACGCAGCCGGGCGATTTCCTTCAGCAATTGGCAGATCATCGAGCACCACCGCGACGTAATCCGACGCGGGCGCCAGAGGTCGCAGCGGGTAGGCAAACAGGAACGACTCGGTGACACCGCGCTCGCCTTGGCCTTGTTCGACCGCATAGCGCAGCGGCACCGGCTTGCCGAAGTCCGCCGCATCGGGCTGTGCCAGCAGCACGCGCAGCGATCCTTCCCCTTGCTTGGCCACCGGCAGCGGCGACACGCTGGCCGCAAACGCGGTCACTATCGGCGTCACCAGCGAAAAGCCATCGGCGCGGTTGAGCGCAGCGGCATCATCGCCTCCGACCAGCTCTTGCGACTGCACAGCGACGCGCAGCCCGGTCTTCGTCTGTGTATCTTTGACCGTAAACACGTTCGAGGGAAACGGCAGCAGGCAGCGGGTCGGGTCTTGATCGTCACAGCTTGCGCTGCGTGGCGCACGGACGCCAGGGACGCGGTCGGTCACATCGAACACGGGCACATCGGGGCCCGCACAGCCGGACTGCCCAAGCCAGCCAAAAAGGGACACAAGCGACAGGGACAGAAGGCGCTGCTGCATCGGTCGGGCTCCTTGCACAAGTAAAGACGAAGCAGCGTGCGTAGCCCGAGCCGGTTCCAGCCGTCAAGACGTGACTACTTGGCAGCGTCCTCGCAGCAGAGCGTGCCACCGGGGCTGCTGTCCGATGCGGTGTGGGCCACGCTGCCGAGCGCGCGGGTGCGGTCGCACGACCAGCCGATGCTGGTGCTCGGACAGAACATGGCGTGGCGGAGTCCGTGGCAGTCGGGTCCACCCAGGCGAACAATGCCTTCGATCGATCCGCAGCCGAGCACCGCTTGGTTGGGACTCGGGCCGCCGTCGCAGATGGGCTGAGGAGGTGGAGGGCCGCCAAACGCGAGGCTGAAGCCGGACATGTAAAAGCCGCGCAGGGCGTCGCAGTCGATAAGTCCAAGCAAGCTGTCGTCGCTGCGCTCCGTTCCGCAGACGTGGGCCGAGGCTCGACTGGCGCACAGGTTGCGGTAGTTGCCGCTCGCGAAGCTGCCCTCGCAGGCCCAGACCTGACCGCCGCGAGACATGGCGAGCAAGGTGCCCGCGCCAGAGCATGCGCCGGTTGCGACGGTTGCGCTGCCGGGCGCGGTACACAGGCCGTTTTGGCAGCTCCAGCCGTCGGGACAGTCCACGCTGGCGTGCGCCGGATCGCAGGAATACGGGCCTTCATACGTCGGGCGATAGCAGTGGCCCAGACAGAGCATCCCGAGGAGTCCCAGCGCCCCAATCAGGCCGCTGCGAAGGCGTTTGTTCCAGCCAAGATTGCGATGGTTCATGGCCAGCGTCCCTCCATCACCAGGCCCTGCTTATCGGGTCCGACCGCGGGAGCCAGCGTCAGCGTAGGTGTTGTCGGCTTGCCGCGATGGTTTTTTGCATACATCCAGATGCCGCCGACCAGGATCGCGCTCGCGCCCACCACGTCGAGCACAATCGTCGCTGTGCCCAGCGCCTTGCCAGTCTGATCGAGCGCTCGATCGAACATCATCTGCGTCGGATGACTGACCTGTTGCGCGATGACCAAGGCTGCGATGCCCGTGCTGACGCCAGCCAGCAGCACCGCGCCACCGCCCGACAGAAGCCCAATCGCTCCGGCGGGTCGTTGGGGACGCAGCGGAACCGGCGGCTGAAACGTCTCAAGCGGAGGCAGCGGCGGAGGCAGCGGTGGCGGCTGCGGTGGTGTGGCCAGCGGCTCCGCAGCGGCACCTGCTGGCGAATCGGTCGGTACGTTGGGCGCGTCGCTCTTAGACGCTGGCGCCGACTTAGAATCCGCCGACTTGGAATCCGCCGAATTGGAATCCGCCGGCTTAGAATCCGCCGACTTGGAATCCGCCGGCTTGGCTTCGGCTGGCTCTGGAGCAGGCACACTCGGCGTCGCTTGGGCCTTGGCCGCTGGGACCGATTCAACGACCGTCGGTGCTTTGCTCGGTTCCGGGACAGGCGAGGGCGGAAGCGGACGCTCGACGGTCGGCGGTACACTCCGCTTGGGCACCGGATCGCTCTTGGTGGTAGACACCCGCACAGGTGGCTGCTTGGCGGGCAGCGGCGGATTCTGACTCTGCGCGGCGTTTTCTTCGGTCAGCCTGGTGAGCAGCTCCGGTAGCTCAATCGCCACGGCTTCGGCCAGGTCAAAGCGCGTCGGAGGATCTCGTAGCTCCAGCACACGGACCAGCTTGGCCGTCGGTCCCATCGACACAACCAGCGTCCAGCGCAGACCTCGGGTGGCCTGCGGGTCCCCTTGCACAATCAGCTGCACATGCTGCTCGGCGGCTTCGGGACTTGGCGCTGCACCGCTAAACACTTGGGTCTGCCGGGGCAGATAGCGTCGCGCCGCACGGGCGATTTCGTCCCCCAGCGCTGGCTCACTGGCGACGACGTGTAGCGCATCGATTTGTGTCGGTGCGGCAACCTTCGCAAGTGCGACCAGGGCCCAAGCCAGAGCTGTCATCAGTGCGGCGTCTCCTCGTGAAGCGCCGATGCTACGTCATGCAGGAAGCGCTTGGCGGATTCTCGGTGCTGGCCGCTTGGAAACTGCGCAAGATAGCGGCGCCACGCGGCGATTCCGTCGGCTTTGTTGCGATCGGTGCGAAGCTGCGCACTGCGAGCCAGGGCATTGTCGGCCCGCAGCGATCCACCGGCTTGCTTCACCACTTGCTCAAAGTAGGCCAGTGCGCTGTCGACTTCGCCGCGCTCTGCCGCACAGCTGCCCTTTTGGTACAGCGCTGCGCTGATGTTGTGGCCCGCTTCGCCATCGGGAGTCGCCGCCGTTAGATACTCACTGAGCGTCGATTCTGCCGTCGCGTCACAGCGTCCCGCTTCCAGCAGCGAGCCCACATCGTCTGACAGCTTGCGCAGGTACGACGACAGGCTCGGCACCGTCACTCGCTCTCCTGCCCGCAGAAACACAGCGCCACGTCGCCCGCCGAGCGGTTGCACCTCGACCACACCTTCTTCCACCACCACTTCCGTCGTGTCGTTCTTGTCACTGCGCACCACTGAGAAGCGGGTGCCATGGACAATCACCTCGGCATCGTGCGTGCTTACGGTCAATCGTCCCTGGTTTCCCAGCGGCGGCACTTGCACGGTCACACGACCTTGATGCAGCCGGATCTGCGGACGACGTGGCTCTTTCTGATCGACGTCAATGCGACCCGACGCCACCGTGAGCAGCGCGCCGCAGCGAATCGTGGTCTTGCTATCGGACGTACGCGCTTCGATGGCAACGTGGTCCTGGGTCAGCCCCGGACTTTGACGAAGCAGACGACGCAGCGCCAGCGTGGCTCCACTCTCGGTTCCCGTCGGGGCAGACATCGCGCGCAGACCCAGCGCCGACACACCGCACAGCAGAAGCACCGCCGCTGCCGTCGCCAGCATTCGCACGCTGCCCAGGTTGCGCCACGCTTCCAGCAGGTGATAGCGCCAGCGACGACGACGAGCCAGCCCTTGAAGCTGTCCTTCCAGCGCATTCCACGACGGTGGTGGCACTTGCGGCATCGGCTCGTCGGACAGTGCTTGTAGCGCTTGTCCTAGCACACGATCCTCGTCGGACAGTTCAGAAGACCCGGACTCTCGAAGCATGACACGCAGCGGACGAAGCTCGTCGCTCGTGGTCTTATCGTGAGATCGATTAGACATGCTCTCTTCCCCGAACCTTGACGGAGGACTCGGTCACTCCCTGCGCGCACCAGCCAGTCAGCTCTTTTTGTAGCTCGGCCCGGGTTCGCGACAGTCGAGCCAGCACCGTACCGCGTGGCTCACCAGTGATCTCCGCAATCTCTTGAACGCTGAAGCCTTCCACTTCAAACAGCAGCAGCGCCGTGCGCTTTTCTTCGGGCAGCCCTTTGAGCAGCGCCGCCAGCTTGACCTGAAGCTCTTTGTCCCCGTGCGCTTCTTCGGGATTGCGCGGTCCGTGATGCTCTTCCTTTTGCGCGGGCGGCTTGCGCGCGCTTTTCTTCCGCTGCGCGTGCGCTTCGTTGATGGCAATCCGCGTCACCCAGGTCAGCAGCGACGATCGTCCATCGAAGCGATCAATCTTTTGAAACACGATCAGAAACGCAGCTTGCAGCGCATCACTCGCGAGCTGAGGGTCCGCAAACAGCCGCAGCAGCAGTCGATACACCCGAGGAGAAAACCGATCATAGAGCTGCCGATAGCTCGCAGACTCTCCGCGACACAGCCCGGCCACCAGCTCTCGCTCGGCCACTGTTCCCAAAGGCAAGTAATCGATCGACTTGTTCATAAGCTCGCCTTGGCCATCATATCTTTGCCTTTGCACGATCCGTGCATCGACTGGCCACCCATTAGAGCGCTCATCCTTCCTGGCGATTGCATCGTGCGCTGAAAAAAGAAGCAGAGGCGTTGCTGCGGACGGTGGGCTGCCTGACAAAGACGACATCTGCCGACATCTGCCGCCATCTTTGCCAAGCAGACCACACGACTTGCGATGGAAGGGTTGAACGAAGCAGGATGAAGCAGAAACGCGGTCCCCAAGCGAGCCCGCCGTGGTGTGAGTCCTCTCCTCAACCCCCAACCGACTCCCAACCGACTCCCAACCGGACTCCCAACCGGACTCCCAACCGACTCCCAACTGACTCCCAACTGACTCCCAACCGGACTCCTATGGGGACTCCCAAGCGATTCCTACGCGGACTCCTAACGTCCTCGGGGCTTGCCTTCGCGACGCTGGGCCAGCAGCTTGTCCAGCTCTGCCACCTGTTCCGCAGTCAGTACGGCTTTCACTTGCGCCATCGTATCCTGCTTGATCTGTTCAATCTGCGCGCGGGCTGCGTCTGCGGACAGACTGCCAGCTTCCACCTGCGCATGAATGTCCGAGATCTTGCTCTGCGTCGCCGCTTGAATCGCGCTCACTTGACTGACCTGCTCGTCGGACAGTCCGAGCGCATCCTTGAGCTTGGTCAGATCAAACGGACCGTGATGATGCGCGCGCATGTTGGCAAACTTCGCCTGCTGTTCCGCAGTCAGCAGCACCATGATCTGTGCCTTCTGCGCGTCACGCAGCGCCTTGATCTTCTGGCAGCCTTCTTCCTTGCTCAGGGTTCCGGCCTTCACTTGTGCGCGAATCTCTTCGGCAGACACGCGCGTCGCATCCAGAATCGGCTGAATCTGCGCAATCTGTTCCGCGCTCAGTCCCAGCAGAGACACCAGCTCATCCAGCTCCGAGCGCTGTGACGGTCCTGCATGATCCCGCGCACCCGGTCCTTCTCCGTCGGGAAGCGCGAGCTGTTCACCGCCCAGACTCCCGCCGGTAATCGCCATCACGTCTTCCCCCACCGAGCTGCTCGCGTCGCCGCAGCCGATTCCCAGTCCGAACACCAACGCGCCAAGGAAGCCAAGCTTAAGAGTCGTTTTCATGATCCGTCTCCCCAAGGTAAGGTGAGCCAGCCAGCGCAGCGACGACAGCGTCGTCCTCTGCAGTTCGTTGCCATCGTGCCCATTCAGTCTGCTTGATGGCTGCTTGATAGAGATCGGAGCGCACCGTTTGATTGCATGCGCACGCAGAAAAAAAGAATCAGAAAAAAGGAACGACTTCCCCCTAGGCCCGCTCTACATGTAATCTCCTAACATGACCATTGTTTTCGGTTACTGCCGCGTCTCTACCGACATGCAAGCACAGCATGGTCTGTCGCTGGATGCGCAGCAGGAAGAGATCCGTCGCTACGCCAAGGATCGCGGCTGGACCATCGAGGAAATCTTTGTCGATGGCGGCTTCTCTGCAAAGAACACCGACCGACCCGCGTTCAAGCAGATGGCCAAGAGAATCAAGGAAGCCAACGGCAAGGTCTCGGCGGTCGTGGTGACGAAGCTTGATCGACTGACCCGCAGCTTGCGAGATCTGCTGACGATCAATGAAGACTTGCTCGAGCCGTGTGGCTGCAACTTTGTGGCGATTCGCGACGGAATCAACACCTTTGAGCCCGTGTCCAAGATGCTCTTGCCATTCCTTGCGATCATCGGACAGATCGAGCGGCAGAACACCTCCGAGCGCGTCAAGTCCACCGTGCGGCACATTCAGCAGCAAGGTGGACACTATGGAAAGGTTCCGTTTGGCTACAAGACCGAGCTAGACGGTCGGCTCCGTCGTCTGATTCCCGATCCGCAGACGTTCCCGTGGCTTCAGCAGATCAATGACTGGTATCGCAGCGGCGTCGGCATGGCAGAGATCGCGGTGCGGCTCAATCAGCACGGCGTGAAGCCTCGCTACGGCAAGCAAGGCTGGACAGACTGCAAGATCTACGAGCTGTTGCGGACGCAAGGTGTGCATCGGACGCGATCCATCGACAGCCCGAACGTCCACGACAAACAGAAAGCGTACAAGATTGCCTACGAGCTACGCAGCGACGACAGAACCTACGAGTTTATCGCCAAAGAGCTAAACCGCGCCGGGCTCCGTCCGCTCAAAGCCAGTGAGTACAAACCCAGCTCGGTCATGGAGCTTCTTCGCTCTGCCGTCTATCACGATCGCGCCACGCCACGCGGACTTGCGCTGTATCTGAAAGAGCAGGGACTCAGCCTGCGCGAGATCGGTCTGCGACTGGCGCAAGCCGGACACTTTCCCAAGCGCGGCGGACAGTGGTATCCGCAGACGGTCAAGCAGCTGATGGTGAGCTAGCGCGCTCTCTCTGCTTCACCGAGCAACGCACGACGAATGCGGCGGACTCCTTCTTCGATGCGCGCGGGCTCTGCCACAAACGTCACACGCAGAAATCCTTCCATCCCAAAGACGCTGCTCGGAATCGTCACCACGTTTTCCGTTTCCATGATGTGCAGCGCTGCGTCCATCGATCGCTGCGTCCACGGCTCGGGCAGGCGAATCAAGCAGTAGAACGAACCGTCCGGCTCCACAAACGACAGACCGTGCTGTCGCAGCGACGCAACCAGCGCGTCCCGCTGCGCGAGGTAGTGCGGACGATGCTTCGTCAGGATCTCTGGGTGCGCGAAGATTTCCAGCGCTGTGCGTTGCGCCAGCGTGTCCACACACGACACCACAAACTGATGTGCTTTCCACATCACCTTCATCGCCGCCTTAGGCGCCAAGAGCCAGCCGAGCCGCAGTCCCGTCAGCGCACAGCTCTTCGACAGAGACGACGCCACCAGCGTGTGCGGATAAAACTGCGCCGGAGACGCAGGCCGCTCCTCGCCAAAGTACAGCTCTGCATAGACTTCATCCGACAGCAGATACGGCGGATTTGGCAGCGCCAGCAGACCTTCACACAGCGCGCGAAGCTCAGACGCAGGCCACACCCGTCCGGTCGGATTACACGGCGACGCCAGCGCAATCAGCCGCGTCTTGTCGGTCACGGCCCGCAGCACCGCTTGCGCATCCGGGGCAAAGCCCGTCGTCGGATCGAGCGCCACTTCCCGAACCCGAACCCCTTCCAAGTGACACAGCTTCTGATACGCAGGAAACGTCGGCGTGATCACCAGCGCTTCATCTTGGCTTGGATCGAGCAGTGACTTGATCGGTAGATACAGCGCCTGCTGCGATCCCACCGTGATGCACACCGAGTCCGCCGACTCGAGCCCCGGATAGCCATAGTGCTGGGCAATCGCCGTCCGCAGCTCCGCAAACCCCGCGTTGGGAGAATACGGACAGCCATGCTGCTCGACCCACGACAGCGCCGCACGCAGCGGATCCATCTGCGGATGCAGCAGCGGCTGGCCCAGGCCCAGGTCAATCGCATCGGGCCGCTTTCGATCGTTGAGCGCGCGAATCGCAGACGGAGGAATCGTTTCAACCAGTCGGTTCATGACACAAGCCGTCGCAGCAGATGATAGTTGCGCAGCGGGCCCGCCAGCGTACACCACTCGCCCACCTTGTGCGCTTGCTCTGGGTCGCCCGGTCCGCAGTTTACTGCCGGGATGCCGAGTCCCGTCAGCCGCGCGACATCCGTCCACGCTTGCTTGGCCGTTACTTGCACGCCACAGGACGCAATCCAGCGCGCCAGCGTTCGATCGTCGGTACAGACTGCTCCTGAAGGCGACGCATCGACGATCTGGATCGAGTGGTTCGGACCAATGACCTCGCGCAGATCCGCTTCGGCAGTCGCCAGGCTCTTGCCGGGACAGAAGCGATAGTTCACGTTCACCATCACCCGGTCGGGAATCACGTTGCGCGCGTTTTCCGTCAGGATCTGCGTGGCCGACATCACTTCATAAAACGTCAGCCCACGCACTTCAACCGCTCGCCGTGAAAAGCCCGCAAGCCTGGTCAGCAGCGGCAGCGTCGCGTAGATCGCATTGTCCCCGAGCCACGGCCTGGCACTGTGCGCGCGCTTTCCGTGTGTAAACACCTGCGCTTGTAGGCTCCCCGAGCAGCCCGCTTCCACGCGATTGTCCGTCGGTTCCAGACACACCGCCGCCGCCAGCGTCTTGAGCAGCGCTCCTTGCTGTTCGCACAGTGGAACCATGCCGCTTTGGTGAACCGGACCTTCTTCGCGGTCGTAAAAGACACAGACCAGCTCGTTTGAGAGCGCGTCCGCATCGGCAATCAGCCGCAGCATCACCGCGAGCCCCGCCTTCATGTCGCTCGCGCCGAGCCCGTAGATCTTGCCCGCGTCCCAGTCGATCGTGTGCGGCTGCGCAGTGTTTGGGGGCACCGTGTCCGAGTGTCCAAACAGCCCAATCCTCGTCGCTCCCAGCCGTCCGCAGCGAACCACCAGGGCATTGCCGACGCGAAGCTGCTGCGCCAACGGATTGAGCACTGCCACCCGCTGCATCAGGTGATCCGTGATCGCCGCTTCATCGCCCGTCACCGAAGAGATCGCACACAGCGCCAGCGTCTCTTCCGCCAGCCAGCGCAGCAGCATGTCGTCGTCCAGCGAAGATCCTGCGTGCCCGTGGCTTGTCTGTTGGCCGTTTGTCATCGCTACACCGGCACCTGGAACGTACGGAGCGCATCGCTCAGCGACGTCTTCTGATCCGTCGAAGCACTGCGTCGCCCGATGATGAGCGCACACGGAACGTGATAAATCCCCGCTGGAAACTGCTTGGGCATGTGACCCGGAATCACCACCGACCGCGCGGGCACCCGGCCCTTGCGAATCACCGGCTCTGGTCCGGTTACATCGACGATGTTTGTGCTGGCCGTCAGCACCACGCCCGCGCCCAGCACCGCTTCTTGCTCCACCACCACGCCTTCGACCACCACGCAGCGCGAACCAATAAACGCGCCGTCTTCGATGATCACAGGATTTGCTGAGGGCGGCTCCAGCACGCCTCCCAGCCCCACACCGCCCGACAGGTGAACACCTCGGCCCACCTGCGCGCACGAACCAACCGTGGCCCAGGTATCGATCATCGTGCCTGACCCGACGTACGCGCCGATGTTGACGTAGCCCGGCATCAGGATGCAGCCCGGCTCTAGGTGAGATCCGTAGCGCGCCACACCCGGCGGCACCACCCGCACTTGCGCCGCTGCCAGGTCGCGCTTGGTCGGCACCTTGTCATGAAACGACAGCGCCCCGGCTTCCATTGGCTCCAGCGGACGCATCACAAAGTAGAGCAGCACCGCTTGCTTGACCCACGCATGAACCTGCCAGCCCGACTCGCCGGGGGTCGCGACCCGCACCCGTCCTTTGTCCAGGTCTTCCACCGTGGCCAGCACCGCCTGCTGCACGGCGGGGTCTTTGAGCAAGCTGCGGTCCGCAAAGGCGGCTTCAAGAAGAGAAATACGCTGCGAGTCTGGTTGCGTCTGCGTCATGTCCATGGGGTTGTGTGCTGTGATCGAAGCGGGCTGTGCGCGGGATCGATGCGTCAAGCGACGGGTCGCGGGCTTAGCGGGTTGCAAGCTCGGCGATGGTTCGTCCCACATCGACGATCGCGGCTGCGGTCATCGTCGCGCTGTCCACGCTCGGCGTGATGATGGTTAATACCAGCGAACCCAGCGCCCAGACCAGCTTCGCCGATAGGTTGACCGTATCCGAGATCGCCGTCACCGTCTTGAGCGCTTGCTCGAGCTGCTTGGTCGCATCCCCGAGCGCCGCCACTTCTTTGGGCAGGCTGGGCAGTCGGGCTGCGGCTTCGCGAACGGCGCGATTGCACTCGTCTTGAATCTGTTGATAGCGCTCGGATACCAGGAAAAACGAATCCAGCGACAGCTTGCCGCTGTCCCGGTCCCGATACGCTTGCTCCATCATCCGGTCGCCAGCTTCCCGCAGCGCACGGGTGATGATGATCGTCTCTTCAGCGGCGGTGAGCGACATGGGCCTCCACTGCGCGGCGTAGCGCGTGCCGTACAACTTGCTCGGCCAGGGACAGAAGTGGTCGACTGGACGGACGAGGCTGCGCACCTTCGAGCGCCGCCGCCACCACCTGCTCAGACTGCACTGCGGCCAGCGGCTGGCCAATGATCCGCTGTTCGCACCGTTTTGCGCGCCACGGACGAGAGGTCAGCCCGCCCAAGATGACCTTGGCGTCCACCACCACCGGATCGCGCACCGACAGCATCACCGCAGCCGATGCGAGCGGTGCCAGTGGGGACTCCGCAAGCCGTGCATAGCCAAACACCTGCTGCGCAAGTACCGGCACCGTCACCGAGGTCAGCAGCTCTGTCCGCTGTATCGTCAGCGAGCTGCTCGGATCGCTACCCGGCTCGCGATACAGATCCAGCAGCGGCAGGCTGCGCTCGGTCGTGCCTTCTGGCGAATACAGCGTGACTTCTGCCGACATCGCGCACAGACCCACCGCCAGCTCGGAAGCCGACGTGGCCACGCACGACGCGCTGGTCCCAAACAGCGCCCCTGGACCGCCCACACCATCGATCACCGCGCAGCCCGATCCCGCCGAGCGCTTGTTACAGCGAGCATTACTCGGGTCGCGAAACAGCGGACAGCGCGTCGGTTCCAGTAGCTCTCCGCCCACCGTCGCTTGGTTGCGCAGCGCGGGCGTCGCAATCTGCCCGGCGATTTCCAGCAGCAGCGGCGCAAGGCTCTGCACCATCGGCTGGGTGGCCAGCTCGGCCAGTCGCACCTGCGCCCCAATGCGGAGCCCGCCCTGCCGTCCTTCCACCTGCCTCAGCGGCAGCGCCGACAAGTCAATCAGTGTCTCGGGCTGCTCGATGCCGCGCTGGGCCAGCAGCGACAGACTGAGTCCCCCACCGACATAGCGACTGTGCGGTCCCGCATGTGACAGCGCTTCTGCAATGCTCTGAGCACGTACCCACTGCATGGCTTAGCCTCGCTGGCTCCGCACCGAAGCAATCGCCGCCAAGATCTGCGGCAGCTTGTCACACGCGCACTGCTGTCCGCACAGCGCCTCGGCCAGCGAGGCTGGGTCCGGCCCGATGGGCTCTTGCAGCAGCGCGTGCGCAGCCACCAGCTGACCTGGAATGCAAAAGCCGCAGTCCACCGCGTCATGCCGCACAAACGCCTTTTGAAGCGGAGTCAGCTCGCCATCCGGGCTCAGCCCTTCCAACGTGGTGATGTCCTGCTGGTGACACAGCGCCGCCGGAGTCAGACAGGACGGCACCCGCTTGCCTGCCACCAGCGTCGTACAGCTTCCACACGTTCCGTCCGCGCAGCCGTGGCGCACCGACAACAGACCCAGCTGCTGTCGCAAGACGTCTAACAGGCTGCTCCCCGGATCGATGACCAGCCGCTGCGGCGTACCGTTTACGCGACAGGAAAGGATCACGTCTCCCGGTCGCAGCGAAGGCTCGGCTGGCGTCAGCGCCTGGGATTCCGTGGCTTCTTGGGCTGCGGCATGCTGCGCCAAGGCACACGATGCGGCGCTGACCACCAGAAACTGGCGGCGCGACAGCGCAGGGTCCTCGGCGCGAGTCGTCATGGCCGAACCAGCTCCAGTGATTGGCCTTCGACCCGCACAAGCAGCGCTCCGCCTTGGCGCTGGCCCGCTTCATCAAACGACAGCGGTCCGGTGGCTCCATCCAGGCTGCCTTGCCGCACCGCTTTGCGCAGGGCCGACGCCGTACACTGCGCGCCGCCCCCGGCCAGCTGACACGCCGATCGCGCCAGCCGCACCGCATCGTAGCCCAGCGCGTCGAGCGACGTCGGCTCTTCCCCACTGCCGTAGTCGAGCCGCGCCACCTGACCACCGCCCACCGGCAGCGATCCCACCGACAGCGGTGCCAGCACCGCGCCTTGTAGATACCGCCCCGATGACTTGAGCAATCGCTCGCCCATGCCTTCCGCTGGAGACAGCAGCAGCTTGATCCGGCTTTTGTCCGGCTGAAGCTCGCCATCGGGGCCTCGGCTGACGCGATACGTTCCGACCACGCCCGCTGACGCAAGCTGCGACGAGATCAGCTCCAGCTGATTGGCTGACACCGGCAAAAACAGCGCGTCCGGCTGCGCCTTGGCCAGCTTCTGGACATCTTGAAGAAAGGTCGTCGCTTGCTCGGCAAACGACAGCTCTTGCACCACCTTGACGTCCGATCCCGCCAGCCCTTCCACAAACGACTTGGTCATCGCCTGACCGTACGGCGTGCTCGGGGCCAGCACCGCCACCGTCTTGAGTCCACTGCGCAGAAGGTGCTGCGCCAGGGCCTGCGCCCGACTTCGGTTGGTCCGCAGCAGCTGGATCGTCCCGCCGCCTTGGCTGTCGCGTGGACCCAGGCTGATGGCCAGCAGCCCGCGCTGTTCCGCTTCCGCGCTGGCAAGGCTTGCTTCGGCCTTGGTCGGTGGCGTCACGATCACCTGCGCGCCTTCCTGGGCCAGGTCCGCCACCAGTGCGGCCACCGACCCGGACGAGCTATCTCGCAGCCGCAGCTCCACCTGCGGTCCGCCCAGCCTGGTTCCGCCGAGCAGATCCGCCGCCCACAGCGCGCCCCGCAGCACCCGATCGCCGAGCGCGCGATCCCGTCCCTGCATCGGCACAAGGACACCAATGCTCAGCGCTTGCGACCGCTCTGCCACCGGGTTTTCGCCTGCGGACAGGCCCAGCCGCTTGCGCCACGACTCTTTCTGCGGACCGGGAAGCTGCTCGATCAAGGTCTGCGACTGCTGCCGTGCGTAGGCCAGCTCTCCCGGACGCACCGCCTTGGACTGACCGAGCCGCTCGAACTCGCGCAGCGCCGCTTCCGGCTGTCCCGCGCGCCGATACAGATCCGCGAGCGTCGCGTGCAGCTCTGCGCCTTCTTCGCCATCGACAATCTGCGCCGACAGCGGAGCCAAAAGCCGCAGCGCCACGTCCCAGTTTTGGAGCGCGTATTCCACTTGGCCCAGCTCGCGCCGGACCTCGCTGCCCAGCCACGTCTCGGCGGGCTGCAGCGGCACAAGCGGGGACAACAGCGCCTTGGCATCGGCGGGCCGGGACAGAAGCCGCAGCGCGCGCGCTTCATGAGTCGTCGCGAGCGGACACAGCGGCTCACTCGGTCCAAATTTTTGACGAAACTGCGACAGCGCTGTCTCGGCTTCCGCGAGCTTTCCGTCCGACAGCAGCTGCGCGGCGCTGCGAAAATCCGACTCTGCCGCTGGCCCGCTGCCGTGAATTTCTTCGGCCCGAGGATCGAAGCGGCGCGGACAAGCGGTGAGCAGCAGCAGCGGCAGTGCTGTACGAAGCAGAAGACTCGGGCGGCGAGAGCGCCCAGCAAGGAGGGGCTGGTCAGGCATGCTTAGGCAGACTTGTGCAGCGAGCGCATGTTCTCGATGATGACGTTGCCGAACTCGGAGCACTTCACTTCCTTGGCTCCGTCCATCAGGCGCGCAAAGTCGTAGGTCACGACCTTCTGACCGATGCTGGCTTCCAGGCCCGCAATGATCAGATCCGCCGCCTGCTGCCAGCCGAGGTGCTCGAGCATCATCACCGCCGACAGGATCACCGAACCGGGGTTCACCTTGTCTTGGTTTGCGTACTTGGGCGCGGTGCCGTGGGTCGCTTCGAACACCGCGTGGCCGGTGACGTAGTTGATGTTGCCGCCCGGTGCGATGCCGATGCCGCCGACCTGTGCCGCCAGCGCGTCCGACAGGTAGTCACCGTTGAGGTTCAGCGTCGCGATGACATCGAAGTCTTCGGGACGGGTCAGCACCTGCTGGAGCGTGATGTCGGCAATGGCGTCCTTGATGATGATGCCGTTTGGCAGCTTGCACCACGGTCCACCGTCGATTTCCACCGCGCCGAACTCGCGCTTGGCCAGCTCGTAGCCCCAGTCGCGGAACGCGCCTTCGGTGAACTTCATGATGTTGCCCTTGTGGACGAGCGTCACCGACTTGCGCTTGTGCTTGATGGCGTACTCGATGGCGCTGCGGACGAGGCGCTCCGTACCCGGACGCGACACCGGCTTGATGCCGACGCCCACCGAAGCGAGATCTTCGGCGCCAAAGCGGATCTTCTTAAATTCCTTCGGGAACGACGCCTTCAGGAACTCGAGCGTCTTGATGGCGGCGTCTTTGCCCGCTTCGAAGTCGATGCCCGCGTAGATGTCTTCGGTGTTTTCACGGAAGATCACCATGTTGACCGCTTCGGGGCGCTTCACCGGCGAAGGAACGCCCTTGAAGTACTGCACCGGGCGCAGACAAACGTACAGGTCCAGCATCTGACGCAGCGCTACGTTCAGCGAGCGAATGCCACCACCGACCGGCGTCGTCAGCGGACCTTTGATGCCCACCAGGTAGTCGCGGAACGCATCCACCGTGGCATCCGGCAGCCAGTTGCCGGTCTGCTGGAAGGCCTTCTCACCGGCCAGCACTTCTTTCCACTCAATCTTGCGCTCGCCGCCGTAGCAGATCTCGACAGCGGCATCGACCACGCGCACCGAAGCGCGCCAAATATCTGGGCCCGTGCCATCGCCTTCGATGAAGGGAATGATCGGGTTTGCGGGAACGTGAAGCTTGCCAGTCGCCTTATCGAGCGTGATCGGCTGACCAGCCGGGGTCTGAGTAACACTCATGGTTCTGTAGTCTCCGGGTTTTCCGTTGGCGGCGATGATCACAGGACTTGGGTCTGATGTAAACCCCTTGGGGAAAAGACGCCCAGCGCCTCGCTTGCCCCGGTGATTAGCCCTCCAAGCGCTCGGCAACAAGATGCGGACAGGCTGCGCGCGCCCGATCTGCAAAAAATCTCCGACTGGGGTCACGCTGCCCTGCATGTCCTTTGCTGTGGTTGGGCGGCGAACCGGGTATCCTAAGCGCCTATGCCGCAGCAGACTGCTCCCGATCCCCTGATGGAGGTGCTGCGGACTGCCTGTGCCCAAGTGGGGCTGTCCGTGGTCGCTGTGACCACGGCTTCGTCCGTGCCGGATCACGCGCTGTACCTGGCTTGGCTGGCTGCGGGCTTTGCCGGAGAGCTGTCGTACCTGCACCGCGATGCCCTGGCGCGCCAGGATGTCCGCAGCTTGCTACCCGAAGCCAAGTCGGTCGTGACGGTGGCTCTGTCGTATCACCATCCGTTTGATGACGCGCTGCATCCCGGTCACGGCAAGGTGGCGCGCTATGCACGCGGGCGCGACTATCACTTGGTGCTCAAGGCCCGGCTGCAAGCGCTGGTCGATCGGCTGACGACCGATTTGGCGGGAAGCGGTGAGCCTCTTTTGTCGCGCGTCTGTGTCGATACCGCGCCGCTCCTGGAGCGGTCGGTGGCGGCGGCAGCGGGCCTGGGCTTCATTGGCAAAAACACGCTGCTCATCACGCCCGGCGTCGGTAGCTATACTGTGCTCGGCGAGCTGTTGCTTAGCACGGAGCTGCCGACTTCGCAGCCGCTGTCGCCGCGCTGTGGGGACTGTCGGCTGTGTCTGGATGCTTGTCCGACCGGGGCGCTCACGGAGCCGTTTCAGCTCGATGCGCGGCGCTGTATTTCGTACCTGACGATCGAAAACAGCGGAGAGATCCCGCAGCCGCTGCGTGCCAAGCTGGCGGACTGGATCTTTGGCTGTGATCTGTGCCAGTCGGTGTGTCCGTACAACGTGCGTGCCCAGCCAGGGGATGCGGAGCTGCTGCCCAAGCCTGCGCTGTGTTCGCCAGAGCTGGCGCAGCTTTTGACCATTGGCGCAGCGCAGTATCGGCAGCTTGTGAAACGGACGGCGCTGCGACGGATCAATCGGACCTCGCTGTTGCGCAATGTGGCGGTGGCGCTGGGCAACGTCGGGACACCCGCGCAGCTTCCGGTGCTGGGGACGGCGCTCTTGCGAGAGCCGGAGCTGGTTCGTCAGCATCTGGCTTGGGCGGTGGCAGAGCTGGCGCTGCGTCACCGGGAGTGTGTGTCGCTGGCGACGCAGCTACTGGGTCAGGCACTGGCGGTGGAGACGGAGGAGTCGGTTGAGCAGGCGCTCCGCGTGGCACTCGGGCGGCTGTCGCAGGCAGACGAGGTGCAAGCGGCTGCGCCGTGAGCGAGCAGTGACGGGACGCTTCGCGTAGAGAGTGGCTAGGTGCGCAGGCCGACCGGACACGCGACGCCGGTTCCGCCCAGGCCGCAATAGCCCGAGGGATTTTTGGCCAGGTACTGCTGGTGATAGCCTTCGGCGTAGTAAAACGGCGGGGCGTCGAGGATCTCGGTGGTGATCAGGCCGTGACCAGCGCTGCGCAGGGCCTGCTGGTAGGCGGTGCGAGACTGCTCGGCGGCCTTGGTTTGGGCGGGCGTGTAGCAGTAGATGCCGGATCGATACTGGGTGCCGACATCGGGGCCCTGACGCATGCCTTGGGTTGGATTGTGGGCTTCCCAAAACACGCGCAGCAGGTCTTCGTAGCGGATGCTCGCTGGATCGTAGACGACCAAGACCACTTCGTTGTGGCCGGTGAGTCCCGAGCAGACCTCGTGGTAGGTCGGGTTTTCGGTGATGCCTGCGGCGTATCCGACAGCGGTGCTGTAGACGCCTTTGGTCTTCCAAAACTGCTTTTCAGCGCCCCAGAAGCAGCCCAGACCGAACATCGCTTGCGCAAGGCCGGCTGGAAACGGTGGGACGATGCGGTTGCCGGACACGAAGTGAACCTCGGGGACCTTCATCCGCTCGGTCCGACCGGGAAGGGCATCGGCTTTGGTTGGAAGTCGGAGCTTTCGGGGATCGTCAAAGAACATGACAAAAAGCTTAGTACGAAGCAGAAGCGATCGTCGAGGACGGCGCGGGGATTTCTCTCGGGGCGATGGGGTCGCAATCTGTAGCGGCCTACGCCGATAAGCAAGGAAGGTGGGGGGACCTTCATGCCGACTTTGGAAAAACGCGCTGAGGACGTTCACGCTGCGGAGCCGAAGCCAGTTGTGACGCCTGACAAGTGGGTGAAAAAGCCGACGGCGGACATTCCGTGGGAGATGCTGGCACCTGTGCCGATGCAGCACGTTCCACTGCCACTTCAGCCGATTCCATCGCCGGACAAGCTTCCGTCTTCGCTGTTTTCGCAGCCACTTGGGATGTACTCGGATACGGGATTTCGCCCGATGCCGCTGATGGATCCGGTGGTGCGGGAAAAGAAGATCGACAACTACGAACAGACGCTCGATGGCGCGACGTATGTGGCGGGGAATCTGAAGGGTCAGCAGAAGGTCGAATACATCGAAGATCAGCTCAAGGCGCTGGCGCGGTTTTCCAAAGACGTTGCGCCGGACGATGCGACGGGCAAAGCGGCAGAGACGGTGCCGACGCCGCTCATCGACAACGCGCGACCGCTTATCGAAAAGCTGGAACGGATGACGCCGGATGCGACGACTCCTGCGGGGGGAACCAATCCGGAAGGCGCGCACGTTGGAACGGGAACGGACTGGAACACGACGCTCGGGGTGCCGCAGTACCGGACGCAGTCGGACAACCTGATTCCGCCCGAAGCGTCGTGCAACATGACGAGCCTGGCGATGGCGCTGGAGCGGATGGGCTACGGTCGGGAAAACGCCATGGATGCCATCGATGGCGAGCTGAAACAGCGCTATCTGGATGAAGAAAAAGCCAAGCTCGCGAAGGCCAAGGGCGACCCGAGCACGCTGCCGAAGACGGCTGCCGATGTGACGCTGCCAGCGGGCTACTTCGAGGGACAGGTCAAGGGCTACTTGAAGGCGGTGGATGCGGCGGCGGAAAAGCCGTATCAGGGCGTGCGAGGCAAAGACACGGACGAAAAGGCCTGGGACAACATCGCGGGTCAGTATCGGGACAATGCGCAGTTTGAAGATACGCTCGACTTTCTGCGCTATCTGACGAAGGCGGGAGGCCGCACAGACCTCGATACGGTGACGCCGAAGCTGCTCGAAAAGCTGGAGCCGGATGCGGAAAAGCGTCCGACGTATCGCTCGATCACGCCGGGCAAGAACATGGACTGGAAGAAGGCGCGTGGTCAGATGGATGAAGTGCTCGACGAAGGGGGCTCGGCGATGCTGAGCTTCCATCACAAGGGCGGAAACAACTTCAACGCGTCGCACATCGTGTCGGTGCAGCAGATGACGGACGACGGAATCATTGCCGATGATCCGTACGGACGGATTCGATCGAACTACAACGTGGCGCAGGTCGGTGATGCGTACGGTGAAAAGGGCCAGGCGGGACGCACGCCGTCGCGGAAAAACCAGGTCGATCCGTCGGTCGATCGCACCAAGCCGAGCACGATGGATGCGGACTGGAAGACGTACGGGGCGCAGCACCTCAAGCCGGAAGAAGCGCTGGGCAGCTCGTCGCAGGTGGCCGACAGCGTGATGCAAAATGCATGGCGATCGATTCGCTTTTTGGAACCGGCCAAGAAAAAGGCGGTCGCTGATGCCGCCAAGCCCGCCGTGGTGCCGGGACAGAATCAAGCAGCGCTGCCGAAGTAGCGGCTAGGGGCAGGTCAGCTCCTGCGTCCACTGAAGGAACGGCTCTTTGTCGTTTTCAAGGTTGGTGGCGAGCTGGACGGTCTGCCAAGAGTCATCCGGTCGCTGCACATCCACGATCAGACGGTCGACTCGAAAGCGATGCTTGGCGCGAGTGGGCGCATCGGCGTGCAGGATGTCTTTGTTGCGCACACGCAGATCTCGAATCGCCGCGATGTCACGAATCGGAATCCGCACGTCGGGCGAGTCCAGATAGAACGACAATGATCCGGTGGTGTGTTCGTAACAGGCTTCGACTTGGCCGCTTTGGTCCACGTCGCGGGTGGGCATGAGCAGCTTGGGAACCAATGATTCGTCGCCATCGGTACCTTGGGGTCCACAGACGCCGAGTCGGCTGTACTGCGCGGCGCTGGAGCCCCACACGATTTGATAGCTGGTGGCGGCGTAGTCGTTGGCGTTGGCGATGACAGTGACCCAGTAGTTTCGGCGGTCGGGGTCGGCGCAGTCGTCGGCAATGATGCGATTGCAAGCGACGGGAAGCGGGCCGGTGAAGGAAAAGATGTTGCGGGTGACGGCGCCAAGTCCGGTGCCGCTGCTCGTGCAGTCAAAGCGTGCGCGTCCGTCTTGCTTGCGGGCCAGGGCTTGGGCTTGGGCGACCTCGCTGACGTAGGAAAGCAGCTTGCGGGTGCAGTCGGTGACGATCCAGTCGCTGTCGACAAAGCCATCGCAGTTGCTATCAAGGCCGGTGCACTGCTCGGGGGCGCGACGGGCTTCATCGGTGCAGACTGCGACTTGTTCGACGGGTTGGGCGTAGCGGAGGCCGTCGCCTCCCACGGGATCAGATGCGCAGCCATCAAGCAGTCCAGTCAGCAGGAGCGGAAGCAGCCTGGATGCGACGGCTTGGTGGGTCCAAGAGACTGTGTTCATGGACGGAAAACCTCCGGGCTGCGGAAGTTGCAAGCGACGTTCCAGAGAAGCCGGAAGTAGGGCGTGCGACGGACCGAGCGGGGACTGCGCGCCGCGGGAGGGTCGCTTTTCAAGCCGAGTTGAAAAGCAGCCTGGGCTGGCTAGGGCTGGAGCGCGTGGAGGGCTCGACGGATGACTCGCCAGTGATGGATCCAAAAGGGCAGGGCGATGAGTCCGAACAAAGACCCGGTCCAGTGCGGAAGCAGCGACAGAATCTGGAGCGAACACCAAGCGAGCCCGGCGTGTAGCCCAACGCTCGGAAGCTGCGCGAGGCGAGGGTTGTGCTGGGACTCGGCGAGAAGCGACTGCGAGACATGGACGATGATGAAGAAGTCTTCGACGAAGTTGAGCGGAAGCAGCAGCATCAGCCAGATGCTGCGTGGGGTGGCGGCGCGTGCAGCGGGAGAGACGAGCTGGACGACGCGGGACAGATCTCGGCAGTAGAAGTAGACCAGCGCGAAGAAGCCGAGCGCGGTCAGCGCAAAGCCGACCGGACCGAGCACTTGGAGATCGTGGAAGACGCCGCCTTGGACGCGCGGATCGTAAAAGGGCCACACGAGCAGGGCCACGATGGGAAGGGTGAGCAGGAGCTTGATCCCGAGTCGATTCATCGCAGAAAGCGTAGCGCAGTGGCTGGAAGGGCGCTCGGGCAGGGGTCAGACAAATGACGAAGCGTGGCGATTCGGGGCGCGGTGCCTAGCGCGTCTGTAGATAGTCGAGCAGCGCTTGGCGGTCCGCTTCGCTTCCTTTGAACTGGTGTTCCGTTCCAGCGCTGCTGCACGTTCCGTCCATCGTCTGAGCCAGCGTCTTGGCGCAGCCATCGGTGAAGTACGGCGCGTGGTTCTTCAGATCCACCAGGAACGGGGCCACCAGCGGCTTGGGTTGGCCAGCTAGCGCGTGCTTGCCGTCCGCTGGCTTGTCGGTGCCGTGGCAGCTTGCGCACGAGGCCTTGTACAGGTTCTCGCCGCGCGCGAGGGATTCCTGGCTGTATCCGCTTTGCGAGCTCCACGTCGGTCGCAGCGTGAGCATCCATTTGGCCAGTTCCTGGACGTCGCTTGAGGAAACCGTCGCGCGCGGGTTCAAGTTGGTGAGGTCATGCTGGATCATCGTCTCCAGCGAGCTGTCGCTTCCCGTTCGTCGGAACATGCTGCGTCCTGCGAGCATTCCGCGCAGGCTGAGCGTGCGGCGGCGCGTCGCGTCGGTAGAGAGAATCTGCCACTTGTGGCCATCGTCTTTTCCGTCGGGATGGCAGCTTGCGCAGGCCAGATTTACCGAGCTGCTGGATGCATAGAACAGCTCCAGCGGACGAATCGGCTGCAGATCCTTCTCGAGCCGAATCTCTTGCGCTTGCGGGGTTCCAGTGTTTGGCACAATCCACAGCGAAGCCTGACCGATGGTCTGCACCACAAAGCCATCTCGATACGCAGCGACGGCGACGGGCATGGCGGTCTCGGGAATCGCGGAAGAGGGCTGGAGCGAACCCGGCGGACCGATGAGCAGCGGCCTGCGTGCATCTGAGCCAGAGATCGAGCGGTTTCCTGCGGCAATCACAGCCACGGTGCCGCTGTTGTGGATCGCCAGGTCGAGCGGTGCGACAAGCTTCTCTCCCGACGTGGTCCGAAATGTCAGTGCGCGGCTGGCGGCTTGCCTGTTCTTTAGCTCCATCAGCGTCGGGTCGCAGTTGACGCAGCCTTGGTAGTACACAAAGGGCAGAAGGCCTCCGTACTCGTGCAGCAGGTAGGCTCCGTTCCCGTCGGGCAGTCGCGCAAGCCGCGAGGCCGTCGTCGGCTGCGCATCGGGCGAGCTGTTCTTTGGTGGCTCGATGCTGCCAAGCTGCTCTCCCGTCTGGCGATTGAGCTTGTAGACCTTGGCTTGGCGGCGACGGCTGACCCAGACTTCTTCGTCTGGACCGCCACTGCCCGCGATGAGCTGTACGTCATGCAGCCCTGCGTCCAGCTTCTGCGACTTGACGGGCTGTAGCTCAAGGCGTGCGGTCTCGACAGTGACCAGCTCGCCCCCATCGCACGCGACGTATAGCCGCTGGTCGGACTTGGCAAACGCCAGGCCGCGAGGCTCGTTGCAGACATAGCTGCGCTGAATCGGTGTCAAGCGGAGCTGGTCGGTCCGAAACCGGACGACGGCACTGCCCGTTCGCAGCACACAGAAGAACTCGGTCGGCAGGCTTCCTTCGACGCACTGACCGGGCTCGTCGCCGGGCCGCAGCGTGATCCGCTTGGTCTCCGCCTGCTTGGTTAGGTCGACAACGACAATCTGCGAGGAGATCGCTTCCGACACCACCGCCAGGTTTTGGTTGCTGCTCACCACCACTGTGCCGCCGCTCGGAATCGGCACCGATCCCTCAATGGGCATGCGGTCTTTGGGTCGCTCGGGGGCCGCCGGCTGCGGATCGTGCTGCGCGCCGCCCGTCGGGACAACGCCGCCGCTACATCCCGCTTGCAGCGCCAGGAGCCACGCCGCCGCCGGGACACCCGTGAACATCCGATTCATGCTGTGTTTCTTCACAACCTTCATGATCTTCCCCCCCATTTGCTGCTGCGCGCTCCCTGTGAGCGCACAATGCAGACTGTCTAGCGATTGTCGATTACGGACATGGTTCCATGTATCCGCTGTCTTTTCCTGCTTTGGTTAGATGGATGTATGGTGCAATCTCTTTGTGAAATCTGTCTGTGAGCTTGGCTAGCTCGGTTCTGTTGGTTGTCCCTGTTGCGGGATCGATAAGCTGTTCAATGTCGCTTTGAATGACAAAGCGAACATATGTGCTAAGGTTTGGATCGCTGAAGCGCTCTGCCGCAACCATGCTGTTTTTCAGCTGATAGAGCTTTTCATAGCGAAGCTGCGGACCGATCTGGAACGTCTTGCCCGCAACCATCTTTTCTTTCATCTTTACGTTCAAGTACGGCGTCAGCTTGGGCGATGACATCATTCCATCGGGCAGATACTCGACTTCAAAGTCTTTGCTGGATGGATTGACGGTGACAAAGCCAATGTTTCGGTAATTGGTGACGCCCATGGCATCTTGATAGGTTGCCATTTGCTTGACCAGCGATTCGACCGAAGCCAAAAATGGATTGGGATTGACAGATTTGATCTGACATCCCGTCTTCATCCCCGGTGAGCTGAGGTCGGTTGCGCAGACATTGTCCAACGCAAAGCAGCGATATTCCATGTTGAAGCACTCGGGCGCGCTCAGCAGGTTGCAGTCTTCGCGCAGCCCCGACGCATTCGCCAGGTATTTGGCGTGCGATGGATACTCGTCTTTGCGTCGCGTTGCCAAGATCGTGCAGTCGTCTTCATTGGTGACGACAACCACCACCAGCAGCGAGGTGGCCGGATCGCGCAGAAAGTCGCTGGGCGTGCTGCTCTGACGCGCAATCGCTTGGGCTGCGCTCCCGAGTGGCATTTCAATGCCGCAGCCCTTTTGTCCCAAGACGGCGCGACAGTGCAGCGCAGTCTCGGCGTTTCCTGTTGCGTATGTTGGAAACAGCTGATCCTCGTACATCATCGTGATGGGATTGAACTTGGTGACCTGCCACTTTCGTACATAAGGAAGTGAAGATTCGAGCATGGGCAGTGCTGTGCTGCAAGAGCTGGGACAGCCGTCCTTGGCCGTGATTCCGCGCGTGATGCACAGCTCTGTCTGTAGATTGGCATTATCACCATTGCCATGCTGTTTCATGGCCGCATCGGTGCGTGGTCCGCACTTGCCCATTGTAAAAGCAGTCGGAAGCGGAGACGGCCAGTCACTTCCAGCCATCAGTGGCAGCGGTGGCATAACCCCGAGATCACTGGACGCGACGGCCATATGAATGTTGCTGATGGAGTTTAGTGAGCCGGCAGGCTTACACTTGTCTCCCGTACCGCGATTGAACATCGTCCATGGCAGCGACTTGAGCTGCAGCATCGCGCTGC
>ERZ724519.88-NODE-88-length-32605-cov-5.017757_pt1 | contig 32605 bp, 28 predicted proteins | sample MGYA00376052_ERZ724519 | MGnify/ENA primary metagenome ERZ724519 (study PRJEB28724, sample SAMN07190883) | activated sludge metagenome | isolation source: activated sludge of sewage treatment plant in Hong Hong | place: Hong Kong | collected 2016-03-17 ... | reverse complement strand
CGAGCGTCATGATCACTGCAACAACAGACAAGACGGGCAAGCGCGTCAGCGTGCTGGCCGCAGTCAGCGTTCCCAGCGTGATGACGATGATCTCTGCGGACAAGATGAAGTCTGTACGGATGGCTCCCCGGACTTTGTCTTGTTCTGCAGCGACGATATCCAGCGACGAATTGGCCAGCGCTTCGGTGTGCGCGGTGTGATGCGCGTGATCTTCGTTTGCACTGTGCAACAAGCGATGCGCGAGCTTTTCGACCCCTTCAAAACACAGATACGCGCCCCCTAGCATCAGCAGCGGCGTCACGGCCCACGGAAGCAGTGTGCTCACCAGCAGCGCAAGCGGAACCAAGATCAGCTTGTTGCGGAGGGAGCCCTTGGCCACCGCCCACACAACGGGAAGCTCGCGCTCGGCATGAACCCCGGCGACTTGCTCGGCATTGAGCGCCAGATCATCCCCAAGCACACCGGTTGTCTTTTTCGCAGCAAGCTTGGTCAACACCGCCACGTCATCAAGCACAGAGGCGATGTCATCAAGCAGAGTAAACAGGCTGGCAGAAGGCATCGCGCGATTGTACTCGGATTCCTGGCTCCTTTGGAGAGCTGAGCACGCACGATTCAGCGACGATGCAGAAGCAAGAGCAGAGAACAGCCAAGCGCTGTGTACCTTGCCCGACATGTCTGCACAACGACTTGAACAGAGAACGCGCGAACCGCTGCGTGAGGTTTGCGCAGAGCCAGCAGACAGCTTGCAGCTACGCACGCACGATGTGCAGCTGCAGCCTACGATTCGTCATCCGCGAGTGACTCAAGATCACTGAGCAGCTTTTCCGCAGAGTGCGCAGCCATCGGGAGTCCATCGGCTGTCACCACCAGGAGTCCTCGCTCACAGTTTTGACAGCGATTCAGACAGTCCTTCACCGTCGGTGTGTAGTAGCGATCACGCATCTCCTCAAGCAGAGAGGAAGCCGCAGCACCCAGCCGATCCAACGATTTTTTGCAGATGAGAACTTGCATGCAGATCCGACTATATCCCAGAACGCCGCGCGCTGTTCAGCGGTTCCCACTTCCCTTTGGTTTGCCGAGTCTTTGGGGAATCTGAATCACTACGCAGCGTCGGAATATGACTTGGCGAGGTTTAGATCCAAAAAGCCAGGAAATGACTGTGAGTACTGAATAAACTTGGCGTTCTTGGTTGCAGCCACACCTTCAGGTGCGTGGCACTTTAAGCAGTTTTTCGAGATGACCTGCGTCCAGACTTTTTCTTCATAGAACGCACTGTTATCAAGGCACCTGTCCGCGCAGCCCGACAGCAGCGATGCAGACAGCGCGACGGCACTGACGGCAACACAATCGAACGGGCGGCGCTTCCACTGCGCGGCTCCCTGGGTGATCCGGGTTCTGTTCATGCAACTGGCTCCTTCTGCCTTTGCGTAGAGTCAACGTGAACAAGACCAGAGCGAAACGGCTCTATGTGAGCGAACTGACCTGCGATGTTTGGATGATTCCGTCTTCAGATACTTGCTCTTTCGCACTCAGACTCATGACAGCATTCAGAAGAATACGTGGCTCCGACACGGACGGGCAAACCTTACCTTGCGTCTCGTTGTGAGCCGTGGAGTTCACTTGGGAATCCGCGTTGACGATTGCGGAAGATCTCACAACGTAGCAAAACGCATCTTGAAGGTACCGATTTTCCGGTGAAACAGAGTCCCCCTAGCAGCACGAGGGGCACCCATCTCGGCGACGATGATGATGCATTCCGCGTAAGATTCGTACTGCGGCCAAGGTAGGATGAAGCCATGCGTCACCTGCCCTGCTCTGCACAGTCTCTGTTCCCTCTGCTGTGGCTTTCGATCGCAGTTGTAATGGAAGGAGGCTGTGTGTCCCAAGATCGCTACGTCATCACGCACGAAGAGCTACTTCGGATCAAGCAAGAAGCCCAGCCGATCGAAGTGGTGTCAGCAGTGCGCGCAAGCGATCACAAACCAGTGAATGTGAAGGTCGCTGCACTACAAGAGCAGACCCTTGCTCCACACGGTGATGGAACCTTTTCGATCCGCGCCAGAGGCAACAATCCGACCATCACAGCGGGCTCTGTTCTTACGTGGACAGGAACCGCCATTTCGCTCATTGGGACGGTGCTGGTTGCAGTGGGAAAGGTCAAAGAAAATCAGACTCTGTTTTACGTGGGCGGAATCTCTGCACTGTCTGCAGAGCCGCTGATGTGGGCGGGAACGGGACTGTGGATTTACGGAGCGATGCGACCTCCGTACGAAGTTCCGTTGCCGCAGCCTTGATCGTCCGGCATTGCAAGTGATCTGCATCTACAAAGGAGTCCTCTGAATGTTGGAACAGCACAGGAATCGACTGGCCTTGCGTGGCATCATGTTCGCACTCCTGCTCAGCGGTTGTTCTGATTCTGGCTTTGTTGGCAACACCTCTGGTGGTGATTCTGATGGCGGAACCGTCGGCACGGGAGACGGTGGAACAGGTGGAACGGGTGACGGAGGGACCGCAGGATCGGGAAGCGGCTACCTTCACACAAGTGGTGGTCAGATTGTCGATTCCCAAAACCAGCCAGTGAGGCTCACCGGAGTCTCTTGGTTCGGAATGGAAACGGACTGGTTCGCACCGCACGGACTGGATAAGCAGTCGCTCAGCTGGATGCTCGATAAGATGCAGCAGCTTGGCTACAACATGATTCGGATTCCGTACTGCTCGCAGATGCTGGATGCAGGCAGCGCGGTCAAGTACGTCGATTACACCAAAAATCCTGAGCTAAAAGGAAAGACGCCGCTTGAGCTACTCGACAAGATTGTGGAGCAAGCGGGCGCGCGCAAGATGCGGGTGGTGCTCGATCGTCACCGTCCCGATGCGTACAGCCAGAGCAACCTCTGGTACAGCGGACAGTACACCGAGCAGCGCTGGATCGATGACTGGAAGATGCTGGCTGCGCGCTACAAAGGAAACGCAACGGTGGTGGGCTTTGATCTCCACAATGAACCACACGGAGAAGCGACCTGGGGAAGCGGCAACATGGCCACCGACTGGCGACTTGCGGCAGAGCGCGCAGGCAACGCTGTCTTGTCTGTGAATCCCGAGCTTCTCATCATCGTGGAAGGAATCGAAAACGTAAACAATCAGTACTACTGGTGGGGTGGAAACCTGATGTCCGCAGGTGCAAACCTGGTGCGGCTGAGCGTTCCCAACCGCGTGGTGTACTCTCCACATGACTATCCCGCGAGCGTCTACGGACAGTCGTGGTTTTCCGCCGGATCAGATCTTCTGCGTCGGAAAGTGGCCCAAGGACTTCCCTGTACCGAGTCATCTACACGGGAAGTGAGTCGCTACTTGTCAGAAACAGAGACAGCAAGTTGTCGATGTACTTTTGTCGCGGCAGATACAGCGCGGCCCCTGATGTCTTGATGTGTCCGATCCGAATTCCGTAGACATCACGTTCCGCCGGAAGAGCAAACACACGCTCATCGGTCACATCATCGCCAACGTAGATCGCGTGCTGTTTTCCGACGGCAGACATTGCGGCAAGGAGCCCAGCATCCTTGGTCAGTCCACCCGGCGGAATCAGGTTCAGGACATACTTTCCCGAAAGGATATGCGCAAAGCCCAGTGCGCGCGCAGCCGTCTCTGTCTCTTCTATCACCGCACGCCGATCCACAGCATGACGGTAGTGAACGGACACCGAAGCACCTTTGTCTTCGACGATCACACCAGCAAAGCGCGCAAGTGCCGCACGCAGCGCGGGAAGACGCGGGCTCACTTCTTTCGCAAGGACAGCCAGTGGAATCCACGGCTCGCTGCCATGGTTTCCCACAACTTCTGCCAGCGGAATGCCGTGAAGACGCCGCATCACATCCTCACGCGAGCGACCCGATACCACAACACAGGGCCGACGCTGCGCAAGCTCCGTAAGCAGTGCCCGCGTGGTATCGGACAGACAGGCCAGCGCTGGGTCCGATACGATCTGCGAGAGCGTTCCATCGAAGTCAAAGGCCAGCAGCGGCTGCTTTGTTAGCCACGCAAGACAGACTTCCCTTCCTTGCGGTGTCAGCACATTCCTCATGACCTGCGCGGGCTCCTTCCGATTCAACGGTTTGCGACGGCACAGAGTCTGCATCCATCGCAGTAGCGGACGGATTGGAGCACTATCTGTGCCATCAGAAACGATCTGCGCAGGCGCTACGGATTGAGTGAAGCGCTCACACTTGTGCATACAGACATGCGCGATGCACGCGGTGCGCAGAAACCATCGCTGCCGTGCCCTTCTGTCAAACTGTGGCAAAAATGATCGCGCCGCAGATCTTCCGCCTTGTGCGGGCTCTGTACCTTGCAAAGGACGCGTCCTACTCGACGGACAGATCCGCGTAGAAAGACAAGAACCGAGCCAGATGGCGCGACGGTTGCAGTGAAGGAAGGAAGAGCTGCAGCTGCTGCACTGCCGACGGTCGCTACGGCTTGCTGCTGTCCTCTTCCTACATAGGAGCCAGAACGTGCCGCATATGTCTTTTCACACGCTCTCTACTTCGGCGATTGTTTCGTTTATCACCGCAGAGCCGATTGACAAGCTCCTCGGCCACTTTGTCCCAGATCCAGCGGACCGAAAGTATCTTCTGCGCTGTCTGCTCGAACAAGGTCCGCACATCATCGCGGAGCCAACTTTGTGCTGCTTTCACTGCTGTCCCACGTCTTGGACAGACTCCCTTCAGCGACGAAACAGACCGATTCCCACGCGGAACAGATGCCTGCGGTTTCGGTGCCTATGCGGCTGCCTCCGCACCTGGCACAGAGCAGTCCCGATCGATACTTTCCCCTTCAGCTGCATCCACAGCCGCTTCATCAGCTGGCCGGAGCCAACGAACAGCAAGTCGCCGCGATGGTCGACTGTTTGATCGATGGACCGCCACAACATGCGCTGGCCAATGCGCTGATGGTGAACGTGATTGCGCGAATTCTGGACGCACTACCAGAGGCCCAATGAGCCAGCTTCCCAAAGGTCTCGATCTGGCATTTTCCGTTGCAATGGGAGAGCTAGGATTCTGCTCTACCGCGTGGCTGTTTGTCCGTGAAGTTGCGCTCTATGGCGGAGAAGATCTGGTCCGCAGCCTGCGTGATGAGCTGGGACGAACCTACGCAGTCATCGACGCTGTGGCCGCAGACTGGCTGGCCGGACATCGCGCCCCTGTCATTTCCATCGATCCGTTTATCAGCGCAAGCCAAGGACTACGGAAGCTGCTGGTGGTTGGCATTGAAGCAGACTTTCTGGATGCGATTGTGCCGCTGCTTCCCCACACAGAGATCGGTCTGTTGCGACACAGTCTGATCGAGCTGGACTGGGATCGTGTCACCGCAAACTATCAGCAGCGTGTCAGCTTGGTTGACATGGCATCCATTGCAGAGTGGGCCGGCAATCGCAGCGGTCTGTTGACCTTTCTGTATGGACACAATGCGCACGTTGCGCACGTTCGCGCTGCATGGCTGCGGCTCATCGGACAGGACATCCAGACTCAGTTCCGCAGCATCATCGGTTGGAACGTCCTGCGGACTCCTCTGTTCATGTATCCGCGCTGGTTTGTAGAGACTTCTGTGCAAGACTTTTCGGAGCTCCTATGAGCACTCCGCAGCTTGTTCTGTGCATCATCCTGATCGGCTCGCTCATCATTCAAGCGCTGCGACCGCAGTATCGACTGCTGATTGTGACCGTCGCTGCGGGCATCACATGTCTTGTCTCTACGCTGTTTTCGACAGCCAGCACACCGCAGCTCCTTTCGGAAGTTCCGTGGGATGTGCTGGTGATCCTGATTGGGCTTGGACTTCTGTCCGAGCTGCTGGTGACATCCAGACTGTTTGGACTCCTTTCCCTGTGGTCTACCCAAGCAAGCAGAGCGCATCCCGGTCGCATCGTGCTGTACTTCTCTGTCGGAATGTATGTGGTGAGCGGACTGGTGAACAACATCACCGCGCTGCTGCTGGTGCTTCCGGTTCTGCTCATCCTGATCAAGCTGCTGGGTGTCGGTCAGCGCTATGTCTCTTGGCTACTCGGAGTCCTGCTGGTTGCTTGCAATCTCGGGGGTGCGGCGACTCCCATCGGGGACTTTCCGGCGATTCTGCTGTTGGGCCGAGGCCACATGAGCTTCTCTCGCTATCTGCACTACGCAGCACCCACCACGCTGTTTGCACTGCTGATTCTTCTTTGTACGGTCATGATGTGGATTCGTCCTACGCGCGGACTGTCTGCTGATGGTCTGTCCGCGCAGCTTTCGGTCGCGGTCATGCGCAAGCTGTATCGCAATGTTCAGCTGGACTGGAAGCTGGCTATTCCGTCGCTGTGCTTGTTGGGAGCCATGCTGATTGCCTGGATTGTGGTGCCACAGCAGAGCGGCATCACACCGGATCTGATCTGCTGGATCGGCGTAGGACTTGCGCTGTTGTGGCGTGCCCATTTGGGAGAACAGCTGCTGCGCACCCGCGTTGACTTTGAAGCCGTGCTGTTTCTGCTGGGTCTGTTTGTGATGGTCGGCGCAGTCCGCAAGACCGGTCTGTTCTCTCTGCTCGCGCTCAAACTATCGTCGCTGCCGCTGCCTCCGCGCGGTCAGCTCCTGCTGTTTCTGCTGGTCTCTGGAATCACCACCGGACTGTTTTCTGCAGGTCCAAGCATGGCCGCGCTGCTCGAAGTTGCAGAGGTCTTGGCCAAGCAGTTTCCACCCCATGCGGTGTACGTTGGACTGGCGCTTTCGGTCTGTGCAGGAAGCTCGTTTCTATTGACCGCAGCGACGTCAGGACCGCTTCTGCAAACGATGACAGAGAGAGCCGGGCTTCGTGATGAAGACGGTCAGTCCCTGCGCTTTGGCTTCTTTGAGTTTCTTCCGGTTGGGCTGCTCTCGTTTGCCATCATTGAAGCGGTTGCGATTGGCTTTGCGCTGATCGCTTCCGCACAGAGTCCGTAACAGACAGCCCACGCAGAAGCACCTACCCCAGGTCCTGTCCAGGCATTCCCACGCACTTCCCATCGGCTGAAGCAAAGTACAAATCCTCGACGGAGACAAGCAAAGGAATCGCACGCCGGAAACTATCCGAATAACCTTCCGGGTGTGTGGGATTCCTACTGGGGCTATCTGGTCAAGCAGAACATCGCGCCAGTCTGGATTGGAGAGTTTGGCACCAAGCTCCAGACGACCTCGGATCAGAAGTGGCTCAGTACCCTGGTGAGCTACATCATCCAGAACAAGCTGAGCTTTGCCTACTGGTGCTGGAATCCAGACTCTGGAGATACGGGCGGAATCTTGGCGGATGACTGGACGACCGTGAACACCAACAAGCAGGACATCATCGCGCCCGCGCTCGCCAAGTAACCCAGCCGGAGCGCATTCCGTATCGCTCCGTTACGTCGCACAGCGTGCAGTCGGGGTCACGATCCCACGCAGGTAGGACGCAGTACGTTACGGAGCGCAGCCCGCATTGAACGCAGCAGGAATCGCCTGTTCCGCAGTGCTCGCATCGATCGACAAGATGAAGTTCACCAGATCTTTGCGATCCTGCGCAGCGGACGCTCCGGTCAAGAAGTTCGCAGAGCCCGACTGCCAGTGCTGCTGCCACTTGGTATCCGTAAACAGCTCATCGAGCGTCTTCGCTTGTCCGTGATGCAAGTACGGAGCCCCAAGTGCCATGCCGTACAGCGACGGAACGTTGTAGCCACCACGACCTTGCGCGCGGTTTGATGTCCCCGCTCCGTTTGCAAACGTACCTGCGCGAATTTCCAGCGAGTCTGTCCCAGCCGTATCCCCAGGAACACCAAACGTACCGACCTTGCGAATGTTGCAAGCCAGCTGAAGCGGAGGAATCGCCACGGTCACAAATGCATCCGATGCAGTGGGCTGTGCAGAGATCTGAACGGACCCCGCGCCGAAGTCATTGAACAGCGTAAGCGCAGCCGGACGATTGTAAGGAGTGCTGCTCACCGTCGAAACCGTAGCGCTCAGCGTTGGATCATAGTGACGACGCGACACGGTCCAACCTTGTCCACCGTGACAGTTTACGCAGCCGCCTCCTGTTGCTCCGGCCCCAAACAGAACGGCACCACGCGCAACCGATGCAGCATCCAAAAAGCGAAGCGCACGCGGAGGACGAACGGTCTTGGCGTATTCGTTGATGTCGTTCCAGTCATTTACGCAGTTTCCTGCGGTGCTCAGCAGCGACGTAGAAGACGGCGTTCCCAGGCCCGCTGCAGAGATCGTCTGCCGAGTCTCACTCACCAGATCGCACTGACCCGAAGAGGTCGTGATCGCGCCCAGTCCGCCAGACGTTCCGCGCGTGTTGGCCTCGAAGTCATGCATCTCATCGATGATTCCGGTCCAGTTGAAGATTCTCTGCTTCTGGGAACCTGCACCTGTGGTGTGGGAAAAGCTCCCGTCCATCGCGGTGGTCTGACGCGGACCTGCTGCAAAGATCCACGTCATGTTGTCCGAAAGTCCATCTGGATGGCACGATCCGCAGCTTGACCACGCCGCACCATGCTCCGTGGGAGCCGCGGTGGCCGTTCCGTTTCCAGACCAGCGACCACGACCCGTAAAGAAGAAGTGACGACCCTTGGTCACGCTGCCTCCTGCCACAGTACCGGAGTCCACCGTCGTAAGAACGGACTGCGTTCCCAAATCCAGCACCGCCAGTCGCTGATTGCCCCAGCAGTTGACGTATGCGCGCTGAAGTCCTGCCGCGATCGCGATTCCACTCGGGTTTTGACACAGGTTCGGATTCCCTGCGGCGCCGATCAGATCGATCTGCTTGTTCATCGTTGAACCCAGCGCAGGACTGGCTCCGCTGTAATCGATCCGCTGAATCACTTCTGCACCACGCGACACGGCATACGCAATGCGCGTTCCCGGAACGAAGTCGAGATCCACAGTGTCTGCCAAGAAGAATCGTGGCGCAGACAGCGCATTGACCAGCGACGCCAAGTTGGTCGTTCCGTTTCCTCCGCGTACCTCTGTCTTGGTGGCCAGATCCGCCACATAGATCACTGGCGCAACATTGCTGTCAAAGCGCGGCGGTCCTTCTGGCGAAGCAGAGATCGAAGGAACATAGATCCGTCCTTGCGACAGCGCGACCGAATAGAGTTGGTTCGGAGAAGCACCATTCGCCAGCGTTCCCGCAATGCCAAGCTGTGCCTGCGAAAGCGGAGGAAGCGAGATGCTGCCACTTGATGCTCCACCTTGAACAGCGAACAGCTGAACCGATCCAGTTCGTCCATTGTCCTTTCCTTCACCACCCGCAACGGGGGATCCGAAGAACTCTGGAATCACGACTGTTTCGTCGCTGTCGCTGCTGTCTCCGTTGTTTGTCACCAGCACTGAACGCGGACTGCGAATGCTCGTCACAAAGTCGGTACGCACCATGGTTGCGGTGTCAATTACGCCAACTTTGGACTCCGCAAACTCGGCCACAAACAGCTTGGCTCCGGTTGGTGTCAGCGCAAGTCCAGAGGGCTCTGAACCCACCAGTGCAGTCCCAGCAACCATCGGAGTCGCAGTATCAATGCCAGTGATCTTGACCACGGTTGCATCCGCACGCAGCGCCACAAACGCAGTCTTTCCATCCGGTGCAATGACCACAGAAGATGGCTCACCACCGACGGTTAGCTTTGAAAGTCGGGAGTTGTTTCCAGCTGAAAAGAAGGACACCGATCGATCATCGGTATTGCAGACCGCGACCACGGAATCATCATCCGAGATTGCGATTGTGCTCGACTTGGAGGCGCGCTTTAGCACCTTCACCTGCGTCATGTCGGCGCCACCACCGCCCATGTCCAGAAATGTAGTGGGATCACTTGGACAGCCTGTCAGCGCAAGCAGTCCTCCAAGCAGTGACGTACATAGCAGCCTCTTTGACATAGTCTATGCTCCTTCCCCAAACGAGCTGGCGTTGTCCTAAACGCGCTGATGTTCCGTCGGAAATACCGATCAAACGGATCGCATCAGGCACATCGTGTAGCCAGTATAAGAAGCACTGTGCTCAGTCTCCTCATAAGTGGTTCCAATAGTTGCCATAGCGGAAGATAATGGCAGCGGATTCCGATGGACCTGAGCCAGTTACGCTATCTACTTGCCATCGCTCAAGCTGGAAGTCTGAGCGCAGCCGCCAAGCGTCTACATGTCAGTCAACCCACGCTCAGCCTGGCGATGCAGCGACTGGAAGAGGAGCTCGGAAGCACGCTGTTTCTGCGCGATCATCGCGGGGTCTCCCTCACCAGTACGGGGGAAGCACTCCGCGCGCATGCAGAGCAGGCCGTGACGCTGCTGGAACAAGCCACGGTTCAGATTCGCGATCTGGAGCGATCCTTTGAAGGAAGCTTCATCTTGGGCTGTCATGAGTCGCTTGGAGCGTACTTCCTACCGCGCTTTCTGAGTGGCTTTCTGCAAGCCGAGTCGCGCATCGATCTGGCCCTATGGAATGGCAGCTCTGCGTCGGTGCAGCAAGCAGTGGTTGAGCGCAGAATTCACTTTGGCTTGGTCGTCAATCCGCGTCCGCAGCCGGATCTGGTGATCGTTCCAATGTTTCATGATGCGGTGGATCTGTTTGTCTCTGCTCAGGAAGGAAAGCTGCCCGGACAGCCTGTCTCTGGACACTCCTTTGCGTGTGCGCGCAAGCGACTTTCCGAACGTCCGCTCGTGTTTGCAGGACGGATCTCACAGTGTCGCGAGCTGATCGATCGCTTGGCTGCGCTCGACATTCGTCCGCCGCGTCTTCTTTCATGCGGAGACCTAGAGCTGGTCAAGAGCCTGGCCATTCACGGGGTCGGAACCGCACTTCTTCCCCGTCGCGTGGCTGGTTACGGACAGCCTCTGTCGTTACAGAGACTGCATCCAGAGCTTCCGTGCTTTCCGGACACCATCTGTCTGCTCTATCGCAGTGATCTGCATCGAACCAAAGGTGCGCTGCGTGTCAAAGACGCGCTCACAGCACATGGGAAGCGACTTCATGAAGAAGGCGATGGATACGAAGCACCGACGAGCGGATCGCCGCGTCTGTAGTCAAAGCAAGCGCACCCTGTGATGCCGAACAGAGACACTCCTACCGAAGCAGAAGTCGTCTGTTTTGCCTCCGCGCGATCTCTTTGATCTTGGCGCGAACAAACTGACACGGCGCATCATCTTCGGTGGCGCGCGGCCACAGAAGCTCTGTCTGCGATCCATGCACACGCAGCGGCAGCGGCTTGGTCTTGAGGTGCGGCCACGTCTTGCAGATCTGCTGCGCAACCAGCTCTGGGATCGTTGCAAGCAGCGAGCTTCCGTCGATGATCGCCCCAATGTGCGCAAAGCTAGACACCGAGCAGCGCACGCTGCGCGACTGCCCAAACAGATCTTCAATGATGCCGCGCAGATCGCCGTTATAGGACACGATGACGTGCTCGTGCGAAAAGTAGATCGACTCTGTTAGCGTCTTTATCTTGACGTGTCGCGGATCGAACAGACAACAGAATCCCCCGCCTAGCAGTGGCTCTCTGCTGATGTTGGATGGAAGCTCATCGGCCACCGTAACCGCTGCGGCCAGCCCCGATCCCAGGGCCGCGCCCACCGTCCGAAACTGAACAGGAATCGAGACAATCCGCAGCTTCGGCGCCTCTCTTTCCAGCGTACGCAGCAGCGGAGGAAGCAGCCACAGCTCTGACGCATCGGACAGACCCACCCGCACCGTGCGATCGCTGGTCTTGGGATCAAACGTCGCAGGCGCCAGCGCCGCATCGACCACCGCTTGCAGGTGCTGCGACAGTCCGGCTTGCAGTCGCTGGCCTCGGCTCGTCAAAGACAGTCCGCGCCCGCTGCGCACAAACAGAGGAGCCCCTACCGCAGTCGTCAGACGTCGCAGCGCCGCACTCACCGCAGGCTGGGTCATATACAGACGCTTCGCAGCGTCGGTCACGCTGGCACTCTCTGCGACCACCGCAAACACGCGCAGCAGGTTTAGATCCAGATCTCTTCCATAGATTCCAGGCATGTTTCCTATACATCTTATTCATTGGATGAATGAAATGGCAGCCCTCACACTGGCTGTTATGACAAACAACGCATCGAATCCGAATCTGCAATCGACCGATAACCAGCCTTCGCATGTGTCCTTGGGCCGTGGGGGTCCGCGCGTGTTTCCGCTCGCGCTTGGGTGTATGGGAATGGGCGCCGGCAGCTTCTACGGAAACGCCGATGAAGCCGAAGGAATCGCCACCATTCATGCGGCGCTGGATGCCGGCGTAAACCTCATCGATACGGGCGACTTCTATTCGACCGGAAAGAACGAGCTGCTCGTCGGAAAAGCACTGGCCGGAAGCCGTCGACAAGGGGCGCTACTCAGCGTCAAGTTCGGGGCTCTGCGCAGTCCTGATGGCGGGTTCCTTGGCTACGATGCGCGACCCGCTGCCACCAAGAACGCCCTTGCGCACAGCCTGTCGCGTCTGGGAGTGGACTACATCGACATCTATCGACCGGCGCGACTGGATCCGAATGTCCCCATTGAAGACACGATCGGAGCCATCGCAGAGATGGTCAAAGCCGGCTACGTTCGCTACATCGGGCTGTCTGAAGTGGGTCCAGAGACGATCCGCCGCGCAGCCAGCGTGCATCCGATTGTCGATCTCCAGATTGAGTACGCGCTCATCACTCGTGGTCCTGAAAAGGAGATTTTCCCGACGCTGTCTGAGCTAGGAATTGCCACCACGGCCTACGGTGTTCTGTCGCGCGGACTGCTGACCGGAAGCAGACCGCAAGGACCCAACGACTTCCGCGCACATCTGCCTCGCTTTCACGGAGAAAACGGCGACAAAAATCGCATGCTGGCCGATCGACTGGCGGCCCTGGCCACAAGTCGCGGCGTCCCGGCGTCCCACCTCGCGATTGCCTGGGTGCGCGCCAAAGCGAACGCCCAGAATGTCACCGCCATTCCCACCATCGGAGCACGGACGCGCACGCAGCTTCAAGATGCGCTGGCAGCGCTACGGGTCAGCCTGAGCGCCGATGATCTCGCGGAGCTGGAAGCCGCTGTTCCCGCCAGCGAAGTGGTCGGCACCCGCTACGCGGCTCCGCAGATGGCCACGCTCGACAGCGAAAAGTAGGCGCTGTCATCCTGAGCGCGGCAATCGTGAACAGCTCATTCACGTTTACAGAGCAATCGTGAACGGCTCATTCACGTTTACAGAGCCTGCGCTCGCCACTCCTTCTGCCACTAGGGATTGTCCCGCAGCGCCAGCAGGACCGACAGCAGAGAGTGGCAGTGCTCGCTCACCAGCTCTGCCGCTTCTCCGTCATGACCGCTCACCGCAACCAGCACGCGCCCCGGACGTAGCTCGACCCGAATCGGCTCCCCTGCGTACGGCAGCGCGCGCGACAAGGCGGACAGCAGCATCGGATCCACATCCGCAAACGCTTCCAGTCGATAGGAAGCCGGCAGCATCTCTGTTTCCTTTTCCACATATCCCAAGTGACGCGGAACATCGGACACCGTACGCGGCAAGATCCGCAGATGCGGCAGCCACTCCGGCGCCGACAAGACCCCCAGCAGCAGCGTTTCGGGACGATGTCCGCGACCACAGTGAACCAGAAACAGCGCGGCTTCGGACTCTGCGCGGGCTGGCAAAAAGCGCTCGATGCCAAAGACATCGGGCAGCAGTGCCAGCGGCTCTACTTCCGACAGCAGCGACAGCTCGACTTCGCGAATCAGCGGTCGGTTGTGACGCTCTGCCCAGCCATCCAGGCTCAGCACCTTGGACTTCTGTCTTCGATCGAGCAGAAGCGCCACCGTCGCCCCCGTTGCAGCCACCAGTATCCACAGCACCGGACTCATGATGACTCACTCTACCGCGACGGGCCCGCAAATGCTTGCAAAGAGTTTGCAGACCTGGCGACTGATTCCTGTCACTTCCGAGCGTACAAGTAGATGGGCTGACTCTGGCCTTCACTGACGGTGAAATAGCCTTTGCGATCCAGCGCAAAGCCGAGCGCTTCCCCTTGAAGTTCCAGCTTCAGCGGAATCTGACAAGGCGCGGACGTCAGCGCATCCCCGATCGACTGACCAGGCGCACGACGCCACAGATACGCGGCGGTGTAGCTGCGGATTGCGATCTCGTCTCCATCAGGAGAGATGTCTCCGCCCGTGGTGGTCGCAGCCCCCAGCAAAGGAGCCGTCCCAAAGCGCAGACGGGCCACTTGCTCTAGCTTCATCGCTGCGCCGGTAGACAGCGGTGCAGCGGCCCGAAAGACCGGAGAGTCTCCGTCACTGCTCTTTACGACAATGTAGAGATCTCCGTTCTTCGGATCGACAAGCAGCGTCTCTGCATTGTGTGGCTTGTCGGGATAGTTCAAGGTGATGCGCTCGACCGAAGACAGCTTGGTCGGCATCGTCGGAGACCCAGTCTTGGCATCGGGCTCTGGCACGCGATAGACCACGATGTTTGTGCGTGAAGTTCCGTTGTCTCCGATGTCGCCAACATACAGATAGGAAGTGCCCGCAACCGGACCCGGACCGATCGCGATGTCTTCCCAGTCTTGGGCGCTGGCTCCGTCGAGGTTGTAGATGGCCTGCATCGCTCCGGTGGAAGTCAGGGCATACAACGTCGCGCTGGCTCCAGAGTCATTGTGAACCCACAGCGTTCCGGGACTGCGACGACTTGCGACGATTCCGCTCGCTTCCTTGATGTCTCCCATCGGCGTCTTTCCCACGGAAACGCCGGTCTCAAAGCTGGGACAGACACTGGCTGCATCAACCGGAGGCAACGCATCCACTGCGGCATCCACAAGCGCGACATCAGGGGTCGCATCCATAGGCATCCCAGCGTCGGTCAAGGACAAGTCTTGGGGATCGCTTCCTAAGTCGATGGGAGGCTCTTCAGGAACGCAAGCAGACACGGTCAGTAGTGCCACAAACAGAGAGCGAGACAGCACGCGCATCAGTGCTCCAGTGAAAGTTGTTTGCATCGCTGTATCAGCAAGTCCGCGACTACGCAAACGCGGAAGACGCTGCGCGTGGAACATACGAGTGAGGGGATTCAGAAGCGTGTGACAAGTTCGGAACAGCTGGCGCCAACGTGGCGCGCGCACGGCTGGCTACTGTTTCTGAAGCAGCATCAACGACATGGTGTTTTTAGACTCTGGACCGTAGTCGATGCGCTCAATGGTCTTCCAGCCAATCTCGGCCAAGCTCTCGCTGAGCAGCTTCGGATCGTAGCGACGAACACGGAACATCAGAAAGCGCCGCTCAGGACTCCCATCGCGCATCTTGACGCGCGCAATCGCATCGAATCCGTAGCTCCCTGGAACGCCGCCGGTGGGAGCCAGCTCCCAGCGAATGTCGATTTCCTCTGCACCATGACAGTAGCGACGAATCGGACCACTTAGGAACGTGACTTGTGACGCGCGCGGCTTGCTGCTGGGAACCGGATCCAGCTTCAAGATCTTTTGTCGATCACTAGACGGTGCCCGCGCAATCTGGAGATCAAACAGAAACAGCTCACCGGGAGAGCAGCAGGACAGCGTGTCCCGAAAGAAGCGCAGCTCGTCGTTTAAGTTGATGAGCGTATAGCCCAGCATTGCAAACAGACGCGTGCGTCCGCGCAGCGGATTGACCAGCATCGACATCTTGGGCAGATCCAAAAAGCTGCCATGAACGGTGTACGTTCGGATGTCAGGAATCGTCTCGCAGCAGTGTCTGTACGCGGTGTTCAAGAGGGAATGACTGACATCCAGCAGAAACAGCTCGGTCTGTTTCGGCATGCGCAGCTGCGACTGAAGGTGCTTGATAAGGAGCGCCTCTGTTCGTCCGTCTCCCGGTCCCAGTGCGTTGAGCGTCAGCGCTTGCGATCCAACCAGATCGGCAATGCGGCGCGACATCGCAGCAAGCGGAAGCGTATCGCGAAACACCGGCCCATACTCTGGCGAGTTACACGTTGTCAGCCAGTCTTTCGCGCTCTGATGATCGATGTAGACCAGAGTCTGTTCGAGCTGTCCGCTCTGTCCGTTTAACGTATCTGCAAGCTGCGTCACCATGCCCACGGGATCGTAGGTCATGCCGAGCCATGACGTCGGTGACAGCCGATAACCCGCACTCATCTCTGCGGACAGCTCAATGTCGCTCACGCGCAGGTTCAGCTCGGGAACCGCCAGCAGCTTCAGCATCAGACTACGTCGCGCTCTGCGGGTGTGATGTTCCAGCTGACGAATCGTGGTGGCGGTGACTCCTACGCGCTCGGCCAGCCATTCCTGCGTCAGTCCGGCAGTGGTTCTGCGCTGATGCAGTCGCTCGCCAAACTTCACCCAATCGATCGGACCGATCGCTTCGCTTCCGTCGGTGTCTCCCACCAGCGTCAGCGCTTCCTGAACCGCACGGACTGCGCGATTGTGATCTTTTACAAGGTGCGTAGGCAGAAGCTGAAGCGCATGCAGCGTATCGACCAGCTTGCTCTGCACGCGAGAAAGCTGACCCACAGGATCTTCCAGTAGCGATTCCTGATTGGGAGTCTGCGGCAACATGACATGTTCTGGCTCTGTGCTGTCGTGCTCGCTACTTTCTGGCTGTCTCAGCATGGATACATCCTTCATCACGGTCACAGATAACACAGTCCGTTTCGAGCGGAAGCGTTTTCAGCGACGGAACGAAGAAGTTTTGTGCGGCGCAACTTCTGTCGACTCTGTGCGCCCAGGAAGGCCAGAGGGAGAGCGTTGTGAAATACCTAAAATCACCAGGAAATGAATCCTAGGAATTACCTATTTGTGACCCACTGACTGATGACTGCGCGGAATGCGCCAAGCAGAAGGGAGGACTAGCGAACAGAACGCCGAACGGACTACTTCACCCAGAGCGTGCCCTGCGTACAGTTGCGACCACACGCGCCGCTCTGCCAAAAGGAAGCGCCTGCTCCGCATGAGCGCGCCATATCGCTGCACGCAAACAGACCGAATCCCCACGCGGAGTCCGTGGTTGCGCAGTCGTTTTCATTGTTGCCAATCAGACCGAAGCGCGCGCCCGAATACGTACCCGGACCGGAGTAGTCCTTGTAGTTGTTGATGCCGGTTCCGTTGCAGTAGGGCTGCGACGTGTCATCGCCCCACAGCGTGTTTACCAGCGCACGGGTGGGACCGCCCGTCTTGAACGTCTCTGTGAAGACCTGCATAAGCGTCTTGTTGCCACCGAGCGTCTGCTGAAAGCACATGCCAGGACCGGGGACTCCCTTGCAGCCACGCACATTCGCGCCCACCAAGTTCACAAACGCCATCGTCTTGGCATTGGCATTGAGCGATGGATCCACCGATCCGCCCGCGTCTTCGTTCAGGACTTTGTTGTCCGTCCAGTAGGTGCTCGAGTAGCCAAAGACACCGTCATTTTTGAAGCGCATCGCCATCGTCCAGCCACCGCCGTCCGTGGTCATGTCGCAGTAGACTTGATAGGGAGTCTTGCCGTCCGGGCTGATGCTGTACGCGCCATCTTTGGAAGCCGGAACCTTGGTCAGCCAGTCCTGACAAGAAGCAGGGGTTACGCAGCTGATGCTGATGTTGCTGATCGCAGCGTTTGTGATCGTTCCGGTTCCTGAAGTCACGGAACAGAACAGGTTCGCAGGCTGTGTCTTGATCGTGACTGCGTAGCCTGCGCCAATCGCCACTGGGGTTGCGAACTCAAACGCGCCATCTGCGCCCACCGTGACGTCATCGCCACCGTTATTTTGCAGCACCAGACTGCCGGTGAGCCCCGTAACAGAGCCGCCGACTTTGTATGCGCTCGTGTTGCAGGCCACCGCGACATTGGTCACATTCGCAGTGCCCATCGTTCCCGATCCTGACATCACCGTACAAGCCTGCGCGGGCGGAGTGCTCTTCACCGTCACGCTATACTGCGCGCCGGTTGCGACCTTGGTGCCGAACACAAACGGACCGAACGCAGAAATCGGCAGATCCTCTGTACCGTTTAGGGACAGTACCAGCCCCGAGCCCGTCAAGCTGGTCACGCTACCACCCACCGTAAAGGACTGCACCGACATGTCCATCACCTGGGTCATTCCCGTTTCCGTTCCTGATGAACAGGCCAGCAAAAACCCCGACATCGCACCGGACGCAATCCACACGAGCGCAGAGATCTTCTTCATGTTCTCACTCCTTACGTAGATCTAATCGCCAAAAGAGGAGTGTTCCAGCGGCTCTCTGGGTGTGCGCAGCTACACCAAGTAAGACACGTAGGTGCAAGGAATCATCAAGCGGCGCAACATCCAACCAAGCTGGATTCCCCCGACGCAATCATAGCAAAAAGGAGAGCCCCTTTTGCGCGACTCTCTATGCAAGTCCCAGCTGCGCGGCTGTGAGGATCGTACTGCGCACGCAGACTCATTTGCGGGCATTGGCCAAAAGTCGGTTGTGCTCGCGTACTTTCTGCCAGAATGTCCAGTGATTCCAAGGGACTACTCATGAGCTCTTCCGTGTATCCGACCGCAGATCTGGCCCCCACCGGGCGCGCAAAGTGTCTTCACTGCACACAGACCATCGACAAAGGGAGTGTCCGAATCGCGGTCTTGCGAAACATCGACACGGGATCCTTTATCACCAGTGGTCCTGGCTATCTGCATCCTGCGTGTGCCCAGACGTGGGCGGACACAAACTGGGAAGATGGCTTTGCAGATCTGCGATCCGGTGTCCGAAAACATACACTCATGCCGACGCTGCCTGCGCCATTTGGGGGTGAAGCAGGAAGCGATGAAAAGACCGCAGCACCAGCGGTTCCCAAAGAAGCTCCGCCACCTCCGTTTGGACAGCTTGGCAGCCAACAGATCGAAGCGCTGGTCGTTAAGCTGCGCTCGCTCAAAGATGAATACAAGACAGACTCTGCGCTGGAAAAGGCAGGGATCAACTGGGCGGACCGTGATGAGCTGCGCTGGCACCTCGCACGAAACGGACTGATTCCACCGACGCACGTTAGCTTGCTTCGCAGGCTTGCAGAGTCCGTCCTGTCCCAAGCAGCGGATGCAGTGTTTGCGGTGATTCCCAAGCTCGGAATCGTGACCCGCGATGTCTGTGAAGTGATGCCAGGCTGGTCGACCAGTGCCGATGAAATGGTGCTGCGCGCGATGCAGCTTGATCCAGATCGACTGGCCTTGGTGCTCGATTCTGCCAACTCGCTGCTACGACTCGGCATTCAGCTGGTTCGGGGTCGCAGTGGCGTAGAGATTCCTGCATCCGATCGCGCACGCATTCTGGATTCACTGGCAGAGATCGAAGCCAAGCAAGCGGGTCTGCCACGAACCTACAGCGCGCAGGGAGAGCGACTCTCGATTCAAGCGCTTGGCATCACGGGAGAGCGCAGCGAACCGTACGACTCTGCGTGGTCGCTCGCGAAGCACTTTGGAACACAGACAGAGTGGCAACAAGCGCTGGCCAAGCATGCACGGAAAGCGAAGTTTTCTAGCATTGCGCACCTTCACGAAGGACTCTGTATCCTTCCACTTTCGCAGCTTGTCACGACGCTGTCCAAGATAGATTTTCACCGGCATGAGTCCAGCTATCGCGCGATTTCTACGCTTCTGTCTGCGCGTGGTGATGATCCGCTCCAGCTTGCGGATGAAGCCAAACAGATTGCGCGCGATGCCTACCCTGGACGCGACATGCGAGAGATCTTGCTGCTGTCTGCGCTCTCGCTGCTCGGACAACAGCAGCGCGAAGTGCCAGAAGGACTAGAGCTCGAGCTATCGTGGGAGCTGTTTTCGTACTGCGTCTCGCCGTGGCGCGGCGAAGCACTGGAGCGCTCGCTCTATCAGACCGCACTCCGCGCGCTTCCCAAAGAGCGAATCTGGGGAATCATTCGAGCGCGCTTTCTTCGCGACTACACCCACAACTATGCGCTGGCGCTCTTGTCTGCTGCGTACGATGAAGCGCTGTTTGTACAAATTCTATCGAGCATCAAGGATGCAAGCTCGCTCGATGAACTGGCGGTGGCTTCGCTTGGAAACAAGGCGCTGCCCACGCTGCTTTCCCATCGGCAGAGCCTGGCGGACAGGCCGCTCACGGAACGTCAAACCGCAGAGGACAAGACCAAGAGCCTGCGCAACCTGGATGCCTGCGTGCGCGCAGTCCTGGGAGCCATGGGAATCGACGGACAGATCTTTGATGGATCCCACGATCGCTGGCTTCACATCGGTGAAGAGGAAGACTACTGGCCGGAACATCGCCGTCAGATCTTTCTGTCCATGCTCAGCGGAATGACAAGCGAGCGACGAAGTACAGCGCTGCGAAGACTGCTGGAATGCGGATCCTATATCGAGCGTGCATTCCTCGGCGTCCACACCGTGGCCGATGAGTCCTTCCGAACCCGTGCAGCCGCGCTGCTGGTGCGTGCGTACGGATCGGTTCATGATCACAGCCTGCTTCAGCGTGGCATTGCAGCGCTCGGATGCGAAGGACTTGTGTATTTCCGCGCCGCACTCCTTTCCGAAAAGCCCGATGCCAAGCTGTTCGAGCTACTCAGTCAGCTCTTCGGTCGAGAGCCCGTTACTCTCATCCAGCAGCAAGCCAACGTAAAGACAGAGCGTCCGCTTGATCGACTGCTGCGTCTGTCCAAAGAAGCGCCTGGTCCCAAGCAGCGCATCTATCTGCTCGAACCCATCGATCTGTACGAACATCAAGAAGCGGATGAGGAGATCTCTGTAACCAAGACTCCGCTCACTGTGCCACATGGAAGCTTCTCTGTGAGCCGAGGCAAAGGGCCCGGAATCCGTCCTGCGCCCGCAGCGGAACCAGGGACAGATTCCCAACCAGACAAGATCAGCGTACGCCGCAAGCATCGCAGCAGCACAGGGGAACAGGAACACATCCTGACCATCGATCTGCGAGACATTCCAGAGCTGACCCCAAGCCATCCGGGTGCCCGCGCGCTGTCTCTGTTTGCCGCAAATCCCGATCACGGAGACGGCTGGGATGCTGCACGCCTAGTGCCTGTTCCCAGCGACGCAACACCACCGTCCGATGGCAGTCCCATCGCAGTCATTCCGCTCCAGATTCCCAGGGCGGCCTTTGACTCCGCAAGCAGCAGCCACAGTCCGCAGATCAAAGAAATCCGCAGCCTGCTGTTCAATCGTCCAGGCTGGGCGCTCGGTGAGCCGATCTACATCCAGAGCGAAGAAGACGGCGACTTCCTGGGTTCGTTTCTGTTTCAGCTCTCCGAACGAATGGGAGATCTAAACCTCGGCGACAGCGGCTCTCTCTACGTCTTTTCCGGCGGCACCTTCATGCAGTGCTACTAAGGAATCCCACGTAGCCGACTCCGCAGTCGGCGCAGCCCTTCCGAAGACCCTCTTTGCGCTCGCTTCCGAACGGACTTACCGCAGCCGAAAAAACGACCACAGCATCAGGAACAGACACAGCACCGCAAAGATCGCCGCGCCCAGCCACAGCGCACTCCGCATCCGGTTTATCGCCAGCGGAGTCGCACGATCGAGCGGCAGCATGTCGCCACTCAGCGCCGCATCCAGCACCTTGTCCGCCAGCCGCAGTCGATGCTGTCCGAGCTGCTCGATGCGACGATCGACCTCACGCAGCGCCTCTTGTTCCCCCCGACAGGGAGGACACACGGCCAGGTGTTCTTCGACCTGCGCGACGAGCGCGGGCTCAGGCTCGGGCAATTGCCTTCTTGTTTCCGCGCAAGTCATAAGGAGTCTCCGGTGACACCAGCACGCGCAACAGACCACCCGAGTCGGTCCCCGGGGCCAGGTCGCGCTGTAACGCCCGTCGTAGCTGCTTGCGTCCGTGGCTGAGCCAAAAAGCACAGGTCACTTCCTGACAGCCCAAAAGCGACGCCGCTTCCGCAACCGATCGACCCTGCATCAGCACCAAGATGAGCGCCACCCGCATCTCGACCGGCAGCTTGAGCAGCGCGCGCGTCAGTCGATCGCGACGCTGATGCTCGCTCGACTTTGCTGCCGCTCCGCCTTCGCTTGATTCAGCCTGCGCCGTGTCGGGTGATTCCCCCAGCGCCGCAGCAGGAATCGGGGGCAGCACCGGCACGATCGACAGCGCTTTGAGCCGCTGCACCGACAGGCTCACCACTTGACGCAGCAGCCAGTCCGACTCTGGATACAGCGAGGACGAACCCGCGACCGCTTCACGCGCATCCGTCAGCGCATGGCCACCTGCGGACGCTTGCCGCAGCGCCTGATGGACCACCTGCTCTGCGCCCGCCGCATCATCCAGAAGCTGGAGCGCACACCGGAACAGCCGCGACCGCACATGCACAAGCTGCGGACTTTCCACAGGTGCCGCCAAGCCCCTTCGGCGATAACGGCCAAACCGGCGGAACAAGGCGTCTGTGATCGCGGCTAGCTTCGACAAGGTCTTACCGATTAGCGTAGCTCGACGGGAAGGCTCTTGTCCAGGCGAGTTATCGGTCGCACCCGCACCCAGGTGATCGCCCCGCCCTGCTTACGCGGCGCGATCGGGCTCGGTCAGGTACGCGAGCGCATCGGCTTCGCTCAAAAACGGATGCGGCTCCGATGACAGCAGGCCGCGCTCTCGGCGCAGACGACTGGCTTGCAACAGCCCCACCGATGTCTGCATCAGGATCGCCACCCGACGGAAGCCCGCGACCAGTCGAACCACCGAGCGATGCAGTCGCTGCTCGTACTCTGGATCGTTTCGCATCGGTCCTTCACGCATGTCCAGAAGCAGTCCCAGCGTTTTGCGACGCAGCACCGGCAGCAGCAAGTCGAGCCGATCCAAAAACGAAACCATCTCGGCATCGTCGATCACCGGACGAGACGAGCGCCGCAGGATCACGACCGATGAGCCACGATCCCAATAGACGATGCCCAGACCTGAGCGAAGTAGCTCTGACACAAGAGATCAGTGTAGCCAGTTTCGAAGCGCGCTCCAGCTACGCCGCCCAAGGACCGCAGCGCTTCCGTCGATCCGATCCGAACCAGCGACGCACTACCCCCGGCCAAACAGGAGCGCAGCGTTGTTGCCTCCAAACGCAAAGCTAGACGACAGAATCACATCTACCTGCTTCTGCCGCGCCACTTCCGGGATGTAATCCAGCCCAAAGTCCGTCTCGGGATCGCGCAGGTTCTTGGTCGGCGGCAAGATGCCATGCTGAAGCGACAGCACCGACGCGACGGCTTCGATTGCGCCCGCGGCTCCCAGCGTGTGTCCCACCATCGACTTGATCGATGACATCGGAACCTGTCCCGCTCGGTCCCCAAGCAGCGAGCGCACCGCATGACTTTCCGCCGAGTCATTGTGCGGAGTCCCCGTCCCGTGCGCATTGATGTAGCCAATCGCCGAAGCGTCCAGCTTGGCATCGCGCAGCGCCGCCGTCATCGCCTGCAGTGCGCCCTTGCCTTCCGGCTGTGGCGCGGTCATGTGATGCGCGTCGCAGCTCATCCCAGCACCGAGCAGCCTCGCCAAGATCCGCGCCCCTCGACGCTCGGCATGCCGACGAGACTCCAGCACCAGCACCGCCGCACCTTCGCCCAGGTTCAGGCCCTTGCGGTTTTTGTCAAACGGCTGACAGGGCTCGGGGGACGTCGCCCGCAGCGCTCCAAAGCCCGCAATCGTCAGACGACACAAGCCTTCCGCCCCACCGGCCAGCGCCACGTCACAGCGGCCCAGTCGAATCCAGTCGAGCGCCTGCGCAATCGCAATCGCGGAGGAGCTACACGCCGTCATCACCGTCGTACGCGGACCGTGCGTCGCCACCGCTTGTGCCACCAAGTCGGTCACGCTCGCGGGCTGGTGCGCCACCAGCAGTCCCGACGAGGGCACCGCGCCTTCATGCAGCGCACGCAGATACGCCTCGGTCTCTATCGCGCCGCCGGTGCCTGTCCCAAACAGCACAGCAGCCTGCGCAAGCTCCGCTGCGGAAAGCTGCGCGTCTGACACCGCATCCAAGGCCGCCCTAAGACCAAACCGATCCGGTCGAGAGCACACCGCAGGCAGCGACAGCCCATCAAAGCGTGGCGTCGGGGCTTCCGCCACCAGCTGGCTGCGAGCGTCTTTGCACTCAAACAGCGAAAGCGGTCCAATTCCACAGCGGCCCGCAAAAATTCCGTCTCGAAACGAGTCCACACTCGGTCCAAGCGCAGACACAATGCCGAGCCCGGTCACCACCACATCGTCGGTGTTCATGCTTTCGGTCTGGCTTTTAGCCTAAAAAGGCCAAGCAGCACAAGCACGCCCAGGCCAGGCCACCACACGGCGAGCGTACGCGCCGAAGCATCCGATGAAGTGACCGACGACAGCGCGCAGAAGCCGCCTTTGACCACCGGAGTATCCCAGATCGACGTATGAACGAGCGGCGGAGCCAGACACATTCCGTCCACGCAGTACTGATCGCCGACGCAGCTGCAGCGCTTTTGAAGCTGGGTCAGCAGCAGCAGGCTCTCGACGTCGAGCAGTCCCGCCCCGCAGCCCCCCAAATCGTCTTGCAGACAGCGATAGCGCGCATCTGCCGCCGTCCGCGCAAGCAGCCCAAACGTCCGCTGCCGCAGCCCAGGCACAAGCGCCTTCGCCAGCGTCGCGGCCCCCGCAAGATGTGGCGCAGCCTGCGACGTCCCGACCAGCGGCGAATAGGTAAACGGCGGACGCGCTGGCTCATCAATGCCCTCATCGCGATAGGTCGATAAGATCCCCTCAGGAGCCAGGCTCGTCATGTCCGGCTCATAGTCCAGCTCGGACAGACCGCCACCGGGAGCCAGCAGATCCACACGCGGACCGTAGTTCGAATAGACCGCGCGTCGGCCCATCTCATCGGCTGCACCAACCGTGATCACGCTGTCCAGGCCGCCGGGAGAATACGATGTCGCGTCCGTTCCTCCGTTGCCCGCCGCAGCCACCACCAGCACGCCCTGCGCGATGATCTCGTCGATTGCGCGCTGAAGCGTAAAGGAAATGCCTGGTCCGCCAAAGCTCAGGTTGACGACATCGATCCGGCGACTGACGACGGGAATCGTTCCCAGCTTGGCCCCGCCCGTCCAGCGCAGTGCGTCCGAGATGTCGCTGTCGATGCCGTCTCCGCTGCGCACGCCGAGCACCCGCACCGGCATCACCCGGCACTTTTGATCGACGCCCGCGATGCCCATCGCATTGCCCGTCACCGCCCCGATGATTCCCGCGACGTGGGTGCCATGAAGACGATTGCTGTCGATCGATCCAGTGTCGGTCGGATCGGGATCACGCACACGGTCTCCGTCATCCGCGCTCTCGGGACGTGAGATGAAGTCATAGCCAGCAACGATCCGTGGCTCCAGGTCGGGATGACCATGCACGATGCCGGTGTCCAGCACCGCGACCGTGACCTCTTCGGATCCTTTGGTCACATCCCACGCACGCGGCATGTGAATGAGCGGCAGCGACCACTGCTTGAGCCACTGCGCGTCATTGGGAATCGCCGTTGCATGACGGATCCGATCCGGCTCCGCTCGCCGGACCTTGGCATCGGTCGCCACCTGAGTAACCAGCTGCCGCGTCATCGCTTCATCTGCGTCCGGTCGTTCCAGCAGCACAATCGCGCCCGCCTGCGGACTCACCTGCCACAGCGCAGACTCGATCACCGGCTCGGGCGCAAGCTCCCGCAGCAGCCGCAAGCGAACACCACCCAGCACCACGTCTGCATCCGCCACGGCAAGCGGCGTCCCAGCGGATGGCTCCGCAGTCAGTCGCACCCCTCGTCGCAGCTCCACCAGGACGTGACCCGGAACCATCGCTTCGACCGGCGGCTGCCAAGACATCGCGCGCTGCGTGGGCTGCAAGCGAATCGGCGATGGATCCCCACACGCGGGCAACCCCAGCACAAGCAGCGCCACCGCCACAGCAGACCCCACGCCCGCACAAGCGCGCACGATCCCAAGCAACTGACGAGAAGCTGTGGCGACGTTTGCCCACATGCGGCGGCGAGCTTAGCCGAGAACTGCGAAATTTGGCGAACGACCCCCGAATTTCTGGCGAATTTCGAGAATTTGTAGCTTCCGCACTTCCGTAAGTGTTTCTATGATGAGTGTAATGTCTGGGTTTCCTTTGCTAATCGCAGTGGCGCTGGTGAACTGTCCGCTCAAGGTGGCTGGGCACACGGTCGAAGATCGTTCCTGGCTGTCCTCCGCAGTGGTCGGGTCTGTGATGGAACACAAGCGTGGCGTCCAAAGCGAGCCCGTGCTCGGCTATCAAAACGGTCAGCCCATGCCGCTCTTGGTTGTGGAAATGCCCACGCAGCAGCCGACCAAGGTTCGCGCCGAGGTTCACACCGCGCTCGCCTATCTACGGATGCAGCAAGCCGCCACCCGCTTTGGGCTGACGCTTCAGCTCAACAGCGGCTTTCGCACCAACGAACAGCAGCAGGAAGTGTTCGGCCTCTATCGTCGGGGCAAAGGACCGCTTGCCGCGCGACCGGGCTTTTCCAATCACCAGAGCGGCTATGCGCTCGACATTGATACCAAGCTGCCGCGCGTACGCTCGTGGCTGTCGCGCCACGCTTATCGCTACGGCTTTCAGCGCACCGTCCCGAGCGAAAGCTGGCACTGGGAGTTTCGCGGCGACCTGCGCAAGCTGCTCGACCGCCAAGATCCGCTCCTGCCGAACAACTCGTAGCCCTTCACGCGAGCGATTCGGGGACACTTCCCACGCGCGCCTTGTCCTTCCGCCGACGCTTCGTCCAGTCAGCCACTCCAACGCACGCAGCTACAGCGGTCGTCGAGCCCGCAGACAGGCGGCACGCACCGTCAAAACCAGCGGCTTTCGCAGCGTCGATCGCAGTCCCACGCGATCTTTGCCTTCTCCCCCGCAGATCTGCTCAATGCGCTCACGCAGCGCCGAAAACACCGCCTGCAGCTCGCCGCGAGAATCGCCACACAGCGCCCGCAGCGCTGGCATGGGACCGTGCTCGATAAGCGGTGAGTAGAACAGCTCTGCCGCCCCCGCAAACAGCAGCGAAAACGGCGACACCACCAGCTCAATTTCATCCAGTCCGGCCAGCTTGGCCCAGCCGCGCACCGTCTCCACATCCGGCCAGCTCTGGAGATGTCCAAGCAGCCGCTTGCGCTCGACCTCGCGCCCGGTCAGCTCCGCTTCGAGCAGCGCATAAAACTCCGCGAAGGTTCCCCGCAGCGGCAGCGTCGCGACAACCTGTGCCCCCGGCTTGGCCACGCGCGCCAGCTCTTTGAGCAGCAGCTGCGGCTGCGCAGCGTCGTAGAGTCCGAGGTTTGACACCACCAAGTCATAGACCGCTTCGTCAAACGGCAGGTTCGGCTCGCCCGGCTCGGTGCGCAGAAACACCCGTCGCCCGAGCAGCTCTCCGGCGTTGCGTCGCGCCTGCTCAATCAGGGCCGCAGACGGATCGACCGCAAACAGCCGCGCCTCGGGAAAGCGTCGCAGCAGCTCTAGACCCGGATAGCCGCTGTGGCACATCACATCGAGCAGCGTCGTCTTGCCCACCACCGGAGCGACCTGACCAAGCAGCAGCCGGCCAAAGGGCTGGGTCCACACGGGCCCAAGCTCGTGAGCCTGCGCGCTCGCCAAGCGAAGCTCGCGACGGGGCTTGAGTTGTTGCGGCAGTGGCGGCGGCGCCTGTGGACGCGGCGAAGACCCGGGAACGGTCGTCATGGGCGGGACTATACGACGCACGCCCAGCGGATGGAACCACGCTGGTTGAGCTGGCTTTACACGACTTGGCCCAGACAGGACTGGCCGGGCGCAGCAGACGTTAGTAGCGAGCGACGCTCGGATCGACCTGACGCGACCAAGCGTCGATGCCACCGCTCAGGTTCCAGACGTTGCGGAAGCCGCTTGCCACCAGCTGCTCGGCGGCGGCGTGGCTGCGCGTACCGTGGTGGCAGTACACCACCAGCATCGTGTCCTTGGACAGGCTGTTAAGCTCCGTGCGCGCCAGCTCCTCAATCCACTCGTCCCCGGCGATGCGAGCCACCGTGCGCTCGCGCTCCGTCCGCACATCCAGCAGTCGCAGCGGCACCTTGGCCGTCAGCATCTTCTGAAGCTCGGCGGGCGTCAGCGTCCCCACCCGCGCGGGCAGGTTCGGGTTGTCGATGCGGAAGCCGCCCCCAGGACCATCGACAAAGCCAATCGCAATGCCACTGGCCAGCTTGGCCGATGCCCGATCAAACAGCACCGTGATGCCATGCTGCTCGACGGTCAGATCGTTTGCACGCGGCGAGTCAAAGTACAGATCGATCGACTGGCCACCGCGCTGGAGCACCATGCGCAGCTGCTGACCCGGCTCGGCTTCCTTCGCAGCGTCTTTGATCGCGGCTGCCGCTTCGGGCGAAATCGAGATGCTCGGCGGCGTATGAACAACCTTGCTCGGATCGATGCCCAGCGAGGGAAGCAGCTCTCCGCTCTCTTCCAGCTGACGCACAATGTCGCTGCCGCCAATCAGGCTGCCTTGGTAAAAGAGCTGCGGAATCGTCGGCCAGTTCGAAAACTCTTTGATTCCTTCACGCAGCGCCGGATCGGACAGCACGTCCACATCGCGGAAGTCCACGCCGTGCCCATCCAGGATCTCGACCACCTTGGCCGAAAATCCGCAGCGCGGCTGCTGCTTGTTGCCTTTCATGAACAGCACGACGGTGTGCTGCCGAAGCAGCGTCTCGATTTGCGAGCGAGTCTCAGAAGAAAGCGCCATATCTAGTTCTCCGTGGGCAGTGAGATTCCACTTGAGCGCACGCTTCGTCAACCATTAGCAGCCCGACCCAAGCTTGTGCGCGGCAGGAATCGACCACTTAGCCCGGACCGACGACGACCTTCTGCGTCCACTGACCGATGTGATTCGAGGTCGATAGGTCTTGGAACGGGAGAAAGAAGCCCGGATAGCTGCCGTCTTCTCCAGCGGCGATCTTGTCGGGATCGACCGCGAACATCCACAGCCACTGCAGCCCGCCGGAGTAGCTGCCCGGATCACGCAGGCCCGCCTTACGTCGCGACGAGATCGTCACCCAGAACAGCCGACCGTTTCCCTGCTTCTGCTGGAACGGCGAAAAGCGCGGATAGGTGTCTGACAGGCTCGCTTGGGTATCCATCACGCCTTGCGCAGAGGCCTTGCCAAGTGCCACCAGCTTGGCGCCTGCCGTCGGCTGGGCAGCGAACGTCTTCGCGCTCGGGTCTGCGTCGCCGTCACACTCATCGCCCGTGCTGCCCGCGTTGCAGGTGGACTCGCTGTAGATGAAAAACGAGCTGTCCGGCGCAAAGTTGGGGTTATAGCGGTTCTTGCTGGCCACAATCGGCACCACCGAGGTCGGCTGTCCCCAGGCCGAGCCGCTCTTTTTGACGATGTCGATGCCGCAGTTAAACGGTCGCTGCGAGGTCTGGTGAATGCCAACCTTGCTATAGGCGATGGTGTCACCGCTCGGCGACCAGTCGGGATGGTCTGGCTCATAGGTCAGCTGGATCGACTCACTCGGGATGCGCAGTCCAGTGGTGCCGCTGTGCATCCACAGCTTGTTGCGATCCGCGAGCGTGGCCGTGTCTCCGTAGACCGCAACGAAGCGATCACCCGCCGGACTGAACGACGCAAACTGAATCTGGTTCGCCGTCGATGCGGGAACCGAGCCATTGAGCGTCAAAAGGCTCGCCGCCGGGGCGCGCATGTCCGCGATGAACACCAAGCGACCATCGTTCTGTCCGCCCAGCGAAGACACCATCTTGGTGCCATCTCGCGAGATCGCATGGCAGCCCACGCAGGTCGGAAAGCCATTTTGCGCAGGCGACAGAAACAGAGACGGCGTGAGCGTGCTGCTGCCGAAGTCGACGCGCATGATCCCGGTGTTGTTCGACGTGGTCCAGTAGTACAGACCGCCGCTCACTGGCTCTTGGGAAAACTGAACTGGAATCCCTGCCGACTCGCCAAAGCCCGATCCATTGTCATCGCCGCCGCGCACGACAATCGACACCGGCTCACTGCCTGCATTCGAGTTGGCCACAAACGCATACGTCGCCGGGTCGAGCGGGAAGATGCAGCCACCGCCCACCATGGCCCCGCAGCGCGTGTACGTCGTCACCGCCGTGGTCTTGCTGACAAAGCTCAGCTGAAACAGCGTGTTTTGCGCTGCGCCCGGCTTGAAGTGAACCTCTAGCCGCTGGATGTTCGGCGGAAGCATCACACCGCCGTTTGGATAGACGATCTGCGGCGCGCGGCTCGCCTGCGGGGTGCCCTGGAACTTCTGTCCGGGATCGGTCGGGATCGGCGTGCCACTGACCGGCGGCACAACCACCGATGCCGTAAAGTGAACCGTCAGCTGCGCTGAACCGGACATCGTGCCCGCAAATGCTTGGACCTTCGTCACCCCACCTTGGGTCGTCGATGAGGTGAAGACCGACCCAGCAAACGATCCGACCCCCGCATTTTCCAGCCCGAAGTTGGTCTGGTCGGTGATCTCACGCTCACCGCTTGGGAACTGACCGTAGACCCGATAGGTCTGCTTCGCCGCCAGCTGCTCTGTTGCTTCCAGGGTCGCGCTCGGCGGATCGATGCGAATCGCGCTAAGCTGCGACAGGTCAGTGGGATCCGACGAGTCTTGGTCGAGCAGCGTGCTGCTACATCCGACGCAGATCGCCACGCACAAAAGAACATAGGTACGTAGGTTCACCATGACCGCATATCCTCATCGACAGCAGGGTCAGTGGCAACACGTCCGTTGCTAAGTTGACGACCTGGTTGGCAAAGGCGCTGCGTCCGACTCGCCACAGTCAATTCCGCGTTCTCGCAGCTTCTTTCGCAGCGTGTTGCGGTTGATTCCCAGCATCGCGGCAGCCCGGAGCTGATTGCCACTTGTGCGAAACAGCACCTCCTTGAGCAAGGGCCGCTCGACATGACTCAGCACTTCTTCGTACAGATCCGCAATTGGATAGCCATCGAGTCGCTGCAGCAGCGCCCGCAGCTTCACCCGCACGGTCTCTTCCAGGGACAGCTGCTCTAAGGGCACACGCTCTTGCAGCGGCGGCAGCACCGCTTCGACATCGCACAGCTCGATCGTTTGACCGCGACTGCGCAGCGCTGAGCGATTGACCACATCCCGCAGCTCCGCCAGGTTCCCCGGCCAGCTATAGCGCAGCAGCTGATCCATCGCGCGGCCCCGCAGCGTCCGGGTCTGCCCAAGCTGATCGGAAAGGAGCGTCAAAAAATGCTCGGCCAGCACGGGAACATCCCCTGATCGCTCTCGCAGCGGAGGGATCCGCAGCCGCGTCACCTGATGCAGCCCCAGCAGCTCCGCCGCCACGACCCCAGACTCCAGCAGCCGAGGCAGCTCGACATCGCTCGTCAGGATCAGCCGTGGACGATCCGCATCCGGCTCGGGACGGTCCGTCGCCTGCTCTTGCTCGCGACGCTCCAGCAGACCCTGAAGCACCCGCCGGAGCCGCGCCGAGCCATAGGGCAGATCTTTGACCAGCAGCGTCCCGCCATGGGCACGCCGTAGCTTTCCGATCGCTCGCTCGGAGTCCGCGTACTCGGCATCGATGCGGATGAATGCGCCCGCCCGCCGCGCCGAGCTTGCGTGGATGTGCCGACCAATGTGTTCCCGTCCGCTGCCCCGCTCGCCTTCCAGCAGCAGCGGGGTCTCGACCTGCGCAGACTCGGCCACTTGCTCACGAAGACGCCGAGTCGCTGGCTCCTCACCGACCAGCGCAATGCATACCAACTGGTTCTGCGATTTCATGCACAGGCCGCCTTCGGCTCGGCATCACCCGCCACCGCAGCGGCAGCAGATTCGTCGGGAGCCGACAGCGCCACCCGCAGCCGAGGCCGACCTTTGGCCAGCTCCGCAAAGTAACCGACCGTCGCCGCAATCAGCGCATCGGGATCGCGCGGGGCCTTGCTCTGATCGCGCAGGTCCGCCGAGCCCGGCAGACCCTTTGTGTACCAAGCGACAGACTTGCGAATCTCGTGAATCAGTCGCTTTTCCTCGGTCCGTCCGCGCATCAGCGCGCAGTGTCGCAAGAACACCTCGCTCCGCTCTTCCACCGTCGGCGCCCCAGGAACTGGCTCGCCCCGCAGCCACGCCCGAATGTCGCGAAACAGCCAGGGGTTCCCCAGCGCGCCGCGACCGATCATCACCGCGTCACAGCCCGTCTCTGTCCGCATCCGCACGTAGTCCAACAGCGACACCACATCGCCATTTCCCACCACCGGGATGTGCGTCGGCACTGCCTCGCGGACCTTCTTGATGATCTCAAGCGACGACTTGCCCGAAAAGCCCTGCGTCCGCGTCCGCCCGTGAACCGTGATCATCGCCGCCCCGGCTTCGACCATGGCGCACGCAAACTCCGGCGCGTTCAGGTGTTTTTCATCCCAGCCCGCGCGATGCTTCACCGTGACAGGAATGTCCGCAGGCAGCGCAGCCCGCACCGCCTTGACGATCTCCTGCGCCAGCTCCGGTTCCTTCATCAGCGCCGACCCACAAGCGCCCGCGACCACGCGCTTGGCCGGACAGCCCATGTTGATATCGACCAGCGCAGCCCCGATGTCCTTGGCGAGCAGCGCCGCTTTGGCCATCGCATCCACCTCACGACCGAAGATCTGCACCCCGAACCGTCGCCCATCCAGTGAAGCCGTCACCTTCTGGGTGGTCTTCTTGGCGCCCTCACAC
>ERZ724519.87-NODE-87-length-32738-cov-10.025212_pt1 | contig 32738 bp, 21 predicted proteins | sample MGYA00376052_ERZ724519 | MGnify/ENA primary metagenome ERZ724519 (study PRJEB28724, sample SAMN07190883) | activated sludge metagenome | isolation source: activated sludge of sewage treatment plant in Hong Hong | place: Hong Kong | collected 2016-03-17 ... | reverse complement strand
TGTCCATAGCTTGCACCAGTAGCATTAAAATATACTCTGAAATTATTGTTGTTTTTAATTTTTACATTGCCAAAAACGGCATTGGTTCCGGCAAACTGAACATCGTAGATCGAGGTAGTGGTTGATAAAGTATTCACCACAACATCGTTTAAAGATTTTCCCGGAATTTCAACGATGTGTGTTGCTGCCTGATTACTTTCTATTTTTAATACCACCAAATCCTTGATAAAGACTGTACCAGCTCCACTGTTCAACCTAAAACTATAGCCTACATATACTGTATCAGTTCCGGTTAAATTCAATGTTTTATTAGAGCTCGAACTAAAGCCATCATAAACATTTCCAAAATTCATTCTAAATCCATTACTGATCAGTGTACCCGCATTGTGTGAGACGGTAGCTGTGGCTCTGAACATACTATTCATGGTAAATGTACCCGTAGATCCAAAAGTAACACTGCCTAAAGAAAAAGTACTCAAATTGATACCGGCACTCACACTCGTCGATAAAAACGTTGTTGTTCCTGTATGACTAAAGCTTGTTGCTCCAGTTAAATTCATATTGCCGTAGATGATTAAACTCCCTGCATGGCTATACTTTACTCCGGTACCTGCTAAATCAAAATCATTTCTTATGGTTAATTGATTGGTACTACCATTAAAATTGATGGGAGCATTGTCAAAAACTATTTTTCTTATGTCTGAAGTTGTGCTCAAAGTAAGTGTGGTGGCAGGGAGTATATTTTTAAGAATCAAATCCATTGCGTTGTGATTGAACGCAGCGCTAATGTTTCCGCTATTCCAATTTTCAAACAAGACACCTTTGGCTGATGCTGAAATGGTTGAACATGAAAAATTACCGGCTGTCCAATTCCTTACAACTACCGAGTCTACATTGGCAGTAATATTTCCGGTAGAGAAGCTGCCGGCTGTCCAGTTGCTCAATTGAAACCGGGCATTGCCGCACGAAATCCCACCATTGGCTGCAAATGAAGTTCCCGACCATGCATTCACCAAAAAGGTATCCAATGCAGCAGTGATTGTACCCGCTACCTGAAAACTACCTTGTGTCCAGTTTTTTATTTTAAAACTAGATGTAGTGGAAAGGTTGCTGTTGCAATAAAAACTTGAACCGGCACCCGACCAGTCTTTGATGTGAAATTTAGCCGCATTACAATTGATGGTTGATGATGAAAAATTGCCACTATCCCAGTTTTCAATTAAAAATGAATCCTGGGACAGTGTAATGCTACCAGATACTTGAAAATTTCCACCTGCCCAATTTATTATTTTTACTCCACCTGTTGTAGTTGAAATATTACTCGTGCAATTAAATGTAGATCCAGACCAGTCTTTTACTTGAAATTTTGCAGCTCCACAGTTGATGGTAGAGGAAGTAAAATTTCCTCTATCCCAATTGTCAATTAAAAAAGAATCAACAGCAAGGGTAATCGCGCCTACATTAATGTTATTGGCATTCCAGTTTTTTATTTTTACCCCGCCTGTTGTTGTTGAGATACTGCCAGATGAAAAATTGGATGCTGTGCCTGACCAATCGCTCAAGTGAAATTTTGCACCATTACAATTAATAGTTGATGCGGAAAAGCTACCGGAGGTCCAATTGTCGATCAAAAAAGTATCCTGGGAGATAGAAATGGTCCCAAGCTGAAAGGTGACTCCCGACCATGTTTTTACCTTAAATGACCCAAGGGGAATGCTCGTATTGCCCCAATTGAACAATGCCGCACCACAACCATTGACAGCACAACTGCCATTGGAAATGGTTAGGGACAAAAATCTGACAGAGGATGCACTCACATTGTTAAGTTCAAAATTGCCAGTTGTGATAGACAATGCAGATGAGGTCGCATTAAAAGTAGTGGCAGATGTCAAATTATTCATAAATACACCTTTGCCGACTGTAAATACCCCACCGCTTTTATTGAAATTGATATTCGCATTTACAACCAGACTATCGGTGATGGTAAGCGCATTGGTTGAATTCTGGGTAAAAGTAAAACTTCCACCCAGCTGTCTGAATGCTCCGAATATGCTCAGATCATACCCGGTTGTAACAAAAGTGGGGTTGTTGGTCACACCATTCCAAACAAAGTTTTTGCAAAATGGAGCCTGGTTGACCGTTACGGTTTGTCCGGCGGCAGTAAATGAGTTGGCATCAAATACCACATCGTTTAGTTGACTCGGAACAATGGTGTGCTTTACTACACCCCCAGAAGTGGTGGCCCAGTGGGTAAGATCACTCCAGTTTCCGGTACCGCCTACCCAATAATATGTTGCTTGTGCGCTTAAATTAACGCTCGTTCCAAATAAAACAAACAATAGGCTTAATCGAAAGAAATAAAATTGCGTAGTCAAATGTGCACGAATCATTAGAAGGGCTTTTCAATCATTAATTTATTTTTCACTCCAAAGAGGATTTTATAAAAAAAATGATTCTGCAAACGCACAGGAAAGATTGCGCTCAAATTGTTCTAAAGCGTTGCAATTTTGTTCTGAATAGCACGGTAAAATTCCACAATCAATCAGTTCCAATCATATATAAATTTTTAAATACATCCCTCAGAGTAGCATTTAATCTCATTTCTTTTTGCAAGTCCATCTTTTGGCAATCATTTTTTCGGCCATTTGTCTTTCTCTCTACCATTCCGAATCAGAAATACAATTTTTTAATTGTACATTTGAAATTCATACAACAGACCAAAACCTGCTGGCATGCAGCCTCTTAACATTCTAATTGTGGAAGATGAAGTTTTGATCGGAGAAACCATCAAAATTTATCTGAGGGAGCGGGGACACATCCCAATGGAAATTGTAATTTCTTATGAGGAGGCCATCCGGGCAATTACTATGACTTTGCCTGATGTTGTTTTGGTGGATATTCGTTTGTTTGGTGAAAAATCAGGACTAGAATTGGCAGAAACCATCCAAATGCAATATCCTCACTTGCCCATTGTCTTCCTCACATCGCAGTACGATGTCCGGGTTTCAAATAAGGCCTTGGAATTGAATCCTTCAGGTTACCTGGTCAAACCAGTGCAAAAAGAAAGTTTATGGACCACGGTTGAATTGGCACACAACAAAAAATCAAACCAAAATACGAGCCCCGCCATCAGGTTTGCGGATGGTGCCAAGGTGTTTTACCTAAGTGCAAACCAGATCAAATACATTTCTTCCGACCACATTTACGTCGTTATCCATACCTCCAATAGTGGTGAAATAACATTGAGAATGAGTTTGACGGATGTAGAAGGTCTGCTTGACAATACCACCTTTATTCGCTGTCACCGTAGTTTCATTGTCAACAAAAGTTATATTTCCCGGTACGATACCCATTCCTTTGTCATTGATGAGATCACTATACCCATCAGCAGATCCAACAAGTCAGAGGTAAAAAAATTAATGATCGAACCTGACTAAATCTATCTTAATTCTAATGCCATCCAATCAGAACATATATAATACCCTTTAGAACATTGTACACCAAAACCCAACTTACTTTCTCTGATCTTGATACATTCACATCATGAAGTACGGTATCTCCATATACATCATGCTGATATTGCAATTCTTAGCTCCCAAAGCAGCAATGGCTCAGGAGTGTACAGATCCGGCAATAGCCAAACAACTAAAACACATACGGCAGCTGTCAAATCGAAAAGAGCTCAATGCCGGCTTGCGCCTTACTGACAGCATACTGCAACAAGCTAAACTGCACCGTGATACCAACTGCTTTAATTATTATTCTTTGTTATCATTAAGAGGGCTTATCCTCATCAGAAATGATGAAAATGGAGAGGCTTTGATTTTGTTTTCTGATCTGGCATCCAGATTAAAATCTACACCCTACAAAGAATTTGAAGCACAGACCTATCTCAGCCTTGCCCTTATTCATGAATTGATGCATAGACCAGATGCTTGTGCACATAATTTAAAAATAGCAAAGTCCCTCGTAGAAAAATACCAACTCAAAGAAGCGCTGACAAGGCTTTACGTACGAACCGCCTCTTATTACCTTCAATTCAGAAGTGATACAGATTCTTGTATGTATTATTCACAACTTGCTTTGAAATTTGTTCCGTATACCACAGTACTCAATGACATTGGAGATACTTATGGATTATTAGGCATGTGTACCTCATCATCCATAGATCGTAGCTCCTATTTAGAAAAAGCCATTCAAACTTTTAACAAATCTGAAGATTGGATTGCCTGCGCCTTTCTTTCATTTGGCATATATAAAGAGTTGCTCAATCAAAACAAAAAACAGGAGCCAGAAAAATATTTGGATGCCATAAAACAAAATTACCTTGATCGTATTCGTGAAAACTCACTTGAAAAATCAATTGGATTGGCTGTTTATTATGAGAAAAAGAAAGATCTATCACTTCAAAAAAAGGATTACAAACAAGCTTTACGGTTTGAAGAATTGTATTCTCAACACAGAAGGGATTATGCTAATGCCAAAAATAAAACGTATCTGAGTAAAATTCAGGATGAATTCCTTTTCGAAAAAGAGCAACGTAAATCCAAAACCCTGGAAGAACAAAGTAAGGTCTATCGAAACATTCTGCTTCTGAGTACTTTCTTTATTATCACTTTGATCGTTCTCTTATTCATCAACAATCGCAATAAGCAAAAAATAAAACGACAAAAAGACATCATAGAAAATTCTATGGTAGAAGTGCAAAACCTGAGCCATAAAAATGAATTGTTGCTCACCGAAGCTCATCATCGCATCAACAACAGTTTGCAGAACGTTATTGCCATTCTGCAGATACAAAAAGAAAAAGTAGCCAATGACGAAACAAAAGACCTTTTAAACGATCTCTCCAATCGCATCAATTGTATCTCTTTAATCCACGAACAAATTCACCAAAATAAAAAAAATGAAAAAATACAGTTGGCAGATTTCATTCACACAATATTGGGCCTTCTGCATCGCTTGTCGGTCAATTGGGACATCAGTGCTTCATCCATCAACATTGATCCTTCCATCTTTATAAATAATGAAACTGTCATGCCTTTGGGCATCATTACCAACGAACTGGTCACCAATTCACTCAAGCATGCCAAATTGCCATCCTCTGAAAAGTTGCAGATTCATCTGTCAATACTACATGGTGAACAAGGTACCTATAGATATGAATATGCTGACAACGGCCGGCAAAATATAGAAAATATTTCCAGTCAAAGCCTTGGCTTGATGTTGATCCAGTCAATGCTCAAACAGCTTAATGCGCAGTGGAAACAAGGCAACGAAATAGGGTTTAAAGCCTCATTTACTTTTAAGGAGAAAAAGACAGCAATCGTCTAAAATGAACAATATGGCTTGAATCCATACTTTTAAATTGTTTATTCCATTTTGATACCTCATTGTCATTCTGAACACCCATTTATTCATAACTTTGTTTTAAATTCGTTCAATGAAAAAAACCATAATTCCCCTTCTAATATTTATAAGCTTAATCCCATTATTATTAACAGGAAAATCCTGGAATATAAATCGGGAGTTTGCACCAACCGATACTACAAAGATAAAACCAGACACCTTTTACAACCAAAGCTCATTCTTTTCGTACAATAAATCTGCTTTCAATGACAAAGCAGGTTCGCTAACAGTACAGGTCAATTCTTTAGTTTTAAATAGTGTAACTTATACACCCTCCCGGTATCTAGCTATCGGAGCAGGTATTCAATTTATAGATGATGCAGGTGCTTTCTTTTACATTAAACCCAGCTTACCGCTTAATAAAAATTTTGCCTTGGGTGCCATGTTTTTATCTTTTCACAGCGATGGTAAATTTTATCACAAATTAGCCCCTCAATTGTCATGCAGAACCAGACAGTTTGAATACACAGTCACCTATTTGCCGAAAGTATCCCTGATGCACAATTTGAGAGTCAATTTTACTGCAAAGAAATGGATTGGCTTTGAATTATGGAACAATCAAGAGTCCGTGAATTTTGGGTCCATAACTTTCAACTGGAATTTTCGAAGATCATCTCTCGGACTAGGAATACAGGCTGCAGAAGGGTTTGAATATCGTACTGTTTTGCCCTGTATTCAATATCGGTATTTTATCCTTTAATTTTGCTCTACCTTTATGCCTGCTTTGTTTGCTGATCCATTTTCCCCAATTATTCGTTGCTGTGCCATTTCCATTCTGTAGACGGCAGAATTCCATCATTGTTGCCCATTTAGATATTTCGCTGCAACCTTATTAACCTGCTGTACGTCTTTAGATTCTCGAGTTAATTTCATTATTGCCTTTTTCTTACTTTATCACTATTTCCTTTATCATGAAATTTTATCAATTTTTTACATCCTTCCTTTTGATCTTGTTTTTAGTGCAAATCAGTTACAGTCAAGACCAGATTGATATTTTTAAACTTTATAAAGACAATGAAACTTTTGCCATTCACTGCGCCATCAGCGAAACCAAATACATGGGTAAAAAGTGTGTGAAGGTGGTTGACACCGGGCTCGATACTTCTTTGAAGTTTGTTAAATTATTACCTACTCACTTTAAAAACGGTACCATTGAAGTAGAATTGAGTGGCAAGCCCGGCCCAAACGCATATGCCGGAGCCAGGGGTTTTGTTGGCCTGGCATTTAGAATTAAAGAAGATAATTCTACCTTTGAATGCATTTACCTGCGACCCGGAAACTCCAGGGTTATGGATCAGGCCCGAAGGAATCATTCTGTGCAGTACATTTCTTATCCGGCTTATCCATGGCACAAATTGCGCAAAGAGACGCCGGAAGTTTATGAATCCTATGTTGACCTCATTCCAGGAGAGTGGACCCGGGTAAAAATTGTTGTCAAAGATGAGAAAGCACGGCTTTATGTGCATGGACAAAGCCAGCCAACGTTGGTGATCAACGACCTAAAATTGGGAGCGGATCAATCGGGAGCTATTGGTCTTTGGATTGGGCCGGGTACCGAAGCCCATTTTGCCAATCTTGTTGTGAAAGAAGATCAAAGCGGAGAATAAGTCAAGAGAAAATTTGGCAAACAATCCATTACTTTTGCAACACAGTCATCACTGTTTGTATAACTGAATGGAAATAAATACTTATAACCACCCTTATGTAACTGCCGAGGTCACTGCTCAGGGCTTACTTTTTGACAACCCGGAGCAGGTTGTACAATGTATGGTATATCTTTACTACCAGGGTTATGAAAAAATCATTTTTTACCAACACCATTTCCCTGCCGATTTTTTCCAATTGAGCAACGGTAAGCTGGGAGAGGTGCTCCAAAAATTTTCCAACTTTCGCATGCGCCTGGCTATTATTGGCGACTTTCAAAACCTCCAAAGCCAGTCTCTCACCGATTTCATCAGAGAGAGTAATCGGGGTAATTGGGCGCATTTTGTTTCTTCACTGGAAAATGCTTTGTAATTACTTGTCGAAATTTAATTTGGCATCACTACATCACCAATTCTTATTTAGCATTTAATTTTGCGTTTTGCCATAATTACAAATTTTAATACCGAATATTTACAGCTATTTGGCCATTATTATTTTAAAAATTAATTTTAGCCAATTATTAAGCCCAAGAACTAATTGTTTGGATGAATCTAAAATTAAGCTGCGAAAATGTCAAATCCTGCTTTTATTGTAACGGATATTATATCAACTCAAAATAAAACCTTTAACTAACTTTTAAAAAACACAAAACTATGAATTGGTATTTAAAAGCCCTCAGGCAATATGCAGACTTTGATGGCAGGGCCAGAAGAACAGAATATTGGATGTATACACTGTTCAACTTGATTTTCATTTGTGTTCTGTATGCATTGTTTTTTATATTACGTGCGGATAGCTCAATGGCGATGTTGATTTTGGCATTGATAGGCTTATACAGCCTTGCGACATTTATACCCAGTATTGCAGTTGCTATACGCAGGCTCCACGATGTAGGAAAAAGTGGATGGATGTTGCTTGTTGTCTTTATTCCCCTCTTAGGTGGTATCTGGCTCCTGGTATTGTATTGCACAGATAGTCAGCCAGGGGACAATGAATACGGACCCAATCCAAAAGAAGAGATCATATAATTTACATATTAAAACCGGTGAATGGAAGCCTTGTTATTCATAGCTTTTTTGAGGCCAAAATTCACCGGCATTTCACCTATCTATATCAATAAAATGGTTCGTTACATCGCTCTTTCGCTCTTGCTAATACTGACATACAACCAAAGCCATGGCCAAATATGGGACAGTAAAAACATTGAATTTGCGCTCCCTTCCCAGGGCTGGCGGATCAGACCAGCAAATGAAAAAACAGCGTGGACCTTTGGCTTCACCATAACGGAAGATCCCTTTGACGCCTGGGCATTTACCGACAGTGAGTTTACCTGCCAGCGTACCATCGATGGGGGCAATACCTGGGAAGAAATTACATTTAAGACCCTTGATCCCGGCTCAGGATTTATTTGTGACATACAAGGTCTTAGTGATAAAATTGCTTTTTTATCTTACTATAGCTACAGCGAAGGTCCGTTATTATACATGACCAAAGACGGAGGACTCAATTGGACAACTACAGATGCAGGTATGGGGTCTTTCCTCAACTGGGTACATTTTTATGATGTCAACAATGGTCTGGCCTTTGGCGATCCCGGTGAAGATGGCTTTTTTGAGATCAGTCATACTACCAATGGTGGTGCTACCTGGACACTCATAGAAAGCGACCATAGTATTGAGTCCGCTTATGATAATGAATTTGGTGTATATGGTGACTTTGTCATCAGCGGAAATTATGTATTTACAAGATCAGATTACGATCGTATCTTTTATTCTGATGACAAAGGCAAAAGCTGGGCCGAGGCAGGCACCCCTGTTCCACCGTCAAGTAGTGCACTTTGGGGCCTTGCCTGCAATGACCAGGCTGAAGTCATAGCTGCCTACAACACTGAAGACACCGATGCCTTTTATGTTTACAAACGCAACCTTACCAACGGAGAATGGGCCAACATCACCCCTGCCGATTCCAATGGCTATGTTACCGGCATGGCTGCCATTCCGGGAACTCAAACCATACTGATCAACAAACACTTTGACTTTGCCGACGACCAAAGCTTTGTAACCCTGGCGAGTACCGATGGCGGAAATACCTGGCTGGAAGTATCCAAAAATCAGGGCTATCGCACCGGCTTTACACAATTTTTGAATGCATCGGTGGGTTATGCCTGTGAAATACCCGGTGATTTTGATAATCCTACTGACAATGTTTTTGTGTACAACGGCTCACCGCTCACAGGCTTGCTTACGCAGCAAACACTCACAGCAGAACTCACCCTTTTTCCAAATCCGGCCGTTAACGAATTGTACGTGGAGCTGAAAGACGACAATATTTGCGATTATTACATTTATCTGCATGACCTGAAAGGAAAACTTATTGGCAAAAAGATAGTAAATATGACGAAGGGGTTTCATGAAAAAATAAATGTTTCGTCGCTGCCCTCAGGTGAATATATGGTTACTGTTTGCAATGCAACGGGTTTTAAAACCATGCGTTTTGTAAAATAGAGTTGATCTTTATTTAATGCAGAAACATAACTTCAGGCTGTATTTTATTGGGTGTTGTTTATTTAATAATACAACGATGGTGTCAAAAAAAATTGATCTTTGACGAAATGGTCAAAAAATCAGATTATACAATATTTCTTATTTTGCATTGGCGACAGCCTCTTTAACACTGCCATGTACTGAGAGCAGGCGACTAGCTTCTTCTCGATCGACACCAGACAACAACATTACCATTTCAACACCCCTGTTGACCAGTTTTTCGTTGGTGAGTTGCATGTTGACCATACGATTGCCCTTTACCCTGCCAAGTTTGATCATCACTGAGGTAGAGATCATATTCAGGATTAGTTTTTGAGCGGTACCAGCCTTCATCCGGGTGCTGCCGGTGACGTATTCGGGTCCTACCACACATTCGATGGGCAGCTGTGCTTCCTTTGCTACCGGCGAACCGCTATTGCAGCAGATGCAGGCTGTCATGATGCCTTGCTCATTACACTTGCGCAAACCATGTAAGACATAGGGTGTAGTACCCGATGCTGCAATGCCAATGACCATGTCAGCTGTATTGATGCCATAATCCATCAAATCCTGCCAAGCTGCTTCATGACTGTCTTCTGCCTTTTCCACGGCTTTACGGATGGCGGAATCTCCCCCGGCTATCAATCCAATCACCCAGTCAAAAGGCACACCATAGGTAGGCGGACACTCCGATGCGTCCAGAATGCCCAATCTGCCACTGGTGCCGGCCCCTATGTAAAATAAGCGTCCCCCTTCCTTCATCCTAACGTATACGGCATTCACCACCTCTTCAATCTGAGGAATACAGTCTTGTACTGCCAGCGCCACTTTTTGATCCTCCCGATTGATATCGGTCAATAACTCTCGTGTCGACTTTTTTTCAAGTCCATCGTAAAGTGATTCCTGCTCCGTTGTTCTGTGAAACATAAAAAGTAATGTTTGAAATCAAAGATAGTGGAAAGTAGGCATTGACAGTGCTTACAGCACCATCTCTTTGTAGGGCACTATGGTGCTCAGTCCCTTGCCGGCAAAGTACTTTTGAATGTAGTCTTTATCGCCCGTTGCCAGCACAAAGTCGCCTCCCCATGCTCCCAGAGATTTGATGGTGCCGTCAAAATCAGAAAATCGCTCTGCTTTAATGGGCGTGAAGCTGGTGTGTTTAGCAATGACCGATTCGTGTTCTTCCATCAATTTTCTGAAACCGTTGAGGTCCTTGACCTCCTGCACATTTTCGGTGATATCGGAAATTGTCTTTACCAGGTTTTTTTTGTCTTTAACCGCTTTGAGATAGGCCTGGATGCCATCATCGCTGCTCTGTTTCTGGCCCAGGTGCACAAAAAACAACTGGTCGGCAAAAGAAGGTTTAAAGTCAACAGGGGTGTAAGATACCTCTTCCGGGCTATTGATAAATTCTATGGGACCTTTGGCACCAGCACAGGCCACGTCGTAGCCAGAACCATTTTCACACTTGAGGTAGAGCTCCAGTGGCATGATCTCCGCCCACTCCGCAATCAGGTGGATCAGGGTAGAAGAAGATCCCAGTCCCCAGTCGCGTGGAAACTCCAGAAAAGTCTCAATTTTATAGGCATTCCACTTGTCCAGAAACTCACAATTGAGCCTCACCGCATTTTTCAGGTATTTTTTAAGCTTGTCGCTTACCGCCTGATCGGTGGTTTTAACGGCCGAGAAATCGTAGATGGAAATTTCTGATTCAAACCAAACCTTGCCTTCGTGGTCGTAACTCTGCCATACCAGGTCGGTCCCGCGATGTGCCTTGACCGTCATTTTTTGCCCTTTTTTGGTAGGCAGGGCCAGGGCGAGCGCCCCATCCAGGACAGCATATTCCCCTGTGAGCATCAATTTGCCATGTCCTGAGAACTTTGCGATGACAGTTAGTTTTGGTTTTGTTCAATGGATACGCTGGCAAATGTATAAAAAATTTATCTATATAAAAAATTTAAATATGTGTGGAACCGGGAACCGCTGACCGTCGACGGCTGTCCGGCCCCTACACCCTATTGCAGTGAGATTTTGTCACCATTTTTGAGCGATGTTGCACATCTGTCAAAAATGTCGCCAAAATAAATGCTACTTCCATACCCACCCCCACACCAGCTTCGCTGTTGTGGGGGTTGCAATATGGGACTCCTTCGGAGTCCTACCCAGAGAACCAAATATAATGTTAACATTAATAGGGAAGTAGAGTATGCCGAACGAGGACCAGACAGCGGTGAGCGGTTAGCTGTTATCAGCCCCTACACCGCTAATGCGGCATAGGGGCACGCCTTGTCTAACTGGCGTTAGCCAGGTAGATGAGCCGTGAGCAAGATTTTGTCACCATTTTTGAGCGATGTTGCACATCTGTCAAAAATGTCGCCAAAATAAATGCTACTTCCATACCCACCCCCACACCAGCTTCGCTGTTGTGGGGGCTGCAATATGAGACTCCTTCGGAGTCCTCCCAGAATTTTATTAACACTAATAGGGAAATAGTGTAAGTCGAACCACTACCAGACATCGGTAAGCCGTTAGCGTGTGACGCCTTCGTTAAAATGATCCCTACATACCAGCGGCATATAGGGATCAATTTTTTCAGCTTTGCTGAAACCACTCAGTTTTCCTAAGCACGAAGTGCGTATTGCCTATTCCGTCACCACCATTTTCCCTACCGCCGACTTTCCTGTTTTGTCAATTGCTTTGATCAGGTACATACCAGACGACAAGCCTTCAAACTCAAAGAAGTTGGATAGATGTTTGTCAAAATCACGGCTCATTACCAATGCGCCCGATGAATTGAATAGCTCTAACTTACCCTCATTGATCCCATTGGGAAATACAATGCGCACAGGGCCGGAGCTTGGGTTGGGATAAAGGTTGAGTTGGTCAGCAATAAATTCTGTATTGGTAGATACCGGAATCAGGCCCAGCGCTTCAGGGCTCACTCGCATGGTACTCATGGCACGGGCATTGCCGTCTTGTTGATATTGGTTTTCTTTCCAAATCATATTGTTCTCTTGAATGCCAAGGAGTAAATCGCCATCAACTAGTTCATCTATTGACATTACATAAATAAATTTGTCTGGATCCTCAATTTTATATGCGGCAACCAACAACATAGTATCTAAAGAAATTTTATAAACATTCATTGCAAAATCCCAATTACCGGCACCCAATTTCTTTGCATACATAGTTAAGGCAAATAGTTCATTTGTTTTCTCAAATAAAAATGGAACTGGGTATCTTTGATGGTTGCTGAGGCTAATATTAGTATTTAAAATCTTTTTACCATTCAAATCATATATAATATGACTAATTGGGGGCTCGAATGGGTTCGTTTTAGTGTCAAAGCTTGTAAAAATTAATTTGTCGCCTTGTAGACTATGCAATAACATGTCATTGATTGGAAAGGTCTCCTTTATAATGATTTTTTTTAAATTCGATAAATTTTTATCCACAAAATTAAACACAATGCTATCTGATAACTTAAATGTTTCAACGTACAAAAAAGTATCTACATTGATCCGGGTAAAATTGACAAATCGCTGACCTTCATAAAAGGATATAGAATCTGTACTACCAACCCTTCTGCCTTCACTATCTACCAATTGTGAGACCAATTTAAAATCCAGCTTATCATTGTATTTTACCGGATATATGCACCTGTAATTTTCACCTTCTTTGTATAAATGGTTATATGGGCCATATTTATAAACTGCCTGTGGCAAGATGGAAATTGTAGTGTCTGTATTGTCAGGAATATAGGAGGAAATAGTATTGCCTGTATTAATATCTATTGTTTTTTTTGATAACTGTGTTTGTGGATCTAATTGAAACCCAGATGGACTTTTAGGATAGGTACTTATGGGGACGAGGCCGATATGGATTAAATTTGAATTCTCATCCAAAAACAAGGCTCTGGTTATGTTTGTTCTCCAACCTGTCATTGTATGATCTTCTCTTACTGCCCATTTCTTTTCTCCTGTTTCCAAATTCCTTTTAACAATGTAATGGCCGGAAGGACTGGTCCTTTTGCCTCTTAAGTAATATGCATATATATATTCATTATTTATATATATTCTTTTAGGGTCATTATCAAGATTGAAAAAGTAATTATACCCATCACATGAGTCGCTCAACATACCTTCATCATATTCCGTTACATGCCATTTTGGATATAAATTTTTCCACCGTATCTGTTCGAAAGGTTCTACTGGCAAGTTGAGTTGCGCATAACTCTCAAATATAAATATCACCCATAAAAAGGTTATTTGTAAAGCTTTATTCATGATTGTATGATTGAAAAGTAGGGCCATAAATGACCCTACTTTGATTTAAACTAATATTATAACCCTGCACAAGAATTGCGACAATCACCTAAAGTTCCTCTGCAATCGTTGCTTACACTCTCACAGCCAGGAACAGAATCAGTATGGGTAGCTTTTACAACAAGAACACCATCTCTAATACAATAATCGGTAAATCTTACACAGCAACTAATACCGCACACCACATCTCTGAGATTCCAAATTCCTTCTTCCTGCTCTCCACAAATGGACTTACATTCTGTATCAATGAAGGATGAAGCTAACGTGATTACACTAGTTGAACTTTCACAATCATAATTTCCAGAATTTTTCGAGATATAATCAAGTATTACTAAATTTTCAACAGCGATTGAAACCTGTTTTCTGAAATTATCCCAGGCAGCTGCGGCTGCTGCATTGTTACCCATGGCCCAGAGTGATGACCATGTGTCAAGATTGTCACAATAAATAGTATCATATAATTGTAGACTATTGTTATTGATGACAAAATGGCCAAATGTAAAAGAAACGCCTGCTGGTGTTGTGCATATCTTTCTAAAAAATTTTACATGGACTTCACAGGTATCAATAGTAACAAATGTATCAATTGTCATGGTATCACAACCAGGATCAATTGATATGTTACATGCCCCATCCGTCAATTCCCTTATTTGGGCATTTGGGGCTTGATTGTTTTCAGTATGATCTTCGCCGCAGGATAAAAAATAAAAACTCATGAATGCCAATAAAATAAAGGAAAAAGGAACACTAGGGTTGACAAGCAATTCTCTAAACCATCTTTTGTAAAAATCAATCGATTTTTTTCCAATTAATGTTTTGCCCCCCCCAACTTTGGGTGAATTAAATTTTTTCATTTTGTGAAATTATTATTTTAATAATAGCGATGGATTGTCCGGCTCCATTATAACCGTTAGGGTGTAAATATGATCATCTCATTAGCTTGGGTTCTTTAATAATCAGGTGGTTTTTCCATGATAGCCTATTTAGGGGTTTTTAAACAATGTCAATTTTTCAAAACAAACTTAATATTTAATTTTGTTTTTAGCAATAATCCCGATATAAATTAACATAAATAGGTATAAATACGTATAACTTTTGTTATATCCAGTTTTCCCCTTAATCAAGGACTTGACTTTCTGCTAACGGTTTTTCGGCAACCGCTGTCCGTTGTCTGCTGTCCGTTGTCCGGCCCCTACACCGCTAGCAAGATTTTGTCACCATTTTGAGCGATGTTGCACATCTGTCAAAAATGTCGCCAAAATTGAGATTACCTCCATACCCACCCCCACACCAGCTTCACTGTTGTGGGGGCTGCAATATGGGACTCCTTCGGAGTCCTGCCTAGAAAACCGAGTATATTATTAACAACAATAGAAAATAGTGTATGTCGAACCATTACCAGACAGCCGTAAGCGGCCCCTACACCGCTAGTGCGGCATAAGGGCACGCCTGTCTAATTGGCGCTAGCCAGGTAGATTAGCAGTTAGCGGTTAGCCGCAAGCGGTAAGCAGTTAGCCGCCTGTCTAACTGGCGTTAGCCAGGCAGATGAGCGGTAAGCAGTTAGCCGCCTGTCTAACTGGCGTTAGCCAGGTAGATGAGCGGTTAGCCGTAAGCCGTTGACAGTAAGCCGTTCCCTACGCCGGCTTTGCCTGCATAGGGACAGGTGACGGTAAGCGATACCTCCGTAATTAAAAAAAATGTAACTTTACTTTATTAACATTACCAACATGAAAATTAGACCTTTTTTGCTGTTTGCTTTTGCGATCATTTTTACATGCCTAAAAGCCCAATCGGCTTATGAAACCAAGTGGGACTCTACCGGTAAATACCCTTATCAGTACGTGACCAACGACCCTACCCACACACGCATTTACACACTACCCAACGGACTCACTGTTTACTTAACAGAAAACCATGCTGAACCCAGGATCATGACCCTGCTCACCACCAAGGCGGGTAGCAAAAATGACCCGGCCAACAACACAGGACTGGCGCACTACCTGGAGCACATGCTGTTTAAAGGTACCGATGCTTACGGCTCACTGGATTATGCCAAAGAAAAGGTAGAACTCGACAAGATCGAGGCTTTATACGAGCGGTACAACAAGAGCAAAGACGAGGCAGAACGCAAAAACATCTACCACCAGATCGATTCTGTATCTGGGGTGGCAGCCAAGTACGCCATTGCCAATGAGTACGATAAGATGATGACCAACATTGGTTCGAATATGACCAATGCGTTTACTTCTTTTGAGAATACCACCTACATGGAAAACATCCCTTCCAATAACCTGGAGAAGTTTTTAGCCATCCAGGATGAGCGTTTCAGAAATCCGGTACTAAGGCTGTTCCACACGGAGCTGGAAGCGGTGTACGAAGAAAAAAACATCTCGCTTGACAATGGTGGCAACAAGGTTTTTGAATCGATGTTTGCTTCTCTTTTCAAAAAACACCCCTATGGCACCCAAACCACCATCGGTACCGTTGAACACCTGAAAAACCCTTCACTGGTAGAAATCAGGAATTATTACAATCAATACTATGTGCCCAACAACATGTGCCTCATCCTTACAGGCGATATCAATCCTGAAAGCACCATAGCATTGGTAGATAAATATTTTGGCGACTGGAAACCCAAAAAATTACCACCGTTTAGGTACGACAATGAAGAGCCAAGAGACGAAGTTGAAGAAATCTCAGTGAAAAGTCCGGACGAAGAAAGTGTAGCCATCGGCTTTGTAATGCCCGACCAAAACCACCCGGAAGCGGTTGTAGCCGATCTGGTGAGCTCTATCCTCTACAACGGCAAAAGTGGTTTGATCGACAAAAACCTGGTTAAAAAACAAAAGGTATTGGATGCCTATGGCTTTTCATACCTGCTCAAAGATTACGGCATCATGTACTTTGGTGGCAACCCACTGCAAAACCAGACCTTACAAAATGTGAAGGACCTCGTACTTCAACAAATAGCAGATCTCAAGGAGGGCAATTTTGATGAAGACCTCATTATTGCAACCATCAACAACCTGAAGGTACAAAGGGTACGGGAACAGGAAAACATCATGAACATGGCCTTTGTGATCAACGACCTTTTTGCCACCGACAAGAGTTGGGAAGCCCACCTCAGAAACATCGATCGCATGAGTAAGATTACCAAAAACGATGTCATGCAATTTGCCCAAAAATGGTTTGGCAACAAATATACAGTTGTCTACAAGCTGACAGGCGTTGACTCTACCATTCAAAAAGTAGTGAAGCCCACCATCACCCCGGTAGAGGTCAACAGGGAAGCACAATCCCCTTTCCTCAAAAAAATTGTAGAAACCTCCAATCCACCTTTGAAGCCCGTATTTCTCGACTATCAAAAAGATATTAATTTCAGTGCTGTACACAAAGACGTTCCTCTGTGGGCAGTGCCCAACAAAACCAATGGCCTCTTCCAGGCTTATTACGTGTTGGATATGGGTAGCCTCAACGACAAAAAACTACCCCTGGCTTTTGACTACCTTAACTACCTGGGCACTACTACCAAAACCAATGAAGAGATCAACAAGGAATTGTATAAACTCGCTGTCAACTTCAATGTCTCTGCAAGTGAAGACCAGGTGTACATCAGCTTCAATGGTTTGGATGAAAATTTTGATGCCGCGGTTGACATCATAGAATCGCTGATCAACGATGCCAAACCGGATCAAAAGGCATTAGACAATCTGGTAAAAAGTACCATCAAAGCAAGGAATGATGCCACCATCAACAAGGGTAAAATTTTCAATGAAGCGCTGGATTATTACGCTACTTACGGGGCTAAAAATCCTTTCAACCATGTACTCAGCAACGATGATTTGAGGGCGATCAAAGCCGAAGAACTGATTGCTTTGATCAAAGGATTGCCAACTTACAAACACAAGGTGTACTATTATGGTCCCCGCAAAACAGAAGATGTAGCCAGCCTGTTTAAGAAAAAACACAAGTTGCCCGCTATGTTGAAAGACTATCCGGCACCTGCCAAATATGACCGTCTGGCTGCCAATGAAAATACCATCTATTTTGTAGACTATGATATGGTGCAGGCAGAGATCCAGATGATGCGCAACGACAAGGCCTTCGATGCCAAATTGTTGCCTATGGTAAGCGCGTTTAATGAATACTATGGTGGTGGTATGGCCTCAGTGGTGTTCCAGGACATCAGAGAATCCAAGGCCCTCGCCTACTCTACTTACAGTTACTTTGCACGACCTTCCAAAAAAGAAGATCCGTTTGAAGCCGGCTTTTATGTAGGTACCCAAGCCGACAAACTCAACGATGCTTTCAAAGCGGTCAACGATTTGCTCACCACCCTGCCGGAATCAGAAAAGAACTGGGAGATTGGTAAAAAATCTATCAAACAAAATTTTGAAACCCGCAGAATCACCAAGACGGGCATCATTTTTAATTACCAAAATGCCCTCAGACTGGGCCTCGACCACGATGTGCGCAAAGACATCTATGAAGGCGTAGACAACATCAGCCTGGGTGACATCAAACAGTTTCATGGAGACTACATGAAAGGCAAAGCCTGGAACATCAAGGTCATGGGCTCTAAAGACAAGATTTCGATGACGGATCTGGCTAAATACGGTAAAGTAGTGCCACTGAGTATCAAAGATATTTTTGGGTATGAGGTGGAGAAGGAGAAGGAGGTGAGACCTTGATCAATTACGAATTAGGCAATTACGAATTACGGGTTCAATTACGAATTACGATATTCAATTACAAATTTGAATGTTGGACTACGGATACTGTTAGCCAGTTATATGAGCGGTTGACGGTACGTGGTCGTCAGTAAGCGGTAAGCAGTCAGTCATGAATTACGGGGTTTAATTAGGAATTACTGAAGGGTTAATGAGATCTATGGATTGAGAGTGGAGTTGCTGCGAAAGTTTTTTCGCAGTTCCTTCCTTTTTGAGTGCCATTGTGGCACTCGATTTTTGCCTTGCAGGCAAAACCGGTCGGTTATTCTATTTTATCTTAGATTGTAAATTTAGGAAGTTGTATGTGGGTTTTTGGGTTAGTGGATTGAATTTCTGGAAAAGAACTGAGTATAACTTAAAACGAGGATATGCAAGCCCTACAGGCTTGGATTTTTTCTTTCTTTCATCTCCGCACTTCGTGCGGTTATTCACGTTGAAGCCTTGCAGGCTTCCTTTATTCACGTTGAAGCCCGTTAGGCTTCTTTTTTTCACGTTGAAGCCTTTTAGGCTTCCTTTATTCACGTTGAAGCCCGTTAGGCATCTTTTTTTCACATGGAAGCCTTTTAGGCTATTGTTATTCACATGGAAGCTCTTTTGGCTTCTTTTATGGATGCATTCAAGCCTGAAAGGTTTGAATGTGAATTGCCTCGCATGTAATGCGAGGCAATTCATGTAGAAGTTTTGCAAGCCTGTAGGGCTTGTATGATCTCTTCCGATATGCAAGGTGTCTTTCATCATATCGGATATTATTTTCTTTAAATACCTCTAGTATAAATTTTGGCTTGAATTCGGGGCAATATTCGTATTGACAACCCAGTCCACATTATCATTGGCGATGTGAATTAATAGATTCAATGTAGGATTCGAAAACATCACATGGTTTTCTGACAATGGTAATTCATTTAGATGCTGGTTCTATAATTTAAGGTTACATCAGTTTTTTGTTATAGGAAATTTTGGATTGTCTGGGGAAAGGCATATTTGTTTATTTAAGGTATGAGTCCCGTGGCATCAATCAAGATGGTATATTTCTTCTAATTGGAAGATTCAAATTGCACCTCTAACACCACATCCAAAGGGCTATATCTTAACAAACTCTCCTCTGTGCACTTTGTGCTTTTCTTCAAAAATAACTATGTAGTGACCAGGGGGAAAGGGGCTGACATCGATAACCATCTCGCTATTGTCTTCTTGCATTTGTTGATAGACAGATTTTCCGGATAGGTCGTAGATGGATAAGAGACCTTTGGCCGGAGGCGTGATGGTGATTTGATCGGATACCGGATTGGGTGCAATTGAAAAATCTACTATTTCAGGAAGCTGCCAACCATTGCCCAGGGTGCGGTCACAGGGATAGGGCTCGTCTACCCGGTAGTGGGGCAGGTTGGGTACACCGCCGCCGCCGGAGCTGTAGATCAGCTTGAGACCCAGGGCTTGAAAATTACAGTCGGCTCCTTTTTCATCTGGGGACTCTATGGTACTGAAATGACTGGAGCCCAATTTTGAAGCAATGTAGATTTTACAATTGGGGCCTAGCATGCCAAACATCAGGTCTTTGTAGGGGCTGCCCTCAGAGCCCGGATTGTAGCTGCCTATTTTTACATAAGCCTCATTCAGATCTGCTTGCCATAAATCAATTTGATAAGCACTGGTGATGTCAAACACATATAAAAAGCGACTATTGGGTGAAAAACATAGGCCCCCAATGGAAGGCTGCTGCTCTATGGTCAGGCTGCGGTAATTGCTCAGAGCGCCGCTGGCTCTGTCAAAATCAAACAAATGAAGACCCGTCTCCTTATTGAACCAGGCATACTTTTTGCCATCAGGGCTAAACTGTGACTGGGCATGATGTCCTTTGATGCTGTCTCCTATGATCTGGCTATCATGGAGGTGGATGCCGGTGCTATCCAGCAAAAACTTGAGGTATTTATTGCTTCTGGCCTCCAGGTGCATGATCCACCAATCTTTTTTGTTGGCATGTTTCATGGAGGTGAAAAAACCGGAAGTTGTATTTTGGTTGTAAAAAGGAACATTCTTTTCTACAACTTTTCCTCTTGGATTAGATTCATTAAAAATTATTTTACTATACAACAATGGTTGATTGACTATTTTATCAATCCAATAAGATTCCATTTGATGCAATAAATAATATTGATCCTTGAAATTAAAATCAGGCAAAGCAATAACACTAAATGAATTCGGATAATAGCGGTATTTATCACCTACACAATAGGATTTCCAGAATGACCCAAAATTAATACTGTCTCCACTTGCCATGATGTGGTGGGTGCTATCAAAAACCACGCAACCATTGGAATAAAACAAAAGTCGTCCTGTTTCTCTGTCACATATCTCCCCTAATGCGAATAATGTTTGTGGTGATGAAGTACTTTGATATGACAATATTGGGGGTACTGAGCCAAAGTCAATAAGCGTGGCCTCAGTTCCGGGGATTGATAAACTAAGATCTTCACCAACAATCCATGTATAGTCATATTTGTTTTGTGCTTTTATACTCAAAAAGAAATTTATAAGTAATAATATGACAACCCCCGGTTTCATAGTTTTACTTTAACCATACCTTTGATTGTTCCATCTTCAAACCTTGTGGACAAAATATAGAGGCCAAAAGGTAATTGTAATGTTGAAAACTTAATTTCTTCGGAGGAATCAATAATAATTCTTCCATTGATATCCAATAATTGAAAATTTATTGCCTTTTTAGTCAACTGATTTTGTTCTTTTGAATGTCTATAGTAATTTTCAAGATTACATTCAGTAGATTGAATTTCTAAGTCAAGTGATTGCAAGGCTGAGATCGCATAATATTTAGAAGGCCCAACATCCCTGGCACAAGATTCTGCAATAGATATTAGTTCAGAAACTTCATAAGATGAAATGGATTCTCCATTTAGGTATTTATTTAATATTGGGAACACTACTCCAACTTTTGATATAGGGTCTTCTTCATTTAAAAATGGAGTAAAACTATTGCCAATCGAATCCAAAATTTGGTAATATAAATCCAAATTATGTAAATTATCAGACGAATATGTGTCGTTAATTTCTTTAAAATCATCAATATCAAATACATTAACTTCATCATATACATATCCATCAGATAAATCTGCAATAGCAATCTTTAAGTTATGGTCTGATAAAGGATTAGGACTTACCAAAACATCATATGCAAAGACAGCTCTGTGCAAATTGGAATTTTTAAAATATCTGATAATAGATTTTAGACAATCCCTATTATTGAGTAGTGTGGTATCTCGTAAATAGTGTTTGCGGTACATAATAAAAAGTAAATTCCATTTTGCCTTTGTGGAAAGACCACTAAACTTTGTGCCATAAAATAATGAATCCAGGCATTTTGAATACTGCTCACCAACCCAAGAAACTATATTATCACCAGGTCCGTTTAAACAAGAACTTCCACATGAAGCCGCCGTATCTTGGCCGATCTGTCGAAACCAATCGATCGGTAAGTGAGATGGATTATATTTTGTTTGAGCGTTATTAATAAAAAGGCTGTTATCGTATTGTTCATTATCATTAATTGCTCCAACTCCATAGACACCAGCATAAATGTTTCCTTTGTCAGTTTGTAAGCCAATCTGAGCATCTTCGCCCTTAAGAAATAAACCAATATTCGATGAATTAAATAAATTTGCTTCAAAATCTGTACCTACTGAATTACCCTCAAACACCATACCAGCTGCATATCCCTCATATTCATTGCATCTAAATGTGTTATCCGGTGAATTGTCATTTACCAAAGCATCTCCTACAAAGCTATTAAAATAATTACACTCAAAAACAACATCATTGCCTCCCTGAATAATATTATTAGTTTCACTTTCAATAACGCTAATAGTATTTTCTCTAAAGCTTGACTTACGAACTGTGGTCAATGTCATAGGTGTAATTGAATTATTAATTACCTCCAAATTATGGCAATTTGAAAACAAATTTGCCTGCAACCCATAAATATCGTTGTTGTCAAATTTCATATGTGAACAATTTAGGATTTTAAACCCTATTTCTGGAATCCTAACTAGGCTTTGATTACAATTTTTAACTTCACTTCCATAACATCTGTTTAATTTTAAACCAGTTTGATTTACATTAAAATTTACATCATCAATATAAACATTTGCTTGATCTATGTCAACACCTACAGCACAGTCAAAAATATCAATATTTTTTAAAATTATTGGAAAATACTTTTTATTATATGAAGTGCTTTTAATACCATAGCTGTTTTTTGATATATCTAAATTTTCGACTAACAGAGTTGATCCTTTAGAAACTATTCCATATTTAAATCCTTGAATAACATTAATACTACCTATACCTGATACTATTGGTACCAGAGAGACATCTTCAATCTGAATACCTGCATAACTTCCTCCACTAGTTGCGTTTTCAATATGGTGTAACAAAGTAGTAGTACCAAATATTTGGACATTACTGAATTTAAGAATATCAATGTCTAATGGCAAAGGCAGATTAGGCGGAGCAGTTTTTTCATTTAATTTTATACCCACATAACAATCTCTAATTATAGTGTTCTCAAGTTGCAAAGTGCTAGTTGCTTTAGCAAAAACTCCAATGTATGCATTTTCGAGAACGGTATTATCTTTAATTATTAACGAGGCACCTTCTTCTACTTCAATTCCCTGCCAAAGTAAAGCAGAGCAATCAGTAGAAGATAAAAATGACTCACTTAGCACAAGAGTACTTCCTGACTTTACTTTAATTTTTGATGATGGCCCTAAAAATAAGTCACATCCATTTAATTCTACATTACCTTCAATAAATAAAGTCGAATTTGTTGCTGTTTCAAACCTTTGATTAGACTGATTTTCAGTAAAGGTAAAAGGATTAGATAAAACAGAACTTGAATTTCCTGCAAGAACAATTCCCAGATTTGTTGAAGACGACAAAGGTTCAAAATATCCTATATATTTAGCCATTCTTTTATACTGTTCTTCCACAAACTCTGACCTACAAGGATCCGCATAAGACATAAAATTTTCAGAAGGATAATCAATGTTAGAATTACATATTTTATAATCGTCACAATCCATTTCATTACTAATGTAAAGTAATTGACAAGAAGGTATAGATAATATTCTATCACCATGATCACAATCATTTGGTGCGATACATCCACTGCCCTCAAATATATGTAAAAGTCCAAAATTATGCCCTATTTCATGACAAAACAAACCAACATTAAACTGATCTCTATTGAAAAAAACATTATTTCCATTAAGTCCACTTGGAAAATTTTCGATTTCTTCAGGCAAAACACCAAACCCTTTGATTAAGCTATGGGCTTGAGGTGTTCCTTCATAAAGTACGTCTGAAAGCCAAACATTTAAATAATGATTAAATATAAAATCTCGATCAGCTTGGTTTGGATAAATATCCTCATCTGCAATCTGCGAACCTGCTAATAATTTATATATTGTGCCAGCTCCTTCAATGTAATCATGATGCTTCAATCCTGTAAAACAATTTCCATTTTCATCGAATTTAGCCATAACAAATTGAATATTAAATCCATATTTATTAAACACGTCATTGACTAGATCTAATTGTGATTGTAACCCTTCAGGCGTTAATGTCGCATTTGAAGTAACCGAAGAATAAACTTCATGGAAATAAACCGGAATGGTCAAATTGACATTTGGTGTTGGATAATTACAATCTCCAACAGGAATGTAGTTAGCTGATAATTCATTTCCACATCCAATTTGTGAATTAACCTGAACCGATAGAGATAAAAATAACAACAAGCAAATATAATAATGAGACATTTTTTGAATTCTCATATCATTAATGTTCTCAAACCAATCCAACAATGTAAATAACTTAAATAAATTTTTCATGGTAGTAGTATTTTAAATCAAAGATAGGATTATATTTTATTTTATATACACAATTTAACACATAATTTTAATTTGTATAAGTTAATATACTATATATATTTAAATAAAACTTATAAAATACTAATTGATGTTAAAACAAACATACCGTCATTTTTTACATATCCTACATTTAAGATAATACCCACCACCCCCGGCACCACAAATTTTTATCATGTTTTCGCCGGTGTCGAGGCCTTTTTTCCAGTCATCTTTTAGGTTTGGGGTGATTAGGTGGGTGAGGTGGGTGTATTGCAGTTTACTGATGTTATAAAAGTGGGTTTGGACTTCGGTTTGGTTACCAGATATCATGGCTTCGATGGCCTGGAGGTTGTAGTTGGCCAGGATTTCCATTTGGGATTTGAAATTGGAATCAGACAGGCGGGATTTGAAGTCTTTGACCAGGGCTTCTGTGTTTCGGCGTTGACCTGAGTCTATGGTATGGAATTGGGCTAAGATTTCTGGTGTCAGAGGTGTTTCTTCTACTTTTTGGGGGGTGAATAGCAGGGTTTTTTGGGTGTATGAGATCAAAGGGTCGACCCCTGAGCTGGAGCCATGGAAGTAGGATTCCAGATAGCCAAGGATGGCTTTGAGGGTAAGCAGATCGGGTTGGAAGCCGGATTCGGTGGTAAAAAAGCCATCGTAGAGGGCAGCGATGAGGTTACCGCTGCTGCCCAAACCATAACCTACGGGGACAGAAGAGTATAAAAAACCCATGTTTTGGATCCAATTTTGCCATTTTTGATGATCAAAGTGCAAAAAAGGGTAGATTTTGGTGACTTCGTGGAGGTTTTGCTCTAACTGGGGGTGTGGAAAGCGCTGGCCCCAATCCCAATGTGCTTGTAGGGATAAAAGGGGGGTAGCGAGCACATGTCCCCCCAAAAGGGCGGTATACTCCCCGAATAACATGAGTTTGGCGGGGTAGCTGTGGATTGTTGGAGGATTTTTTGCCATAGAAACACAAAAATGCATGTAAAAATCTATAACTTTGGGGCCTAAACTGAAAAAAGTTATGTCCACAAGTCAAAAAAGTCTTAGCAAGTACTGGATTTATTTTGCAGCTTCTGTATTTGCCTGCTTATTAAGTTTTGTTTTTGTACCAGAATGGTGCTGGGTAACCTTCCCATTTGTTTGCACATATTTCGTTCAGGCTCTGGACTGGATGTAAATTGGAATGGCTAATGAAAAAGACCTTACTTCTTGCCCTCTTGTGCATGCTCACCCTTGCCGGCTATAGTCAGCAAAAAATAGTGGGCATGTGGAAAAACATCGATGACGAAGATGGCAAGGAAAAATCACACATTGAAATTTACGAAAAAAATGGAACGCTCCACGCCAGGGTTGTAAAACTACTGGCAAATGCTACCGTAAGGGTATGCGAAAAATGTACAGGAGCCAATAAAAACAAGCCCATCGAAGGCATGGAAATCCTTTGGGACCTCAAAAAATCCACCGATAAAGAATACGAGGATGGCAAAATCCTCAACCCAAAAAACGGCAAAATCTACGACTGCTTTATCTCCCTGGTTGAACCCAATAAATTGAAAGTACGGGGCTACATGGGTGTGTCTATGTTTGGAAAGACACAGTACTGGTATAGGGTTAATTGATTTACCGATTCTTGCCCCTGCAGCAGTGAAGCTGGTGAAGGGGTACCGATTCTTGCCCCTGCAGCAGTGAAGCTGGTGAAGGGGTACCGATTCTTGCCCCTGCAGCAGTGAAGCTGGTGAAGGGGTACCGATTCTTGCCCCTGCAGCAGTGAAGCTGGTGAAGGGGTACCGATTCTTGCCCCTGCAGCAGTGAAGCTGGTGAAGGGGTACCGATTTACTAGTTTACTGATTTTTGATTCTTGCCGCTGCAGCAGTGAAGCGGTGAAGGGGTACTGATTTTCGGTTTCAGGATTATACCCTAACAGTGTCAAATTTTTTCAGGATGTGGCCGGATCGGAGGGATCGCGGGGTATCGGGGTATCCGGGTATCGGAGGGAGCGGGGTATCGGAGGGAGCGGGGTATCGGAGGGAGCGGGGTAACGGAGCAACCGGTATCGGGATACCCGGATACCCGGATACCCCGATACCTCCGTTACCCCACCGTCTCTTCAACCAACTCTTCGAGCTCTTCTATTTCCTGGGCAAGTTCATCGAGTTCAACTTTGAGGTTTTCAATGATGAATTCCTGCCGCTCAGGAGTGTTTTTGCCCATATAGTAATTGAGGATATCTTCTATGTTGGTCTTGTCCTGTAAGATGACGGGATCAAGTTTGATGTCTTTGCCAATGAAATCTTCAAATTCATTGGGGCTGATTTCACCCAATCCTTTGAATCGGGTAATTTCAGGTTTGCCCCTTAGTTTTTTTATGGCTTCCTGCTTTTCTTTTTCATTGTAACAATAGAAGGTCTTTTGTTTGTCTCTCACCCTGAACAATGGAGTATCCAGGATGTACAAGTGGCCCTGCTTGACAAGGTCGGGGAAAAACTGAAGGAAGAAGGTGAGCAATAGCAATCGGATGTGCATACCATCTACATCGGCATCGGTAGAGATAACTACCCGGTTGTAGCGCAGGTTTTCAATGCCGTCTTCGATGTCGAGGGCGTGCTGGAGCAAATTGAGTTCTTCGTTTTGGTAAACCACTTTTTTGGTCATTCCATAACAGTTGAGGGGCTTACCCCTGAGGCTGAATACCGCCTGGGTCTCTACGTTTCTGGCTTTGGTAAGAGAACCACTGGCAGAGTCTCCCTCTGTGATAAAGATGGTAGATTCGAGCCTGGCTTCTTCGGAGAATTTTTTACCGGATTCATTCAAATGGGCCCTGCAATCGCGCAATTTTTTGTTGTGAACCGCTGCCTTCTTTGCTCTTTGGTTGGCGAGTTTTTTAATTTCTGAAATCTCCTTTCGCTCTCTTTCACTTTGTTGGATCTTGCGTAAGATGGCATCTGCCACCTCTTTGTTTTTACGAAGGTAGTTGTCGAGCTGGGTCTTGATGAAGTCCATTACAAACGATCGGATGCTGGTTCCCTCAGGGGCCATATTTTGGGAACCGAGTTTGGTCTTGGTCTGGGATTCAAAAACCGGTTCTTCCACTTTGAGTGAGATGGCACCAATGATGGAAGCCTGCACATCGCGGGTATCAAAATTTTTATTGTAAAAGTCTCTCAGTGTTTTTACGATCGCCTCCCGGTAAGCCTGTAGGTGGGTACCACCCGCAGTAGTATTCTGACCATTGACAAAGGAGTAGTATTCTTCTCCGTATTGCTGGCCGTGGGTCATGACCACTTCGATGTCTTCGCCTACCAGGTGGATGATGGCATACCTCAAGGTCTCTGGATCCGTCTTTCTTTCAAGCAGGTCGAGCAAGCCATTTTTGGAAACATAGGTCTTGCCATTAAAATTGATCTTCAGGCCCGCATTGAGGTAGGCATAATTCCAGATCTGATTTTCGATGTACTCGTGGCGAAACTTAAAATGTTTGAAAATGCTATCATCCGGAGTGAACTCAATCAAGGTACCATTGGTCTCGTCACTTTTCACGATTTTGGACTCATGCAGTAAATCACCTTTGGAAAATTCTGCGGTCTTGGCCTGGCCCTCTCTGAAGGCAGCTACTTTGAAGTGAGATGACAATGCATTGACAGCTTTGGTACCCACCCCGTTGAGGCCTACCGATTTCTTAAATGCTTTTGAATCGTATTTACCTCCTGTGTTGATTTTGGAAACACAATCCACCACCTTGCCCAACGGAATACCCCTGCCATAATCCCTGATACGGACGGTACCATCGATGATGGAGATGTCGATCTGTTTGCCATTGCCCATAACATACTCATCTATGGAGTTGTCGATGACTTCTTTCAGCAGGATGTAAATACCGTCTTCAAAAGAAGAACCGTCACCCAACTTTCCGATGTACATACCCGGGCGCATGCGGATGTGTTCCTTCCATTCCAGGGTGCGTATGTTGTCTTCGTCGTATCTGATTTCTGCCATTTTCTAAAGGGATAAGGTGCAAAAATAACCATTGCAGCAGGATTGACCAAGAATCATATATCTTTTCCTGCTAAATTATAAGATATTATAAAACAAATAATTATTAAAAAATGGTATTACACCAAATTTTATTTGCACAAAAGTTTAATTCAGCGGGTTTTTTGCCAAATTTTATTTGGCTTGTTAAATGACCCTGATATCGTTGTAATCTTCTGCCGACAACACTTTGGCAGCGAACGGGCAGGTAGCATTAATTTTCATTTGATTTTCTCTGGCATAAGCCACAGCAGCTTCCACCAATTTTTTACCAGAACCTGTGCCCTTAAGTTTTTCACTTACCTCGGTGTGATCAATGGTAATGATCAAAGGACTGTTGTGGTAGTAGGTCATTTCCCCCAATATTTCTCCCCCGGCCTGGATGTACCAGCGTCCGCGATCGTTGTTGTGATGATGTAAGATTTCCATGCCATTAAAACTAAAAGCAGGAAAAAAGGTTGCACAAGCTGTATTACACAGCCGGTTTTGAATAAATTATTAAACTGATTTGGGTTGAAAAATGAAACAAATAAAAAATATATGTCGACAATAAAGTGGTCAAATTTGTGGTCAAACTGGCATTTTAAAAATTTTCTACTTACTTCAATGCTTAAAAAACAATACTTTAAACATAAAACAAAAATCTTACGCGTAGTGCAATTAACAATCGACTTTAAAATCCATGATAACTCTAGTCTAAAAGCTTGAAATATTATTTGGTTTGAGGCAACGAAATCGGTTAAATTCGTATATACAAAGTAAAACCTTCTTACATGTACCACAGCTTATTTTCCGAGCAGGAGAAAAGGGCCTTTACCAAACTGTGTCGTTTGCTTACGGCAATTGTGATACCAATTTTATTCCTCGCCTCATCAATTCAAGCCCAGACTTTCAACGGCCAAGGCAATTTGCCCTTTCCTCCAACAGGCACTACCGGACAAACCAGTTCTATTGCAAACGTTTCAGGTGTCGGTATATTGGGAGGTTGTAAAAAAATTGAGAAGGTTACCATCGATCTGGATCACACTTGGGACGGTGATATTGCTTTGTTTCTGATCGCACCTGATGGCACATGGTTGGAACTATCTTCGGCAAATGGGTTAGCTGGTGATAACTATAAAATTACAGAGTTTAGAGATGATGCACCATTTAATATTATTTCTGGATCACCGCCCTTTAATGGACAATTCCAGGCGGAAGGGAGACAAAATGTAACGCTTGTATTTCCCTATACCAATGGTCCTGCTCCTGGAACTTTCAACTTTGAAAATACTTTTACAGGTTTAAATGCAGATGGAGACTGGACCCTCTTTCTCAATGACTGGCTTGGGGGAGATTCTGGCTTTCTCCATTCATGGTCCATCACCTTTACCTCTAATGGTACCCAGCTACAGGTAGATGCGGGAGCAGATGTTACCATTTGTCCGGGAAGTAATCCGGTGGTTCTTACGGCAAGTCCTAATTCAGCATCGCTTTATACCTATTCATGGAGCAACAATACGGGGGCGGGATATACCGTGGTACCTCCCAACGGCATTTCCACATCTCCCACTCAGACCACCATCTATACCGTAACTGTAACCAGCATCAGTGGCAACTGTACCGGCACAGATGATGTGGTAGTTAATGTACAGCCAGCGCAGGATCCGGGACAGATCAACATGACGGTAGCACCTCCCATTATTTGTGGAGGTCAACCGGCCATCCTCACTTTTACCATCGGCAGCTCCGGTAGTTGGGCATTCAATGTGGTGGCTACCAATCTTTCGGGCAATACCAATCTCGTTTACAATGTTACAGGTACCTTTTCCAGCGTACCGGTAGCGCCATCACAAACAACTACATACACACTCAACAGTGTTACCGATCTTACAACCGGGTGTATCTTTACCCTGCCCGATCCCATAGAAGTCACGGTTCAGGTAGGCAGTCCACCACAATTCAGTGTGCAGGGCCCACCTGTAATATGTGAAGGTGAAAGTTTCGACTTATCAGATTTGGTTACCTTGTTGAATGGCACTACGGTCACCTATCACGATGGCAACCCGCCCACACCCTCCAATGAGATACCCAGTTTGGTGACCCCTTCCGGCACTACCCTTTATACCCTACTTTTTGAAAAAGATGGTTGTACTGTTCCCATCAATGTCTTGCTTCAGGTTACCCCAGCCGGACCTGGCCCGGTGTTTGATGATGCTACCGTTTGTGAAGATGAAATCATCAATTTAAATACGCTGATCAACCCGGTTGTTCCCGGTGTATTTTCAGGCCCAAATGTAACAGGATCCAATTTTACCGGCAGCAATCTGGGTAGTTTTACGATTACCTTTACACCCAACAATTTGTGCCTGGATCCAGCCACCGCAGATATTAATGTATCACCGGTCATCACTTACACCCTGGGTGATGCATCGCTGTGCTCTGCAGATCCCTTACTTGATCTTTCTACACTTGCAGATCCATCGTACCCCAATGGCACGTGGACAGGACCGGGAGTATCTGGAGGTTTTTTTGATCCTTACAATCAAAGTGGCAATGTAGTACTCACCTTTACACCAGATTATGACTGCGCCAGTATTCAAACCACGATTATCGAAGTTACACCAGCGGAAATTCCCTTCCTGATTCCGACCTCTTTGTGTGAAGATGCGGCAACCATTTCTTTGGTTCCGCTGCAAGATCCTTCATTTCCCAACGGAACATGGAGCGGTGATGGTGTATCGGGCACAAGCTTTGATCCTACCGGTTTAAATGGAGATATAGTGCTGACATTTACACCAGATGAAGACTGTACCCTGCCCGCAGAAGTGGTTATCACCGTAAATCCACTGGAAACACCTGATATGGAAGGAACAGATGTATGTGACCTGGAAACGGCCTTTGATCTGACCAATCTGGAAGACCCATTTTATACGGGAGGCAGTTGGGAAGGCACATCTGTAAACGTGAATACTTTCAATGCTTCACTGGTAACAGGAGATGTTGTGCTTACCTATCAAGCCCCTGGCAGCTGTGTGTTGCCAGTTGACATTACAATCTCTGTGTTAGAAGCACAAGAACCATCACTTTTCACTGCCAATATCTGCGAGGCAGCCGGGGCACTTGATCTTACTGATCTCGAGGATCCCTCTTATACAAATGGCAACTGGTCGGGTGTCGGTGTTAGTGGTTCCATCTTTAATCCACTGAATCTGGCAGGCATCAACGTACTTACTTTTACCTCATCCGACTATTGTGTACAAGCAACAACCACTACGGTAGAAGTTGAAGAAGCAGCCAGTCCGGCTCTTGGCATAGCAGAATTATGTACCACGGGTCCGGTTTACGATCTCACCTTGCTCGAAGACCCTGCGTATAGCAATGGTTTGTGGAGTGGTCCTTCGGTGACCGGGACCGAGTTTGATCCTACCGGCCTTTCCGGCAACTACACCCTTACTTTTCAAGCCAATGGTTGTGCGTTTGAGGCCACCACTGTGCTTACAGTTAACACAGTGGGTACTCCCGTGCTAGGCTTTGAAAATATCTGCGAACAAAGCGGACTCTACAATCTTGCCTTCTTACAGGATCCAGCATTTCCTGTTGGCAGCTGGTCAGGCCCAGGCGTGACCAATAACTTCCTGGATCCCCAGGGTCAGGCCGGTAATATTGTACTGACCTTTACCCCCGACCAAGCATGCACCACCGAGGCAGTAACCGGAATGACGATATACACGGCACCTTCTGCAGTAAATGTGACTACCGAATGCCAGCCCGGCAACGCCTTTTACACCGTTAGCTTTTCCATCGAAGGGGGTGATGAAAATACATATTCCGTCAACGGCACTCCTGCAACAGCCAACTTTACTTCAGGCCCCATCGCTTCTGCTACCGATTTTAGCTTCATCGTCAATGATGCCAACAACTGCCTGCCTCAGCTTGTGCAGGGCAATAAAAATTGCAGCTGTTTTACCAATGCCGGCACCATGACCAATACATCACAGCTTTCCAGGGTTTGTGTCAACCAAAGCTTTACGGCGGCTTTCAACAACAATGCAACACTTGAAAGTGATACCTTACTCTTTGTGTTACACACCAATTCAGGTCCTGCCCTGGGCACTGTCCTGGCCATTCAGGATAATCCTACTTTTTCTTTTCCAGTTGGTGCTTCCC
>ERZ724519.86-NODE-86-length-32838-cov-5.529665_pt1 | contig 32838 bp, 20 predicted proteins | sample MGYA00376052_ERZ724519 | MGnify/ENA primary metagenome ERZ724519 (study PRJEB28724, sample SAMN07190883) | activated sludge metagenome | isolation source: activated sludge of sewage treatment plant in Hong Hong | place: Hong Kong | collected 2016-03-17 ... | reverse complement strand
GTGCAGCCCGTGCGGGTGAGATCGATGTTGTTGCTGGCATCGAGGCACGCATAGATCTGATAGAGCTGCTGACCGTACGCGGCGCCTTTGGTGGCGGAGATTCGTCCTGCGGAATCGACCTCGCACGGGTTGTTCATCGTGCAGGATGCGCCGGTTTCGTTGCCGGTGTTGTTGATTCCGATCACTGCGCGCGACTCAAAGTCGATGATCGGAGATCCAGAAGTTCCGCCGATCGTCTCGCAGCCAGGCTGGGTAAAGCGTATCGAGTCACGGAACGTCCAGGTTCCTTCACGTAGCTCTGGAACGAAGCGATCGATCGAGCAGGAATAGATCTTTTTCCAGAATCCCGATGCGATCCGAATCGCAGTTCCTTCCGTTGGACGACTCGACGAGATCACAAGCGGAGCGACGCGATAGCGCGAAGCAAGCTGCGCATACGTCTGTGTCAGTCGATAGATCGCAAAGTCCGATCCCGTCATCGTGGCATACAGCATTCGCTGCGCGCGCAGGGTTCCAAGCGATCGCGCGCTCGCATCCAGCAGCGTAAACGTACGAGAGGAAGACTGATCCACAATCGCAGTCCCCGCAGGAACAAAGCCGCTCAAGCAGTGACCGTTCGTCAGCACCATCGCGTAGTCATCGGTCTTCGATGTCGAAAAACGAACCAGCGAACCAGAGCAGTTCGACAGCGCAACGATCGAGGTAAAGTCAACGCCTGCGGCATCCAGTTCATCCCACGTTGGACTTTGGGAAGCCGCCTGCTGCGCTTCTTCAGGAGTCCCAACCGGCAGTGCGAAGGACTCTGCTTCCGTCGCTGCGGTCAAAAAGAGTGCGGCCAAGACGGTCTTCATCACAAACGGCGTGCGCTTCATGTTTCTGTCTCCTTCTCGCGAAACCAACTGCTCATTCTTTTCGCAAAGGAGTCCGTAGCGGCACAAGCTGGGGGTTTTGTTCCCGCTCACTTCGCAGCAGTGGGGTCTACAGTCCCACAGCTCGCAACAGAGTCCGTGATCCTCGTCGCTTCCGAGCGGAACATCTGTGAAATCGCGAAGCTACGGAGCACTCTGTTTGTCCGCAGAAGACTGCATCGCACTGGGAAGCGTCTGTAGCATCAGCGCATGCTGAGATTCCAAGCGACGAAGAATATCGATCATCACTTCATCCTGCTGCTCCAGGTGTTTCATGATCGACTTCACTTCTTCTTCCGCTTTCATGTTGATGATGTAGTCCTGCTCTGCCATCAGACGATCTTTGGCCGCCTGTCTGTTCTGCGACATCATGATGATCGGAGCGGTGTACGCAGCCTGAAAGCTCAGCGCCAAGTTGAGCAGAATGAACGGATACGGATCCCAGTGCCGCGTATAGCCAATCACGTTCAGCGCAATCCAGCACACCAGCACAATCGACTGACTCAGAATGAACGTCCAGCTTCCCATCACACGGGCCAGACCGTCGGCCACTCGCTGACCTCTGCTGAGCTTTTCCGCGTGTACCGAGTTGACGTTTTCAATCGGCTGATGGTGATGACTGTGTCTGATCCGGTGCCGTTCCCACTTGTCGGAAGACTCTGCTGAAGACATCGAAACCCCGCTTCCTGTATCTACGAATGTGCTGCGCAGTATAGGAAAGTGGATCCTTCTGCCTACGAGATTCCGGGCTCCCAACCCAAATCCCTGCGCGATCGATAGAATCCAGAGATCACACGCGCGCGTTCAAGCCAGCGCAGAACGTCCTACGCGCAGCAGGGATCCCGGGCGCAGCCAGTCTCCGCAAGCGATCGGGTGAGCACCTAACGACTCACTGTCCGATCCGCGCGTCACAGCACCTGACGACTGCTGCCTTTGACCGGCGTGTTCGGTCGAGGCTGCGGCGTCTGCGGCGGATAACCAACCAGCCCCAGCGGGCGAAAAGCAAGAGGCGTCATGCCTACCCCAACGCGCAGCGGAGCCGAAAGTTTTCACGCGCTCAAGCTTGCTTTTTGTTTGGCATGTTACATGCATTAAGTAAAGAGTATTGCGCGCTCGCAGCGCAGGGCACATAAGAGTGAAGCCGCTTCATTGATGCGGAAGATCTGCCCAAGCCAAGCGGACCGATCCGACAGAGATAGGGGAACGTCTTACATCATGCGACCTGCAAAAAGACAGCCATCTCAACGGACACGGTACAGATTGGGCAAAGATTACTCAGACACTGTTTTTTGTGCTTTGCATTGCAAATCGCGCAAGTATCCTAAAGATCGGTTAAAAACAAACTTGCTCCCCGACCTGCAGACAGCACGGGGAGCCTGTCAGGGGGACTCGATCGGTTCGCGCCACGTCCGCGATCACCGTCTTGCCTGCTTACAGAACACAGGGAGGATTCCATGAGCCGTCCACTTCTCACGCGTACGTTGACCGGGGCACTGCTGAGCCTGACGGTCGGCGCGTGCACAGCGCCACAGGTAGGAAGCCCGTGTCCGATTCCGACCAACGCTGACGCCGAGACCCGCAACAAAGCCGTTCAGCAGTGCTTTGGCCTCATCGCCGGGAACTCGAACGACTTCCGGTTGAAGAAGGATGTGGACATCCTGTTTGTCATCGACAACTCACCGTCGATGTCGCCCAAGCAGAAGGCGCTGGCCGAAAACATTCCCAAGTTCATCCAGAAGATTGACAGCTTCGGAGTGAACTATCACGTCGGCATCGTCACCACCGATGTCGGAACCACCGTCTCGGACGGCGCGACGTGGGGCGCGGGCTCCGAGCCATCGTGCGACACCTTCAGCGGCGACGATGGACGGCTTCAGGACATCACCTGCGACAAGCGAAACACCGTCTCTCCCGAGGCGAGCAACGCTTGCGCGACCCTGTGTCCAGACAATCGCTTTAAGCCCACCGACGGCACCAAGTACATCTCGAAGATCGACGGCAAGACCAACGTTCCGACGGATCTGAAGCTCGACTCGGCGACGGGTCAGATGGTTGACTACGGACCCACCAACGCCTTCAAGTGCATGGCACTCGTTGGTGACGCGGGCTGCGGTGTCGAAGGTCCACTCGAAGCGGTCAAGCGCGCGATCAGCAACTCCGCCAACACCGGCTTCATCCGCGACAACTCGGTGCTCGCGGTCATCTTCATCACCGACGAAGACGACTGCTCGGTCAAGGCCGCTCGTCGCTCCGAGCTAAACCCCGGCTACCGCAACTGCAACGCCGCGCAGCCCGACTCGTACGACTGCTACAAGGTCGACTATCGCTGCATGGCGCGCTCGCTGACCTGCAACGAGCCGATGACGACGGCAAGCGCCAAGACCGGCTGCAAAGAGCGCGTGGACAACTTCCTAGAGCCCGTCCAGACCTATTACGACGCGCTCCTCAAGGTTCGCTCGGCGGACAAGCTGCTGGTGAGCGGCATCTGGACGCTACCGAACATCGACACCGCCGCATCGAGTGGCGGCAAGGTCACCATCGGTGGGGGACCGCTCACCTCGGACCTGCGTCGCGACCCCGCTTGCGTCAACTCGACGAACAGCGCGGTCGTCGGTCAGCCGCAGTTCCGCATGTCGCAGCTTGCGAACCTGTTTGGCAAAGACAGCGACGGCATCTCCAACGCGCCGCAGCTCAATGTGTGCGACACCGCGAACTATCCGGCGGCGCTCGATACCATCGCCAAGACGCTCGAAAAGAAGCTCGTGCCGTGCCTGCCGATCACGCTCAAGACCGTCAACGGTCAGCCGATCTGCTTGGTCGGTGACGTCGATTCCGCCACACCGGATGCAGTGCCCGAAAAGTACTTCCCGACGTGCTCGACGGGATGCTGCGATGCGTGGGCCAGCACCTCGACGCCATCGCTCGCGGACAAGGGCATTCAGGCCGCTTGCGCAGGTGAAACCACCGACGCTTGCTACTGCGCGATCAAGAGCAAAGACCCGAACGTCTGCAAGGCCGGAACCCCCGAAGGCGGCGTCAACGGCGGTGTCGTGACCGGCGTGTGGCGCAAGAACAACGCAAACCCGCCTGCAGGCAAGGTCGTCAACTTCCGCTGCGTCGGCTACTAACACAGCCCGTCCGACCCGCTCGCAGCCCCGCCCGTCTCGCCGCAACTCCAAGTGAAATTGAAAAAGTGAGTCCTGGACCGTAAGGTCCGTGACCCCTTATGGGCCTAAGCAAGCAAGTAGGTTCATAGCGGCTACTGTGGCTTGCTCTCGCCTCGCATCTGAGATACGGTGCCGCTGTACGCTTACGACCCCACACGGTCCTATGCTGTCGAAATTCGTACGGAGGCTTTGATGCGACGTAACCACCTCACACTCTCGCTCGCTGGGCTCGGCTCTGCCCTGCTGCTGTCTGCCTGCACTTCTCCGCAGGTGGGCTCGACCTGCCCGGTGCCGACGGCAGGTGACTCCAAGACCAAGATGAAGGAGTTCGGCAAGTGCGTCAGCCAGCTCGGCGAAAGCGTCGTCGATGCGCGGCTCCGCAAGGACGTCGACATCCTGTTCTTGATCGACAACTCGCCGTCGATGTCGCCCAAGCAGAAGGCGCTCGCGTCGAACATTCCCAAGTTCATCCAGAAGATCGATGACACCGGCGCGAACTATCACGTCGGTATCGCCACCAGCGACATCGGCAGCAACGTACAGCCGGGCGTGCCCTGGGGCGGCAACATCGGCAAGTGCGACAGCTACGAAGGTGACGACGGCGTGCTGCAAGCGGTTCCGTGCACCACCCGCAACACCGTGACCCCCGACGCACGCAACGCGTGTGCGCAGCTCTGCCCCGATGACAAGTTCGTTCCGACGGACGGTCGTCGCTTCATCTCGAAGGTCGATGGCGTCACCAACGTGCCGCAGTCGATGGAAAAAGACCCGGTCACCGGCAAGATGGTTGATGCCGGTCCGATCAAGTCGTTCAAGTGTATGGCGCTCGTCGGCGACGACGGCTGCGGCATCGAAGGCCAGATGGAAGGCGCCAAGCGCGCACTCGACGGCCACCGCAGCGAAAACTCGGGCTTTCTGCGCGCCAACTCTGTGCTCGCGGTCATCTTCATCACCGACGAAGACGACTGCTCGGTGCAGATGGCCAAGCGCGATCAGAACAACCCGAGCTACCGCGACTGCGATCCGACGCAGCCTGACTCTCCCGAGTGCTACAACGTCGACTTCCGCTGCTTGGCTCGCTCGATCCAGTGCAACGAGACGACGCTCACCACCGGCGTCAAGACCGCTTGCAAAGAGCGCGCAAACAACTACCTAGAGCCGGTCGAGAAGTACTACCGCTTCTTTAGCAACCTGCGTCCGGCGAACAAGCTGCTCGTCAGCGGCATCTGGACCCTGCCCTCGATCGACATGGGCGGCAAGGTGGAAATCGCTCGCGCCGGTGGCACCACCACCCCGAACCTCAACCGAGCGGGCGGCGCGGGTGCCTCGTGCGTGTACGCCAGCGACCAGAGCGTCTACGGCCAAGCGCAGCTCCGTCTGTCGAAGTTCGCCAAGCAGTTCGGAACCGACGCCAAGGGTCAAGCCAACGCGCTGGAAGTCTCGATCTGCGACATCGACAACTACCCGACGGCACTTGACCGCATCGCCAAGGCGATCGAGCAGCGTCTCCAGGCGCAGTGCTTGCCGGTGACGCCGAAGAATGATGCAGCCGGCAACCCGATCTGCCTCGTCGGCGATGTCGATGAAGCGTCGCCAGCCAGCTCGCCCGATCCCGAGACGGCGTTCCCGGTCTGCTCGAAGAACTGCTGCAACGCGTGGGCCGCGACGAGCACCCCGACCCCAGGCGACGAGTCGATCAAGATGGCTTGCGCCGCCGAAGCGCGTGACTGCTACTGCGCTGTGAAGAGCAAAGACCCCAACATCTGCAGCGACACCGTCGTCGCGGGTGTGTGGCGCAAGGGTGGCAGCCAGCCACCTCCAGGCAAGGTCGTCAACTTCCGCTGCGCCGGTGGCGGCTGATCGAGCCTGATCTCCTCAAGCGGTCTGTGACCGCTTCGCTTCCTCCCGCTTTTCCTGTCTAGCTCCCCAGCATTTTTAATAGCCGCTCGCCCGTCTCACATTCGAGACGGTGCGACCTTCACGGCTTGCGGCTTCCTTGCGCCTACGCGATGATCCGACCGGCATTTTCTTTTGCTCTCGCCACATGGGGAGGTGGGGATGAACGAGCGCGGCAGCCGCAAGATTCCGGTCACGGAGAGGCAGTTTCTGTGGGTTCAGGACGACGACAAAGGCGAAGTCACGCTGCATGTCGGTCCGACGATGGTGTCACCGACCGCAGCCGATCGCGTGGTGATCGACGACGGCATCGGTAGCTTCCGAGAAGACGTCTCGGGTCGCCCGCAGATGATGATCGAGGTGGGCGACCACCAGTACGCGGTGCTGTTCAATCCGCTGCTGGAAAACGACGGCGGCCCCAACGGTCGCTTCCGTGTTGGTCGAAACGAGGCGCGACCGCTCAAAAACGGCACGCGCGCGATGATTCCGGGGCCCTGTAGCTTCTTTCTTCGCCCAGGGCAGCGCTGCGAAGTCCGCGATGCCCATGAGCTTTCCGCCAGCCAGTACTTGGTGGTGAAGGTCTACGGTCCGGTCGATCGCACCGCGCCGTACTTCGATGTGACCTCACGCTCGGCGGCAATCACGCGTGCGACGGCGGAAGCGCTCGACGGACGACCGACGCCCCTGCCTGACAAAGGCAGCGATCAAGAGCTCAAGCGCGGCCAGCTGATCGTCGTGCGCGGCATCGACACCCAGTTCTACATTCCGCCGACGGGCGTCGATATCGTGCCGGATACCTCGGTCGATGAGTCCGGTGCGACCGTCAGCGCAACGACGGCGCAGAAGCTGCTTTCGCAGATGCATGCGCAGCTTCCCAAGCCCGCCCAGGCCCTGCCGCCACCACCACCACCGGCCCCGCAGCCTGCCAAAAAAGGCATGGCGATCGAGGACGATCTCGAGCTGCGCAGCGAAGACGAAGAGCTTCCGCCCGATCGCAGCCGAGCGCCGCGCCGCGCCGTTGCCCAGTATCAGGCCGAAGCCGCATCGCAGATGGTCGATCAGTCCGCGCGCACCCGCCAGCGCGTTCAGCCGCCCACTGCTCCACCGGCTGTCAAACCCGTTGCGCCAGCGGCTGTCGCATCACCGAGCCCGCTGAGTGCGCAAGTCCCGCTCGCGCCCACCACGGGCAGCGTCTCTGTCGATGATGTCCTTTCATCCGATGCCCTGCGCAAAGCGATCGAAAAAGAGGCTCGCCAAGCGCGTCTTATCCGCAGCGCCGTGGTCCTTGGTGAAAAGGAATACTGCGTACTCATCGATCCCGATGGAAAGCGCGAGATCAAAGTCGGCCCCGCTCGCGTCTTCCCCGGTCCGTACGACACCTTCATGATCAAGGGCTCGCGCAATCGCGTCTACGATGCGTATGAGCTTCTGCCGCAGCGTGCCCTGTGGCTACGTGTCATCTCGGCGTCGAAGCGGGAAGACATGGCCAAGAAGATGCCGCGCGGCGTCGAGCTGGACAAAGAGCTGTACTTTCCCGGTGACGAGCTGCTTCTGTCTGGTGTCTCGGGCTTCTTCTTTCCGTTCAACGAGATCGAAGTGCTGTCTCCGCATACCGGAGAAGCGGTGGTCGGCAACGATCACTCGAACGTCTTTATCGAAGCGATCGGCATCGATCAAAAGAGCGGCATCTACGTCCGCGATCTCACCACCGGAGAAGTCCGTCTGGTGCGCGGCAAGCAGTCCTATCTGGTCGATCCGCGCAAAGAGATTCACATCACCCGTAGCGTCAACCAGCACGACTGGAACTTGTGGATCGCTGCAAGCGAGCCGCACAAGGAAGCCTCGCGACTGATGACGACTCCGTGGGCGATCTCGATCGTCGTTCCGCACAACACCGCCGTGCTGGCGACCAGTGCCGCCGGACAGCGTGTGGTCGAAGGACCGTGCGTCACCTTGCTCGAGTACGAAGAGAACCTGGTTCCGCTCAAGCTCTCGACCGGGACGCCCAAGGACGATGATGATCCGCTGGTGACGTGCTTTCTGCGCACGATTGGCAACCGCGTCTCCGATGTGATCGAGATCGAGTCCGCAGACTTTGTCCGCATCAGCCTGCGCATCTCGGTCAGCGTGACGTTCCTGCGCGATCAAAAGGACAAGTGGTTTAACGCAGAAAACTACATCCAAGTGCTGTGCGATCACCTCCGCTCGATCGTGCGAAGCCGGACGCGGATGCTGTCTCTGTCCTCTCTGTGGCCGCAGCTTGCTGCCGTCGTGCGCGACACCATCTTGGGACCACGCAGCGACACCGATGGCAGCCGCAAAGGACGGTTCTTTGCGGAAAACGGAATGCTGGTCCATGAAGTCGAGATCCTCGATGCCACGATCGAAGACGAGCTGATCGCAGAGCAGATGCGGACCGTGCAGCGGGAATCGGTCACGCTCGCGATCGGAGATCGGCAAGCGCAAGACAAGCTTCAGTCCGCAAAGCTCCGGTCAGAGCTAGAGCTACGCGCGCACGAGCTACAAGCCCAAGTGCGAGAGCACGAAGCCAAGCTCAAGGAGCTGGAGCGGAAGCTCTCACACGAAACCCGGCTGTCGGAGCTGCGGGATCGGGAAGCGATGGCGCTCGAACAGGCGCGGCTTGCGGCAGAACGGGAATCCAGTGATCTGCAAAGGCGGATCGAGCGGGAGCAGACTGCCCAGACTGCGCAGCGAGACGCGCTCATCAAGGATGCAGCCAGTCGTGCGCAGGCCGCGCAGGTGCTTCATGAAGAAGAGTTCGGACACGTAAGCCGACTGAAGGGTCTGGACATGGCGCTCATCGATGCGCAGGCTCGCGCCGTGGTGGCAGAGCGTACCGCCGTGCAGCCGCAGCTTGTCGAAGCGCTCACCGCACTGGGAGACAAAGCCCTGCTGAGTGAGGTCGCCCAGAACATGAACCTGGTGTCTCTGTTCCGGGGCAAGGAAGCGGGAGAGATCCTCAAGGATGTGGTCGGAGGAACTCGCTTTGTGCCCGCCCTTCAGGAAGCGCTCACCGCCAAGCCCAAAGGCCCTGAGCCCAAGAAGTAGCCGCTAGAAGTCCCCGCAAAAGAACTGGTTGCCTGGCGCCTGTGGATCATCGCTTGTCATAAACTCAAACGACAGCGCCAGCAGCTCATCCAGCGTCAAGCGACCATCTCCGTTCCGATCCAGCTTCCCAAACAGAGTCGCCGCATCCGCGCTCGATCCTTGTGCGGACAGCAGCTTGGCAAACTCCTCTGCGCAGATGGACCCACTGTTGTCCTGATCAATCAGGTCGATCAGATCGCGACACGAAGACAGAAGCCAGGGAGACGCTGCCCCGGCTGCGCGGAACACCACGATCTGCCGCTCGAAGTAGCGCAGAAACTCTGGCAGAGACACCGTTCCACTGCGGTCTTTGTCGGCCCCGGAAACCAGTCGGTGGAACAGCTCCCCTCGATCCGCAAACAGACGCTTCGTCCGTCTGTCATCATCCGCCCAGCCGAAGATCTGTTGAATGTGCTGCGCCTGTGCGCGGAAGTCTTCTTCGGACAGCACACCGTCTCCGTTTCGATCACAGCGTGCAAACAGCGCGGAAAACTTACGAACCAACGGCGCAGAAAGCGTCGACTGTTCCATTCAGTCCCTCCCAAGACCCACCATTTTCTCCGCGTTTTGTCGGCTTGTCTACCGGCGCACCCAGCATGCGCCGACACCGTACGAGCTTCCGCACCTGACAGCACACCTGTGCGCAGCACCGACACGCATGCAGAGCCCGTCCGTCCGATTCCCTGCCCGCTGCCCCTGCCGTTATCATGGGTCATGGATCACAGTCAGCAGCGCGCGCTCGAAGATCAGCTTGCCCTGGAATATGTGCAAGCAGAGCGACTCCGCGCCACGCTGATGGCCGGCGGCTTTAGCATCGGCTTTCTGCTGACGCTGGTGGTGTATCTGTTCCTCACCTCGGGAGCGCCCAAGGTTCAAAGCGGAGCCTTCCTTCCCATCAGTCCGCTCATCAGCTTGAGCAGTGCGCTCGCCGCTGTCTACTGCTGGCTGTCACTCCTTTTTGTGCATCGCAAGATCAAGCGCAAGCAGGGTCTGCCGCGTCTGTTCCTGATCATCAACTCGGTGGTAGAGGTCAGCGGCATCTCGCTCGTGCTGTTTCTGATCGCACGCGTCTCCAATCCAGCCTTCGCGCTCAGCGCGCCCCCTGTACTGCTCTATCTGGTCGTGATCATGGTGTCGATTCTGCGACTGGATGCGCGTGTCTCTGTGTTCGTTGCCCTGATCGCAGCTGCGCAGTATGTCGCACTCGCCCAGGCCTTGCTGCAAACGCCCAGCACCGGATCCCTCTCTCTGTTTCTGTCTCCCTTTCCGATCTATCTGCGCAGCGGAATCCTGGCCATCAGCGGACTCGGGGCCGCCACCATCAGCCATGATCTGCGCCGCCGCGTCATCCGCGCCGCCGAAGTCGTGGTCGAACGGGACCGCACCATGGCCATGTTCGGACAGCATGTCTCTCCCCAAGTGGCAGAGCGACTGCTGCAAGAGCAAGCCGGACAGATCACAGAGCTGCGTCCGGTCTGCGTTCTGTTTTTGGACATTCGCGACTTCACCCGCTTTGCAGAGTCCCGAACCCCAAGCGAAGTGGTCGCCTTCCTAAACACCCTGTTTGCGCCGCTGGTCGCCGTCGTAGACCGCCATGGCGGCATCATCAACAAGTTCCTGGGCGACGGCTTCTTGGCCATCTTCGGAGCCCCCCTTCCTTCCGAAAACCACTGCCTGTCCGCCGTCCAGGCCGCGCTTGACTTGATTTCAGAGGTCAACCAGCTGGCGCACGCAGGTCAGATCCCTCCCACGCGCATCGGCATCGGTCTACACGCAGGCGATGTCATCACCGGCAGCGTTGGCTCCTCGTTACGAAGGGAGTACACCGTCATCGGCGACACCGTGAACCTGGCCTCACGCATTGAGCAGCTCACCAAAGTCCACGCCGCCCAGCTCCTCGCCAGCGACGCCGTCATCGCTCAGCTACCGTCCGGTCGGTTTCCCGCTGAAAAGCTCCCTCCGGCAACCGTCAAAGGCCGAGAAGCCCCCGTCCAGCTCTACAAGCTCGCCTAGTACGACCGCTGTACGTTCCCAAGCTCACCTCATCTGCGCCATAGTGCGCGCATGACAGTCTCCTCGCCGAAGGCTCCGCATCGACTGCGTCTTCACCGCGCACGCGGCTCCGTCCTGCTGCTGGCTCCCTTTGTCGCAAGCTGCGCAGCGCTGCCCACTCAGCCCACAGCCCGGCGACCCGAAGCCAATGGGACGGCCCCCGCAGCCGACTACACCTGGCGCTCTGTCGTGGTGGGCGGCGGCGGCTACGTCACCGGCATCGTCATCCATCCCAAGGTCCCCGACCAGATCTACATTCGCACCGATGTCGGCGGCCTGTACAAATGGAACACCACCGCGCAGCGCTGGCTGCCGCTCCTTGACTCCTTTCCCCGCCAGGACTGGCACCTGTACGGCGTCGAAAGCGTCGCGCTCCATCCCGAAAACCCGCAGATCCTCTACGCCGCGCTGGGAAAGTACCTGCCGCGTCCGTGGCTTTCGCAGCCCTCGGGTCTGTACCGCTCCGAAGACGGCGGCACCGTGTGGCGCAAGCTCGGACTCCCCGTCCCCATCGGTGGCAACGAAAACTTCCGCTGGGTCGGAGAGCGCCTGGCCATCGATCCAAGCCAGCCCAAGATCCTCTACTACGGCTCACGCACCGATGGTCTGTGGAAGAGCGACGATGAAGGCCAGCACTTTTCTCGCGTCGCGTCCTTCCCCGCAACCGGCACCGCCGAGCTGGGTCTTTCTTTTGTCTTATTCGACGGCAAAAGCAGCCTGAGCGGCCAGCCGAGCCAGGTCCTGTTTGTCGGCGTCGCAGGCGAAGGCATCTTCCGCAGCCAAGACGCAGGCGTCACCTGGGCCAGGCTTGGCAGCGGACCCTTCCCGCGTAGCCCACAGCGCGCCGCTCTCGCCACCGATGGCGTGCTCTATGTCACGTCGGTCGGCGACAAGACCCAGCCTGGCGGCGTCTACAAGCTGCAAGCCGACCGCTGGTTCCGCATCACGCCGACCAGCAAGACCCGCTACGACTATGGCGGAATCAGCGTCGATCCAAGCGATCCGGGCCACCTGCTCGTCGCCCCCGCCAGCGATGTCTTTCCGACCCCGCTGTTTGAAAGCCACGACCGAGGCGCGTCCTGGCAGCCGCTCGCCATCCTGCGTCAAGCAGAGGTTCCGTGGTGGCCGCAGCGCTTCTTTACCGGACACACATCCTCGCTGCTCATCGATCCGCACCGGCCCAGTCGGGTGTTTCTGACCGACTACTACGGAACCTGGAAGACCAACGACGTCTACCAAGTGCCCTCCTCGTGGTCCACCCTGCAAGCTGGCCATGAGGAAGTCGAGCCGTTTGTCCTGCGCAGTCCCCCAGCCGGGGTGCCTCTGCTCAGCGGCGTGGCTGATGTCGATGGCTTTCGCCATGAAGATCTCGACGCGTATCCCAAGACCCGCATGATCGGACCCAAGGGCGAAGACGGCGACACCACCGGGCTCGACTTCTGCGAGGCAAACCCCAGCGTCGTCATGCGCGTCGGCGAAGAGCGCGGCGGTCCATTCCGAGGTGCGCGATCCGAAGATGGAGCCGCTTCCTTTGTCCGCTTTGCCACCCTGCCCTTTGCCAAGGCCAAAAATGGCCGCATCGTCTTGGCTGGCAGCGACTGTCAGCGTGCGGTGTGGGTCCCGCAAAACGCGATCCCCTCCTTCACCAGTGATGGCGGCAAGACCTGGAAGCCCAGCCAAGGTGCCCCCAAAAACGCCATCTCCGACCGCTGGGACTACACCCATCCGCTCGCGTCCGACCGCACCTCTTCCGCCCTGTTCTATCTGTTCCTTCAAGGTGCGTTTTACGTCAGCAGCGATGGCGGACAGCACTTCCAGCAGACCGCCCAGCTTCCCGCGCCCCCCTTTGACACCCGCAGCGGACAGCCCGGACCCTCCGTCAAGACCACACCGGGCGTGCGCGGACAGGTCTTTGTCTGCCTGGCCGAAAACGGCCTGTTTCGATCCGATGACGCCGGACTGTCGTTCCACAAGGTCGCAGGCATCGACCACTGCCAGCTCTTTGCGCTCGGTCGTCCCGCCCCCGGCAGCAGCCAGTCCACCCTGTTTGTCTACGGCATCATCGGCGGCGTCCCCGGCATCTTCCGCAGTGAAGACCTGGGCCTCACCTACCTGCGCATCGACAGCCCCAGCCAGCCCATCGGCGACCAAGCGATGGTGATGGAAGCCGACCCGCGCGTCTTTGGTCGCGTCTACATCGGCACCAACGGTCGCGGCACGTTCTACGGACAGCCCCGCTAGCTGCACAGTTTCGAGCAAGCCAGGCGCAGCGCCTGTGCTACGCTGCAGAGCTGCTGTGCCGTCGGCTTTGCGTCTTCCCCTGTCTCTCCCACGCGGGTTCCTAGCGTCCGCCGTGCTGGCCAGCGGTGGTGCAGCCCTGTTCGCCTGTCAGTACGTCGCCTCGCGAGAGCTGGGCTCGACGTTCTTTGTCACTGAGCTGTCGCTGCTGCTCGCCACGCTCATCACGCTGCTGGGTCCCAGCCTGGGCTACGCGCTCGGTAGCCGCCTAACGCTTGGTGGCAGCATCGAACACCTGTGGGCCGCCGTCGCGTTCCTTGCGCACGCAACCCTCCCCTGGAGCATCCGAGCCCTCAGCGCTGCACTCAGCACAGCCCATCCAGCTTGGGCCCTCATCCTGGCCACCGTGCTCATCACGATCCCGTGCGGATACTGCGCGGTGCTGCTGCCGCTGTACGCCAAGACCGACTCGCTGCCCCGCTTGTATGCCGCAGAGCTGGCCGGAGCCCTGATCTTCCTGGTCGGCATCGCGCTTGGGCCGTCCTACCAGCTGCTGCGCGCAGGCTATCTACTTGTGCCGGTCGTCATGGCCCTGCTTCGCTACGGTCGGAAGGTGGCGCTGGGAACACTGCTCGGGTCGGCGACGCTCATCGGCCTTGGCTCACACCTCGACCAGCACGTCACAGCTGCCTATTTCCGGCACGTCCATGGGATCAAGTCTCCGCAGCTTCTCGCCAGCGACTACTCCCCCCATCAGCGCATTGATGTCGTTCGGGATGACGCAGAGACGGCCTTGTTTCTCGATGGCGTGCCGTTCTATCGCTCGGGATCACTCGATGCCTTTTCCGTCCTGCTGGCCGAAGTCCCCGGAGCGATGCGACCGACACGCGGCCACGCGCTGGTGGTCGGCAGTGGCAGCTTCTCTTCGGCGGCCCGCTTGCACCGCCTGGGCTATCGCGTCCAGGTGATCGAGCTGGATGCCCGCGTCGCCTCGCTGGGCTTTGCTCACTTCGCCAGCGTCCATCGCCTGTCGCCCCACGACATCACGCTGACCCTGGATGATGCGCGACATGCGCTGGCCCACAGCACCGAGCGCTTCGACCTCATCGTGCTCGATGTCCCTGCACCGTATCGGATTGCCACCGCGCTGCTGCACACCCCGACGTTCTATCGTCAGGTCGCCGAGCACCTCACCCCAGGTGGCGTGGTGTCGCTCAGCCTGTGTGAAGCGCTGTCTGAGCCGCTCGCCCAGCGAATCGCCCAGTCCGCCGCCCAAGTCTTTGCCGACATCCTGGTGGTGGACAGCAGCGCCGTCGGTCTGCCGGTCCTTTACGCTGCCCGCAAGCTGCCCTTTTCCCCCACGCAGGTCGAGCAAGCGGTCACAGCGCGTGACCCGCAGGGTGCAGTCCTGCTCTTTGCCGATGCCCAGGTCCGACGCCTCATCCACGCGGTACGTCCGCTGTCTGACCGCGACCTGCTCGGCGTCCTTTTGCTGGCGCGTCACGCCTACGCTCGCGAGTAGCCCCAGGACATGCCACCGCGCCCTTCCCTAGCCCAGCGCCTCGGCGAGCCGTTTGTGACCGGCTTTGCCCTCGCCTGCATCCAGGTGACGCTTGGCTTTGTGGCAATGCGTGGCCTGTCTGCCAGCACCACGGCCTGGTTTGTCGTCGTCCTGTGCTGGCTGCTCGGCGGATTGTTTGGCGCGAAGTGGACCCAGCACGCCCAAGGTTCCCATCCGACCACCGACCACGACCGGCCCGAGCGCACGCTCGCGGTGCTCGCGCCGATCTTGCTAGGTGTCTCCGCGCTGGCGACAGAGTACGCCGCGTTTTCACACCGGACGCACCTGCTGGTGATGGCGACCGCTCTCGCTGCGGGTGGCTATGGCGGACTCTTTTTGGCCCGCCGAGGTCAGCACGCCCCCGACCCCGCCGCCCTGTTCTTCCACGAAAACAACGGCTTTGTGCTCGGCATCCTGACCGCCAGCGGACTGCTGCTCCTCGCCGCGCCCCTGCTGCTCCCAGTGACGCTGCTCAGCCAGGTGATTGCGCGCAGCCTGGGTCCACGCCGCTCCCCGCTCTTGCCCGCGCTTTCCATCGGGATGCTTGCGACCGCCGCGCAGCTCTTGTTTCGCTTCGGTGCGGACCCGCAGTGGGATGCGCTGATGACCGCCAACGTGCTGCACCAAGGCCGGGCAGCAGCCCTGGGCGACTGGCTGTTCTTTGCACATCCGCTCATCATCCCGCTCACCGCACCGTTTCTCCTCTTCACCGATGATCCGCTCGTGGCGGTGCTGGTTCGTGAGTCGTTCAGCCTGGGCGGAAACATGGCGCTCCTCTACCTGGCGGCCCGCGCGCTCCAGCCGCAGCCTTGCCACAAGGCGCTCACAGCGACCCTGGCCTGCCTGCTCTACCTGCTCGCCCGTGGACGCTGGCAGCTGGTCCTGTGCGGACAGGAAAAGGAGTCCATGCAGCTGGCAAGCAGCCTGTTTTTGCTGCTGTACCTTCACCATCGCGGGCTGCTCGACCTGGGTCTGCCAGGCTTTGACCGTCTCTCAGCCAGGCAGCAGCAGTCGATCCTCGGCGGGCTCCTGGCCCTTGCGACGGCCATCCACCTGCTCAGCGGGCTGCTCTTTGTCTGGTTGCTGGTGGATCTGCTGATGCATCGGCCCAAAAAGGATCTGCTCGGTGCGCAGCTCCGCATCGTGCTGACCGCCGCCGCGCTGCTGGGACCGTTTCTTGTGTGGCTCGGCATCGGTCCAGGTGGAGTCCGCAGTGGCCCCGACCTGCTGCGCTTCTACCTGGAATATCACCTGTCCGGTGAGTTTCTGTCCGTGCCGCAGAGCGTGCCGCAGCGCCTGCTCGACTGCTATCGCGGGCTCCGTACCTGGCTGTTCGGAGAGCGTCCGGCCCCGCTGCTGCTGTGGGAAGCAGGGCTTGGTGGGCTCGGGGCGCTCTGGCTAGGTCGCCAGGCCCTGTGCGCCGCACCGGCAGTGACTGCCCGGCTTGTGGCCTGGCCCCTGCTGCTGCTCGGACACTTCTTTTTCTTTGAGCCAACCAACCCCGAGTCATGGGCCCCCGCTTCGCTGTGCCTGGTGCTGCTTGGCTCGCTCGGCCTCCTGTCCGCTGCGCGCTGGCACGGGCTGCGAATGGCAGTGGCAACGGCGCTGGTCGCGCTGCTCGGCCTCGGGCTGGGTCACAGCCAGCACGCCGCTTCCCACAAGGCCGATCGCGTCGCCGCCTATCTGGCACTGCCCGAGGTACCGACCCTGCCGCTCAAAGACCTGGTGACGTGGCTGGATCTGTGGCTTCCGCCCGCTGCCGAGATCCTGGTCGATGACCGCCTGCTCGTGTCGTACTTCCAGCTCTATACCCAGCGCACACCGCAGGTGCAAAAGTACCTGGGCCAGACCCCAGCGAACCTACGCCAGACCGAACACCTGACCACCTTGAGCCTGCGCTTTTACACCCCGACCCGCAGCGTGCAGGACATCGAGCAAGCGATTGCCCAGGACCGTCCGGTCTATGTCCTGTCCACTGAAGCCGAGTCCCCGTTGGCCCAGAAGCTTCCAGCGGGTGATCTGTACCTTTCCCGGCTGTCGCCCCCTTCGCCGCGCCGATCGCCCACCGAAGACGAGCTGCTGTCCCAGGATCTGACGCTGACCGCGGTGGCACAGGTGAATCCGACGGTCTATCGGCTTACGCTTTCACGGACCGACTGTCGCGGGGAATACAGCGGACCTGCGTGCTCGCTCACCGCCAAGTGGAAGCCGCTCGGGCCACAGGCCAGCGAGCAGCAAGACGGCATCGAAGGCAACAACGCGCCGCGCTGTGAGCTGGCCGCCCGTCGCATCGACCGCTTCCTCTTCCCCGATGCGCCCGAGCGTCAGCTCGTACCAGAAGTGGTGGTCCGCGCCTTTCATCGCAACGTGCCCTGCGATCGCGCCTGCCGAACAGTCCCCAAGATCATGGGGTCGGACACCGCCGCGACCTTCCCCGAGATCAATGATCACCTGGTGCTCGGTGCGCTGACCGACTGGATTGATGACGCCGTGATGCCGCTTCGCTTCCACGGTGAGCTGTGGAACCCCGAGCGCTTCCGCATCGACCGTGGCTATCGCCACGCCATCGCGGACCTGTGGACCTTCTTGGTCCTTATCCACCATGGCGATGCCAACTACGCAGACAACTTCCTGTGGCAGCCGCTCACGCCGACTCGGATCTACAGCATCGACAACGGACGGTCGCTCGATGGCCTGCCCTACTATTCCGACGATGCCGATCCAGACTGGCAGCCGCTGGCCAAGCTGTATCCGCACAGCCCACCAGTGCCCGCGCTGTCGGCCCAGACCCTGCGGCAACTGGCGCTGCTACCGCGTGCGACGCTCCCGCAGGAGCTGTACCTGGTGGCGGCAGTTGACCTGCGATCTGGTCGCGCCGTGCCAGCCCCGCACACCGATCCCAGCCTGGCCCGCTTTGCCCGCAAGCCACTCGGCACCCAGCCAGGACTGACAGTGCTGGGACCGGGGCGCTACCTGGCCCCAGCCAGCGAGTCAGGTGGCCCGTGGCTGCTGCTGGGGCTGACCGAGCAGGGCGTCGCGGACCTGGTGGAGCGCGCCGAGCAGCTTGTTCACCAGAGCCAAGCCGCCCACATTCCCCTGTTTGAGTAACCCAGCGACCCGCGCAGTCACCCAGACAGGGTCTTCACCCTTCTCCCACTGCTCGCTATCCACTTGCGCAAGGGTCTTCACCCTCCGCTCACGGCTCGCTATCCACTTGCCTAAGGGTCTTCACCCTTCGCTCACGGCTCGCTATCCACTTTCGCAAGGGTCTTCACCCTTCGCTCACGGCTCGCTGTCCACTTGCGTAAGGGTCTTCACCCTCCGCCCACGGCTCGCTGCCCACTTTCGCAAGGGTCTTTCGCTTTCCACAGTGGAAGGATCAGGCGAGGGGCAAGGGAACGGACCGGCGACTTAGCGACTCGAGCCGCGCGCCAGATAGGCCAGCAGCTCAGCGTCCAGCGGGCTGTCCGGCGGCAAGGTCTGACCGGGCCGCAGCGAAGGCGCCAGCGGCGCAGGTCGGGTCGGGCGGGCCCGTACAATCGTCGTCCGAATCGGATCACTTGGTGCGCGCGAAATCGGCACAGGTGGAGAGCGCTTGAGCGTCACACCTTCCGCCGTGGGCCGTGGCTTAAACAGCTCCGGTGGAATCGTATAGGTCGGGATCGAGCGCTGCGGCGGCGATGGCAGCACTGAAGGCGGCGCCATCGAGCGAGACAGCGACGGCGGCAGGTTCACCACCGGCATCTGGCTGGCACCAAACTGCGCGGTGTTGTCTTCATCGAGCTGCGCCATGGGCCGAGCCTTGGGCAGCGGCGTGTTCTGGCTCAGCATATCCTCGTCATCGGCCTCGGCCTCGAAGGTCACTGCCGGCTCGTCATCATCGGCAGCTGCTTCGATTTCCACCACGGCGTCATCGCCACCCGACAGCAGCTCCGGTGCGATCACGACCTTGCTATCGGGAACCGGAGGCCGAGAAGGCGCACCAGCCGAGGCAGCAGCCGCTCCGCTCAGCTTGCGCAGGCGCTCGGCCAGCGTCCCCGTCCCAGCGGTCGGCCCAGCCGGTGGCGGTGGAACCGGGGACAAGATGGGCGAAGATCCGGTGTCCTTGGGCGATGGCTCCTGCCCAGCCGGAGGCACCGCCGTCTTTTGGGTGTCCCCTGCACCTGCGCTGGCAGTGGGCGCGCCATGCTCTCCCGGCTTGGTCACGGGATAGCGCTGCACAATCGGCAAGAGATCGAACTGCCCATTGCGCAGACGCTTGAGCATGTCTTTGTGCTGCTCTTGCATCCGCTTCTGAGTGACCGTCTCCGGCTCGTCGAGCGGATAGGTCGTCCGCTGGGACGAAAGGATGGTCCCCTCGATGAAGAGGTGCGTGGAAAGAACCGGACGAGCCGGTCCCGAGTCCTCAGTCTGGACGTGAAACAGCCGTCCAGCGTGACGGACGTTATGGTTATAGCCAAGGAGCGGCGGACGCTTTGACACCAAGGTTAGGCTATCACGTCAACCTGCCTCGCAAAAGCGCCTTGTGTGACCCGTCATTTTTGCGATGGCAGGGGCTGCTTGCGATACAGTCCGGTCGCAATGAAGGTCGCACCCCCACAGGCTGACGCCGCGCGCCGGGCCTTTCAGGAAGAGCCCACGCTGTACGAAGCCGAGCACGCGGCCAGCGCGTTTGGAATCTCGCTGCTTGGCCCAGAGCCGCTGCATCCCCAGCCCAAGGCACCGCTCGATTCGTTTGAAGAGCAGACCCAGACCCAAGCCGCCCAGGCCCAAGGTAAGCCCTCCGCTGCGGCGGTGCCGTCCGATCCGAGTCCCTGGGAGGAGTCCACCCACATTCCGCCACTGCTCAACCAGCCCACGCAGGCGCTGCCACAGCTTGGCTTTCTGGGTCATGACCCTGGGCGGTCCCCTCCCGAGCCGAGCACGTCCCCCAGAGCCCCAACCCCAGCGCTGGCGGGAGGACTTGGCCAGCCGCGCAGACCGAGTCCGTCAGCGCCGCTGCTACAGCTCACCGAGGTGCGGCCCATTCCGCAGCCACCCAAGACCCAGTCAACGTCCGCAGTGCGCCAGCGGCTGTACTACCCGTTTGTCGTCGGCATCATCGGCGGACTGTGTGGGCTCATCCTGGCGCTGTTTGGCGTCAAGATCATCAAAGAGCAGCGAGCCAGGGTTCAGCTGTCGCGCAGCGAGGAGCAGGCGCTCAAGGCCCAGCGGCTCGATCTGGCGGTGTCTGCCTTGGCGATGGGACGAATCCAAGAGGCCAAAGTGCTGCTGCGTGACTATCAGCACCGCTGGCCGTCCGAAGAAGTCGCGCAGATCCTCCGCAGCCTAGACAGCCAAGGGACCGATCGGCGCTAGTCCCCCTACCTGCGATCCGCGCTACAGTAGAGCCACGTCCCTGTTTTCTCGACGCGGTGGTGCGTCGGACCGGAGTTGCTGATGAAGTCGCCCGCTCTTCGCCTGCTTGGTCGCCTCTTTCTGGCTGCGGCGCTCTTGTACGTTGCCTTGGGCTTTGCGGTGGTGGCAGTGCTCAGCAAGCCACAGCGCAACTTCGACACCAGCAAAAACCCCGGACAGCTCGGACTGATCTACCAAGATGTCCGCTTTCCGGCCCGTGGCGGCGATGCGCAGCTGGCCGGCTGGTATCTACCGCACGACAGCCACCGCGCCGCGCTGGTGATGGTGCACGGCAAAGATGGCAGTCGCACCAACGAACAGCACCGTCGCAACCTGGAGTTTCTGGACGCACTACACAAGCAGGGCTTTGCACTGCTGGCGATCGATCTGCGCGGACACGGTCAGTCGTCGGATGCGCGCTTTAGCTTTGGCGTTCACGAAAGCCGAGACGTGCTCGGCGGAGTCGACTACCTGACGGGCCAAGGCTACAGCCGCAGCCAGATTGGTCTGCATGGTGTGTCGATGGGCGCGGCGTCTGTGCTGCTGGCAGCGGCCCAAGATCCGCAGGTACCCGCCGTCATCGCCGACTGTGGCTATGCCGACTTCGGACGGCTGATGCGCAGAGAGTGGCACCGTCGCACCCACCTGCCCTCGCTGGTGATGCCTGCGGCGCGACTGGTGGCGCGGCTGTGGCTCGGCACGGATGTGCTGTCGGTCAGGCCGGTGGATCATGTGCCCGCCATCAAGGGAAAGGTGCTGTTTACGCACGCGGCGGACGACACGCTGATTGCGCCGAGTGACTCGCAGGAAATGGCGGCACAGCTCCCCGGCTCGGCGGTGTGGATTCAGCCCGGGGCCCGTCACGCGGCGGGCTTTGATGCCGACCCGGCTGGGTATACCCAGCACGTCGCGGCGTTCTTCGCGCAGACCCTGCACAATTAGCCGTTGGGGCGCCGCGCAGATTTGCATACTCTGGCGGCGCGATGCTTTCGGTAAATGCTCCGCATGTGCCCGCGCTTCACATCTCGCACTCGTCGCGCACGCTCGGCGATATGCTGCGCAAGCGAGTCGAAGCCACCCCGGACCGGCAAGCCTTCTTCGAGCGAGAAGGCAGCGGCTGGCGACCGTACACCTGGGCGCAGGCCTATCAAAAGGTCCTGCGGATCGCGGCGGGGCTGCGCAAGCTGTCGCTGCGGCGAGGGGACCGGCTGGCGATCGTCGGACCGACCAAGCTGCCGTGGTCTTTGTACGACCTGGCGGCGCAGATGCTGGGGCTGGTCAGCTTCGGCATCTATCAGGGACAGACAGAGGAGCAGATTCGCTACCTGCTCGACCACAGCCAAGCGCAGGTGGTGCTGGTCGGCGATGAGTCCGAGCTACAGTGCGTGCTCCGTGCCGCGAGCGATCTGCCAAGCCTGACCACGATCATCCCGTGGGATGAGGCGCTGCATGTGCGGTATCAAGGGACCGATCCGCGGCTTCAGTCGCCCAGTGTGCTGGAAGTGCCTGCGCTGACGCCACAGCAGGTCAGTGAGTCGCTGTCCGCCATCTCACCGGACGACACGGCGATCCTGATCTACACCTCAGGGACGACTGGGCCGCCCAAGGGCGCGATGCTGACGCACCGAAACCTGCTGGCGCTGCTCGGGAACAACAAGGGCTTTGCGAGCTTTTTCGCGGATGACCTGACGATCAGCTTTCTACCGATGGCGCACTCGGCAGAGCGGGTGCTGTCGTTTTATGGGCGGGTGTCGACCGGCGTGGCCACGGCCTTTGCCAGCAGCATGAGCCGCCTGCTTGAAGAGCTACGTGAGGTAGGTCCGACGGTGTTTGGATCGGTGCCGCGCATCTTTGAAAAGGCGTACAGCAAGATCCTGACGGAGGTGGAGCGCAAGCCAGCTCCAGTACGCAGCCTGTTTGCGTGGGCCCGTCAGGTGAGCGGCGAGCGACTGGACAAGCAGCAAGCCGGTGAGCCGATCCCGTGGTCGCTTGCGCTTCAGCATCAAGTGGCGGATCGGCTGCTGTGGCGCAAGATTCGCGCGTTTTTCGGGGGTCGGGTGCGCTACTTCATCGTGGGTGCGGCACCGACGCCCAAGGATGTGCTGCGCTTTTTCTGGGCCGCCGGGATGCCGATCCTGGAAGCGTACGGAATGACCGAAGCCACCGCTGTGACGCACGTAAACACGCTGGAGTCGGCACGGCTGGGAACAGTGGGACGGCTGCTGTCGGGACTGGAACAGAAGCTGGCGGACGATGGCGAAATCCTGATTCGCGGTCCGCAGGTGTTCCAAGGCTACTATCGCAACCCGGAAGCGACGGCCCAAGCGATTGTCGATGGCTGGCTGCATACCGGCGACATTGGCTCGATCGATGCCGATGGCTTTTTGCGCATCACCGACCGCAAAAAACACCTGATCATCACGGCGGGTGGAAAGAACCTGTCTCCGGGGAACATCGAGTCTGCCCTCAAGAGCACCGATCCGCTCATCAGCCATGTGATCGCGCACGGGGACATGCGGCCCTACGTCAGCGCCATCATCGCGCCGAGCCCGCTGGAGACGCTCGACTGGGGACTCGATCGCGGCCTGGTGAGCAAAGCCGAGGTGAAGGCGCGCACCGAGGAGCTTGTGGCCAACCCGAGCGCGCGCAGTGAGGCACTGGCGCAGGCGATGGAGCCGATTGTGCAGAGTCAGGCGTTTGCCGAGCGGCTGCTCGCGGCGATTCGCCGGGGCAACGAGCACCTGGCCCACGTTGAGCAAGTACGACGCGTCCTGATCCTGCCGCGCGACCTGTGCCAGGAACACGGCGAGCTGACCCCAACGATGAAGGTGCGACGCCGCGAGGTGGAAGAAAAGTACCGACCGGACCTAGACCGGCTGTATCAAGATCAGCAGTTCGGACTGTCGGTCTAGGAGCCAGCCAGGAGGGAAGGCGCAGGCGAAGGGACGAAGCCCTCGTTACACCAAGAGGTCGCTAAGTCCTTCATCGACGCGACCGGGTCCGTAGCCAAAGCTTGCGATCGGACAGCCCGCCGCTTGCAGGACCGTGAGCGGCACCAGGCTGGTGTTTCCTTTGGCTGTGGATCGGACGTGCAGTCCGCCGCGCAGCTTGCCGCCCGCAAGACCCGCCGTCAGGATCGGGAACTCGTCGTTGCTGTGGACGTTTCCTTCGGACAGCTCGGTGGTACACAGGATCGCGCAGCTATCGAGCAGGTTGCCGCCAAGCTCTGGCGTGTCGCGCAGGCGCGAAAGGAAGTAACCAAGCTGCTTCATCGTAAAGACGATGGCTTGATGCACCACTGGCTGCGGCGCGGGCTCGTCATGACAGAGCTGATGCAGGCCGTTCATTGCGCCCGCTTGCCAGACAATCACGCCGGACCCGGCACTGCTAAACAGCACCGAGAACACGCGGGTCAGATCGCACGACAGCGCCAGCGCGAGCAGGTCGCTCATCACTTGGTTGTGCTGCTCGATCTGCTCTTGACCCATGACATCGGGATGGTCGCTGGGGCGAGACGGAGCCTGACACGTCTGGGCAGTCATCTCCAGCCGACGCTCGATGCTGCGAATGCTTTCGGTGTGCTGCTCGAGCCGCTGCCGATCGAGCGCAGAGACCTGTCCACGCAGCCGACTGACCTGACCACGAACCGCATCGAGCACGCTGCGCCGCGCCGACAGCTCTGCCGGGTTCGGAAGCTTGGGAAACAGCCGATTGAACAGCGCAGGCGCCGAGTACTCGGACGGATTGACGTTGTTCGGACCGTTGTGGGACAGGTGCTGGAAGGTCGTTCCTTCATCGGTGCCGCGAAAGCGACAGATGCCAAGCTCCAGGGATCGGAAGGGAGTGCCCTGTCCCAGGTGGTCCGCCGCGACCTGATCGACGGTCTTCTGTGCGCAGGTGGTGACGATGGTGTCGCGGGTGGTGCCGACTTGGTGATACTTGGCGCCGGTTAGGATGCCGGTCATGCCCGAGTGATGCGGATGGGTCGCGGTCTTGATCTCTAGGCCGGTGATGACGTTGACGTAGCGGCGCACGCTCGCAAGCGGAGCCAGCTCTTCGGGTGCATCCCAGTCCATTCCGGTGGTCTTGGGAATCCAGTGCGCACGACGAATGCCATTGCCCCAAAACCACAGACCGCAGCGACGTGGTGCGGTCGCCTCTGCACGCGCTGGGGTCATCGACTCAAGCAGCGGAAGCGCCAGCGCAACCTGGGCGCCGTGCAGCATGCCTTTGAGAAACGTCCGTCGGGGGATGATGATTCTGGACATGATGACCTCTTACTCGCTGTCCGTCGAAAGCAGGGGCCGGGCGGCGTAACGGAATCCTTCGCTGAGCACCAAAGACTCCACAAGCTGCGGGAAGCGGAAGCCGTTTTGCGCAAACTTCCGACCGAGGAGGAGGATCTGTTCCTGCTCGCTGTGTAGCTCCAAGTGGGCGGTGGCGTAGCGATAGAGCTGACGGGTCAGACACTCTGCAATGCGCGGACTTTGGCGAAGCAAGGACGCCAGCTCTTGGCTGTCCGCAAACGGCTTTCCATCCAGCTCTCCGCTGGGATCGATCGGCAGGCCGCTGTCGTTGTCGCGGTATTTGCCGGTCGGTCCGAAGTGCTCGAGCGCAAGTCCAATCGGGTCCATCATGCGATGACAGCCCTCACACCCTGCGGCGTCGCGATGCTTGGCCAGCTTTTCGCGCATGGTCTTGGGCCCACCAGCGGTATCGGCTTCCAAGTTGACGGCAGCACCTGGCGGTGGCGGCGGAATGTCCTGACACAGGATCTGCTGACGAATGAACTTGCCGCGCAGGGTCGGTGAAGTCACGGTCGCATGCGCAAACAGAGACAGGATTCCGGCGCGCCCAAGCAGTCCGGGCTGCATGGCGCTGGGAAGCTCGATCTGTTTCCAGATGCCCGGTGGAGGAGTCAGCTCCGCAGGCAGTCCGTAGTGGCTGGCCAGCTCTCCGTTGACGAAGGTGGTGCGGGTATCAAACAGCTCACGCATGTCATGCGCATCAGACTGGGCCAGCTCGCGCAAAAGGCGCAGCAGCTCGCCACGCATCGCAGTGGCAAGCTGGGGCGTCCACTCTGGAAACAGCTTGGCGTCTTTGCTGACCGTATCGAGCCGATCGAGGTACAAAAACTCGCCAAAAAACTGGTCGGTAAAGGGCTGAGCCTTGGGCGACTGCAGCAGCCGCCGGGTCTGCCGCAAAAGGCCTTCCTCCGTCAGCAGCTCATCGGACTGGGCGGCACGCAACAGCTCGTCATCGGGAGAGGTATTCCACAGCAGATAGGACAGTCGGGTCGCCAGCTCATGACCCGTCAGGCGCAGGCGGTCGGGTCGGTCGGGATCGGGCTCGCCTTGCTCCACCAGATACAGGACGTGCGGAGACTGGAGCCAGGCGACGGTCGCAAAGCGCAGGCCCTGCCAGGGATCGCCCAGCTCCTTGCCGGTCTTTTCGATGAGGGTCAGGTACTCGTCCTGCTCTTGCGTGGTGAGCGGCCTGCGATAAAAGCGCGCGCCGGTGTTCTGCACAAACGAGCGCACGCAGTCATCACTCGGCTCACTCGACTTGGGCTCGCAGCCGACCCAGGCTCTGCGCCGGGCGGAATCGGCAAAGACCTGTCCGGTCAGATCGAGCGCCGCATCTTCGTACAGCTCGGCAGCACGGGGCGAGATGGTCAGCTCAGTGGCACCGACGGTCGAATAGCCGTGCAGCAAGGTGTCGCGCTCCAGCTGGGTGGGCCAGCGCAGGGCCGCAAAGCCCTCGACCTCAAACAGACTGTGCAGGGTGGACAGATAGCGACTGCTGGTCAGCCGCTGAAGCTGAGGCGGGGCGGCTGAGACAGCTGGCGCGGACGAATGAACGTCCAGGTCTGGCGCGCAGCCGCCGAGCGACGCAGCAAGAAGGCCCAGTCCAAGGACGCGCAGTCCCTGACGCTGGCGGGTTGTTCTACAGAGAACCTTGCGCATCCTGCACGCCTCCAAAGCACGGGGGGTTGCCTTCGCGAAACGGGAAGGCAGTCACATACCACGGAGGATGGGAAGCCGATTGAAAAAGCCGCGCGGACGCTAGCGAACGACAGGACGCGACAGCTTGCGGTAGTGCCACGCAACGATCAGCAGAAACAGCGTCGCCAAGATCAGCAGGCCGAGCAGCGGATGTGCCTTCATCCAGTCAATCAGCGCGGGGCCAAAGTAGCTGGTTGCGGCCAATACGGGCAGATAGCCCGCAAAGGAGCCCCAAAAGTGCGTCCAGAACGGAACTTTCGACAGGCCCAGGAAGGCATGCAGCGGCTGCGACATCCAGAAGACCATGCGCAGAAGGACCACGGTCACAAAGGCGCGGCGCTCCAGGTCGTCGTTGTAGCGGGCAAAGCGGGCTGGAATCTTGGGAGCCAGCCAGTCGCGCGCGACAAAGCGGGAAAAGGAAAAGCCGACCACGCTGGCTGACATCGTGCCGATCATCGACAGCGCAAACGCGGTCTGAAACGGCCAGATGAGCGGCGCAACGAACACAAAGATCGTACCGGGAATGCCAAACGGCTGAAGCGCGGTGTAGGCCAAAATGAAGGCCAGATAGCCAAGACCTCCCAGCCCAAGCAGCGTCTGCTGCGCAAGCTGGCGACTGGAAAACCGGGCAAGCACCCCGGTCCGGTAGGCCACGACCAGCACCACCACCACCAGAGCGATCACCGCGATACGTAGAGCCTTTTGACGATTCACAACCGAGCTTGGATCCTGCCACCAGTCTATCCCTGATTCCATGCGCAAGGGCTTTCGCTGCGCGCGGGACCGTCCCTACCGCACGCGGTCGGGCCGATGAGCCAAGGCACGCTGCCGATGGCGCAAGTCGTGGTACAGCTTCGCGCACATTCATCCGTAGAAAGAGCGTGTGACCGTGAAGACAAAGCAGTTCGCGTGGCTGGCCTCGGCGGTGGTGTCGATGAGCTTGGGGCTGGGCTGTCACTCCACAGGAAACAACGAGCGAGACTTGGGCCAAGACCCTTCCGACCTTGGCCTGCCGCGCCCTGATGGCAGCGTCGGTGATGGTGGACTGCCCGATCTGAGCCAGGTGCCCGATGGTGGAGACGGCGGCACGACTCCCGTGGGCGCGCTGTGTACGGCGACGGGCTTTTGCTTTGAGCATCCGAGTCGGTTTGGCATCACGCTAAACGATGTGTGGGCGTCATCCCCGACCGATGTCTGGGCGGTGGGGGAAAGCGGCGCGATCCTGCACTTCGATGGCACAAGCTGGAACATCACCCCATCGCCGACGCGCCACTCTCTGTACGGCATCGCAGGTCAGAGCCGCAGCAGCATCCTGGCGGTTGGCGATGCGGGAACGGTGATTGCGTACGACGGCACAAGCTGGCGTTCGGTCGATCTGGGCACCAGCGCCAACCTGTATGACGTCACGATGCCAGCGGGTAGCGAAGCGTGGATTGCAGGCGAAAAAGTCCTGTATCGGCGCAGCGGCAGCGTGTGGCAGGCCGTGACGGCTCCGTATGCACCGACCACGAAGACGTACCTGCACAGCGTCGACGCGTCACACCTGTGGATGACACACGCGGGCGTGGTGCAGTTCTGGAATGGCTCGGCGTGGACCGTTGCAGATCTCGACACCAACCTGGGATCACATGCCGCAACGGGAATCAGCGGCAAGACAACGGATGCGGTGTACGCCTGCGTCCCGCAAGAGCCCTATCCGCTGCGCAAGTGGAACGGCAAAGACTTCGTGCGGGTGATGATGCCGGACGCGGTGCGGCAGCTGGCCCAAAACCAGTGCGCCGTCGAGTCAACGTCCGCAGGTGATGTCTGGCTGTTTGGCAACGCGGGCATCGGTCACTTTGATGGAACCGCATGGTCCGTCACCGAATCGAGCCGCGAGCGCTCGGTCCGCAGCATCACCAGCATCGGCAGCACCGGCGTTGGCGTCGGCACCTACGGTCGCATCCTGACTCGCAGTGGCACAGGCTGGGTCGTAGAGAACGCAGGACCGGGCAGCGACTACACCTTCGCCGGAGGCATCCGAGCCAAAGACGGTGTCGAGTGGTCAGTCGCAGGCGGATCCCTTCTGCGCAAGATGCGCGGCGGCCCCTGGCAAAAGACGCCGCATGACAAGCTGGAAGTCGGCGGCATCTTGCCGATCGACGCGACCCATGCGTGGGCGGTCAGCACCAGCTCCAGCGCCGATGCGGTGCTCTACTGGAACGGAGCGCGCTTTGAGCCCAAAGCCACCGCCGCTGCGAGCTTCTGGATGAGTCAGAGCTGGCAGAGCCCCGACACCGGCGAGCTGATCTTCGTCGGTCAGTCCGGCATCGTCAGCTACCAGAGCGGCAGCTTTACGCGGCTTCTCAGCGTGGGAACCTACGGCTGGGTAAACGATGTCGATGGCGTCGCAGGCAGCGATGTCTGGGCAGTGGGCAATGGCGGTGCGGCGTGGCGACGCAAGGCTCCTTCGGGATTTGCGCTGATGCCCACCGGAACGACGGTAGACCTGGCTGCGGTGCATGTGGTCAGCAGCAGCGAAGTCTACGTCGGCGGCGATCAGTCCACCTTGCTGCGCTTTGATGGCAGCGGCTTTTCGTCGGTTGCACTGCCGCAGCTGCGCTTTGGACAGCGAAACTACCGCATGGTGGTCGGGATCGCTGGCGAGCGAAGCAGCCCGCGCGGTCTGTGGGTGCTGGTAAGCGGAGGTGAGGTGATCGAGCTTCACGAAGGCAAGCCGCCCGTCATCCACTCGCTTCACTTCGAGGGCAACAGCATCGGCTTTACGACCCCAAACGAGCTGGTGGTGGTAGGCAGCGGTGAGTCCATCGTACGAAAAACGCTGTAGACATCCCGGCTGTCAGTCGACTCGATTACTGTAATGGCTCGCGCAGATCGCGCTGATGCACACCAGCCCCAAAGCCGCACGCAACGGAGAGCTCATGTCCAAGATCCAGCTTGCTCATACGACTGACTTCAAGTTCATCGACGACCTGCTCAGTCACGGTGAAGAGTACAGCGCCGTCCCGGGCGACACCGTCGAAATCGAAGAGGTGAGCGAGGAACACGTCATCTCCGGTGAGCTGCCTGACGAAAACACCTTCGAGCTGGTCAGCCGGACAGACGGTGCTGCCACATTTCGGATCCCCAACACCCAAACGCAGGTGGAGCTATCGACCGAAGACCTGTGGATGCGGGTCGTGGCTTCGCCGACGCTGTCGGGCATTTGGGATCAGCACCTGCGGACGCCCACGCCGGACGGAGTTGCGTTTGCCGATGGGCTGGTCTCTCCCGAGCTGGTGAAGCGACTGCAAGCGGACGTCGACCTGCTCTGTGACAAGCTGCCGGTGGACCATCACCCAGGATCGGGAACCAAGGTTCGCGACATCGTGCATCCGTCGCTGTATCCGTTTGTGGAAGGACGCTCGGTGCTGCCCAAGACGTTCCAAAAGACCGTCGAGACATCGCCCGACTACGATCGCTTTGGCCGGACGTACGAGGAGTCGCTCTATCAGTGGCTGCCGACGCCGTTTCAGATTGGCCGCGATGGCTCGGTCACGATTGCGTCGTACATCAACAACCTGGATCGAACGCAGTTTGGTGCGGTCTATGACGACCTGGCTGCGCTGTTTTCGACCGCGCTGCCGCTCATCGAAAGCGTCGTGGGCTACGTCGAGCAGACCAAGTTCTGGCACGAAGACACCGCTGACATCGAACATGAGGGCGAGCTGCCGGAAAAGGTGAAGCGGACCCGGAAAAAAGTCAGCGGCGCGTCGCTGCACGGCAAAGAGCTGCTGGTCATTCCCAAGATCGTCGAATACCGGCTGGCAGCAAACGAAACGCACGAAGGAGTCTGGCACGTTGAAGGCATGAGCCACGAGCACATCGTCGCGACCTGCGTGTACATCCTGGATCGGGATGACTCCCTGCAAGGCGGCGACCTGAGCTTTAAGCGGGCCTACACCATCGAAGAAGCGGGTCTGCTGTTCTGGAACATTGATCAGTGCCGGCCTCGTCCGATTGAAGAGCTGGTCAATGAAGGGACGATTCCGGTCGGCACGGTGGCGACGAGCAAAGGCCGCTTGGTGGTCTTCCCGAACTCGCACATTCACAAGCTAAACATGCTGAAAGTGACCCAAGGTGCGAAGGAAGCACGGCGTCGGGTGATCGTGTTTTGGATCGTTGATCCGAACGTGAAGATTCCGTCGACCCGAGAAGTCGCTCCGCAGCAAGGGGTGATTCCGCATGAAGAAGCGCTGCGCATTCGGCTGGAGCTGATGGAAGAGCGTCGCCGCCACAAGCAGTCGCTCAACGTTCGGGCGGTCAGCCTCTGCGAGCACTGACAAACGGCGTCCACAGCGCGGTCCAAAAGCGCAGGGTCGGCGCTCCTTCGATGCCGAGCGGATAGTCGTCGCTCGGCGCAGTTTCGTGGGTCCCAAACACCACATCCAGCCACGGTGCCAGGTTGCCAAAGTTGCTCCGTCCATGTCCTTTGGCGTGGTGATAGTGGTGATGCTGCGGCGAGCCGAGCAGATAGGCCAGCGGTCCGAGTGGCAAGCGAATGTTCGAGTGAATGAAGATCGCCCACATGCCACGGAAGACCGCCAGTCCAGCCAGCACGCGCGGAGACACGCCCAGCGCAATCGCTGGCAGGTTCTGCGCAAGCTGCGTCAGGATGCCGTCGATTGGATGCTCTCGGTGCGCGGCCAGAAAGTCCAGGTGCTCGCTGGAGTGATGAACCGAGTGAAAGCGCCACAGAAGCGACGAAGCGTGACAAGCGCGATGAAAGAAGTAGACCAGCACATCGCCCAGCACCACCGCGACCACACACTGCATCGCCATCGGCCATGGGACTGACAGCGCGCCCCACAGGGAGACGCTGATGAGCCGTAGCAAGAGCAGCGACAGCCCGTTCCACAGCAGATACTGACCAAAGAAAAACGCCAGGTCGGTGGCGAGCGCGGGACGAAAGATCGACTGACTGCGGGCGGGAAACAGACGCTCCAGCGGCACAAACACCGCGATGAGCACGGCCAAGCTCCCAAGCGCCGCGATCAGCCAGTCTTGAAAGAACGACGCGAGCGCAGCCATCAGTTGGCCTTCGGGCGCGAGGCTCCGACTGACACTCCCGCATCGGGTCTTGGTCGACGAATGAAGACCGCCGCAGACTTGGATGCGCCCATGAAACGATCGGGACCGGGTCGGTTGAGTGGATCAAGCTGGTTTGGGGAAGGTGCGTCCCCACCGGGCGCGCTCGCTGGAGGCGTCGGAGCCGGTACCGGTGGTGTCGCAGGCGTCGCAGCCGGTGCCGCTGGTGTCGCAGGCGTCGCAGCCGGTGCCGCTTGGGTCGGTGCGCTCGTGGGAAGCGCTTTGGTCGGCTCTTTCGAAGCGGATGACGAGCTACAGCCCGCACCATCAGAGGCCGCGTGGCCGGTCAGAAGAATGAGAGCGCCGACCGAAAAGGACAGCGACAGCGCACGGAGAAGGGTCTTCATGACACCATCATAACGCACAAGCTCCGGCAGGGATCTTGAGCGGTATCCATCCGCGAAGCGCAATGCAGCTATCGGATCTGTTTCGACTTAACCACTATGCAGATATCGGGATTCCGCAGACAATCGCGCACAGTGGTGCGAAGCCTTCACGTCAGGTAGCCGCTGTCGCACCTTGTATCGAGTCAGAACCTGCGGCAAGCCGTCTCGGCTAATGGTCGGCGCTGACCAGCTCGACCAAGGTTCCACCAAGCGCCTTGGGATGTAGGAACGCAACCTGATGACCGCGCGCACCGGGTCGCGGCACCTTGTCGATGAGCGGAACGCCACGCTCGTCTAGCTCTCGCAGCGCACCGGCAATGTCTTCGACCGCGAACGCGATGTGATGAAGTCCACCGCGCTTTTCCAGAAACTTTTCCAGCCCGACATTCTGACCGCGAGGCAGCGGCGCGATCAGCTCGACGCAGGCATCGGCTTCGGCAGGGGTGAGAAGGAACGCGGCCTCGGTCAGCTGGGTGGGAACGTACTCACGCGGGCCAAGCAGCAGCGGCAGCACCGACTGCCACGACGCAATGGCACTGCCAAGCTCGGGCACGCACAGCGCAATGTGGTCGATTCGAACGATCTTCATGCGCGTACAGTAGCGCACCTTCTCCGCAGAAGGCGACGCAGTCTGTATGAACGATGAAGGAGAAGAGACGAAGCGGGAAGGAATCGAAGCGGGAAGGAAGCGAAGCGACCCTGCGGCAACGCACCGCAGGGATTCGAACTAGAAGGTCAGGCGCCAGCCAAAGCGCATAAACAGCGGCAGCTGGTAGCCGGTCGGCTGGCCGTAGTTCGAGTTGAACGTCGGCAGCGTACCGTTGTTGGCCTTCAGGTGCTTGAGGTCCGCGACCTGGCCGTTCACGATCGGCGACACCGTGGTGGCGGTGAACTCGTCATCGACGTTGACGACTTCGCGCTGATTGAACAGGTTGACCACGTCCACAAACAGGTTCATCGCCACCGTCTGGGTCAGCTTGTGATCGTAGCCGA